>ERZ1664516.44-NODE-44-length-19875-cov-8.299798_pt1 | contig 19875 bp, 14 predicted proteins | sample MGYA00575334_ERZ1664516 | MGnify/ENA primary metagenome ERZ1664516 (study PRJEB40874, sample SAMEA4040745) | Gallus gallus | biome: gut; material: content | place: India | collected 2016-01-01 | study: EMG produced TPA metagenomics assembly of PRJEB14491 data set... | reverse complement strand
AACCGTCGGCGGGGGCCGGCCTGTCGGGGGGGGCCGGCCGCCGGGTCAGGCGTCGATCAGCCGTTCGAATTTCGCATAGGCGGCCTCCCAGGTGAAGCGCCGGATGTAGCGGTGCCCCGCGCGGGCGATGCGGATGCGCTCATCGTCGTCTCCGATCAGGCGGAGGATCCGTTCGGCCAGCGCCGCGGCATCCCCCACGGGAGCCACGAGGGCCGTGCGGCCGTCGATGGCCATCTCGCGGTAGCCCCGGTTGTCGGTGCAGACCACCGCGGCTCCGCAGATCATCGCCTCGCCGACGGTGAGCCCCCACCCTTCGGTGAGGCTCGGCCCCAGGTAGATCGCCGCCTCGTTGTAGATCCGGTTGAAGGTCTCGCGGTCGGGCTGGCGGAAGTACTCCATCCAGTCGGGCAGCGCCGGTGCCGGCGGCACGCCGAAGAGCGAGACCTTCAGCTCCGGACAGCGCTCCCGGACGATCCGCAGGGCCTCGAATCCGTAGCGGCAGCCCTTCCACTCGCTTGTGTGGTAGAGCATCGCCACGCGGCAGCGCTCCTTGCGGGTGTAATCGACGCTCATGCGGAAAAAGCCGAAGTCGAAACCGTTGTGGATCAGTTCGCACGGCGCCCCGGCCGCCTCGACGAGGCGTTGCAGCCACGCGGCGATCGCGATGTTCCGATAGCCGTAGCGGTAGCTCTCCAGCACCTCGGCGTCGGAGAACTCCCAGTTTTCGAAGTGCTGGATGAGGTAGAACTTCCGGATGCCGGGTGCGCGGTACGCCTTGAGGGCCCGGGCGGTCTGTATGGCCGTGGCGACGTAGCACGTCGTGCGGGGCAGCCGGTGCGGGGCCAGTGTGCGGACGAAGTGTTCGCGGACGCCCTTGTGCAGCGGGAACCACTCCTTCACGGAGTAGCGCCCCGTAAGCCGGTAGTAGAGGTAGCGGGCGGCGGCGCGGAGCTTCCCGCGCCACGTCAGCCGCTCGGGGCACGCCGCGGCCGGGTAGACGATATGTACGGCGTGGTGCGTGGCCGCCAGGCGGTTGGCGTATTCGCAGACCACCTTGTAGCCGCCGACGGGCCGCGGGCCCGGGGCCGGCATCAGAAAGGTTACGGAATTCATCTTTTATGATCGGTGTTTGCGGGCCCGCGGAGCTTTTCGGATCCGGGGCCTTCGCCCCACAGACTTTCAGTGGCCGCAGACCTTCAGAGGCCCGCAGACTTTCCGAGGTCCGTCGGCGGCGGTCAGCCGTCGCGGCGCCGCATCTCCGCGAGGCGCTGCTTGATGCGGAGCGGCAGCGTGATGCCGTGGTTCAGGGCCAGGCAGACCAGCCGCCCGTATGCGGGGATCGTGGGGTTGGCGAGTGTCTCCCGCGTGTCGGAGGCGTCGCGCCAGAGCTCCCGGAACGCTTCGGGAGTGATGCCGCCGCGCGAGACGAGGTGGTATTTGTGGCGCTGCTCGTACCAGTGTACGCAGCGGATGACGTCGGCATCCCCGGCCCACTGCTCCGTGCAGAAGCGGGCGACGTCGGAGACGTTGCGGATGATCCCGCGGCTGTCGAGGCGCGAGGTGATGCTGCCCTCGCGCCGGATGTAGTGATAGAGGCGCTGCGGCACGTTGTCGATGCGGTTTGCGTAGCGGAGCGCCCGGACCAGCACCGTCGTGTCCTCCATCATGTCGTACCCCTCGGGAAAGCGGATGCCGTGGCGCAGGTAGAGGTCGCGCCGGATCAGCTTGTTGGTCATCAGCCCGAGAAACCGTTTCTGCAGGAAGAGCTTCAGGTACTCCTCGCCCGGAAGGCAGACCTCGCTGTCGGGAACGAACTCCCGGCCGGAGACCGCATCGCCGGCGACGTTGCACCAGACCAGATCGGCCCCCGTTTCGCGGGCCCGCTCCACGAGGCGTCGGTACATGTCGGGCTCGACGCGGTCGTCGCTGTCGCACCAGCCGACGAAGGTGCCCGTCGCCGCCTCCAGACAGGTGTTGCGCGCGGCGGCGGAGCCCCGGTTGGCGGGATGGGTGATGATGCGGATCTGCGGAAGCCGGCGGGGGTACGCCTCGGCCACCTCCAGCAGGCGGGCGATGCTGCGGTCCGGGGACCCGTCATCGACGAAGATGTATTCGATGTCGTCGAGCGTCTGCTCGAAGAGCGAGCGGGCGCAGGCGGCAATGTAGCGTTCGGCCCGGTAGACCGGCACGCAGACGGAGAGTTCAGGCATGGTTCCGTTGGATCAGGGCGATGAGACGATGGGTGAAGTCCCGCATCCCCCGCACCAGGAGGCAGAGCATCCCGTAGAGGAGCAGGAAGAATCCGCCGACGGCCAGCACCCCGTATGCGGCCCACTCCCCGATGCCCGCGAACGGGTCGAACGGAATGAGGCGGAGGGTCGCGGCGGCGACGACGGCGACGGGCAGGAGGGCCGCCAGATGGCGGGCGTAGAGGGCGGCGTACCACGTCGGGCTCATCCGCAGCCCCCGGCGGAAGAGGTACCAGGGCTTCCAGAGGAAGATCACGGCCACCAGACTGCAGAGCATGCCCGCCAGAATGCCGTGCAATCCCCGGAAGTAGCCCAGCAGGACCGACAGTCCGATGTTCATCGCCGCCTCGGCGATCGGGGCTCCGATGTCGGAGAAGAGGCCGTAGGCGTAGAGGTAGGAATCGACCGTCAGGCGCGAGAGGTTGATGTAGAGGATGGCCGTCAGCAGCGCCAGCGTCAGGTCATCGAGCAGGTATTCGGGTCCCACCCAGAGCGAGATGAAGGCCGGAGTCAGCGTATAGACGCCGAAGCAGGCCGTGCAGCAGAGCAGGAACCGGGAGGCGAAGAGCTCCTCGAAGACCTTCAGGATCCGTTCCCGGTTGCCTTCGGCCACGAGGTTGCCCACGCCGGCATTCATGCTGTTGAACAGGGCGCCCATGAGGGCGGTGATTCCGGTGATGACGAGCTGGTAGTTTCCGTAGAGGGCCACCAGGCTCAGCGAGGCGTAGGCGTAGATGATTACCGGGGCGGTCTGCGTCAGGGCGAATCCTCCGATCTTGTGGAAGAAGAGCTGCCGGACCTTGGTGATGACCTCGGGGTATTTGCGGCTCAGGCGCCGGCCCTGCGTGAGGTCCGTGCGCAGGTCGGGGTAGGTGCGGCGGATCGTGAAGTTGAGGGCCGCGGCGGCTATTGCGGCGAACAACGCCTCGAGCACGAGCCACCAGACATACCCGTTGTCGAGGTAGCGGATGGCGAGGATCTGGCAGAGGACCTTCACCAGCATCGCGCTCCGGTAGCTGTACTGGATGCGGTACTCCTTCTGGTCGGCCGAGAGGAGCACCTGCCGGTAATTGACGAAGTAGCTCAGCAGGGCGCTCGCGAGCAGTACGCCGAACGAGGCGTAGGCATACCACAGCGGGAGCGTCATCTTGGCGAAGATCCACGGGAAAAAGCCCATGAGCAGCGCTCCGCCGCCCAGCACGCACCAGGCGATGCGGCGGTACATCCATCCCTGCAGGGAGACGATCTCGCCGACGGCCCTGCGGTCCCCGTCGAGCAGGGGCCGGTAGAGCGTGCAGGCGATCGCGGCGCCGACGCCCAGCTCCGCGAGGTTGAGAAACTGCAGGAGGTTCGTCGCCGTGGTGTTCAGACCCAGCACGTCGGCGCCGAGGCGGTCGAGAAAAATTTTGCGCGAGAAGAACTGCAGGGCCAGGCTGATAAAATAGAATATCAGCCCGACCGAACTGTTTTTGATGCTTTTCGCAGTCCGGGATTGTGCTTTCATCCGTGATTCCGCAGCGGAGGATGTCGCAGGTATGTTTGAAGATTATCCTATCTGGGGCCGTACATCTCCTCGTAATAGGTCCGGTAGGCGCCCGAGGTAACGCGGTCCATCCACGCCTGGTTGTCCAGGTACCAGCGGACGGTCCGCTCGATGCCCTCCTCGAACTGCAGCGAGGGCTCCCAGCCCAGTTCGCGCTGCAGCTTGCGCGAGTCGATCGCGTAGCGCAGGTCGTGGCCCTTGCGGTCCTCGACGAAGGTGATCAGATCCATGTCCTCCTCCTCGCGGCGTCCCAGCAGGCGGTCCGTCGTGCGGATGAGCACCCGGATCAGGTCGATGTTCTTCCACTCGTTGAAGCCGCCGATGTTGTAGGTCTCGGCCACGCGGCCGCAGTGGAAGATCCGGTCGATCGCCCGGGCGTGGTCCTCGACGTAGAGCCAGTCGCGGACGTTCTCGCCGCGGCCGTAGACGGGCAGCGGCCGGCGGTGGCGGATGTTGTTGATGAACAGCGGTATGAGCTTCTCGGGAAACTGGTAGGGACCGTAGTTGTTCGAGCAGTTCGTTACGAGTGTCGGCATACCGTAGGTGTCGTGGTAGGCGCGCACGAAGTGGTCGCTCGAGGCTTTCGAGGCCGAGTAGGGGCTGTGCGGCGCATAGCGGGTGGTCTCCTCGAAGAACTCCTCGCCGTAGGCCAGGTGGTGCTCCGCGGAGGATGCCGCCGTCGTGAAGGGCGACTCGACGCCCTCGGGGCGGGTGATCTCCAGCGCGCCGTAGACCTCGTCCGTGGAGATGTGGTAGAAGAGCTTGTCCGCATAGCCCTCGGGACGCTCCTCCCAGCAGCGGCGCGCCGCCTCGAGCAGCGTGAGGGTCCCCAGGACGTTCGTGCGGGCGAAGGTGAAGGGGTCGCGGATCGAACGGTCCACATGGCTCTCGGCCGCCAGGTGGATGATGCCATCGACCTCGTGCCGCCGCATCAGCGACACGACGGTCTCGAAGTCGCAGATGTCGCCCCGCACGAAGGTGTAGTTGGGACGCTGCTCGACATCGCGCAGGTTCTCCAGGTTGCCGGCATAGGTCAGCTTGTCGAGGTTGATGATGCGGCAGTCGGGGTACTTCGTAACGAAGAGCCGTACGACGTGCGAGCCGATGAATCCGGCGCCGCCGGTGATCAGTATCGATTTCATTGCGCTTGCTGTTGTTGCTGTGCTTTCAGGATCCGGGCCAGGCAGTACTGCATCGATTCCCGCCAGTGGGGGATCTCCACGCCGAACGTGCGCTTGATCTTCGTCTTGTCCAGCACGGAGTAGGCCGGGCGCCGCACCTTCGAGGGGAACTCGTCGCTGTGGCAGGGGCGGATCCGGCAGCGGTCGTGCCCCACGGCCCGGGCGATCTCGACGGCGAAGTCGTACCACGAGCAGACCCCCTCGTTCGAGAAGTGGTAGGTCCCTTCGCGGCCCGCGTAGAGCTCCTTCTCGATGATCGAGAAGATCGTCAGCGCGAGGTCCCCGGCGTAGGTCGGCGTGCCGACCTGGTCGAAGACCACCTGCAGCGTCTCCCGCTCGGCCGTCAGGCGGAGCATCGTTTTCAGGAAGTTGCGGCCCCATTCCGAATAGAGCCAGGCCGTGCGGATGACGAGGGCCCGGCACCCCGAGGCGGCGATGGCCTCCTCGCCGCGGAGCTTCGTGCGCCCGTAGGCGCCCAGCGGGTGCGTCGGCATCTCCTCGGTGAGGGGCGTGTTGCCCCCGCCGCCGAAGACGTAGTCGGTCGAGATGTGGAAGAGCGTGGCGCCCGCCTCACGGGCCGCCTCGGCCAGATTGCCTGCCGCCGTGGCGTTCACAAGATCGGCGGCGGCCTCCTCCTCTTCGGCGCGGTCCACGTTGGTGTAGGCCGCGCAGTTCACGATCACCTCGACCCGTTCGCCGAGGACGAAGCTGCGGACGGCCTCCCGGTCCGTGATGTCGAGCCGGTCGAGGTCCGTGAAGAGGTAGCTGTGGGGCGAGAGGGCTCCGAGGCGCTGCATTTCGCGCCCCAGCTGGCCGTTGCAGCCCGTAACGAGGATGCGTTTTTCAGTCATGGCTATGCTGTGCGTTGTATTCGAACGGCAGGTCGGCCTCCGCAAGGCGCGGGTGCGCCGCATCCTTGGCCGAGAGGAGGATCCGCGGGGCGGGGATACGCCAGTCGATGCCGAGGGCGGGGTCGTCCCAGGCAATGGCCCCCTCCGACTGCGGGGCATAGGGGTTGTCGCACTTGTACTGGAAGAGGGCCACGTCGCTCAACACCGAGAATCCGTGGGCAAAGCCCCGCGGGATGAAGAGCTGGCGGTGGTTCTCCTCCGTGAGCTCCACGGCGACATGCTGCCCGAAGGTGGGCGAGCCGCGGCGGATGTCCACCGCGACGTCGAGCACCGCGCCGCGGACGCAGCGCACGAGCTTCGCCTGCGCGAAGGGGGGCCGCTGGAAGTGCAGGCCGCGCACGACGCCGTAGCACGAGCGGCTCTCGTTGTCCTGGACGAAGCGCACGGGAGCGACCTGTGCGTCGAAGTCGCGCTGCGAGAAGGACTCGAAAAAGTAGCCGCGGGAGTCTTCGAACAGGCGCGGTTCGATGATTACCACGCCTTCGAGGGGTGTTTTCAGAACTTTCATGCCGTTGCGGGTGTCAAAGGTTGGGCTCTCCGGTACGTTCCAGCTCCTCGACGACCTGCATCAGGTACTGTCCGTACTGGTTCTTGAGCATGGGTTGCGCCAGCTGGCGGATCTTCTCCGCGTCGATCCATCCCTGCCGGTAGGCGATGCCCTCCAGGCAGGCGATCTTGAGCCCCTGGCGCTTCTCGATGACCTCGATGAAGGTCGAGGCTTCGCTCAACGAGTCGTGCGTGCCCGTGTCGAGCCAGGCGAAGCCCCGGCCGAGGGTCTGCACGCGCAGCTCGCCGTCGTCGAGGAAGCGCTGGTTCACCGCCGTGATCTCCAGCTCGCCGCGCGCCGAGGGGCGGATGCCGCGGGCCACCTCCACCACCTTGTTGGGGTAGAAGTAGAGCCCCACGACGGCGTAGTTGGATTTGGGATGTGCGGGTTTCTCCTCGATCGAGAGGCAGTTGCCCGCGCGGTCGAACTCCGCGACGCCGTAGCGTTCCGGGTCGCTGACCCAGTATCCGAAGATCGTGGCCCGCCGTTTCTGCTCGGCCGCATGCACGGCCTCGCGGAGCATGCCGGAGAATCCGGCGCCGTGGAAGATGTTGTCGCCGAGGACCAGGCAGACGGCGTCGCCGCCGATGAAGCGCTCGCCGATCAGGAAGGCCTGCGCCAGTCCGTCGGGCGAGGGCTGCTCGGCATACTCGAAGCGCACGCCGAAGTCGGAGCCGTCGCCCAGCAGGCGGCGGAATCCTCCCAGGTCCTCGGGCGTCGAGATGATGAGGATCTCGCGGATCCCCGCCAGCATCAGCACCGAGATGGGGTAATAGACCATCGGCTTGTCGTAAATCGGTATGAGCTGCTTGCTGACCCCCTTGGTGATGGGATAGAGCCGTGTGCCGCTGCCTCCGGCCAGTACGATGCCTTTCATGTCGCGATGGGTGTTAGGTGTTTGATCTGTCGTGCCGTCGCCCGGGCCACTTCTCCCTGACGAAAATCCACCCCGAAGATACGACACCTGCGAGAAATATGCAACCCGCGAGGAGGATTATTTTCGAAGGCTTCGAGGGTTTGAGCGGTACGGTGGCCGGCTGCACGACGGCGTAGACGGGTGTGGACTCCTGGACCTTGGCCCGGGCCAGCTGGAGCTGCTGGGCCGTCTGGTTGTAGAGGTTGAAGGCCAGGTTCATCTCGTTCTGCAGCCGCTCCTGCTCGGTGAGGTAGCTGCGGCGGACGATGCCCTGGTTCTGGTCCATGTATCGGGCGTAGCGCTGCTGGGCCTCGTAGTAGTTGTCGCGGGCCTCGTCGAAGAGGCGCTGGGTGAAGGCCAGGTCGTTGCGCGCCTTGTCGGTGCGGTACTGCGTGATGAACTCCTGCAGGTTGCGCATCACCGTGTCGGTCAGCGTCGCCGAGACGAGCGGGTCCTGCATGGTTACCCACAGCGAGACGACCAGCGTCTTGCGGTCCACGCCCACGGCGATACGCTCCCGGAGCGTGCGGACCGCTTCGGCCTCCGCGCGCGTCAGACGGAAGGGATCCGTTCCGGAGCCCGCGGGATGCGGTTCCTCCGTTGCGAAGAGGTTCCGGATCCCGTCGAGCAGCCGGAAGGGAAGCCCGAGGAGACGGTCCCACCAGGGAACGCGCAGCTCCTCGGAGACGTACTCCCCGACGGTCCAGCTCTTCTCCCCGGCGGCATCCGTGAGGCGTACGTCGAACAGGGCAGTCAGGAAAGGTTCCGACTGCACGATGTCCGGATAGAGTTCCGGAGAGACCGCATCCGCAGTGTTCATGCTCCCCATCTGGATCCCGGCCATCGAGGCCAGGGAGCTCAATCCGCCGAGATTCGGCCGGCCGGCCTGGATTTCGGGCGCCAGCTTGACCGTCGTGGTGTACTCCCGGGGGATGCTGAAGGCGATGACCAGCCCCGCAAGGGCGCCGATGAGGCACCCCTTGAGGATCAGGCGCCGCCCGTCCCAGAGCTTGCGCAGCAGCTCCGGCAGATCGATTCCCGCATCCGCGGCTTCCGCGGTGCGGCGTGGCGTGTTGGTCTCCATGCGGGGCTATTTCGAGAGGTTGGCAATGGTTGCGGCCATCGTTCCGATCGAGGCGGCCGAGGTGGCGAGGCTCATGACGGCCGGGAGGCTCAATCCCTTGCGTTCGCGCTTCGAGGGGATGATGATCTGACAGCCCGGTTCGATGCGCGCCTTGCGCAGGGCGCGGACGCGGGCCACCGTGCCGTTCATGTAGACGATGTAGGCGCGGCATCGCTTGGCGCGGAATCCGTAGCCGCCGGCCTGGCTTACATAGTATTTCAGCTCCTTTCCCTGGATGTAGAGTACCGTATTGGGGTACATCACCTCGCCCGAGATGCTCACCGTGGAGACATACTGCGGGATGATGAGCCGGTCGCCTTCGCGGAGCACCATGTCGTAGTCCGATCCCGGGGCGTCGAGCGCCCGGTCGAGTTCGATGCCGACGGTGTAGGAATCGTCCAGCTGGAGCTTCTCCACGGCGAGCGAGTCGCCGCCCTGCCGGCTCTGGAGCGCCACGCGGAGCGTCGCCTCGCGTACGGCGCGCTCCTCGTCGTTCATGCGGCGGATCAGCCGCGCGCCGTGGGCGTAGGCATCCGGCGTGAGGCCCCCGGCCTCGGCGACGAGGTCCGAAAGGCGCTCGTTCTTGCGGATGAGCGTATAGTTGCCCGGGAAGAGCGCCTCGCCGTCGATCGCGACCTGCTGCTGCGGCCGGTAGGCCGGGCTGCGGCGCACCTCCACGATGTCGTAGGGCATCAGTTCGAAGCCGGGATCCCCGTCCACGATGAGTCCCTCCTTGAGTGCGAAGGTGTAGGTGCGCCCCAGTTCGCTCGCGGGGGTCAGGCTCCCGGGGTCCTTGATGCGGCGCGAGATGTCGATGCGGGCCGTCGATGCGCCGTCCAGAAGTCCTCCGGCCTCGACGACAAGGTCCTCGACCGTCATGTTCGCGGCGTAGGGATACGTCCCCGGCCGGGCCACCTCGCCGCCGATCGTGAGCGTTCCGCGCTCCTCGAGCTCATGGATGCTCGGAATGATGAGCACGTCGTTGCGCTGCAGCCCGACGTCGGGCGCCTCGCCCGACATCACCCCGGCAAGGTCCAGGGCCACCATTTCGAGCGAGAGGTCCCCGCGTTCGCGCAGCAGCAGGGCGCGTCCCGGGAAAGCGTCTCCCTGCAGCCCCCCGGCCCGTTCGATCAGACCCCGCACGGTGTTCGTCCCGCCGCCCAGCTCGTACATCCCTTCGCGGAAGACGGCTCCGCGCACCTCCACGCGGTTGGCGAAGCGGTCCAGCACGGAACCGACCGTTACGGCGTCTCCGTCCTCGAGCGCCCAGCGGGTGAAGTCCGGCTTCCGGACGCTGTATATCTGGTATTCGGGGCCCGATTCACGGATGACGCGGACCTCGTCCCGGTAGGCGTCGCCCGTGAAGCCTCCGGCATACTCCATCAGTTTTTGCAGGCTCTCGCCGGGCTTCATCTCGTAGTACATCGGGCGTTTGACATTTCCCGTGACCCCGACCAGCAGGCCGTAGGGCGGAACGACGATCACATCACCCTCCTCGAGGCGGATGTCGCCGCCCTGCCTCCCGTTCATGAGCAGGTCGTAGATGTCCACGCGGGCCACTTCGCGGCCGCCCCGCATGACGCGGATGTCGCGCAGGCTGCCGATCGGAGTGATGCCCCCGGCCCGGTAGAGGGCGTGGAATACCGTGGCCAGGGAGGAGAGACGGTAGGTGCCCGGCGTGGCCACCTCGCCCAGGACATTGACCTGGATCGTGCGCAGCCGCCCCAGCGTTACGCGCACCTCCGACGAGGGCTCCGCACCCGATACGCCGGCGTAGATCTGACTGAAGACGTCGCGGAGCCGCTCGTTCGCCTCGCGGATCGTCAGCCCGTTCAGGTAGACCGGGCCGACCTGTTCGACCATGATGTTGCCCTCGGGGGAGATCTCCTCGCGGAGGCTCCGCTCGTTCTCGCCCCAGATGTCGATGATCACCTCGTCGCCGGGCCCCAGCCGGTAGTTTTCGGGCGTGGCCTGGTTTTCATTGGGCTCGAACGTCAGGGCCGGTTCGCGGAAGATGCTGCGGCCGAAGACCGTGCGGGGGTCCGTGGCGCCCTCCGTGGGGTCGCTGACCGTGGCGCTCACGACATCGAGGCTCCCGGCCGTCAGCCGCTCCTGCGCCGATTGCCGCCGCTCGCGGCGCTGTCCCGCGAGACTCTGGTCCGCTACGGCGCTCTCGCTGCCCTGGCTGGCTTCGTATCTCTTTTTCAGACGCTCCGCCTGTTCGGGCGTTACGCCCCGGGCCAGCAGCTCGCGGCCGATCTGCTGGTCGCTCTTGCCCGCCTGCCGGGCCGAAAGGGCATACCGGACCACGGCCTCGTCGCTCATCGGGGATTGTGCGGAGGCGCTGCCTGCGGCGAGGAGAAGCAGCAGCGCCGAAAATCCGAAAATTCGTCGCATCATGTTTGGTTGGGTGTTTTTGGGGAGGCGCTACATTCGGTCTATCAACCGCTGCAGCCACAGCACGGGTCCCGTGCGTTCGATGTGCGAGAGGCGGCCCAGGCGGCGCAGCCTGCGGAAGGCGTGTCCCGAGGGGTTCAGCCGCCGCAGCGGGTAGTAGATCCCCGTGGTGATGAGCACCCCGAGGAGGAGTACCAGGTAGAGCTGCAGGTCGATGGAGGCCCCGGCGGCGTAGGCCGCCCACCAGGCCAGGACGACGAGCAGGTTGAGGGTCAGGATGACCACGGTGGTCCCGGCATGCGAGAAGCCCAGCGAGATGAAGAGGTGGTGCAGGTGGGTCTTGTCGGGGAGGAAGGGGGAGACGCCGCGCAGGATGCGGGCGCACATGACGCGCAGCGTGTCGAAGACCGGGAAGGCGAGGACGGCCAGCGTGAAGGGAATGAGCCCCATGTTCCGGCCGACATAGTGTTCGCAGGGCATGCCGTTCTGGAGGATCCGGATCACGAAGATCGAGATGACGGTTCCCAGCACGAGGGTCCCGCCGTCGCCGATGAACATCTTCGAGGTTTTGCCGTAGACGTTGTGCAGGAAGAAGGGGACGAGCGCCCCGGCCGACACGGCGGCGAGGATCGTCATCGAGGTGTCGCCCGCGAGGTAGAAGAGCCATCCGAACATGACGCAGGCCATGATGCAGAATCCCGACGAGAGGCCGTCCACGCCGTCGATGAGGTTGATGGCGTTGATGATTCCCACAGCGGCGAAGACCGTCAGCGGCACGGCGGCCCACATCGGGATGATCCCCAGCCCCCACAGACCGTGGAAATCATTGAGGACGTAGCCTCCGATGCCGATCAGGCAGAGTACCGTGAGGATCTCGATCACCAGGCGGATGCGGGGCGAGAGCCCCAGGATGTCGTCGATGGTCCCCGTATAGAGCATGACGGTCATGGCCATGACGACGACGAACAGGTCGGTGTTGGCCTCGAAAAAACTCGAAATGCCGATTCCCGTAATGCCCCCCAGAAAGACGCAGATCCCTCCCATGATCGGGATGGGGGTCCGCTGCAGCTTGCGGGCGTCGGGAACATCGACGATATCTTTCAGGTGGGCGATGCGGACCATCGTAGGATGGGCGATGCCGACGCACAGCAATGCCGTGAGAAACGGCAGCAGCGTCGTTTGAGCGAAAATATGCGATCCCATATCTGACCTTGAATACTTTTTTCTCTCCCCATGATTCGGGTCGAACGGGTGTCTGTCGTGAAGTGGTAAAGGAGTTTCCGGCATCAGGGAATCTTCTCGATCTGCGAGGCGGGCACCGATGTCGTGGCCACGGCCGCGACCCCTTCGATCGAGACGATGACGCGGCGTTCGCGGGCCTGTCGGATCCGCAGCAGGATGCCTTCGACCCCGGCGAAAAGGCCGCCCGTGATGCGTACGCGGTCGCCTTTCGCGAGGTCCAGCTCCGACGGCGAGAGGTAGAGAACCTGCGGCTGGAGGCTTCCGGCGACGGCCATGAAGTGGCGCATCTGGGCTTCGGGAACGATCATCGGGCGGTTGAGTCCCTCCTCCACATGCATCACATAGCGGAGCATCGGTAGCCGGAAGGTTTTCAGTTCGTCGATGACCCGTTTGGTCGTGCGGACGAAGATGTAGTTGTGCAGGGCCGCCTCGCGGACCGTGCAGAAGCGTCCCCGCCGGTCGCGGCGCCGGACGATCCGTTCGGGGACGAAGGTCTCGATGCCGAGACGCGTGAGTGCCTCCCTGGTCGGGAGTTCCCGTTGGTAGGTAACGCGGAGAACGTACCAGGCTCCCTGTGGATCGACCATATGCCGGAATGTTTTTCTGGATTTTTTGTGGAAGGGACATTCCCCGGGGTCGTCGATGCCCGTATAACTTGCCGGATATCAACTGTTTGCACATCCTCCATGCGGAAGAATCCCTCTTACGGAAGCCGTGTTTCCTGTCGGGCAGGAACTGCGGCGTTGAACAAAAGTAGGTAAAAAAACCGGAACTGCCAAACATTTTTCGGGGGTGAAAAATGCGTGTAATAATTTGTACGTCAATAAATTGTGCGTTCGGTTATGCGGCGTTTCCCGCCCGGTTTCGGAGGTGGTCGGAACGGGTCTGAAGGGTGTCCGGAACGGACTTATGAATGGCCGAATCGGGCGGTGCGGATCGGGGTCCCGCTGCCGCGAAATGTCCCGAAAAAAGAAAGGAACCGGGGTTTCCGGTTCCTTTCGGCGGTTTTTCCCGCGGGGCGGGTCCGCTCCGGGGTTATTTCTTGTTGTAGTTGTTCATCGTCAGGGCGCATCCGACGGTTGCGAACGAGCGGATGGCTTCGACGAAGAGCTTGAGCCGCTCGGGCATCGCCCGGAGCTCCTCGTCGGTCCACTCGCCGAGGACGTAGTCCACCTGGTGGCCCCTGGGGAAGTCGCCGCCGATGCCGAAGCGCATGCGGGCGAACTCCTCCGTGCCGAGCAGTTCGGCGATGTTCTTCAGGCCGTTGTGGCCTCCGGCGCTCCCTTTCGGTCGGAGACGCAGCGTGCCGAACGGCAGGGCGATGTCGTCGGAGATGACCAGCAGGTTTTCCGGAGCGATCTTCTCGGCCTCCATCCAGTAGCGTACGGCCTTTCCCGAGAGGTTCATGTAGGTCGAGGGCTTGAGCAGCAGCAGCGTGCGGCCCTTGTGCCGCACCTCGGTCATGTCGCCGTAGCGCACGGTGGTAAAAACAGCGTTGGACGCCTCTGCGAGGGCGTCCAACACCTTGAATCCGATGTTGTGGCGGGTTCCGGCATACTCCATGCCGATGTTACCCAACCCAACAATGAGGTATTTCATCGTCTACGGGCGACTATTTCGCAGCGTCGGCGGCACCGCGCGAAGCACGGGTTACGCGGACGGCGCATACGGCGGTCGTTGCGGGGGTTACGAAGCGCAGGTTCTCGAACTGGAGGTCGCCTACGAAGATCGTCTTGCCCACGCCCAGCGGCGTAACGTCCACGACGATCTCGTCGGGAAGGTTCTCCACCGTGGCGCTCACGGTGAGCTTGCGGGCCGAGAGGACGAGCTTGCCGCCGACCTTCACACCCTCGGCGTTACCGGTCAGGCGTACGGGGATGGCGATCGATACGGGCTTGCCGGCGGCGATGCGGTAGAAATCCAGGTGGAGGATCTCCTCGCGTACGGGGTGGAACTGGGCCTCACGCAGTACGGCCTGCTCCTTCTTGCCGTCGAAGTCGAACTCTACGATGTACGAGTTGGGGGTGTAGATCAGGGGTTTGATCTCGCGGGGGTCTACCGAGAAGGAGACCGTCTCGCCGTTGCCGCACAATACGCAGGGTACCAGACCCTCGCGACGTACGGCCTTGGCTGCCTTCTTGCCGAAGTCGGCGCGCTTCACAGCCTTTACCGAAATGGTTTTCATGGTGTTGTAATGTTTTTAAAGTGTTACCTGCGGCGGTTCTCAACGCCTGCTCCGCGGAGGATCGTTTCCGGAATTTCCGCGGGCGGGCATCCCAATTCCGCCTGTTTCGGGTGCAAAGATAGCCAAATTCTTCAGAATGAAAAAGCTGGGCGGGAAAAATTCGTTCATGCGGGAATTTTTTCCGCCGCGGCCTGCGCCCTTTCCCCGGCGGAGCTCCTTCCGGAGGGCCGGGACGGGTGGAAATTCCCTTTTTTTTGCTATATTTGTCCGAAATCGCTTCGGGATCCGCGCGTTTGCGGCGGAGGCTTCGGCCCGCGCCGCCGTTTCGCGGCCTTTCCGAAGGACAAACCGTACTGCACCCATGAAAAACCCGATTGTCGCCCTGCTGCTGCTTGCCGCGACGGCAGCCTCCGCGCAAACCCCCTGCTGGCAGGATCCTGCCGTTTTCAACGTGAACGGCGAGAGCCGCCGCACGGAGATCATCTTCCACCCGACGCGCAGCGAGGCGCTCACCCTCCCCTTCGAACGGAGCGCGAACTACCGCTCGCTCGACGGCGAGTGGCGCTTCCGCTACTTCGACACGCCGGAGCAGCTGCCCGCCGGCATCGCCGCGACAACCGCCGCCGAGGCGGCCGCCTGGGGGACGATCCGCGTCCCGGGCAACTGGGAGGTGCAGGGCCACGGCACGCCCATCTACGTCAATACGGTCTACGAGTTCGCGCCGGTCGATCCGCAGCCCCCGCAGCTGCCCGAGGCGACGCCCGTGGGGGTTTATTTCCGCACGTTCCGCGTCCCCGATGCGTGGCGCGGCCGCACGGTCTATCTTAACTTCGGTGGCGCGAAGTCCGGCGCGTACGTCTATGTGAACGGCCGCGAGGCGGGCTACTTCGAGGATTCGAAGAATGCCGTGCGCTACGACATCACCCCCTTGCTGCGCGAGGGCGACAACGACCTTGTGGTCAAGATCTACCGCTGGAGCACGGGATCGTGGCTCGAATGCCAGGACTTCTGGCGCATGAGCGGCATCGAGCGCAGCGTCTACCTTTCGAGCGAGCGGCGCCCGACGGGCTTCGACTTCGAGGTAGTCTCGACGCTCGACAAGGGGCTGCGTGACGGCCTGTTCGAGCTGCGCCTGGCGGCCGACTCCGCCTGCCGCATCGACTGCGCCTACGAGCTGCTCGACGCCGACGGGCGTGCGGTGCTCTCGGGCGACGGCACCCTCTCCGGGGCATGCCGTTTCACGGGACGGGTGCCCGACGTGCGGCCGTGGTCGGCGGAGCATCCCGCGCTCTACACGCTGCTGCTTTGCGTGGACGGGGAGTATGCGCGTTTCAACGTGGGCTTCCGCCGCTTCGAGATCACCGACGCCGAGCGGCCCGACTCCGCGGATCGTCCCTGCCGCGTCTTGCTCGTAAACGGGCAGCCGGTGAAGTTCAAGGGGGTCAATTACCACGAGCACAACCCCTGGACGGGCCACTACCTCACGCGCGAGCTGCTTCTGGAGGATCTCCGGCTCATGCGCCGGGCCAACATCAACGCTATCCGCACGAGTCACTACCCGCTGCCTCGCTTCTTCTACGAGTTGTGCGACAGCCTCGGCTTCTACGTCTACTCGGAGGCCAACATCGAGTCGCACGGCATGGGCTACGACCTCACGCGCACGCTGGGCAACCGCCGCGCGTGGTACCCCGCGCACCTGGACCGCATCCTGAACATGTACCTGCGTACGCGCAACTACCCCTGCGTGGCGATCCTCTCGCTCGGCAACGAGGCGGGCAACGGCTACAACTTCTACCGTGCCTACGAGGAGCTGGAACGGCGTGAGCAGGCGGGCATGCACCGCCCGATCTGCTACGAGCGGGCCGTGCGGGAGTGGAACACCGACATGATCGTGCCGCAATACCCCTCGGCGGCGTGGTTCCGCCGCATGGGTGAGCAGGGCGCGGACCGTCCGGTCTGCCCCTCGGAGTACGCCCACGCGATGGGCAACTCGACCGGGTCGCTCGACCTGCAGTGGGAGGCGATCTACGCCTGGCCGAACCTGCAGGGCGGCTTCATCTGGGACTGGGTCGATCAGGGCCTTGCCGCGCGGAATGCCGCGGGCGAGCCCTTCTGGGCCTATGGCGGCGACTACGGCGACCGTACGCCGAGCCAGGGCAACTTCCTCTGCAACGGCATCGTGAATCCCGACCGGCAGCCGCACCCCGCGCTGGCCGAGGTGGCCTACGTCCACCAGCCCGTAGCCATCACCTCCGCCGACCCCGCGACGGGCCGTTTTACGATCTTCAACCGCCACTACTTCACCGATCTGGGAGGCTATGAGCTCCGCTACCGGGTCTCGACCCACGGGCGGACGCTCCGCCGGGGCGTGCTGCACCTCGACACGGCGCCCCAGTGCGGCGAGGAGTTTACCGTGGCGCTGCCCCGCCTGCCGGAGGGGCGCCGCTGCTGGATCGACTTCGACCTGGCGACACGCGATGCCGATCCGCTCTGCGCGGCCGGGACGGTCGTCGCCACCGAACATTTCGCCCTGCAGGCCCCGACGCGGACGGCCTATGCGGAGAAGGGACACTGCGAGGTTGAGGAGAACGACACGCTCATCCGGATCTTCTCGCCCCGCGTGGAGCTTTGCTTCGACAAGCGGCAGGGCGCCGTAACCTCCTGCCGGATCCGCGGCCGCGAGCTCTTCGCCGACGGCTTCGGCTTCCGCCCCAATTTCTGGCGCGCCCCGACCGACAACGACTACGGCAACGGCATGCCCCACCGTGCGCAGTGCTGGAAGCAGGCGAGCCGCGACTTCCGCGCCGCGACGCGCGTTGCGGCAGGTCCCGCGGGCGGCACGCTTCTCGAAGCGGACTACGCGCTGCCGTCGGGGAATCCCTGCACGATGGCCTGCACGGTCGATCCTTCGGGCATCGTGGCCGTGGAGCTGCGTCTCGGGGGCGTCGCCTCCGAAAAGCCGACCGACATCCCCCGCGTCGGCGTCCGGATGCGCCTGCCCGCCGCGGCCGAGGCCTTCCGCTACTTCGGCCGGGGTCCCGCGGAGAACTACTGGGACCGCTGTGCCGGCAGCCGCCCGGGTGAATACCGCTCGACGGCCTCCGCGGAGTACTTCCCCTATGTCCGGCCCCAGGAGTGCGGGCACCATACCGACTGCACGGAGCTCTCTCTCGGCGGGGTAACGTTCGTGGCCGACAGCCTCTTCGAATTCAACGTCCTGCGCAACGCCGTCGAGGATTTCGACTCCGAGGAGGCCGTCGCGTGCGACTACCAGTGGCTCAACTTCACGCCCGACGAGGAGCACGACCCGGCCGAAGCGCACAACCGCCTGCCCCGTCAGCACCATATCGACGACATCTCACCGCGCGACTTCGTCGAGGTGTGCCTCGACCTGCGGCAGACGGGCGTCGGGGGCTACGACAGCTGGGGTTCGCGTCCCGAACCGTCGCGCACGCTCTGGAGCGACGACGACCATACGCTGCGCTTCGCCGTGGTGCCCGAGGAGGTGATGTCCGCCGAGCGGGCCCGGCAGTTCCGCTATTGAAATCCGAAAAAACCTTTTCCATCCATGAAACCGATCCTTTCCCGCCTTGCGGCCTTCGGCGGCCTTCTGCTGCTCGCGGCCTGCACCTCCACTCCCGCGCCCGAACCCTACGGCGTCCTGCCGACGCCCGAGCAGGTTGCCTGGCAGCGCATGGAGATGAACCTTTTCGTCCACTTCGGGCCCAACACCTTCACCGACTCGGAGTGGGGCGACGGCCGTGAGGATGTCGATGTCTTCGCCCCCACGGCGCTCGACTGCCGCCAGTGGGCGGCCATCGCCCGCCAGGCGGGCATGAAGGGGATCATCCTCACGGCCAAGCATCACGACGGATTCTGCCTCTGGCCCAACCCCGCAAGCCGCCATACCGTGGCCCAGAGCGCCTGGCGCGGCGGGCAGGGCGACGTGCTGCGCGAACTTTCGGAGGCGTGCCGCGCGTACGGGCTCAAGTTCGGCGTCTACATCTCGCCGTGGGACCGCAACGACCCCTCCTACGGCACGGACGACTACAACGAGGTCTTCTGCCGCACGCTCGAGAGCGCTTTGGGCAGCTACGGCGAGGTCTTCGAACAGTGGTTCGACGGCGCCTGCGGCGAGGGCCCCAACGGCAAGCGGCAGGTCTACGACTGGGCGCGTTACCACGAGACGGTCTACCGCCTCCAGCCCGGGGCGGTGATCTTCAGCGACACGGGCCCCGGCTGCCGCTGGATCGGCAACGAGGCGGGCATGGCGGGCCGCACCTGCTGGTCGCGTCTCGACACGACGGGCTTCGGGCCGGGCGCTGGCCCGGCGCGCGACACGCTCAACTGCGGCAACATGCGCGGCGAGGCGTGGATCCCCGGCGAGGCCGACGTCTCGATCCGCCCGGGGTGGTTCTACCGCGCCTCGGAGGACGACCGCGTGAAGTCGCTCGCCGAGCTGCTCAGGATCTACTACGCCAGCGTGGGCCGCAACTCCCTGCTGCTGCTCAACGTCCCTGCGGACCGTCGGGGGCTCCTTCCGGCGGTCGATTCCGTGCGCCTCGTGGAGTTCCGCGCGGCCCTCGATACGATCTTTGCGCGCAACCTGGCCGAAGGGGCCCGCATCGAGGCCTCGAACACCCGCGGCGGCGACCGCCGTTATGCCGCGGCAAACCTGCTGGACGACGATTTCGACAGCTATTGGGCTACGGACGACACGGTGCGCAGCGCGACGCTGACGCTCCGTTTCGACGCGCCGCGGACCTTCAACCGCGTGCAGTTGCAGGAGTACATCCCCCTCGGACAGCGTATCACCCGTTTCCGCATCGAGACGCTCAACGCGGCGGGCAACTGGTGCGAGGCGGCGCGCGAGACGACCGTCGGTTACAAACGCATCGTGCCGATTGCCCGGACGACGACCGCGGCCCTGCGCATCTCGATCGACGGGGCGCTGGCCTGCCCCGTACTCAACGGTGTGGGGCTCTACCTCGACGAGGTAACGCTCGACGCACCCCTTGCCGAGCGCGACAAGCAGGGTCGCATCACGCTGACGGCACCCGCCGGGGCCGAGATCCGCTATACGACGGACGGCACCGCCCCCACGGCCTCCTCGCCGCTTTACGAAGGACCGATCACGGAGATGGGGCCCTGCCGCCTGCAGGCCCTCGCCCTCGACGGGAAGCGGAGCAGCAGCGTCGCAAGCTATGAGTGGGACATCGCTCCGGCGGCGTTCCGCATCGTGGCCCCCGAGGGTGCCGACGGCGCGGCGGACGGCCTTTCGGACGACGGCGCCGAACCGCTGACGCGCGGCGCGCTGCTCGATGCCGCGCAGCCCCTCGTGCTCGACCTGGGCAAGGTGCACCGCCTCACGGGTTGCTTCTACGAGCCGCTTGCCGAAGGGCGCGGCGGCTGCCTGGTGCGTTACGACCTTTCGGTCAGCCGCGACGGACGCATCTGGAGTTGTGTGCGCAGCGGCGCCCTGTTCGACAACATCATCAACTCGCCCGGCCGCCGCACGGTGCCGTTCGATGCGCCGCTCGACGTCCGCTACCTGCGTCTGACCCCCGTGGAGACGGGCTCC
>ERZ1664516.29-NODE-29-length-22966-cov-8.446729_pt1 | contig 22966 bp, 22 predicted proteins | sample MGYA00575334_ERZ1664516 | MGnify/ENA primary metagenome ERZ1664516 (study PRJEB40874, sample SAMEA4040745) | Gallus gallus | biome: gut; material: content | place: India | collected 2016-01-01 | study: EMG produced TPA metagenomics assembly of PRJEB14491 data set... | reverse complement strand
CCCGCTCCGGGGCCGCCCCGCCGCAAGTTGCATCCGGCCCGATCCCGCAGCCCCCCCCAACAACTCCGCCCGAAGATGGTCCTTCCGATCCTGCTCTGCTTCCTGCTGGCCGTGGGATGCTCCTACGTCCGCTTCCCCTCGCCGGCCGCCCGACAGCGCACCTACCTGCTGCTGGGGGCCGGACTGATCCTGCTGGCCGTCTTCAAGCAGGGCGAGGGGCTTCCCGACTACCAGGGTTTCGTCGAGAACATCGAAGGCAATGCGGAGACGACCCTCGAGATCAAGGAGCCCGCCTTCTTCGCCATCCGGTGGATTGCCGACCGCTTCCCCGGGCAGCGGATCCTCGTCGCCCTGCTCCTCTACGCCCTGCTGGGCATCACAACCAAGCTCGCGGCCATCCGGCAGCTCACCGACCTGTGGTTCCTGGCGCTGGCCGTCTACATCAGCAACTTCTACATGCTCCACGACCTGATCCAGGTCCGGGCCGGCGTCGCCTCGGGGCTCCTCCTGCTCTGCATCCGGCCGCTCCAGGAACGCGACCTGCGCCGCTTCCTGCCGACGGCCCTCGCCGCCCTGCTGTTCCACTACTCGGCCGTCGTGATCCTCCCGCTGTGGCTGCTCAACCCCCGGACCTTCCGCAAATGGTTCTGGGCGGCGCTCATCCCCGCAGCCGGCCTGCTCCACTTTGCGGGACTCGACCTGCTGGCACTCGCCACGCACCTCCCGATCCCCGGCATCCAGGTCAAGATCGAGGTCTACCGGCAGATCACCGAGCTGGGCCTCAACGGCTGGGACGCCTTCGACCCCTTCGCCGCAACCTTCCTCGCAAGGGTCGGCATGCTCTACCTGCTGATCCTCTGCCTCGAACCCCTGCAGCGGCACAACGTCTACACCCGCCTGCTGCTGAAGATCTACGCCGTGGCCCTCGCCTCGTTCCTGCTGCTGGGCAACGTCCCTGTCGTCGCCGCGCGGACACGGGAGCTGCTCTCGATCGTCGAGATCGTCCTGCTCCCCTCGCTGACCTACCTGGGACGCCCCCGCTGGCTCACCCGTGCGATACCCGCGGCCTACAGCCTGCTGATCCTGCTGCTGCTCGTCTTCGGCAACCACCTGCTGGACCGCGAACTTTAAACTCCGCCTATGCAATCACCGGCCCCCATCGCCATCCTCCTCTCCACCTACAACGGAGAGCGTTACCTCGCCGCACAACTCGACTCGCTGCTCGCCCAGAGCTGCCGGGAGTGGTGCCTCTTCATCCGCGACGACGGCTCGAAAGACGCGACATGCGCCATCATCGACGCCTACGCCCGCCGCCACCCCGCAAGGATCCGGCGCCTCGACGACCGCGCGGGCAACCTCGGGTCGGGACGCTCGTTCATGGCCCTGCTCGCCGCCGTCGAGGCCGACTACTACCTCTTCTGCGACCAGGACGACGTCTGGCTGCCGGAGAAGGTCGAACGGCTCTACCGGAAGATGCGGCAATGCGAGCAGGCACAGGGCGACCTTCCGCTGGGCGTCTTCAGCGACCTGCGGGTCGTCGATGCCCGGCTGCGGACGATCGCCCCCTCGCTGTGGGCCTATTCGGGCATCGACCCCCGCAACTGCCGGGACCCCTACCGGATGATCCTCTACGGCTGTCCCCTCTTCGGCTGCGCGACGCTCTTCAACCGCGCGGCCCGCGAACACCTGCTGCCCTACCCGGGGTGGAAATACCACGACCTGTGGACGGCGCTGGTCCTCGCGGGGGTCGGACGGCTCGACTACCTCCCCGAGCCAACCATCCTCTACCGCCAGCACGGCGCCAACGTCACGGGGGCCCACGGGGCCATCGACCGGCAGCACTACCTCCGGCGCCTCGCCCGCCTCGGGGAGACGGTCGCGGACCAGCTGTCCAAGCTGCGCGCCTACCGACAGCTGCCCTATGCGATCAGCCTCCCGAAGATCGTCGGGATGAAGCTCCTCAAATGCCTGAAAACCCTGCTCAAAGACCCCGACCATGGAAAACCGGACGGTTCTCATTGACATCTGCGGCACGCTGTTCGACTCGAACACGACGCTCGACTTCCTCGACTTCCTCCTGTGCTCGCGCTCCTACCGCCTCCTGCGGCGGATGGCGCGGAGTCTGCCGTGGCGCGCATTCAACCGCGGCTTCCGCCGCCTCACGGGCCGCGACCCGACGCGGGAGATGCTTCTGCGCCACCTGCGGGGCTACACGCGGCAGGAGCTGGCGACGGCCGCCGAAGCCTTCTACGAAACGTGCCTCGTCGCCCGGATCCGCCCGCGCCTGCAGGAGATCGTCGCCGAGGTGAAGGCCGCGGGCTACGAACCCTGCCTGGCCTCCGCCACCCTCGACTGCATCGCCCGCACCGTGGCCCGGCGCTGGGGGATCGGCCGCTGCTGCGCCTCCGAGCTGGACTACGACGGCGACCGCTGCACGGGGCGCCTGCGGCGGGACCTGCAGGGCCGCAAACTCGAATACCTCAAGGAGGCGGGGATCCTCCCGCCCTTCGCCATGACCATCACCGACGACCGCTCGGACATGCCGCTGCTCCGCCTCTCGGAGCGCGTGCTCGTCGTCGCCCGCCGCAAGCGGGCCGCCCGGTGGCGCCGGACGCTGCGAAAAAACCGAATCACCCGTTACCAAATCCTATGCTGCAACTGACCATGTCCCGACTTTTCTTCTACGTTCCTTTCCTCTACCTCTACCACACCCGCCAGCGGAGCCTCCGAAAGCTGCTCTCCTGGGCGCTGGTCTACCTGATTCCCGCCTGCATGCTGGCCCTGATGCAGGGAGGCTTCTCGCTGCGGACGCTGGCTGCCGTCGTGCTGGGTGCCGTCCTGATCTACGACTTCTACGAAACGGGCTACATCCAGAACGACACCGAGACAATCAAGCGGGAGAAGGCCCCTTCGATGCGCCTGCAGCCCGATGAGCTCGCCTACTACGAACGAAACACGGAACTCATCTACGGCTGGCGGCTGCTGCTCGGAGCGCCGCTTGCCGTCGGACTGATCCTGCTCGTGCCGCACCCGTGCCCCTTCGTTGTCGCGGCACTATCCATTCTGGTCGTCTACCAATTCTACAACTCGGTCCGCAGTCGCTGGAACCTCTACCTCTACGTCCTGCTCATCACGCTCCGCTACTGCACCCCGCAGCTGCTCTTCATCGAACAGCTCGACCCCGCGCTGCTCGCCGCCTCGTTCTTCGCCTACCCGCTGGCCAACATCCTCGAACGGGCGTCGTTCCCCAAATTCCGTATCGGCTTCATGCAGCGTCTGATCGGCGGCAAGGAGGGGATCCCCGCCTTCCGCATCCGCTACTACGCGGTGCTGCTCGTCATCACGGCCGCGATCGCCCTCTTCGACGACGGGTTCGACCTCCGCATCTGCCTGCTGTTCGCCTACTACCTGGTGGTGCGCATCCTCTTCCGGCTGCTCAACGCCCCGGGCAAAGGCATGTTCATCTACTACAAATAAACCGCGCCTCCATGGATTTCTCCGTCCTGATCTCCATCTACCGCGGAGAGTCGCCCGCCTACTTCCGCGAGGCCCTCGACAGCCTCTTCGCCCAAACGCTCCAGCCCGCGGAGATCGTGCTGGTCCGCGACGGCCCCCTCACGCCGGAGCTGGATGCCGTCATCGCGGAGTACACCGCGCGCCACCCGCTCTTCCGGATCGTCCGCAACGAGACGAACCTCGGCCTCGGGCCCGCGCTGGCCCGGGGCGTGCGGGCCTGCTCGCACGAATACATCGTCCGCATGGACACCGACGACATCATCCCCCCGGAACGCTTCGCCAAGCAGATCGCCCGTCTGGAGGAGGGCTACGACGTGGTGAGCTGCTGGTCGCAGACCTTCGAGGGGGATCCCGCCCGCGTCATCGCCGTAAAGCGCCGCCCCGAGCACCACGAGGAGATCCTCCGTCTGGCCCACCGCCGCTCGCCCGTATGCCACGCCGGATCGGCCTTCCGCCGCAGCGCCGTGCTCGGCGCGGGCAACTACGAAGACCACCCCTACTACGAGGATTACGATCTCTGGGTGCGGATGCTGCTCCGCGGCTGCCGCTTCTACAACATCCAGGAGGTGCTCTACTATGTGCGGACCTCGCGCGCGATGATCGCCCGGCGCGGCGGCTGGAAGTACATGGTCCGCGAGATCGGCTGCTTCCGCCGCTTCTACCGACTGGGATTCTACTCGCTGGGCGACCTGCTGCGCAACATCGCCACGCACTCCGCGGTCCGCATCCTGCCCGTCGGCGTACGCGCCTGGGCCCTGAAAAAGATCTGGAACACCAAACAACAATAGCCATGTCTGAAAAACAGTTGAGCCCGACCTTCCGCCTGCTGCGGGCCGTGGGCATGAACTACTCCGAGGAGGAGTACGGCGACGTCAGCCTCGCGCGGGCCGCGGGACGCTTCTTCGGCAACCTCTATCACGCGCTGTTAGTGAGTATGATGGACTGGTGGATTCTCGAACCGGTCAATCCGCGCCTGCTGCGGCCGCGCCTGCTGCGGGGCCTCGGCTGCCGCGTCGGCAAGGGGGTCTTCGTCGGCGACCATGTGCGCATCGACCTCAACCATGCCGACCGGATCCGGATCGAAGACCACGTCCACATCGCCGCGGGCTGCCGCCTGCTCTGCCACCAGCGCGACCTGCGGGATTATTACGTCGGCGGCGACTACGCCCGCCTGGGATACCGCTACGGGGAGATCCGCCTCTGCCGCGGCTGCCTGATCGGCATGGAAAGCTTCGTGCTGCCGGGGGTAACCGTCGGCGAGGGGGCCATCGTCGGCGCCGGGTCGCTCGTAACGAAGGATATTCCCGCCTGGACCATTGCGACGGGCCGCCCGGCGGCCGTCGTGAAACACATTCCCGAAAAACCTTAACCCCCGCAAGCCATGAACATCCTGACGTTCGACGTCGAGGAGTGGTTCCACCTGCTCGACAACGACTCCACGCGCTCCGAGGCCGAATGGGTCCGCTACCCGGTGCGCATCTACGAAAACATGGAGCGCATCTTCCGGATCCTCGACGACACGAACACCCGCGCGACCTTTTTCGTCATCGGCTGGATCGCCCGCACCTACCCCGACCTGGTGCGCCGCATCGCCGAGCGGTACGAAATAGGCAGCCACACGATGAACCACCAGCTCGTCTGGCAGCAGGACCGCGCCGCTTTCCGCGAGGATGTCGCCTCCTCGGTCCGGCTGCTGGAGGACATCACCGGCAGGCGCGTGCGCTGCTTCCGCGCCCCGGGATTCTCGATCCGCACGAGCGAGGCCTGGGCCTTCGAGGTGATCCGCGAATGCGGCATCGAGATCGACTGCTCGGTTTTCCCGGCGCGCCACGCGCACGGAGGCATCCCCTCCTACGGACGGGCGCAGCCGAGCCTCATCCGCCACGCAGGCATCGAGATCAAGGAGTTTCCGATCAGCACGAAGGAGATCGGCCCGCACCACGTCGTCTTCTCGGGCGGAGGCTACTTCCGGCTCTTCCCCTACGGGCTGATCCGCCGCTGGGCGCGCGAGCAGCCCGACTACCTGATCTCCTACATCCACCCGCGCGACCTGGATGCCGGGCAGCCGATGGTTCCCGGGCTGCCCCTGTCGCGCAGGTTCAAGTCCTACGTCGGGCTGAAGGGCGCCGAGCGGAAACTGCGGCGGCTGCTCACCGACTTCCGCTTCGTGGATCTGGAGGAGGCGGACCGGCAGACCGACTGGCGGCGGGTTCCCACGATCCAACTGTAAAAAGAGAGCTCCGACCCTTGCGGGTCGGAGCTCTCTTTTTACGGCCGGCGGCGGCTTACCGCGAGGCGACAAGCGACGAGGGCGTTACGCCCATCGAGTCGCGGGCCCAGTCGCCGCGGGCACGCAGCACCTGTTCGACGATGTCGCGCACGGCGCCCTCGCCGCCCCGGAACTCCGAGACGTAGCGCGACGCCTCGATCACCTCCGACGCGGCATCGGCCGGACAGACCGGAATCCCCACCTCGCGCATGCACTCCAGGTCGGGAATGTCGTCGCCCATGTAGATCGCGCAGGCGGGGTCGATCCCCTCGCGGTCGAAGTATTCGCGCAAGGTCCGGATCTTGTCCATGCAATCGAGGTAGTAATCCTTGACACCCAACATTTTGAGACGGTGTTCGAGCGTGCGCCCGCGCCCGCCCGAGATGATGCAGACCTTGTAGCCCAGCTTGATGGCGTAGGCCAGGGCGTAGCCGTCCTTGGCATTGTAGCGGCGGATGAAATCCCCGTCGATCGTCGGGATGATACCCCCGTCGGTCATCACGCCGTCCACGTCGAACACGAACGCGTTGCAACGTACTATATCTTCCTTGAAGTTTCCCATATGTGATTGCTTATCAACTTGTAAATCTCCTGTAAGGACGGTTGCTCCCCGAGCAGGGCGAGGTGGCGCTGCTGCGTGGCAAGGTCGCCGCGCACGGCGGGACCGGTCTGCACATCGGCGGGCGATGCCGCATCGCACGCCTGGCGGGCCGTCTCCATGACCAGCGGCTTGAGCACCCCGAAGTCGAGGCCCGCGTCGCGGGCCAGCCGCTCGCCGAGGGCGTACATGTGGTTGGCGAAGTTGCAGGCGAAGACCGCCGCAAGGTGGATCCGCGCCCGTCGGGCCGAGTCGCTGCGCAGCACCCGCCGCGAGAGGCAGCGGGCGCAGGCCTCCAGCTCGTCGCACAGCGCGGGTGTCGAGGCCTCGATGAAGATCGGGATCTCCGCGAAATCGACCCGGCGGCCCCGCGTGAAGGTCTGCATCGGGTAGAAGACCGCGCGGCGGGCATAGCGCTCGGGCAGCGCCTCGAGGGGCACGCAGCCGGCCGTATGGGCCACGGCGGCGTCGGCCGGCAGGGGAAGCTGCGCGGCGACCTCCGCGACGGCGCGATCGCTGACGGCGATCAGGTACAACTCCGCGCGGGCCAGCCGCGCGGCATCGCCGCACCATGCGGTGCCGGCGAGCGCCGCGACCTCGCGGCCCCGCGCCTCGTTGCGGGCGAAGAGCTGCACGAGCTGCAGCTCCGGTGCGGCGGCCACGGCCACGGCGAGCGATTCGGCCAGGTTGCCGCTGCCTATGATGACAATCTCTTTCATGCGTCTGTTTTTTCGGAAGGGGAGGACTCCAGCAGGCTGACCAGCGGCACATTGTCCGCGGAATCGCGGGCCGCGCGCTTCAGTCCCTCGAGCTCGCGGGCGATATGGGCCAGCTCGGGCGTGGCATCCAGGTCGAAGGAGGTCTGCCCGCTGCGCTCGACGGCCTCCAGCACGCTGTACAGGGTCATCGAGGCGATGTCGTAGGCGGGCGTGTAGCTCACCTCGCGCTCGCCGTCGCCGCTGCGCACGGCAATGAGCTGTCCGGCCTGCACGAGCTGGTAGAGGATGTCGTTCACGATACGCGTCGGGAGGTCGATCCGGCGGCGGATCTCCTCGGCGGGGATTGCCCCTCCGCGGTCGCGGAAGTGGCGCACGACGATGAGCAGGATCGTGAGCAGGATCTTGCGCCGCTGGTCGTAGCTCACGCGCAGCGACTCGCGCTCCTCGTCGAAGCGTTCGACGTTCTGGTAGGCAAACGAGAGCTCGCCGCCGAAGAGAAGGATCTCCCACGAGGTCTGCATCCAGATGAGGAACAGGGGCAGGGCGGCGAAGCTGCCGTAGATGGCGTTGTAGGAGGTCATCCAGCGCTGCAGGTAGACATAGCCCCACTGGAAGAGCAGGAAGATCGTCCCGGCGACGATGCCCGCCATCAGGGCGCTGCCCGGGCGCACCCGGGCGTTGGGGATGACCATGTAGAGCAGGGCGAACATGGCCCATACGAGCACCATCGAGGCGAGCCGCGAGAGCAGGGCGAAGTACCAGCTGCCGTCGAAGCCCAGCAGCCGTTCGGCATAGTCGGTCGCCGCCGAGGCGACGATCCACAGCAGCGGAACGATCAGCACCACGGCGATGTAGTCGGTCCACTGGCGGGTGATGCTGCGCTCGACCTTGACCTCCCAGATGTTGTTGAAGGCGTTCTCGATCGACCCGAAGACGCGGATCACGGCCCAGAAGAGCATGACGAGCGCCACGGCGGCCACCACGCCGCCCTGCGTACGCCCGAGGGCGTTTTCGGCGAAGTCGATCAGGTAGCGCACCACCTCGGGATTCTGCGGGAAGAGTTCGTAGAGGCGCGCGGTGAGCCCCTCGGCCAGCCCGAAGCCCTTGACCACGGCGAAGACCACGGCGGCGATGGGCACGAGCGACATGAGCGTGTAGAAGGTCAGCGCGGCGCTGCGCACCAGCGTGCCGTGCTCCTTGAGGCCGCGGGCCGTATAGAAGAGCAGCTTGTACTGCTGCACGAGCCACCGTACCAGCGGACTGCGCCAGGTGTCGGCCGGGAGCCGGAAGATCGTGTCGGTGAAATAGGTCGGGATGTCGCGCAGCTTCATGGTCGGAAGGGGACTATGGATACAAAGGTAGCTATTTTAGGCGGATCGCCCAAAAATCGTTCCCCGTTTTCGTGAAGGCCACGCGCAGATCGGCTCCGGCGTGAAGCCCCAGGCGGCGCATGATCTCCTCGGCCGCGAAGGGGAAGTCGCGCTTGAGCACCTCGGCGCCGAGCCCCTTCCAGGCGCGCTTGAGACGCCGCGGGTCGTAGGGTTCGATGCGCTCGATTTCGCAGACACGCCCCAGCACCCCTTCGGGACGCTCCGCGGCGAATCCGTAGGAGTTCTCGCTCCAGCAGTCGGCGCGTCCGGCCAGGTGGCATCTGACGAGCCGCGCCTTCTGCAGCGCCACGTCGGGGATCACCAGCCAGCGGTAGCGCTCCGGGTCGAACGCCGGAGGCGGCGTCAGCACCTCCGCCTCCCCGGCGCCCTCCGCCGTAAAGGATCCCATTCCGAGGGCCGTGGCCGTCCGTGCGGGACCCCGGCCGTCGGCATAGACGAGCACCTCCTTGCACTCGCCGTCGAGCGAGAGGACCTCCACGCGGCTTTGCGGGAAGAGGCGCAGGGCCTCCGCCACGTCGAACAGCGGCGAGTTCTTGAGGCAGAGACGCAGCGCGGCGCGCTCGATGAGCGGGCGCAGGGCGAGGATGTCGGGCGAGCAGGCCTCCAGCCGCAGCTGCTTGAGCCCCTTGTCCGAGCGGCGGTCGGGATCGGCGTAGATCCAGTCGAAGTGCAGCCCTTCGCGGGCGAGGTACTCCTCGGCGCGCAGCGCAAGGAGCTCGACGTTGCGTACGCCGAGGCGCGCGAGGTTTTCGGCCGTGATGCGCGCCAGCAGGGGGTCGCTCTCGAGGGCCACGACGCGGCGGAAGCGGCGGCTCAAATAGAGTGTATCGACCCCGAGGCCGCACGTCAGGTCCAGCACCGCATCGCCCTCGATGCACTTGTGCGCGGCGCACGCTTCGCTCGACGCCTGCTCGAAGGCCCGCGGGGGCAGGATGCACTGCGCCGCGGCGAAGCTCGGGAGCTTGTGCCGCGCGCGGGCGAGGTACTTGACCTGCGTGGCCACCAGCCGCGCATGGGGGATGCGGGTGTCGAGGGCCACCTCCAGCGGGTCGCGGCCCGCAGCGGCGGCGACCGCCCCGCGAAGTTCGGGCGTTTGCAGCAGGGTATATTCTTCGGGCGTTATCATCGGGATAAAAATAGCCTTTTTTTCGGTTCGTAGCTCCACGCAAGGAGCGTCAGCAACGCATAGGCCGCATAGAGGGCCGCCGTCCATCCCTCCCCGAGCGTCGTCTCGACGGTGCCCTGGGGCATCGCGGCGACCCAACGGGCCAGGGCGTTGATCCCCTCGGCCGCGGCACCGACCGGCAAGGCTACCACGGGCGCCAGCCATGCCGCCGGGAGAAGCAGCCACAGCGCTCCGCCGAAGACGACGACCGTCGCCAGCAGGATCGCCACGGGATTCACCAACACGCCGACGAGCGGCACCAGCGAGAAGGTATGGGCCACGAGAGGCGCCGTGGCCAGCGTCGCCGCCAGGCCGATCAGGTAGGCCTCCCCGACCCAGCGCACAATGCGGCTGCGGCCGCGCAGCCGCCGGCAGAGGGGCACGCCCCACACGAGGATCCCCGCCACGGCGAGGAACGAGAGGCTGAAGCTGATGTCGCCGATCCAGGCGGGATTCCAGAGGAGCATGCCGAAGGCCGCCGCGGCCAGGGCATTCAGGGCGACATACTCCGAGGCCGAGGCGAGGGCCGTCTGCAGCAGCGTGCACATCACGGCGGCGCGCACGGCGCTGGGCGGGAAACCCGCCGCGGCGACGAAACACCACACGGCCGCAACGACCGCGACGTTGCGCAGCAGATGGCCCCGGCGCAGCAGGGGCAGCCACCCCAGCAGCAGGTTCACCAGCGCGAAGACGATGCCCGTGTGGAGGCCCGAGACGGCCAGCAGGTGCGAAAAGCCGCTGCGCGAATAGGCCTCGCGCAGCTCCGGCGTGATGCCGCTGCGGTCGCCGGCCGTCATGGCGCGCACCACGGCCGAGGCGTCGTCGGAAAGGGGCAGGCGTCCGAGCGACGCGACGGCCCGGAGATGGATGCCGGGAGCCTGCGGCGGCAGCTCCTCAAGCAGGGTCGAGGGACCCGCCCACATCGTTCCGGCGTAGCCGCGGCGGTGCATCAGGCGGCGGTAGCTCTCCGCACCGCCCCGGAAGTCACGGAGCGTGGCGCGGCACACGAGGCGCTCGCCGCCGGAGAGATGCAGCGCCGAATCGGCATAGAGCCGCACGCGTTCGTGCACGGCGTGCCACCGTCCCGAATCGGGGTCGCGCCACAGCCGCACCCGGGCATCGGCCATCGCATAGCGACCCCGGTCGGCGGGCGCCTCCTCCACGACGATCTCCCAGAGGGTCGCCACACCGCGCGGCACCGCAACGGGACGTTCGTGCAGCTGCGCCGTGCCGAAACCCGCCGCGCAGAGCATTCCCATGAGCGCCGGGGCGGCCCGCAGTAGCAGGGCCACGACGCCGCACAGCACGAAAGCCCCTGCGGTAAACCACAGGGGCAACGTGAAACGTTCGGCCAGGAGGATGCCGGCGGCGAAGGGCACCAGGACCTTCAGCATCGGCATGCACTCGAGGCGCCGGAGCAGCTGCTCGATCGAAAACATGGCGGCGGACGCAGGTCGGTTCTACGGACAAAGATACGAATTTCGTCCGAAAACAGGGCCGCCTACCGCACGAAGAGTTCCCAGCCGCGCTCGACCTCCTCGCGGTCGGCCTTCACGCCGTTCTCCACGCGCGAAATCGAGGCCGCGACGGGGACCATCGTCCGCCGGTCGCGCGTGTCGAGGCGCTCGTCGGGATCGAGGCCCGTATCGCCGGCCACGGCGCGGATGTAGGCGTCGGTGCGGTTCTCCGAGGGCGGGGCCCAGCGCGAGATCATGCCCCGCAGCGTGTCGAGGCCGTAGCGGCGACGGTAGGTGTCCAGCAGCACGAAGATGGCGCGGTAGCCCCAGGCCAGCGATTCGAACTGCCGGAACTCCGGGTCGCGCGACGGGCGCACCTCGCCCAGGTAGCGCACCCGCGAGAGGCGGATGTTGCCCGGGTTGCAGTTCTCCAGGCCGCGGCTCATGGCTCCACCTCCCTTCGGATCCGGCGGTGGACGTAGCGTCGCAGCCAGCGGAAGAGCGGGGCGTCCGAGAGCTGCGCGGCGTTCTCGAGGAACGACCACAGCTCGACGCCGCAGGTGAAGCCCGTGAACAGGCGGGCGATGTGCAGGTCCATGAAGTCGAGCACGCAGCAGTCGATGAGCCACGCCATGGCGATCGCCGTTACGGTGAGCGCCAGCTTGAGGACCGTGCGCCACGCCTCGTGGCTCTCGAAGTACCATTTGCGCCCCTCGCGGTGCGCCAGGGCCCGGTCGGCCGCCACGCCCGAGAGGAAATCGATGGCGATGAAGGCCACGGCCGTGGCCACCAGGGGCCCGATCGGCGCAAAGAGCGCCAGCAGCCCCAGCGCCGTGCCGCTAAAGAGTCTGTACAAAACCTCCATCGGTCGAGCAGCGTTTGAGGATGTTTTTTTGGGGATCGTATTCGGGGAACTCCGCGCGGTGTGCGTCGAGGTAGTCCGTGGCCCGGCGCAGGAGCGTCCGGATCTCGGTGCGGAGGGCCCGGCAGAGGCGGCGCAGGGCCTCCCCGTCGGCCGGTTCGCTCCACGACGAGCGGGGTGCCGTCGTGCCGCAGGCTCCCGTGAGGATATCCAGCCGGGGCTGGAGCAGCAGCCGTACGCAGAGTGCCGCGGGAGCCGCGAGGTACGCCTCGCGGAACTCCCCGTGGGCACCCCCGAGCAGCTCGTCGTAGAGCTCCTGCCCGAGGACCGGAACGAGGTAGCGGTGCTCCGCGGCGGCGATGTCGGCCTCCGCGATGATCCCGGGAGGCAGCGTTTCGCCCTCCCGGAAGGCGAGGCGCAGGGCCTCGGCGGGGGTTATCAGGGTGTTCATGTTCGGAAGAGGGTTTCTTGGAAAAAAGCGTCGGCCGACGCTTCGGACGTGTTGCCAACGACCCCGGAGGGGTGGATCCGCCGTGCCGGCGACGGAGGGTCAGACCCCACCGCGAAGGGCGCATCCGGGACGACGTCAGCCGATGCTTGTGATGTTGTATTTCGAGATCTCCGAGAGGAAGGCCTGCTGCCGCGGGTCCTCGGGATCGTAATCGAGGCCGTCGGCCTTGCGGGCCTCCCAGACCTTCATGTAGATGGGTTTCGAACGCGTCGGCGGGCGGTTGATGATCTCCAGCGACGAGGTGTCGAAGCCCAGCAGTTCGGAGATCACCCGGCGGACGGGCTCCGTGAGCTCGGCCTGCTCGGCGAGGATCACCGTATTGAGCGCCACCTCGTATTCGTGGAGGATGCGCTCGGCGCTGAATCCCGAGCTGTAGTCCAGGCCGCTCAAGGTCCGGAACCACGAGTGCGCCACGACGATGTCCGCGGTGGCCTGCTCGTGCAGCGACTTCCAGTCGCCCTCGTTCTGCGAGGCGATGGGGATGAAGCGCGAATTGTCGTCGTCGCCCCCTTCGCGGATCACGAACATCACCTGCCCGGGGTTTCCGGCGAACTTCCGCTCGGCCAGCCGCACGATGCGTTCGGCGTCGGCCTCGTTGCCCGCCGAGGAGTCGAGCATCATGACGCCCGACAACTGGAACGAGTTGTCCAGGCGCGAGATGTTCCACCGGTCGGTCTTGTAGGCGATGGCCGAGACGTTCAGTCCGGCGATGTAGGGCGGCACGCCATAGTGCTCGAAGGCGGGTTCGTAGTCCTTGTAGTGGATCATCGTGCGGAGCGTGCCGTCGGCCTGCTCCTCGAAAAGCGGGTAGAGGGGCAGCGTGCGGGCCTCCTCGGCGCGGAAGGCGCTCCAGTCGTGGTGCAGCAGGATGTGCCGCGAGTCGCGGGCCACGCGGCAGCGCGTGGCGTCCTGATGGTAGAACGAGAGGAAGGTATGCCCGGGGTCGGTAACCACCTCGAGGAAGGCGTTGCCGAAGAGGGCCTTGTCGAAGGCCAGCTTGTTGAGCAGCTGCCGGAGGCTCTCGCCCTCGCCGTTCACGCGGCGGATGAAGGCCGCGAGCTGCGGCTCGTGCTCCCCGTCGCAGGTGAAGCCCTTGCCGGAGATGTAGTCGGCCTTGTCGTTGATGATCCGGCGGTGGGTCGTCGAGCGGCGCGCCATCAGGGCCAGCGCCATCGGAAAGAGGTTGTCGTCGCCCCACCGCCAGAAGGCGTCGCTCTCGACGCGCGTCGTCCCGAACGAGATGTAGGGATCCGTACGGTTGGCGACGCCGATCGCCGGTCTGAATTTTTTCGCTTTGTCCATATCGCGGATTCTCTTGCCGGGGGCCGCCCGCCACGCGGGTGCGGGCGGTCCCGAAGGCGGTTTACTGTTTGTAGAAGTAGGTGATCAGGCTCTCGTCGAGGATGCCGCAGCCGGCCATGAAGACCGCACGCTGGCGGTTCTCCATCTCGTCGGGGTTGTACCACATGCGCACCTCGTTGCCGGGCATGTCGGCCGTATTGACCGCCAGTACGAGGTTGCGACGGTCCGTGAGCATGCAGAACGACTTGTGGAACGAGGTTCCGGTCAGGTAGCTGCCCAGGCGCACGTCGATGATCGGGATGCCGTGGTAGGCGAGCGTCTTGCGGCCGTTCACCGCATCGACATAGGCCGCGTCGGCGCCCTTCGCGTCGAGGTACTTCTCGTAGAGATGGCAGATGTCCGAGGTTACGAAGTAGGCGAGCTGGCCGTCGGCCTTGAGGTCCTGCGTGCGGGTCGAGGCCTGGGTCCACAGTCCGTCGAAGAGCTCGACGACCTTCTCGGGCGAGGTCAGGTCGGCATCCGCGTAGGTCTCGTTGTAGATCTCCTCGGAGGATACCTTGGCGTTGATGAGCTTCAGGAAGCCGTCGAAGGTGTTGTAGCCCGTACCGGCGGAGGTATCGCCCACCCACATCGTCGCGCGCAGGTTCTCGGCCAGCGCCTGGCGGAAGAGGGCCGTCTCGGCCTTCTCGAGGTCGGTGCCCGAGAGGTCGTCCATGTGGACGTTGGTGATCGCCGAGATCTTCTCGTAGACCATCGAGAAGTAGTCGGCCGCCGAGAAGCCCATCTCGGCCTTCACGCGCTTGAGGTCGATCTCGCGCTCGATCTTCGTGGCCGCGTCGCCGCCCGACCAGCCGGCCGCGGAGTACTTCTGGAGGATGTTGCGCTGGCCGTCCCACAGCTGGACGTGCGTGGGCGTCGGCATGTTGTAGAGGACGCGCACGCCCAGATCCTGGGCCGACACGCCGGTCAGCATCGGACGGAAGAAGACGTTCTCGAGATCCGCGCCGGTGTACTGCTTGGCATTTTCAAGGTAAATCATGGTTGTGAAAGTTTTTTAAGAGATTTGTGGATTTTGTCGGTTTCGCCGTCCGGGAAGCTCCCGGGCGGCTTTTTTATCAGCTGTGGAAGCACTTGGCGTCCTCGGCGTAGGCCCGTTCGTTGGCCGAGCGCATCGCCTCGCCGTAGGAGGGATCCTCGCAGGGCTCCGTGCGCGTAGGCGCCACACGCTCCCGGGCCGCCTCGGCCGCCGATATCGAGCGGCGGCGCAGTTCGGCCTCGTCGGAGGCGAAGTGCAGGACGTTGCGATCCTCGGGGAGCTCCTCCTCGGCGCGCAGCCCGAGCCCTTCAAGCAGGCGGTTCCAGCCGCGCGAGAGGTTCTTCGCCAGTCCCGGAGCCGGGCTCTCCGCCGCCTCGATCACGCGGTCGGCCAGTCCGGCGATCACGGCCTCCGCGGGCGAGAGCCAGCGGCCGTTGCCGTGGTTTTCGGCCATCAGGCGCTCGAACTCCTCGACGGGGCGTCCCGAGCGGGCGGCGTAGACTCCGGCGATGCGGGCGTCGGTCTGACGGAGCAGTTCGAGGCGCTCCTCGAGCTCCGCGGCGTTGCCCTCGGTCGAGCACATCGCCCGGTGGATCAGGTAGAGGGCGTTGGCCGAGATTTCGCGGCATCCCGCCGAGGCCGCCTGGGCGATGATCGTCGCCGCCGAGGCCGTGTAGCCGTAGCAGCGGGTCGTGATGCGGGCCCCGAGCGAGCGCAGGGCGTCGTGGATGAGCAGCGCGTCGTTCACGTCGCCGCCCGTCGAGCGGATCTCGACCACCACCTCCGGGGCCTCGATCTCCGAGATGCGGCGCACCGCGTCGCGGAACTTCTCGTAGGTCGCCACCCGGGCATCCGGCTCCTCGAACTGCCACTCCTCGGGAACGCCGATCGTCCCTTCGATCTCGATCGTGCAGCTGCCGGCCTTGTCTTTGATTTGGATTTCCGATTTCATGATTCAGTGTTTGAAAGTGTTGTAAAAAACGGTCCGTACCTTTTCGTAGGAACAGCAGAAGATATCCGACACGACGTGCATCGCCTCGCAGCGCCGCATGCCCTCCCGTTCGAGGCGGTGCACCTCCTCCCGGATCGCCAGCTGTTCGCAGCCGCGGCGCGAGAGAACCCCCAGCTCCAGGAGGCGCTCCACGGCCCGGGCGGCCGTCAGTCCCTCGATCTCGCGGCGGGCGGTCTCGGCCAGTATCGTATCGATGCGTGTCATAGGGCGTCCTCCTCCAGCCGGTCGAATTCACAGCGCGCCAGCCCCTGCGCCGGGTCGTACTTGCCCACGCTCCGCAGCAGGGCCCTCACCACACCGCGGCCCGTGTCGATGCGGAAGACCGAGCGGATGTCGGGACCGCCGGTGCCGGGTGCGAAAAGCGCGGCATACTCTCCGGGGGCGATGCGCAGCGTGAGGGTGATGCGCTCGCGGAGCGCCTCGCGCCGCGTCTGACGGTCGTAGTAGCGGTGAAGCCCCTGTGCGCCGTCGCGGTCCTCGAAGCAGAGCGTGAAGGGCTCCGCCGCGTCGTCGCCCGCGAAGTGGAAGGCCACGAGCGGATAGGAGGCCTCGTCCGAGGGGTATCCCCACCGCTCGCCATCGGGCAGGGGGTGCATCCCGACGTAGCGGACGATGCGCGGCGAGAAGTTCGTGCCGTCCTCCTCCAGGTCGTCGCGGTCGCCGACCTCGGGCAGCAGCGCCGAAGGGGCATTGAGGTAGTGGCCCACGGAGTCGATCGTCGGGTAGAAGAGCGGGTTGCGGATCGTCTGCTCGCCCTGCAGGGCCGCCGTCGAGGTGCAGTCGGCGCTCCAGGCCCCGAAGGTGCCGCCGTTCTCCGCGTCGTAACGGTTCACGGCGCCGTCGCCCTCCCGGTAGCACCACGTCCGCCGTTCGTGGATGTCGAAGGCATGGTCGCGGCGCTCGACGCCCTGCGAGAAGTCCGTGCGGGCGCTCCAGTCCGCCTCGGGGCCCGCACCGAAGAGGTCGTCGGACGGCTCGATCCAGACCCGTTTGGCCGCCTCCTCGGTGTAGAAGCGCAGGTTGAACATCTGCGCGAGGGCCTCGAGCAGCTCGACCTGCCGGATGCGGTGCTGCGCGACGTCGGCAAAACGGATCTGTTCGCCGAAACCCGGCCCGGAGAGAAAGCGCGGCGTGAGCGAACAGCTCTTGTCCAGTTCGAGGCGCATCCCCTCCTCGGCCCCGGCGAAATAGATCTGGTCGAAATACTTGGGCGACGAGGGGCCGAGGCGTTCGGAGGCCGTGCGCATCCGCAGCTCGACGGTCGTCTCGCCCGTCTCGCCGATGTAGCCGGCGTAGAGGGCCCAGTCGCCCGTGTAGCTTGTCCAGGACGACCCTTCGAGGATCTCCAGCACGGGGTCGGAGAAGCTCCCCGAGGACGGCGTGGAGACCAGCGTCGAGCGCACCGCGAACTGTGCCCAGTCGGAGAGCAGGCCGTTCTGGCGGTAGCGCAGACGGTAGCTGGCGCCGTCGCGGTGGTCGAAGACGACGATCCGGTAGGAGAAGTTCGCGCGGAGCGAGCCGCGCAGATCCTCGTAGCGGTTAGCCAGCGTGAAGGAGAACTCCGAGCCGGGCCCGAAGTAGATCGTGTCGAAGCCGGTCAGGCGCGTCCGCGAGAGGATCCGGTGGGCGGTGGTGTACTTGAGGTAGTATTCGAAGCCGACGCTCGTCTCGACGAGGGGCGTGAAGCAGATCCGCTTGCCGTCGAGGGCGAAGCAGCCGCCGTTGTTGTAGAGCCCCTCGACCGGTGCGCCGTCCGCATCGACGCTCTGCGGCGTGGCCGTCTCGACGATGTTGCCCACGGAGTTGAGCACACTCAACGGATTGGCAATCACCTTGCCGACCTCGTTGGCCGTCGCCGAGGCGGTGGAGAGCCTCCGGGCCAGGAAGCCCATGCGGGCCTCGGCCGCCGCGGTGTCCCGCGAGGAGTAGGCGCCGCTCATGTAGAGAGAGCGGAAGAAGTCCGAAGCGAGGAAGCGGCTCTCGATGCGGTAGCCGGCCTCGGCGAAGATCCGCTCGACGAGCGTCGCGACATGCAGGAAGGGGTGGTAGTCGTCCGTCGAGAGGAGCCGCTCGTTGGGCAGCAGGTCGGTCGGGCTGGCCGACCGGGGGTATTCGTCGCGGTGGACGGGGAAGAAGCGCACGGGGGTCGCGGCCGTCCAGCTGCTGCAGATCTCCGTGGGCGTGAGCAGCGCCGTGTAGTCGATGCCCAGCGTGTTGAACATCCTCAGCGAAGCGTTCGCCGCCCAGCCGGCCCCGCCGTATCCGATCTCCAGCTCGTAGCCCTCGTCCGAAGCCGCCAGCAGGCGGACCCGGCCGCGGAAGAGCTCGGCGCCGCCCTCCGTGAGGCAGGCCTCGTGCGCCGCGTCGTTGAATTTCGCGAGGGTGTGCAGCTCGCGGGCAAAGCCCGTCGCCTCGTCGTTGCGGGGCGTCGCGGGGATCGTGATCTTCCACTTGCGTCCGTCGCGGCAGGCCTCGATGTCGGCCGTCTGCGCCGCATCCCAGGCCGGAAGGAGCAGCCGCTCCGTACCCAGATCACAGGATTTGTTGTCGATCGTCAGTTCCATGTCATGGCGGTGTTTTGTCGGTCGCGGATATCGATTTCGAGGCAGCAGAGGTTCCCCAGGCGGCGGACGACCGCCTCGTCGGTCGCCACGTCGATCGGCATGCACTCCTGCTCGCCGACGACCCACACCTCGGGCGACTCGACCAGCTCGGCCAGTGCCGTGAGCACCGCCTCGGTCTCGTAGGCCGAGACGAGCGTGCGCGTCGCCTCGCGGCGGCGGGGCACCGCAACCAGCCCCTCGGGTCCCTCGGCGCGGAGCTTCTCGACCTGCACGGTCGTCGTCCGCACGACGGGGAAGCTGTACTGCTCGACCGAGCCGGCGCTGCTGCGCCACGCCACGCGCACGGCCTGCTCGGCGGCCGGCACGACGGTGTATTCGACCGTGGCGATCCCGTCGATCTCGACCGTCAGCGTGTCGGCCCCGGGGAAGTCGCGCGTGTCGAGGACGAAGAGCACCGGACCCTTCAGAAAGGCGGAGTAGCTCTGAGCCGTCATCGTGTCGGCCGAGCGGGCCGTAACGGTGGCCTTGACCGTTCCGGAGTCCGGGGCGAGGAGCGTCAGTTCGTCGCGCGCTCCCTCGGGGATGAGACGTTGGAGGGGGAGGGTTGTCAGCAGGGCCGGGGCCGCCACCTGCGTGCGGCCGGCCAGGAAGGTGCGTTCGGGCGCCGTCGCCGCAGCCCCGTCGGGGAGGGTTCCCGAGGGTCCGACGGCCACCGTGGCCGTAACCGTGCGGCCCGTGGCGGCGTAGAATCCCGTGTCGCTCACCACGGGCAGAAAATGCAGTGCGCGGCGCAGGAAGGGGGCGGCATCGAAACGGGCCGCGGCACTGGCGACGAAGCGCAACGTGCCGTAAAGCGTCGAGCCGCTCCGGTCGGCAATGCGGATGTCGAGGTCTTCGGCCGCGGAGTGCTCCACGGCGTAGAGCACCTCGGCGCCGAGCGGCGCATACTGGGACGGAATCTGTGAGAAGGTCATGGAATAAGGGGTTTTTGGAGAATCCGGGGTTGCGACGGACACCGCCCGGTGCCGGGGGCAGCCGCCCGCCTGCGGGATGGATGAAAAGGGGCGCAGAAGACCCGGGGGTGAAAGGAATACGACGGCAGAGCTGCGAGCTGCGGACGAAGCCGCGGGGCGGGGAATCCCCCGACGGCGGGCCGGGGTGTTGAAAAGTCCGTGGATAAACCGTGGATAAAATGTGAATGGATATGTATAAATCTGCACAACCCGCTGGTACCGAATGGTCTCCGATTGTTGATAAGCGCCCCCGGCGGGGCTGTACGGGTGTGGATTCCGGAGGCAAATATACGACACGGCGACCCCCTTTGTCAAGAGGCCGGCGCATTTTTTCCACGAAAAATGGAAAAGCGCGCCCGGGAATTCGCCGAAAGGGGTTATCTTTGTTACCGGAAAACGAAAACCCAATGAAATCCGTCATGAAACATCTGATTCTCCTCTGCGCCGCCCTCGTCGGCGCCGCGACCGCCTCGGCCCAGAAGTGGGAGGGGCTGGCCGACACGCCCCCGATGGGGTGGAACTCCTGGAACAAGTTCGGCTGCAACATCGACGAGCGGATGATCCGCGAGATGGCCGACGCGCTGGTCGATACGGGCCTCGCGGAGGCGGGCTACGTCTACATCAACCTCGACGACTGCTGGCACGCCCCGGAGCGCGACGCCGACGGATTCCCGCAGTGCGACACGACGCGTTTCCCGAGCGGCATGAAGGCCCTTGCGGACTACGTCCATGCAAAAGGGCTCAAACTGGGCATCTACTCCGACGCCGGATGGACGACCTGCGCCGGACGTTTCGGCAGCCTCGGTCACGAGTACCAGGATGCCCTGCAGTACGCCCGCTGGGGCATCGACTACCTGAAATACGACTGGTGCAACACCGCGGACATCAATCCCAAGGGGGCCTATACGCTCATGCGCGAGGCGCTGCGCGCCGCCGGGCGCCCGATCCTCTTTTCGATCTGCGAGTGGGGTTCGAACAAGCCCTGGGAGTGGGCTCCCGAAATCGGCCACATGTGGCGCACGACGGGCGACATCGGTCTCTCGTTCTCCGACCCGGAGGTCTTCGAGGGTCCGTGGAAACCCCGCACGGTGCTGCAGAACGTCGATACGAACGCCCCGCTGCGCCGCTACGCCGGCCCGGGCCACTGGAACGACCCCGACATGCTCGAGGTGGGCAACGGCATGACGGTCAATCAGGACCGCGCGCACTTCACGCTCTGGTGCATGATGGCCGCGCCGCTGATCCTGGGCAACGACCTGCGCACGATGACCGACGAGACGGCGGCGATCCTCACCGACCGCGAGGTGATCGCCATCGACCAGGATCCGCTGGGCGTGCAGGGGCTGCGCTACGCCACCGACAACGGCATCGAGATCTGGTTCAAGCCCCTCGCCGACGGCGACTGGGCCTTCTGCCTCTTCAACCGCACGCACGAGGAGCGCACCTACGAGATCGACTGGCAGCTCTACTGCTTCACCGACACGGAGGTCTCGCAGCGCTCCACGGACTTCGACCGCATCGTCTACGAGGGCCGCGACCTGTGGAACGGCGGCAAGAGCTTCCGCACGGACCGTCCGCGCAGCGTGGTCATCCCGGCCGAGGATGTCGTCCTCTACCGTCTGAAACCCGTCGCCGGGCGCTGATTCCGGCGGAAGGGGAAGGGCGCAAAACGCCAATCCGGCAAGGTCCCGCCGCCAAACGGCCGGCATACAGCGCCGATCCGGCAAGGACGCCTGCCGGGCGCCGTATCCGCCCCGCCGGATATTCCGAAATACACCCCGGAGCCTGCAGGCCCCGGGGTTTCTGCGTCCGGGAGAGAGGGATTCCGCCCCGTCCGGAAAGCGGGGAATCGCCCTGCGGAGGCGAAAAAACGGAAAATTTTACGGCAATATGGATTTTCGGGTGCCGTTTTTCGAGAATTAAGCGTATCTTTGTGGTCGGAACCAACAGTCTTACCCCGTATGGATGATGGTCATAGTACCCCGTATAGCCGCCGTGTCGTGCCTCAGCACGACGCCATTCATCTATGGTATCCGGCACGAAGGTAACCTTCGCGCCGAGTTGCTGTTGTCCGATCCCGACACCGTCATCCAGGATTTTCTCGAACGCAGGGCCGACATCGCCCTGATCCCCTTCACGGCCATGCCGCTGCTCGCCGACGCGCGCACCGTCACGGAGTATTGCGTCGGAGGCGTCGCGGCCGAGCGCGAGGCGCTGCTTGCGAGCGACGACCCGCTGGTCGGCATCTGGAAGGAGCAGTGCGGCGAGCTGCCCTTCGCCTTTGCGGTGTGGGTGGCCCACGCCGATACGGACCCCGACACGATCGAGGCGCTGCAGTACGCGCTGACCTACGGGCTCGAACGCGGTTACGAGGCGATGATGGAGGCGGCTCCGGAGCTCGACCCGCTGCGGGCCTGCGAGGTACTGTCGGGCTTCGACTACATCTTCGACAACGAAAAGAACCAGGCGCTCCAGCAGTTCTGGGACTCCGGCATCAAGGTCGCTCCCCGGGCGAATCCCGGCTGAAGAGGTTAGCGGGCCCGGCCCGCCTCTCTCATGCTCACGGATTCGAGAACCTTACAGAGAGCGATTTATGATTACGATTTACCTCAAACAGTACAACAAGATCATCCGCAATGCCGACACCCGGCTCTTCGACGAGCTGGGCTACGACGACATTCTGTGGATCGACATGCTCTCGCCGACGATCAAGGAGCAGAAAGCCGTCGAGAACTTCATGGAGATCAGCCTCCAGACCCGCCAGCAGGTCGAGGAGATCGAATCGACCTCGAAATACTCCGAGAACGAGAACGCGATCATCTCCAACTCGAACTTCTTCATCCCCACGGGCGACTCGTTCATCGTCGAGCCCGTGTCGTTCATCATCTCCAACGAGGGCGTGCTGGTCTCGGTGCGCAACGCCGAGTTCCGGACCTTCCGCGAGACGGAGAAACGCCTGCAGATGAACTACCGCAGCTACTCGACGGGCTACCACCTGTTCATCTCGCTGCTCGAGGTGCGCATCGACTTCGACGCCGACCTCGTGGAGCTCATCGCCAAGCAGGTCGGGGCCCTCTCGAAGGACATCAACTCGGAGGATTCGATCGACAAGGAGGTGCTGCACCGCATCAGCGCCCTGCAGGAGAGCACGATGTCGCTGCGCGAGAACATCTTCGACCGCCAGCGCGTCCTCTCGGGCATCCTGCGCTCGGAACGCTTCCCGAACGACATCTACCCGCGCCTGCAGCTGATGATCAAGGACGTCAATTCGCTCATCAACCACGCCGACTTCAGCTTCCAGCGACTCGACTACATCCAGGACGCCGCGCTGGGTCTGATCAACATCGAGCAGAACGGCATCGTCAAGATCTTCTCGGTGGCGGCCGTGATCTTCATGCCCGCGACGCTCATCGCCTCGATCTACGGCATGAACTTCAAGGCGATGCCCGAGCTGGACTGGCACCTCACGCTCTCGAACGGGATGGTCATCCCGCTGGGCTACCTCTTCGCCATCGCGCTGATGATCATCTGCTCGGTGCTCACGATCTGGT
>ERZ1664516.27-NODE-27-length-23728-cov-7.164787_pt1 | contig 23728 bp, 20 predicted proteins | sample MGYA00575334_ERZ1664516 | MGnify/ENA primary metagenome ERZ1664516 (study PRJEB40874, sample SAMEA4040745) | Gallus gallus | biome: gut; material: content | place: India | collected 2016-01-01 | study: EMG produced TPA metagenomics assembly of PRJEB14491 data set... | reverse complement strand
CTGTCTTGATCTCAATTCTTCGTTTTGCATCAATGAGAGCAATTTTTCCTTCATCGGCCGTATTTTTTACAAATATAAACATTTTTCTTTTGTCAAGCAAGTGAAATTTATATTTGTAAAATGTTAATAAGTGTTGATAATGTTTACATCTGTCATTGCGGGAATATGGTTAAATCTCCCCACCTGAAATCATGTAAAATTTTTATGTAATATAACATGTTTATTATACTGATAAACACTATATAAAATAATACACAGCATACTATTTCATCTTAATTATGTATTCAGGTAAATATCCTCCTCTCTTGCTTATTATATGCTTTATATAATTTATGTAACTACTGGTATATAAGTAGTTATTGGCTAAAATCAATTTATTTGACTTGGGTCGTGCGGGCTTGATTTGCTTGTTGGTGCCGCCTGTTGCTGTAATTTACTTATGTAATAATCAACAACAAATCGCACCTCTTTGGGTGGTTAGAAATGTAAATTGCCGACTAACTTACGCCAAGAATTGTATTTACAAATGTAAAATACCCTACCCTTTTTGTGGATTTTTGAGTGATTTTTTCTTTTAGCGATTTCTCGTACGGCTATTTAACCGCATTATCTTTCTATATCGTATATTATGTTAAAAAATAAGCAGGCGCATAGTGTTGATAACCCACCATACGCCTGATTATAAGATGTTTTTATATTTGTAAATACTCTCCTATCGAGCCAGTTTGTCGGCGATTTCCCGGAACTCTTCCGGCGTAAGATGGAGCTTTTTGCGGTGGAAATCGACGTCATTTTCGCTCTGGATGGGGATCAGATGGATATGTGCATGGGGAACTTCCATTCCCAGAACGACCACTGCTACCCTTGCGCACGCTATTTCGCGCTTGATGCGTGCCGCAACCTTTTTGGCGAAGACCATCATGCCGGCCAGCGTCTCGTCATCGAGATCGAACAGGTAATCGACCTCCTGCTTCGGAACGACGAGCGTATGCCCTTTTGTCAGCGGGTTGATGTCGAGAAAGGCGTAGTATTTGTCGTCTTCGGCGACCTTGTACGAAGGGATCTCCCCTGCGATGATGCGTGAAAAAATCGTTGCCATGATGTTTTCCTTATTTAAATGTGCTTGTATCTTCTTTCTGTTAGCGTTGGTGCTCGCCCGTCCTTGTCGATATTCGGGCCTAAAACGGCTTTTTCCCGGCTCTTATGCGACGGTTGTTGATGATTCCGATCCCGATATTGATGAGTCCGGCCGACCATACGGCGGCTGTTGTCCAGCGGAATGTATCCACCCCGCATAGAACCAGCGCGATCCAGCCGATTATCAGCACGCTCCAGATACCGAGCAGCAGGTGGAGCCATCGCCGGTTGCGAGCCAGTTTTGCGGGATTTTCAATCGTGGCATGCCAGCGTCGTTCCTCCTCCGAAAACTCTTTCCGTGTGGCGGACGGCCCGGCGTTGCCGTGTATCGGTGAAATGTCGGTCATGGCATGTTATTCGTCGAATTTGGGCTTCAGGATCTCCGCATATATCACGGCCTTGCGAAGGTCGAAATCTGCGGCGATTTCGGCTCCGGAGGCCTCATTCTGCCCGGATGCGGAGTTGCCGGATCTTTTTTGAACCGGAACCGCGGTGTTTTGCGCCCTTTTTTCCGGGTGGGTCGGCTGTGCCGTGCGGTTTTTACCGCCGTTTTCACGGGGTGCGGCGGTGTCCCTGTTTCGCGCCGGTTGCCTGTGTTTTCCGGGATTTTTCGGGACGGCGGTCGTTTGCTGCGGCGCGGGTTCTTTTCGGGCCGGAAGATCCGGAAATCCGGGGATCTGCGGCCATGCGGGCCATCCCGATGGGGTCGGGTTCGACGCGGTATCTGTCGGCCGGGCGGGTTCCGTTTCGGATTGGCCGGCCGGTCGGGTGCGGCCTTTCCGGCCCCGTGAGGCGATGGCGGCGACGGCGATCACCACAATCCATATAAGGGTCGAAAAGTCTTCCATGTTACCTTAACTGATGGTTCGTTTGATAGTGTCTATTCCCTTTATTTCCCGCAGTTTGTCCATTACGGCGTTGAGGCTTTCCGCATCCTTTACATAGAGGCTTACGTTGCCTTCGAAGATACCGTCGTGGCTGTGGATGTTCACTTCGCGGATGTTGATGTTGAAATCGTCGCTCACGACCTTTGCCAGGTCGAGCAGCAGGCCCTGTCGGTCGATGCCGCGCAATTCGGTCGTAACCAGATAGGACATGGCCTTGTGCTGCGACCATTTGATTTCCTCCTTGACGATATTCTTGCCATATTGGGCTGCCAGGCGGTTCAATTCGTCGCAGGTGGCCTTGTGGACGATGATCTTGCCCGTTGCGGGATCCCTGTACCCCACGACCTTGTCTCCCGGGATGGGCTTGCAGCAGGAGGCGATTTCGAAGACCGGTTCGTCGCCGGCCTCCTTCTGCGGAGCCGTTGTCGGGGCCGTATCGCCTGCCTCGTCTGTCTCCTCCTCCTTTTTCTGGGGGATAAAGAGGGTCCAGAATTTGAGTATCTTGCTCTTTGAATTGACCTTGAGGACCTTTTCCAGATCATCCAGCGAGACGATGCCCGCTCCGATCTTGCTGTAGAGTTCCTCCTTGTTGTTGCATTCGTAGATCGGGATGATCTTGCGCAATACCCTGCCGCTTAGCTGGATATTGAGCGATTTCATCCGCTCCTCGAGCATCTGCATGCCTCGCTCGATGTTATTCTGACGTTCGCGCTTGAGGAAACTCTTGATGGCGGATTTCGCCTTGGCTGTCGTAACGATGTCGAGCCATTCGGGTTTCGGGCGGGCCGTGTCGGCCGTGATGATCTCGATCTGATCGCCGCTGTTGATCTGCGTGGTGATCGGTTCGAGCTTGTGGTTGATCTTGGCACTGATCGCGCTGTTGCCGATCTTCGAGTGGATATCGTAGGCAAAGTCCAGAGCGGTAGCTCCGAAGGGCATTTTCCGCGCCTCTCCTTTCGGTGTAAATACTACTATTTCAGAGGTGTATAGCGATAACTTGAAGTTATCCAGGAAGTCTACTGCATTCTCCGTCGGACTGTTCAGCGCCGCGCGGATCTGTTTGAGCCATTTGTCGAATTCATCCTCGTCCTGCGAGATGGTCGCATGCTTGTATTTCCAGTGTGCGGCGAATCCCCGTTCGGCGATATCCTCCATGCGTTGCGTGCGTATCTGCACCTCGACCCATACGCCGTCGGGGCCCATGACGGTCGAATGCAGAGCCTCGTATCCGTTGGCCTTGGGCATCGAGATCCAGTCGCGCAGCCGGTCGGGCTTGGGGGTATAGATGTCGGTGATCGTGGAATAGATCTGCCAGCACTGGGTCTTCTCCGAGGGGAACGGCAGGGGTTTGAAGACGATGCGGATGGCGAACAGATCGTAGATCTCCTCGAAAGGGATCTGCTTGCGCTGCATCTTCGACCAGATCGAGTAGACGCTCTTCACGCGTCCCGAAATCTCGTAGTTGAAGTTGTCGCGGTTGAGCGCGGCGATGATCGGGGCGTTGAACTTGTCGATGAACTCCTTGCGGGAGGCTTCGCTCTCCTGGAGTTTCCGGGTGATCTCGGCATACTGCTGCGGGAAGCGGTACTTCATGCAGAGGTCCTCCAACTCGCTCTTGATCGAATAGAGGCCGAGCCGGTATGCCAGCGGCGCAAAGAGGTAGATGGTCTCTCCGGTGATCTTGATCTGCTTGTTGAGGGGCATGGAGCCCAGCGTGCGCATGTTGTGCAGGCGGTCTGCGATTTTGATCAGGATGACCCGCACGTCGTCCGAGAGCGTGAGGAGCACCTTGCGGAAGTATTCGGCCTGTTCGGAGGTGTCGGCGTTGAACACACCGGACATTTTTGTCAGGCCGTCTACCATCGAGGCGATCTTGGGGCCGAAGATGCGTTCCATGTCCTCCACGGTGTACTCCGTGTCTTCGACCACGTCGTGCAGCAGTGCCGCCACGACGGATTTCACGCCGAGTCCGATCTCTTCGATGACGATCTTGGCCACGGCAATAGGATGCAGGAGATACGGCTCGCCGGAGCGGCGCCGTACCCCTTCATGTGCCTCCTTGGCCAGGAAAAATGCCCGTTTGATGAAATTCCAGTCCTCGTCGTTCTTGCAGATCTTCGTACACGAGTACAGCAGGTCGTCCCATTTTTCCTTGATCAGGGCATCATCCTCGGCGGTGTATCCCATGGGCTACTCTTTTTTGTTTTTCATGGCTTCGCGCACCTTCTCCTCGATCTCCGTGGCGAGCGCCTCGTCCGACTTGAGCAACTCCTTGACGGCGTCGCGGCCCTGGCCGATCTTGCGGTCTCCGTAGGAGAACCACGATCCGGCCTTCTTGATGATGCCGTAATCGACACCGAGGTCGATGATCTCGCCGATCTTCGAGATGCCCTCGCCGAACATGATATCGAATTCCGCCCGTTTGAACGGAGGTGCCACTTTGTTTTTCACGACCTTGACCTTCGTGCGGGTTCCGAGCTGCTCCTCGCCGTCCTTGATAACCGACATGCGGCGGATGTCGATGCGCACCGAGGCGTAGAACTTCAGGGCGTTACCGCCGGTCGTCGTCTCGGGATTTCCGTAGACGATGCCGATCTTGTCGCGCAGCTGGTTGATGAAGATGCAGACGGTCTTGGTCTTCGAGATGCTCGAGGTGAGCTTGCGCAGGGCCTGCGACATGAGGCGGGCCTGGAGACCCATCTTCGCGTCGCCCATCTCGCCCTCGATCTCGGCCTTGGGCGTGAGGGCCGCCACCGAGTCGATGACGATGATGTCGATGGCGCTCGAGCGGATCAGCGAGTCGGCGATTTCGAGGGCCTGCTCGCCGTTGTCGGGCTGCGAGATGAGCAGGTTGTCCACATCGACACCCAGTTTCTGGGCATAGAAACTGTCGAAGGCGTGCTCGGCGTCGATGAATGCCGCGATGCCGCCGGCCTTCTGTGCTTCGGCGATAGCGTGGATCGCCAGTGTGGTCTTACCCGACGATTCGGGACCGAAGATCTCGATGACGCGCCCCTTGGGGTAGCCGCCGACGCCGAGCGCCATGTCGAGGGTGATCGATCCGGTCGGAATCACCGGGATGTCGTTCACCTCCGTGCTGTTCATGCGCATGATCGACCCCTTGCCGAAGTCCTTCTCTATCTTTTCCATCACCGCGTTCAAGACTTTGAGCTTGTCCGGGTTCACTTGTGCTTTTTCTGCCATTTACTTGTTCGGTATGAATAGGTTAATTGCTTCTGTTTTCTCTTCTGTACCGGTCGCCGCTGCCCTATTTCGGCGGTACGGGCCGGGGAGGCGTGGATTTCTTTGCCCGGTCCAGTTCCCGAATGTCGCGCATCGGGAAGCGGATGATCCGCGCATCGAGCGCCCGGTCCGGATAGGGGCTCCAGTTGCCGTTGTTGCCGACGCTCAAACGCCATTCGCCCATCTCGACCGAAGGATCGTTCGGCGTAGCGCTTCTTGCGGCTCCTTCCGAAGCCTCCAGCGCCCTTTCGCGGGCCCTCTGGCGCATCATGCGCTCCACGATGCGCCGTTCGCGCTGCAACGGATCGACCTCATCGCGGATCCACCGCATGTCGGCCCGGATGCGGGCCTCGGAGGGGATACCTTCGAGAAACCGCCGCATTTCGGAACGTACGCCCGGAGTCATGCACCCCGGGAGTTCCTGTCCCCGGAGCGTGGCGGCCGTCAGCAGAAGGACGGCGAGCGTTGCGATCCGTGCGATGCGTTTCATGCTTCAGCGTCGTAGGCATCGAGGATCTGCCGGTAGTGGTTCTTGGTATCCACCTTCGTGAAGATCCGCTCGATGCGTCCTTCGGGGTCGATGACGAACGTCGTGCGCAGCACGCCCATGTATTTGCGGCCGTACATCGATTTCTCGGCCCAGACGCCGTAGGCTTCGCACACCGAGTGGTCGGTGTCGGCCAGCAGCGTGAAGTTCAGCTCGTGCTTTGCGCAGAAGTTGCGGTGCGACTGCTCGCTGTCGGGGCTTACGCCGACGATGCGGAAGCCGCGCCGGGCCAGCTCCTCCTTGCCGTCGCGCAGGCTCTTGGCTTCGAGCGTGCACCCCGAGGTGTTGTCCTTCGGGTAGAAATAGAGGATCGTGCGCTGACCCTTGAGGTCGGCGAGCGTCAGTCGTTCGCCCTGCTGCGTTACGGCGCTGAAATCGGGTGCCGGATCTCCGGCCTTGAGTTGCGTCATCGTTTCGTTACATGAAATTTTCACTCAAAGATAGAAAATCTTCCCCGGATTTCCGCGCTTTCGAGCCACTTTTTTGCTCGGGTCAATCCCATTGGTAGGTAACCTCGATCTGCTCGTTGAACTCCTCCTGTGTCGTGTTGAGTCTCCGGCGGCAGGCCGGGCAGCGGATCGCCGTCTGCGTTTCGACATACTCGCCGCAGCCCACGCAGGCCGGCAGTACGCCGTATCCGGGTTGCATGTAGTGGTCGAACTCTGCGCCGCAATGTTTGCAGCGGATCTTGTAAGCTGTTCCCATAATCGTTCTGTTTTATCGGTTCACAGGACAAAGGAACGGCTCTTTTGTGTCATTTCTTGACACAAAATAACTTTTTCGAGAAAAAATGTGGGGATATTTACCCGATGGTGTGTTTCTGAAGATATGCCCGGAGATACTCGGTCAGTTCGGGCGAATCGACGATGCGGATGTCGTCGAGCAGGCCGACGACGAAGCGTCCGATGCCGGCCATGCCGGCCACTTCCGTATCGAGCAGCCACCGCCCCCGGCGGATCGGCTTGAGGTCGCGTTCGGCCAGCGGATACTCCTCGCAGAGAAGGTTCGAGGCGAGCAGCCCCAGCTCGAGCCGGACGCGGATACGCCGTTCGCCGTGCATGCGGAAGGCGTCGATGAACCCTTCGCGGTGTGCTTCGGGATGCTCCCAGGGGATATCGGTCGTCTCGACACTGCCGATGCGGGCGGTCTTGAAGAGTTTCGACGTGCCGCTTTCGGGGTCGTAGCACCACACCTGCACATAGTTTGTCGTGAAGGCGAAGGGCTCTACCCGGCGGTCGCGGACCTCGCCGCCGTGTGCCGAGCGGTATCCGTGCAGGATGACCTGCCGCTGCTGCTCGATGGCTTCGACCAGGCGGCGGATATTCGGGGCGTTCTTGCCGCGGACGACCGTGTCGGCCAGCACCTTGTTGTCGTAGACCGAGTAGAGCTTGCGTTTGAGGTTCTGCTTCAGCAGGTTCGTGTCGTCGATATTTTCGATGGCGCTCTTCAGGATCATGGCCTCCTCCTCGGTGAAGTGCACCAGCTGCGAAATGTCGCGGAAATGCGGCGACTGCTTGTCGATGCGGATGCAGTCGCCCGTCTTCTTGATGACGAATCCCGCCTCGCGGAAGGTGTCGATGTAACGGTAGACCGTGCGGCGCGACATGTCGAGCCGTTCGGCCAGTTGATCGACGTTGTAGGTCGTGTTGGCCGTGAGCATTTTCATCAGCCGCAGCAGGCGTTCGAGTTTCGGTTGGTCCATGACGGGATGCGGGTTTCCGGATATGTTTTCACTCCTCGCGGAACTCGTACCGGAGCCGGTATCGGTCCACGAGCTGCAGCCCCTCGGCGGTTGCGATACCCCGGAAGAAGGTGCTGGCGATCTGCATGAAGGCCTTTCGTTCGGAGATGCCCTCGGGCGGTGTCAGCCCGTGATGCGTTATGGCCGAAGCCGAGTAGTAGAGCACCGATATGGCCAGGTCGATATGGAAGTTGTCGATGAAAAGTCCTCCGTCGATCCCCTCGCGCAACATGGCCCGCAGTTTCTCGCGGTTGCGGGCGGCTCCTTCCTGGATCAGCCGGTCGTGTACGGCGGGATAGGATCGTTTCAGGTCGGTCATCATCCTTCCGACCTGCTCCGAGCGTTCCAGAATGTCGTTGAGCACGATGAAAAGCTTTTCAAGCACATCCGCAGCTCCGGCGCACAGGTCGATCTGCCGGCGGTGGATACCCTCGAAATAGTCGATAATCGTTTCATAGAGCAGCCCCTCCTTGTCGCCGAAGAGTTCGTAGAGCGAGCGTTTCGAGACACCCAGTTGTTGGGCGATGTCGTCCATGCGCACCGATTTGAATCCTCGGGCGGAGAACATTTGCATGGCGCGTTCTGCGATATGTTTTTTGGACGTCATGATGATGACGGATTATTAAACAAATATAATATAAATATATGCAAAAACCGTGTAATACCGTTGTTTTTCGCACTTTTGGAACGACGTTTCCGTATATCCGGCAAAAAAATCTCCGCCGCAATACCTTGCGGCGGAGGTTTTTCCGGGCGGTTGCTCTACCCTGCTGCGGGTCAGGCGGCCGTGGCGTTCTCGAGTTTCTTCATGATCGAGAAGATGAAGAGCGCCGAGAGCAGGCAGAGCACGATCAGCACGCTCCAAACCATCCAGAGGGCCATTCCGCTGCCCCAGAGATATCCGATGAGCGAGGTGGCGTAGTTGCCCACGGCCGTTGCGGCGAACCAGCATCCCATCATCATACCCTTGTACTTCGGGGGCGCCACCTTCGATACGAAGGAGATACCCATGGGCGAAAGGAGCAGTTCGGCGAAGGTCAGCACGAGATAGGTCGAGATGAGCCAGTTCTGCGAGACGAAGGTGTCGCTGGCACCTGCGGCCTTGACCTCTGTGGGCGACATCAGGCCGAACGATCCGATCGTGAGAATGAGGAATCCCAGGGCGGCGATCACCATGCCCATGCCGATCTTGCGAGGCGCCGAGGGCTCCTTGCCCTTGCGGGCGAGCGAAGCGAAGAGGGCCACCGACAGCGGCGTGAGTGCCACGACGTAGAAGGGGTTGAACTGCTGGAATACCTGCGGCAGGATATGTACCGGGTCGGGCGTTACGGTCCAGCGGTAGTAGAGGGCCGCGAGGGCTGCGACGACGGCTGCGGCGCTGATGAGCTTGCCGCGGCTCTTTTCCGACTGGAAGAGACCTACCAGACCGTAAACGACGACGAGTACCAGTACGAGGTTCAGGATGTCGAAGGCCATGCGGGTGATTCCGGTAGCCTCGGAGGTCGTATAGTCGCGGGCGAAGAAGGTCATCGTCGAACCGTTCTGGTGGAAGGCCATCCAGAAGAAGATCACCACGGCGAATACGAGCATGAGGGCCGTAATGCGCGACTTGGTCTGCGCGGGGGTCAGCTCGACCTGTGCGGCGCTACCGCTGGCGGCCTGCTGCTGGGCCGTTACGTCGGCGTGCTTGAAGGTCTTGCGGAAGGCGATGTAGATGATATAGGAGACGATCAGCGAGACGCAGGCCACGGCGAATCCCATGTTGTAGGCCGAGGAGAGCTTCTCGATGTAGTGCGACGAGAAGGCCGCCAGGTCTGCGGCGTTTCCGCCGACGGCTGCGGCGAGGCGCTGCAGCTCGGCCAGCGGTTCGGCGGGCATGTTGGCGCCCAGCTCGAGGTACTGGTGGGCCAGAGCGGGGATCTGACCGTTGTAGATCAGCCCGTCCTGTGCGAGGAAGTGGTTGGTGATCCAGGTGGCCATCGAGGGGGCGAACATGGCGCCGATGTTGATGGCCATGTAGAAGATCGAGAAGGCGCTGTCGCGCTTGGCCGCATAGGCCGGATCATCGTACAGGTTGCCGACCATGACCTGGAGATTCCCCTTGAAGAGACCCGTGCCGCAGGCGATCAGGGCCAGGGCCAGGAACATCAGGGCCTGGGCTGCAAATCCCGTTCCCGTAGGTATGGACAGCAGGGCGTATCCGCCGAACATGACGAAGATGCCGAGCGTAACCATCCGTCCGAATCCGAACTTGTCGGCCAGGATGCCGCCGAAGAAGGGCATGAAGTAGACGGCGGCGAGGAAGATGCCGTAAATCTGGGTGGTTACGGCCTCCGTGTAGCCGAATTTCGCCTGCAGAAACAGGGTGAAGATCGCAAGCATGGTGTAGTAGCCGAAACGCTCGCCCGTGTTGGCCAGCGAGAGGGCATACAGACCTTTGGGTTGTCCTTTGAACATAATTGTGGGGGTTAAATGAAAGTTTGGAGACAAAGATAACAAAATTTTCCGTATATTTGTATAAAACCGCATATATCCCGTCCTATGGAGAAAAATACCGATCTGTTGCCCATCGTCGCGCACGACGAATGGCTTCGTCCCGCCGCCGAAGCGATCGAACGCCGCCATGCGCGTTATCTTGAGAAACTCGGGGCGATCCGCCGCTCGTCGGGGACGCTTGTCGATTATGCCAACGGATACCGTTATTTCGGCTGGCAGTGGGACGAGCTGCTCGACGGCTGGTGGCTGCGTGAGTGGTTGCCGGGAGCGGAGGATGTCTATGTTTTCGGGGATTTCAACAACTGGCAGCGCACCGAGATCCGCATGCAGAAGGATGCTTCGGGGGTCTGGAGCGCCTTTTTCCCGGCGGCGATGTACCGCGACCGCCTCACGCACGGTTCGCTCTACAAGATCCACGTCCACGGCGACAACGGCTGGCATGACCGCATTCCGGCCTATGCACGGCGCGTGGTGCAGGACGATGCGACGAAGGACTATACGGCGCAGTTCTGGGCGCCGGCCGAGCCGTTCGACTGGCGGGGCGATGATTTCGACGCCTCGCAGGTCGGGAGTCTGCTGATCTACGAGGCGCATGTGGGCATGTCCCAGGAGCGCGAGGGTGTCGGCACCTACCGGGAGTTTACCGAAAAGATCCTGCCGATCATCAAGCGCGACGGCTACAACGCCGTGCAGCTCATGGCCATTGCCGAACACCCCTACTACGGCTCGTTCGGCTACCACGTTTCGAGTTTCTTTGCCCCGACGTCGCGCTGCGGCACGCCCGAGGAGCTCAAGGAGCTCGTGCGGCGGGCGCATGAGCTGGGCCTGGCGGTCATCATGGACCTCGTGCACGCCCACTATGTGAAGAACCTGAACGAGGGCATCAACGAACTCGACGGCACGGACCACCTCTATTCGCGGCCGGGCGAGGCGGGCAACCAGCCCTACTGGGATTCGAAACTCTTCGACTATGGCAAGGGCGAGGTGCAGCACTTCCTGCTCTCGAACATAAAGTACTGGCTCGACGAGTTCCATTTCGACGGATTCCGCTTCGACGGCGTAACCTCGATGATCTATCATCACCACGGCTATGTCGATTTTGACAGCCGCGACCGTTATTTCGACGCCGGGGTCAATGAGGACGCCCTCGACTACCTGACCCTCGCCAACCGCCTCATCCACGACTTCCGGCCGTCGGCCGTAACGATTGCCGAGGATGTGAGCGGCATGCCGGGCATGTGCATTCCGATCGATGACGGCGGCATCGGCTTCGACTACCGCCTCGGCATGGCCATTCCCGACTTCTGGATCCGGCTGCTCAAGGAGATTCCCGACGAGGATTGGAACATCTGGGAGATGTGGTCGGTGATGACCGACCGCCTGCCGGGTGTGAAGACCGTGGCCTATGCCGAATCGCACGACCAGGCGCTCGTGGGCGACAAGACCATCGCCTTCCGGTTGATGGACAAGGAGATGTATTTCCACATGGACCGGGCGTCGGAGAATCTGGTGATCGACCGCGGCATGGCGCTCCACAAGATGATCCGCCTGATGACGATCTCCACGGGCGGCGAGGCCTATCTCAACTTCATGGGCAACGAGTTCGGCCATCCCGAATGGATCGATTTCCCGCGCGAGGGCAACGGCTGGAGCTATGCCCATGCACGGCGCCAGTGGTCGCTCTCGCGCAACGGCCTGCTGCGCTATTCGTGGCTCGGGGATTTCGACCGGGCGATGATCCGCCTCGTGCGCAAATACAAGGTGCTCGCCGACGGCTATCCCTACAACCTGCTCATGGACGAGCATAACAAGACGATGGTCTTCTCGCACGGCCGCCTGCTGTTTGTCTTCAACTGGCATCCCACGGCCTCGATTCCCGACTACGAGCTTCCTGTGCAGGCTCCGGGCAAGTATGTTCCGGTGCTTTCGACCGACGAGCGGCGTTTCGGCGGACAGGAGCGGCAGGCGATGGATTCCGAACACTTCTCGTTCAACGTTTCCGGCGACGACGGGAAGAAGTATCCCCGCATCCGAATCTACAACACCTCGCGCACGGCAACGGTCTACCTCCGGCGGCGGTAAGCCTGCTCCGGACGGTGCCGGCCATGCAGACGCCCGATAAGAAGCGGGACGCATCCTTTCGAAGGTGCATCCCGCTTATTTATCCGCTTTTGGGAGATGCTTACTCCCCCGCCGCTTTCGACTCCCCGGGCTGCAAGCAGTAGTCGTCGCCGCACACGGCCTGTGCCACGCGCACCAGGTCGATGAATTCGCGCCGGTAGCCTTCGGGATCATTCGCGAGGCCGGGTTGTGCCAGACGGATCACCTCGTCCCAGGTCGCCGTGCCGCGGAAGTCCGACAACCGGAGCAGCTCCCCGTACATGGCCACGGCCGCCGCAAAGGCAAAATCGCCCGTCAGCTCCTCCGTGCCGGAGTCGATGAGTTCCGCCTGGATCATGCGGCTGCGCTCCTCGCCCGGGAGCTTGTAGCGGACCTTCACGGCCAGCGCTTCGGCCGAGGGGATCGTAACCACGGGCGTGCCCTGACGCCCCTGATAACGCAGCGCATCCACCGAGCCGGCCGGATGCTCCTCGGCGCCTACGGGTATAAGCTCGTAGAGCGCCGTAACGCAGTGTCCGGCGCCGATCTCCCCGCCATCCTTGCGGTCGTCGTTGAAATCCTTGGTCTCCAACAGGCGGCTTTCGTAACCGATCAGCCGGTAGGAGGCTACCGTCGCGGGGTTGAACTCCACCTGCATCTTCGCGTCGCGGGCCGCGGCCCAGGCCGTGGCGCCGAACTCCCCGAAGAGGACCTTCGCCGCCTCGCGCAGGTCATCGACATAGGCGTAGTTTCCGTCTCCGTGTTCGGCCATGAGCTGCATCTTGCTGTCCTTGTAGTTGCCCATTCCGAACCCGATGACCGACAGCTGTGCCGCAGAGAGCTTGCGCTGCCGTTCGATCAACGCCTTCATCTCCTTGTCCGACGAGGGGCCGACGTTGAAGTCGCCGTCCGAGCAGAGGATAACGCGGTTGTTGCCCTTCGCAATCCGGTATTTCCGGGCAATCTCATAGGCTTTCTCGAGCCCGGCGCCTCCGGCGGTCGATCCTCCGGCCTCCAGTTCGTCGATCAGATCCTTGATCCGCCGGCGTTCATTGCCCGGGATGTTTTGGGCGCGCACCTGCGCCCCGTCGGCATAGGTTACGATCGAGACGCGGTCCTCGGCACGGAGGTTGTCCGTGAGCATCTTCATCGAGGCCTTCACCAGCGGAAGGGTCCGGTACATCGATCCCGAAACATCGATCAGATAGACGAAATGCGAAGGCGGCAGCTCCGCACCGGCCACTTCGCGGGCCTTCAGCCCGATGCGGACCAGACGGTGTGCAGCGTCCCACGGGCAGGGGCCCGCCTCGACCAGGAGCGACAGCGGCGCCTCTCCTTCGGGTGCGGGATAGTCGTAGCCGAAATAGTTGAGGAACTCCTCGATGCGCACGGCGTCCGTTTCGGGGGCGCGCCCCGAGGCGAGGATGCGGCGGCAGTTGGCATAGGAGGCGCCGTCGGCCTCGAGCGCGAAGGTCGAGAGCGGCTCGTGCAGCGCCGAACGGAACCGGTTTTCTTCATAGCCGGCATACTCCTCGCCGGAGAGTTTCACGGGTCGTTCGGTCGTTACGATGCCCGCCATCCGTGTCAAGTATGCAGATGCGACGGGTTTTTCCTCCTCTTCGAAAACCTCGAATATCGGATGCAGGGCAACGTTGATCCGCGTGCGGTCGCCGACGGCCTCCTCGACGGTGTCGTATCCCAACATGGCGAAGCGGAGCGTATCGGTGGCTGCCGCCTGGATCGTATAGCGGCCCTTTTTGTCGGTTTTTGTGTGGCGGTCGGTGTGCTTGACGCGTATCGAGCAGTGTGCCAGCGGTTCGCCGGACTCCTCGGTGGTTACCGTTCCGGAAACGGCATGCGTCTGTGCCGTCGCACCCAGCGGCAGCAGGCAGGCGAGCAGTAGAATCAGACTTTTCATGGGATGCGGTTTTAGGCTTTCCCAAGTTACGCAAAAACGCCGGAAAAAGCAAATCCCCGGGCATGAAAATGCGGCGGACGGAGCCGCATTTTCGTGATGCGTTTCCGTCCGCCGCCGGTTTTTGCAGGATGCACCCGCCCTATTTGCCGCTCCGGATCCGCCGTACGGCCTCCGTGGCCCGGGCATAGAGATCGCCGAGATCGCCGCCCGCAATGCGGCGGTTCTCGACCACGATCCGCCCGCCGACCATCACCGTCTCGACGTCTGCGGCCTTGCCGCAGTAGACCAGGTTCGAGACAACGTCGTTCATCGGCTGCAGGTGGGGACGCTGCAGGTTGATGACGATCATGTCGGCCAGTGCTCCCGGCCGCAGAACGCCCAGCTCGCCGTCGGCATACCCCATGGCGCGGGCTCCGTTGGCCGTGGCCATGCGCAGCGCCTCCAGAGCCGGCAGGGCCGTCGGATCGCCCGTGGCGGATTTCTGCAGCAGGGCCGCCGTGCGCAGCTCCTCCCACAGATCCAGGTCGTTGTTCGAACAGCACCCGTCGGTGGCCACCGTAACGCGGATTCCGGCCCGGAGCATCTCCCTTACGGGTGCTACCCCACTCGAAATCTTCATGTTGCTCTGCGGGTTGTGCGAGACCGTGATGCCTCGGGCTGCCATCGTGGCGATATCCTCGGCTGTAACGTGCACGCAGTGTGCCCCGATGGTCTTCGGTCCGAGCAGCCCCAGCCGGTCGAGGTATTCGACGGGCGTCGCATTGAACCGTTCGCGGATGATGCGTATTTCGTCCTGCGTCTCCGCGATATGGGTCATAAGCAGCAGGTCGAGCCGTTCGGCCTCGCGGAGTCCGCGTGTGAGGTTCTCCGACGATACGGTGTAGGGCGAGTGCGGCGCCGCGGCGATGCGGACGCGGTCGCACGAGGCGGCGCGGCCTGCGGCCTCCTCCAGTTCCGTGAAGACCTCGTCGATATTGCTGTCGAAGTAGTTGCAGCCCAGTACGGCGCGGATTCCCAACCGTTCCACGACCGGTACGCACCGGTTCTGGTGGTAGTACATGTCCACAAAGGAGGTGATGCCGCCCAGCAGCATCTCGATGATGCCGAGTTCCATGCCGAGCGCCACATCCTCGGGAGTCTGCCGCGCCTCAAAGGGCCAGATATGCTCGTTGAGCCACTTCATCAGCGGAATGTCGTCCGCCAGGCTGCGCTGCAGGCTCATGGCCGCATGGCAGTGCGTGTTGATCAGGCCGGGCATGACGAGCCGTCCGCGGCAGTCGATTTCGCGCAGCCCGGGATGGGCCTGCCGGAAGGCCTCCGCATCGGCCTCTGCGGCGGAGATGAAGGCGATGCGGTCGCCCTCGACACCCACCGATCCGGTAAACGTCTGCGCCTGGCCGGCCGATGCGGTCATCGGCAGCAGCGTGGCGTTGGAAAAGAGTATTGCCATGTCAGTTCTTTATTTTCGTCTTGTCTCGCTTGATTTTGACCTTTGCGGCCTCCTCGTCGATCGAGAAACCCTGTACGGTGAGGATCTCCCGGCCGTTTTCGGCATTCGAGAAGATCTGCACCAGCTTGTTGAACGACCCCGGCTCGCTCTTGTGGGGCTCGTAGACGATGCGGATCGTATCCGAGGCTCCGGGAGCCACGGGCCGTTTCGGATAGCTGACCTTCAGGCAGGTGCAGGAGGTCTGCGCCCGCACGATGACCAGCGGAGCGTCGCCGTCGTTTTCGAAGGGGAACGCATGCTCGATGTCCCCGCCCTTGCGGGGTACCTCCCCGAAATCATGCGAGGTGTGGTCCAGCTTCAGAAGAGCCTTCCCGGCCTGCAGCGTTTCCCCGGATTCACGGCTCTCCCGGCCTTCCGCCCGGAGAGCCGCGCCGCCGGCCAGCAGCAGCAACAACAGTGCAAATTTTCTCATTGTTTCGTAGTATCTCGGTTCTTCTTTCCGGAGATAATGCGGCGGGCCGCATCTCCGGATTCCGGGGTCATTCCATCCGGAAGATATAGGTGATCGTTCCTCCCTGCACCGTGGCGCGGCTCTCCGTGAAGCGGGCCTTGCGGGCCGCCGTGATGGCTGCCGAAACCAGTGCCGGATCGCTCTCCGTGGAGCCTTTGGGCTCGAACGTGGCGCTCGTAACCTTTCCGGTGGCATCGACCGTTACGCGGATGACGACCTTGCCGCTCTTGTTGCCCGGATAGGCGGGTTTGGGCAGGTTGCCGATCAGACCGCGTCCCTGAAGCCCCTTGTCGAGCTGGTCCAGCCCGTCGGGATTCAGCCCCGGCCCGGTTCCCGAAGCCTTGTCCTCGCCCTCGGGGGCGTGGGGATTTCCGGCATTCTCGGGTTCGTCGGCGCCGCTCTTGTTCATCTTGAACAGCGCCTTCGGATTGGGCGTCTGCGTAACCTCGTCCTTTCCGGCGACCTGCGCCGTCTGCTCCTCGGGATCCGCGACGTCATGCACGCGGGGTTCGACGCTCGTCTTCACGGGCGGCTTCGGCCGTTCGGGAACCGGCGGTTCGGTGAAGTCCACGAGGATCATGTCGCCGGGACGCTCCTCCTCGGGGGAGAAGTCGAACGACACGAAGGCGAACGATCCGGCGAACAGGAGCGCATAAACCCCTGCCGCGATCATCGCCCACCTGCGCGGAGACTTATCGTTCGGATCGTAATATTGCATGATTGAATCTTTTTACCGGTTTATCGCGGGGTGGTTGCGAGGATCAGCTTGTAGTTGTTGTCCTTGGCGACGTTCATCACCTTGACCACCTCGTCCACGGCCACCGTCTTGTCGCAGTGCAGCGAGACGGTGGGCTCCTCCTGTCCTTCGAGACGCGTCTTGAGCGTGCGCTCCACGCCGTCGATGGATCCCACCTCCTGCATTTCGACGTAGTAGCGGTATTTTCCGTGCCCCGCATCCTGAATCGAGACGGTGGTCAGCGCCTTGTCTTTGAGCTGGTTCGAGCTCTTGGGGAGCATCAGCTTCAGGGCGTTGGGGTTGATCAGCGTCGTGGCGATGAGCAGGAACAGCAGCAGCAGGAACATCAGGTCGGTCATGGACGAGGCCGAAAACGACTTATCGACTTTCGATCCGTGTTTGATTGCCATGGCTTACTTATTTTTGAACGGGTTGATTGAGGATATCCATGAAGGCGATCGAGTTGGCTTCCATCTGGAAAACGAGCTTCTCGATGCGTGCCACGAGGTAGTTGTAGCCGAAGTAGGCCGGGATGCCGACGATCAGACCGCCGACGGTCGTAACCATGGCCACATACATACCGCTGGCCAGCAGACCGAGATCGACCGTGCCGCCTGCGGCGGACATGTCCATGAAGGTTTGCACCATACCGAGCACCGTGCCGAGGAAACCGATCATCGGGGCGCCGCCGGCGATCGTTGCCAGGAACGGGAGTCCGTTTTCGAGTTTCGACACCTCGAGGTTGGCGACATTTTCGATGGCGGCCTGGATGTCGCCCATCGGGCGTCCGATGCGCTCGATGCCCTTCTCGATCATGCGGGCGATCGGCGTGTCGGTCTTGCGGCAGAGGTTCACGGCCGTGGAGATCTTGCCGTCGGAGATGTAGTCGCGGATGCGGTTCATGAAGTTCATGTCCAGCACCGAAGCCTTTCGGATGGCCAGGAAGCGTTCGACGAAGATGAAGATCGTAACGCCTCCCAGCGCCAGCAGGGGCCACATCAGCCAGCCGCCCTTGACAAACAGGGTCCACAATCCCATACGGGTCTCCTCACTTACGACCGCGGTCTCAACGGCGGTCTGCAAAAAAGTCATCATAGTTTAAACGTGTTTGTTTTTATTGATTGAATTGTCATTTGTCGGTTGTCTTGCATTCCGTGGCGGTTTTTCCGGCCAACGCGGCCCACTCCCCCGTCGGTATTGCCGCTGCCGGCGGCATGCCGTTTGCCGGGCCCGGTACGAAACCCGTGCCGGGGCGGAGATCCGGCACCCAGGAGACGAACTCCATGTCTTCGGGCGGATTCATCTCGTCGCGCTCCTCCATTTCGTCGCTGTCGTATGGGTGGCGGGCCGCTCCCTCGGCGCGTGCCTGGCGCCGCGCTTCACGCCGCGCCTCGCGTCGTGCCTTCCGGGTCTTGTTCGTGAAGCGCGCCTTGATGCGTTCCTTCAGATCGCGCAGGTTGTCGAAATCCTCCTTGAAGTAGATGCCGATGCCCGTCTCCTGAAGACCCTGGTTCTCGTCGAAGCGGTCGATCGTCTGCGTGAAGGCTTTCAGCTTGAGCGTGCCGGCCGGATCGATCAGGTAGGTGATGTAGGCCTCGCCCATGAAGTTGGACATCGAGCTGTTGATCGCCTGCTTGTTGTCGATCAGGTAGTTGCCTTCGACTTCGACCAGCAACCGGTCGTTCACGAGGCTCTTCGAGATGCCGAAGTCCACCTCGTCGCTCGTCTGTTCGGAGCGGGGGCGGTATCCGATCTTGAAGTCGTAGCCCAGCGAGGAGAACCAGCCGCTGACCATGTTCGAGAGGAAATCCATGCCCGTGGCGGCCGATACGGAGCTTCCGATGTTGGAGGATGCCAGCGAGGAGCTCTCGGCCATGAAGCTGTTGAAGAGCAGCAGGTAGGCGAACTGCGTATCGACCGTTTCGGGGGTCGAGAGCGCGTTGGCGATGACGGTCTGCGTCTCGGGGTCGGAGCCCGGGACGCGGACGTCGAAGGCGATGGTCGGATTCGAGAGACGGTCTCCGAGGTGGATGACGCACTCCACGGGTACCGAGCGGTTGCCGCCGAGGTTGTCGGTCGTGCCCTGCAGCAGGGGCTGCAGCGAGGCCTTGAGCTTGTAGACGGCGTCGATGTCGAGCCGGGCGTCCATCGGGGCGCCGGTCCACTGGATCGAGGAGCCGTTTTCGATCGAAAAACGTTTGCTGATGATGTTCTGCAGCGAGAGCAGGAAGCTGCCCTCGGAAAGCGTGTAGTCGCCGTAGATCTCGAAGATGTTGGCGCTGGGGTTGATCTGGAGATTCAGGGCGCCGGAGCCTTTGGCCTTCAGGGTGTTTCCCGCGAGGGTCAGCTCGACGTTGGCATTCGGGCGCACGTCGAGCGCCAGGCCGATGTTCATGCGGCTGGCGGCGGTCTGGCGCTGGCGGTGGCGTCTCTCGAAGGAGAGTTTCCGCCGGGCCACGGCATCGAGGGAGTCGGTGCGTGCGGGCTTTTCGAAGATCACGAAATCGGCGTTCGAGATGTTCGACTTGCCCGAAAGCGGGAGGAAAAAGTCCGAATTGTTGTCCGTCGAGGCTGCGATCTCCATGTTCACGACCCCCTTGCGTCCCGTGATGCGGGCGTCGCCCGTAGCATGTACCTTGCCGTAGAAGAGGTCGTTGTCCTCTTCGGAGGTATTCAGGACGAGCATCTGCTGCGGGGCCACGCGGACATCGAACGTGATGTTCGAGAGGTGCTCGAGGTTGAGGTCGAGGTTGAATTTTCCGCGGTTTCCTTCGGGGTCGAAGAGCGGAACATCGACGGCGCGGAAGCGGTTTTCACCGACCGAGAGCAGCGCTTCGGGCATCGAGTAGCTGACGTTCGTGTAATCGACCGTCGTGCGGAGCCCCTTTACGCGGACCTCGCCCGAAAGTTCTGCGTCGCGGCCCTGTCCCTGGAGCGTGAGGTCGGCGGCGGCACTTCCCGAAGTCGAGGAGATGACGCCCGAAAGCAGCGGGTCGAGCAGCTCCATGCTGATGTCGTCGGCCGTCAGCCGGGCATAGTATCGTCGCCGGTCCGGGGCGTAGAAGCCTTGGACGAAGGTGTTGCGCTGCTCCGGATCGGAGATGACGATGCCTGCACGGTTGCGGGCGAAATCCCACCGGGAGATCAGGCGCAGGGGCGGGGCCTGGATTCCATTGACCGCGATGCTGTCGATGAGGATGTTGGCCGAAATTTCCGCACCCTGGAGAACCGATTTCATCGTGGCTTTTCCGTTCGTACGTCCGTCGATTTCGTATCCCATGCGTTCGGCGATCTGCGTGAAGGTCCGCAGGTCGAAGTCGCGCAGGCGCAGCGTTACGGAATCCTCGCGGCTGCGCGAGGCGACGCCGTCGATGCGCAGCTCCTGCTGGTCGTTCATGACGAAGAAGCGGTCGATGGACACCCGTGCCGTGTCTATGAGTATCTTGCGGGCGATGATCTGCCAGGTCATGTCGCCGCGTGTGAGGTGCGACGGAAGGATGTGCAGATCGACCATACGCCCCGTGCTGTCCCGTTCGGGCAGGATTCCGGCGCGGATGCCGATCAGGCCGGAGGCTTTGCTTACGGTGTCGGTGAATCCCGTCGAGAGTTGGACCTTTCCCTGTTTGGCGCCTCCGGTTACCGAGAGGTGCGGCAGGTGCAGCACCCCGGCGTAGAGGTCTTCGGCCGAGGCGTATACCGTGAGCGAATCGCCGCGGTTCGAGGCGTTGATGTTCAGCCGTGTGGCCAGCATGCGGCGGCGTTCGACGTATTCCGAGGCGGCGCGCAGCGAGAGCTGGTCGCTGGCCGGGTTGAAGAGCAGCTTGAGCGACGAGCCGTCGGCAATCTGCAGTCCCGGGACGATGGCATCGGCCACGGGGTTGATGTTGCGGATGTCGATCGAGAGAAGCGAATAGTCGTCGGCCACGGCCTCCACGACCCGGCGTTCCTTTTTTTCGGGGTTTTTGTCGCGCAGCAGGGGCAGGTAGCGGTGGGCGCTGCGCCGCAGGTATTCGAAAACGGTGCGGTAGCTGGTTTTCGAGCGGAAGGTGGCGTCGGCGAAGTCCGATTTCAGCTCCACGAGTTTGCTGTCCGCGGAGTTGCGTCCCGAGATCGTGGCGTTCGAGGCGTGAATCTCCTTGTCGTTGTAACGGTACCGGGCGTCGGCGATCTGGATGCGGCCGTTCAGGTCGTCGAGCGAGCGGCCTCCGGCTTTGGCGACGATGCGTGCCGAAAGTTGCGAGATCGAGTCGCGGCGGTTGATGTGCAGCCGCGCCAGATCGGCATGGTTGAGGTGCATCGTGAAGTCGTAGTTCGGGATCGAGTCGTTCAGGTCCACCAGCCCGAAGAAGTCGAAATCGAGATTCGGATCGTGTGCCGCGATGCGGCCGTTGAATCCCCGGTTGTGCAGTCGTCCGTCGAGATGCAGCGCATCGTAGACATATCCGTAAAGCCCGAACCGTTCGATGCGGCCGTTTACCTTCGCATCGGCATATCCGCGTCCCATGACGCCGTCGATGCTTGCCGAGACGGTCGCGTTGCCCAGCAGGTCCCGACGTCCGGTAAGCTCCCCGAGCCGCAGGTCGCGGGTCGAGAGCTCTCCGCGGAACGCATTGCGCCCCTCGCTTTGGGCCTGCATTTCGAAACTTCCGGTCAGATCGCCCTGCTGCAGCGAGGTGTTGAACTGCAGGTTGAACGAGGAGAGGGATCCTTCGAACCGGGCGTTGAGTCCGATCGTTCCGGCGTTTTCGAGAATCCCGGTTGCGGATGCCGGCAGCTCCTTGCGGGCGATGCTCCGGGCCAGATCGTTCGCCGCCGTTGCCGAGGTCCGCAGTTCGGGGATCTCCAGGTTGAAACGGGTCCGGCGGATGTCGGGCAGGCCTGCGACCGTGGCTTTGGCCGTGAGGGTCGTGCCGTCGCCGATGCGGAGGCTGTGGATCGAGGCCTCGAAGTCGGCGACGACGCCGGCGACCGAAAACTCCGCATCGCGGAAGGTCAGGTGCCAGTCGCGCAGCCGGGGTGCGAAGTAGGCGATGTCGTCGGTCGAGAGCACCGTGTTGCGCAGGGCGGCGTCGATGCGCACCTCACCGAGGAAATCCTTGTACTCGGCCCAGGAGTTCCCTGCCAGCGAGATATAGGGGATTATGACCTTTGACTGCGGGGTTTCGATCTCGACCTGCTCGAATCCCATGCATCCCTGCGTGAGGTAGAACCGGCCGGCAAAACGTTCCAGTTCGAATCCGCTGCGCTCGCGTGCCGAGAGCTCCTCGATCGAGGTGTAGATCGCCTGTCCGTCGATGGTAAAGTCCCGGACCCGTGCGTTGAGGTCTGTCAGATGCAGGTGCGAGAAGTCGATTCCGTATTCGCGGTCGCGGTGTTCCGTACGGTCGATGCAGATCTCCATGTTCCGGATCGAGGCGCTCTTGAGTGTGAGGCGGAACTCTCCCTTGCGTTTCCGGTCGGGGTTCGTGAGGCGCATGACGATCTGGCGGATGTTCATCTCGCCGTCGGGCATCTGGTGCAGGTGCAGTTTGGCATCGGCGATCTTGCCGCAGCGCATTTCGAGGCCGCCGCCGAAGATCCCGAAATTCGTGATGTAGGTGTCGAGCTGCCCGACGTAAAGCAGTGTGTCGCGGTTGTAGTCGGCAACGTAGAAATCCTCGACGCGGATCTTCGAGAAGAGCCCGATATCGACCCTTCCGACCCGTACGGTCGTTCCCAGCTTGCGCGAGACGGCCTCTGCGACACGGCGCACCGCATAGTTCTGTACGGCGGGAATGTCGAGCAGCAGCGAGAGGCCCACGGGGAGGATTATCAGCAACAAAATCGCTGCGGATAACACCTTTCCCGATATTTTTATAACTTTGCGCAAACGGATTACGATATAATCCTGCAAATTTAACGAAAATAGTTAAGATAATACGCAAAAAACCGGATGGATATTACAATTCTCGGCATCGAATCCTCGTGCGACGACACCTCTGCGGCCGTGCTCCGCGGCAATGTGCTGTTGTCGAACGTCATCGCCTCGCAGGCCGTGCATGTCAAGTACGGCGGCGTGATCCCCGAACTGGCTTCGCGGGCGCACCAGCAGAACATCATTCCCGTCGTGGATACGGCGCTCAAGGAGGCCGGCATCACGGCCGACGACCTGGATGCCATCGCCTTCACGCGGGGTCCCGGACTGGTCGGCTCGCTGCTCGTGGGTGTGTCGTTCACCAAGGGGCTCTCGATCGCGCGCAACATCCCGATGGTCGAGGTGAACCACCTACAGGGACACATCCTCTCGCACTTCATCGACCTTCCGGACCGGCAGCTCCCCCACCCCGATTTTCCGTTCCTGTGCCTGCTGGTGAGCGGCGGCCATACGCAGATCGTGCGGGTGGACGCCCCCACGCGGATGGAGATCATCGGTACGACGATCGACGATGCCGCGGGCGAGGCTTTCGACAAGTGCGCCAAGGTGATGGGACTCCCCTATCCGGGCGGCCCGGTGATCGACCGCCTGGCCAAGGAGGGGGATCCGAAGGCGTTCCGTTTCGCCCATCCCCATGTCGATGGCTACGACTACTCCTTCTCGGGACTGAAGACCTCGTTCCTCTATACGCTGCGGGATGCCGTAGCCGATGATCCGAACTTCATCGAGGAGCACAAGGCGGACCTCTGCGCCTCGCTGCAGGGCACCATCGTGGAGATCCTGCTCGACAAGCTCGTCCGCGCCTCGAAGGATACGGGCATCCGCGACATTGCCATTGCCGGAGGTGTCTCGGCCAACTCGGGCCTGCGCAACGGTATCGTCGAGGCGGGCCGTCGTCGCGGCTGGCGGACCTTCCTGCCCGAGTTCAAGTTCACGACCGACAACGCCGCCATGATCGCCATGGCGGGATACTACCGTTACAAGCAGGGTGAGTTCTCGTCGCTCGACGTCTCGCCCGAGGCCCGTATGGAACGACTTTGATCCGCCG
>ERZ1664516.19-NODE-19-length-26525-cov-8.052852_pt1 | contig 26525 bp, 19 predicted proteins | sample MGYA00575334_ERZ1664516 | MGnify/ENA primary metagenome ERZ1664516 (study PRJEB40874, sample SAMEA4040745) | Gallus gallus | biome: gut; material: content | place: India | collected 2016-01-01 | study: EMG produced TPA metagenomics assembly of PRJEB14491 data set... | reverse complement strand
GCCCTGCTGACGCGCGACGCGGCGGTGCTGACGCTTCCGGCTGTCGCGGCCGGCACGCTGGCGGGCTACCTCGTCCTGTCGCGCATTCTGGAACTCTTCGTCGAGCGGATCGCCCTCCGTTGGTGGATCTTCGCCGGCGTAGCGGTCGCCGTAATCGGTCTGGTTCTCGTCATCCTGCTGATCCGGACCTGGCGTGTAATTACCGAAAATCCGCGTATCAAAACAGAATAATAAAATCATGAAAATAGCCCTCCATAACTTCCTCACGACGCTGCGGCGCTACAAGGTCTCGTCGCTGCTCAACATCGTCGGGCTGACACTCGCCTTTACGGCCTTCTACGTCATCCTGGTGCAGGTGCGCTGGGAGCTGACCTTCAACCGTGCCATCCCCGATGCCGGGCGCATCTACCTTGTGGCGCCCCTCTCGCCGTTCGACGAGACGGGCCACTCGATCAATTCGCCGCGCCCCGAGGGCGAGCAACTCCTCGCCCGCTCGCCCGAGATCGAGGCCGGAGGCTGTATCCGTCCCTGGCGCTGGGAGCAGCCCGTCTGGATACGCCGGGATGGGAATCTGTATCGCTTGCAGGCATCGTTCAACGAGGTATCAGCCGGGTTTGTCGAGGCGCTGGAGCTGCAGGCTTTCGAGGGAGATCTGAAGACACTGGCTCAACCCAACAGCGTAGCCTTGGCGCGTTCGCAGGCCGCACGGCTCGGACTGCGCGTCGGCGACGTCCTCTGGTTCGGCGACGAGGAGAACCAACACCCCGAGGTGCAGAAAGAGGTGGTAGCCCTCTATGAGGATTTCCCGGCAAACAGCTCCTTTGCCCACATCGTCGGCCTTGTCGATGTCGGCGACCAGGACCTCGATGCTCCGAACAACTGGAACGACTGCTATTTCGTCCGCCTGCACAGCGGGGCCGATCCCGATGCGGTGGCCCGACGTTGGTCCGATCTTCACCTCTCGATCAACCGCGAATACCTCGAACGCATGGCTCCGATCTGGGGTGAGGAGATCAGCGAAGAGGAGCTGAACGATGAGCGTGCCTGTGCGCTCATACCGCTTGAAGGGCTCTATTTCGACCGTCGCGTGGCCGGGGAGTCGGATTCCTTCCCCGTGGGTTCGCCGACGCTGACCTACTCGCTGTTGAGTGTTGCGGTGCTCGTCATCCTGATTGCCCTTATCAACTTCGTCAATTTCTTCTTCGCGCTGGTGCCCGTGCGGCTGAGGTCGGTCAATATCCTCAAGGTCTTTGGGGCCCCGACCCGCTCGCTGCGTTTCAGCTTCCTGTTCGAGGCATTCGGATTCATGCTCCTGGCACAACTTTGTGCCTGGTATGTGGCCATTGCGCTGAAAGGAACCGAGTTTGCCTCGTACGTCAGCAGCTCGCTTGCGCTGGGCGACAACCTCCCCGTGCTGGGCATCTCGCTCGGCGTGTCGCTTATCGCGGCACTCATTGCCGGGAGCTTCCCGGCGTGGTACATCACCTCGTTCAACCCGGCGATGGCGGCCAAAGGGTCGTTCGTCGGTTCATCGGCCGGGCGCCGCTTCCGCACGGCACTGCTCGGCGTGCAGTTCATCGTCGCAATCGGACTGATTGTCTTCTCGACCATCACCCTGCTTCAGCAACGCTATGTGCGCCGTTTCGACCTGGGATTCGATCACGAGCAGGTGCTGACCTTCTATTTCCCTTCGTCGAAACTCACCCATCCCGATTCGTTCGACACCTTCGCCTCCTCGCTGCAGGCCGATCCGCAGATCGCCGGCATCACAGCCTCCGGAAACCGTTTCGTGGCGGAGGCCATTTCGGTCTTCGGGCGCAAGATCAACGAGGAAGAGGTCGGGATTCACATCCGCTTCGTCCGCAGCAACTTCCTCGATGTGTTGGGCATTCCGCTCCTTGCCGGCGAGGACTTCAAACCCGAACACGACCGCGATTCGACGGTTCACTTCATCATCAACGATCTGCTCGCCCGCAAAGGGCTCAAAATCGGAGACAGACTGGACGAGGGTGTGGTGATCGGCATCTGCCCCGATATCCACTACCGCCCGCTGCAATATACGACCGAACCGTTCGCTTTCGTTACGGGGACCTACTGGCCGACGCGCATGTCCCGTTTTTATGTGCGCCTGGCCGCCGGGTTCGACCTCGATGCCGTCTGTGAGGGAATCCGGGAGAAGGCCCGCAAATTCGACCCGGACAGCGAAGCTACCGACTTCCAGTTCTTCGACGAGGAGATCAACGTCCAGTATGCCCGCGAGCGACGCATCACGACCATCGTGGGGCTCTTCACGGTGCTGGCCGTCGTCATCGCCCTGATGGGTGTCTTCGGCATCGTGCTGTTCGAGACGCAGCACCGCCGCCGCGAGGTGGCCATCCGCAAGGTCATGGGTGCCACGACCGCCGAGGTGCTCCGCCTCTTCAACCGCCGCTATGTCCTGCTGGTTACGGTCTGCTTCATCCTTGCCGCACCGGTCGGCTTCTGGCTCGTGGACCGCTGGCTCGGGTCGTTTGCCTACAGGGTACCGATCCGCTGGTGGATCTTCGTGGCGGCCTTTGTTGTAGTGCTGGCCGTTACAGCGGCGACCGTAACCTTCTGCTCGTGGCGCACGGCCAATGAAAACCCCGCCGACTGCGTAAAATCCGAATAATCGAAACAAATTCCGCATATGAAAATCGCACTACGAAACTTCCTTACCACGCTGCGACGTTACAAGGCCTCGTCGCTGCTCAACATCGTGGGATTGACACTGGCCTTTACGGCCTGCTACATCATCCTGGTGCAGGTGCGCTGGGAGATGACCTACAACCGCACGCTCAAGGACTCGGAGCGCATCTATCTGATCGAAACCACCGACTGGTATACCCCCGGTCTGTGGCAGGCATGGCTCTGCCGGCCCATGTCCGAACGGCTTATTGCATCAACTTCGGCCGTCGAGGCCGGAGGCTGCACCTGGAGCGGTTTCGGCCCCACGGTCGTGCTGCGCGAAAACGCCTCGAAGATGGGTTACGACCGCTTCAACACCTATTCGGGCTTTATTTCGCTGTCGCTGCTCAACGTCTTCGACTTCAAGTCTGTGGCGGGCGATGTCCACGACCTGAAACGGGCGCAGAGCATCATCATCTCACGCTCGACGGCCGAACAACTGGGCGTCGGTGTCGGCGACATGATCTGGTGCGACACCGAACAGCCTTCGGCTGAAAATGCCTACGAAGTGGTGGCTGTCTTCGAGGATTTTCCTCAGAACTCGCTGCTGGCCGACTGCAAAATGGCCATGGATTTGGGCGACCGGATGCTCGACGACCCCTCGGAGTGGAGCTACAACTACTTTGTCCGGCTTCATCCGGGAGCCGATCCCCGGACCGTGATCGAGGAGTGGAAGAAGGTCTACGCGGAGATGTACCCCGGCGAGGCGAATGACGAAGGACAGCTCGAGACGGATCCCGTCCGGCTGTCGTGTGTCCGCGATCTCTATTTCGAGGAGGACGGCCGCGTGCCGTGCGTGCAGGGATCGCTCGTTACAACCTACACGCTGCTGGGCATCGCCCTGCTGGTCATCGCGCTGGCCTTCATCAATTTCGTCAATTTCTTCTTCGCGCTGGTGCCCGTCCGCATCCGCACGGTCAATACCTTCAAGGTCTTCGGAGCGCCGAACGCCTCGCTGCGCTTCAGCTTTGTCTTCGAGGCCGTGGGGCTGGTCGTCATCGCCCTGCTGCTGGCCTGGTGCCTGGCCTTCGCCATCCCGAGCACCGAACTGGCCAGTTACATCTCTGCACCGCTCAATCTGGCACAGAACCTTCCGGTCATCGGTGTCCTGCTTGCCATAGCAGTAGTCATGGCACTCGTGGCGAGTCTCTATCCGGCGTGGTACATCACCTCGTTTCCGCCGGCCATGGTGGTCAAGGGGTCATTTTCCGGCACGGCCGGCGGCCGACGGCTCCGCACGCTGCTGCTGGGCTTCCAGTTTACCATCTCGCTGGGGCTGATCGTCGCCACGGGATTCATCCTCCTGCAACACAACTTCATGCTGCGGCAGGAGATGGGCTTCGACCGCCGCAACCTGATGGCCGTGCAACTCTCCGAAAAGGCTGCGCTGGGCTACGACGCCCTGCGCGACCGCCTGCTCACCGACCCGCGCGTGGTCGATGTTACGGGAGCCGAAGGGCGTCTGGTCGGTGTCAATCGCATGTCCTGGGGACGCGACTACAAGGGGCAGCGGGTCAGTATGCAGGCCTATATCGTCCGCTGGAACTTCCTGAAGATGATGGGCATTGCTATTACCGACGGCCGCGATTTCCTTGAATCGGACGAGCACAAGGAGACCGGCATGCTGATTTGCAACGAGGCCGCCCGCCGCGAATACGGCTTCGAACTGGGCGACGAAATCGGCGGATTCTGCGGCACCGATCCGCTCGTGGGCGTCTGCACCGACTTCAACTTCCGGCCGATGCAATACGATATTATACCCTTCATCTTCTATGTCATTCCCGAGGAGATGTCACACAAGAACGGTGGCCGCGCCTCGCAGCTGCTCTACCTGCGCTACCGCTCCGAGGCCGACGTCGCGGAGGTGGCCGACTACCTGCGGCAGTGCATCGCCGAAACGGATCCGCACCTGACGCCGGGCGAGATCCAGATCCGCACCTTTGAGGAGGAACTGGGCCAGGAGTACGCCAAGGAGCGGCGTCTGGCCACGGTCGTGGGGCTCTTCACGCTGCTCTCGGTGGTCATCGCCCTGATGGGCGTCTTCGGCATCGTGCTCTTCGAGACGCAGCACCGCCGCCGCGAGGTGGCCGTGCGCAAGGTCATGGGTGCCACCACCGCCGAGGTACTCCGCCTCTTCAACCGCCACTACATCCGGCTGGTCATCATCAGCTTCGCGATTGCCGCACCGTTGAGCCTCTGGATTGTCCACCGCTGGCTCGCGTCGTTCGCCTACCGCACCCCCATCCACTGGTGGGTCTTCGCCGCGGCCTTCGTCGCCGTACTGCTCGTTACCATCGGAACCGTAACCTTCTGCTCGTGGCGCACGGCCAACGAGAACCCCGCAGACTCCGTAAAATCCGAATAACCGAAATACAAAACGAAATATCAAACTTTAAAAACCATCTGTTATGTCCATGTTGAAAGTAGAGAACCTCCGCAAGGTTTTCCGTACCGAAGAGATCGAGACCATCGCCCTGAACGGCGTGTCGTTCGACGTAAACGAAGGCGAATTCGTCGCCATCATGGGGCCCTCGGGCTGCGGCAAATCGACGCTGCTCAACATTCTGGGGCTGCTCGATAACCCCACGTCGGGAAGCTATACGCTGCTCGACCGCGAGGTAGCCACATTGCGCGAAAAGGAGCGCACGCGCTTCCGCAAGGGCAACATCGGCTTCGTCTTCCAGTCGTTCAACCTCATCGACGAGCTGAACGTCTTCGAGAATGTCGAACTGCCGCTGATCTACCTGCGCGTGAAGGCCTCGGAGCGCAAGCGCCGCGTCAATGAGATTTTGAGCCGCATGAACATCTCGCACCGCGCCGAGCACTTCCCGCAGCAGCTCTCCGGCGGTCAGCAGCAGCGTGTGGCCATCGCCCGCGCCGTGGTGTCGAACCCGAAGCTGATCCTCGCCGACGAGCCCACCGGAAACCTCGACTCGAAGAACGGCCGCGAGGTGATGGAACTTCTTTCGGAGCTGAACCGCGAAGGGACGACCGTTATCATGGTAACCCACTCGCAGTACGACTCGACCTTCGCCCACCGGGTGCTGCACCTGTTCGACGGCGAGCTGGTCAAGGACCTCACCAACCGGATGTAGGCTCCGTCCGGCAAATACCCGTCGGTGTCCGGACAGACTGGAAACAGCAATAAATCGGCTATCGATTTATTGCTGTTTTGACTATTCATTAGGAACTCTATTTGATTTTGAAGAGTCCGTTGTCGTTGTCGTAGTTTTCGAGTTCGGGCCGTACGGAGGTTTTCTTCCGCCCGACGCCGAAGCGCCACGAAAGGCTCAATGCCAAAGCGTGATTCTTGCGCCGGATCTCATAGTTGGTCTTGTGTCGGACGATGCTCGTCGGAATCGTTTCATTCGAGTAGCGATCGCGAACGAAGGGAAAGAAACACTGAAGTGCGACGTTGAGATTCCGATAGTTGTAGCTCAAACTGACATAAGAGACCTTTTCGATACCTGTCCGATAGAGTCCGACAAGAGTTGTTCCTCCGAATTTCTGATAGAAGTCCAGCGCGAAATTCTTATAATTCGCCGAGACGTAAACAGAGACAGGGAAAGTCCAGTAACGGTATGTCGGTACTTCCTGTGATGGCTGGAAAAGCTGCTGCGCGGCCTCCACGCTGCCGCCGATGCGGAGGTATTTCCAGGGGGTGTAATTCAGATTCAACTCGCCGCCCCGCCTCACATCCTGCCGGGCATTGTCGGTTTAATAGAGGATGCACCCTTCGCCATAACGGTAGGCGTCGAAAAGGCTGTTGCGGGTATAGTCATAAAAAAGGCTCGCTTGCAGCGTGAATTTCCGCACATAAAGATCGTAACTGAACCTCCAGGACTGCCGGTGGGCGTTCTCAAGGTCCGGATTCCCCGTCTGATAAAAGTTGTTCATAATCAGAATCCGAGCGTCGGACATCTGCAGCATTTCGGGCATCTGAGTTCCCGATTCGTACATCAGGCGCAAGGCGTGGGTATCGTCGAAGTTGTATCCGGCCATGAGCATCGGCGTGAAGGTCAGGTTGTGGAACCCGCCGCTGCCCGTCCGCACGTCGTAGTCGGCTCCCAGACTAGCGCGGTAGAGGAATGAGCGGACCTTGCCGCTGATCTCCGCATAGAGGCGGTGCGCCTGCGTGTGGATCGTCTCCTTTTCGGCCGCTTCGGAGAGGGAATTGCTCAGTTCGTTTGTCAGGAAATTGTAATGGCCCCGATAACCTACCGAAAGCGAAGCCTGTTTGAAGCGGTGTCCGTAGACGACCTCGCCGATCAGCGTCCGTTTCCGGTTGTCGAGATCCATCCGGTCGTCGAAGCCCGTCGGGCCGCTCTCCAGGGAGCGGGTCTGCTGCTCACTGTCGAAATAGCTGCCGACCAAATTCACGGCCAGAGAGTTGTTCGCGCCGAATTGCCTGGCGAAATAGACGTCAAGCGTCGGTACGACGCTCTGCTTCCGGTCGGTGAGCCGACCCGAGCGCTCCTCTTCGACGGCATTCTGCGTCAGGACGATGCTCTTGTCGGCATCCATCTTGTCGTTTGCCGTGTTGGCGAAGACCCGGATTTGCAGGTCGTAGTTCCCCTCGCGGCTGAGCGAATAGGTAAGTCCGACATGGTGCTGATGTCCCCAGTTTCGGCTCTCTCGCAGATAATCATAAAGATAGGAATCATTACCGATCCGATAGTCGTAATGTCCTGTTTCAAGATCGGTTTTGTCGCGTTTCATGTTGATGTGGGCACCGTAGTTGAACGTGAAGCGGTTATCGCCCTTGATATAGGAAAGGGCCACCGAGCCGTTCGAGAACATCTGCCCCAGTGTGCCGTAGAGATTGCCGCTCCAGCCCGTATCGAGCGGGCGGGTACGGATATTGACCACCTGCTCGGCGTCGTCCATATAACGGATCGGCGGCACGTCGTAGAGCTCGACGCTGCGGACTTTATCGGCGGGAATCAGCCGCAACTCCTCTTCCGTGGCCTTGATACCGTTAATCAGAATCAATACCGACTTGCCGTCGATTGTCGCCAGTGCGTTGGTCGTCCGATCGACACGCAGGTTGGGCAATGTAGCGACCAGTTCGCGCCCGTCCGAAGCCTTCCCGACCTGCTCTTTCGTAAAAAGATAGGAGGTCTTGTCGATGCTGCGGACGGTGCGTTTCCCCTCGACCACCACTTCGCCGATCGCTGTCGAATCGGCTTCGAGCCTGACATCACGGTTGAGATTCCCGTCGGCAGAGACCGCCAGTGAGACGCTCCGGTAGCCCAGGTATGAGACCCGGAGGCGGTATTCGCCCGGAGCGGGAGCCTCGACCGCGTAGCGGCCATCGAGGTCAGAGGCTGTGCCACTGACCACGGTCAGCGTGTCGCTGGCCCGGAAGAGTGCGACATTGGCGAAGGAGATGGGCCGACGCTGTTCGTTGAGAATGCGGCCGCGGATTGTTACGGGCTGCCCCGTACAAACGTTGAAACCAAGCAGAGCCAGGATGATGACAAGATTCTTCATATGGAAAATGGGGTTATCTGGAAGAGGCTGACGCCCGAATTCCGACAGAACAAATATAGCAAAAATATAAAGGACATGACGGCTGTCCTGCTGCAACAGAAGCCTACAGCGTGTTTTAACCGCCTTAGAGAAGGATTTGACAAATCCAGGCCGGACTCCGCCGGCGAAACAGAAACGGGAACCTTTGTGAGGACCCCGAAACTGCAAATCCTTTGCGATCGTCCGCCGGTCGATTTCTCGCCGCGGAGGGACAATCTGGTCGTAATTGATCGTCAGTCGCCGCTACATATGATTTGATTTGCCATATATCATTGCACATTATTGAGCGACGACAGTTGAATATCCTTTTTATGAACTGGAAACAATCTCTAAAGTATCACGCGATCAGCGCAACAATTTGTAGCCGACGCCCCGGGCATTGACGATCTGCACCGAAGGGTCGGAGGACAACCGGCGCCGCAGGCGTGTGATGAAGACATGCAGGCTGCGGGCGTTGAAGAAGGAGTCGTCGCCCCAGATGCGTTGCAGGATCAACGGCGTCGGGACAACCTCATCCGCATGCTCGCAGAGCAGTTTCAGGATGTCGGCTTCACGGGCCGAGAGTTCCTGCGTATGGTCGCCGTCGTTGAGTCGCTGCCGGGCGACATCGAACTCGAAACGTCCGATCCGATAGTGCGTATCGGACTGCTGACGGGCAACCCGGTTGCGGCCGACCAGCGCCTTGACGCGCACGATGAGCTCACTCATGGCAAAGGGCTTGCGCAGGTAGTCGTTGCCGCCCGTTTCGAATCCGTGGACCACATCATCGACGGCGGACCGGGCCGAGAGGAAGAGAATCGGAACGTCGGCCGAGCGGCGCCGCAGCGCATCGACAAACGAGAAGCCGTCCATGCCGGGCATCATGATGTCGGTAACGACGACGTCGGGACGCCGCTCGTCGAAACGGCGCAGCCCTTCGGCACCGTTGTAGGCCACCGTTACGTCGAACTCCTTCTCGCCGAGCGTGTCGGCGATGATGTCGGCCAGGGTCTGCTCGTCCTCGACGAGCAACATGCGGATCTTATCGTTCATCATCGGAAAGTGTCAGGTTAAAGGCGGAGCCGCGGCCCGGGGCGCTCTCCACCGTAATTTCGCCGCCGTGTTTGCGGGCGATCAGCCGCACATAGTAGAGCCCCAGCCCGAAACCCTTGACATCGTGGCGGTCGCCGGTCGGTACACGGTAGAACTTTTCGAAAATGTGGGCTTGGGCCGTGCGGTCGATGCCGATACCGTTGTCTGCGACCCGCAGTTCGGCGCCTTTTGCAGTACGTCGGGCCGAGAGGCGGATCCGCACTTCGTCTCCGGAGTATTTCAAGGCGTTGTCCACCAGATTGTCCAGTGCGTGCGTGAGGTGGAAACGGTCGGCCGAAATCTTCAGATCCGGATCCTCGACCTCCACGGAGATCGTTGCCCGCCCGCGCCCTTTCATGCGGAAGCGGCCCGCAACCTCCTCGAGCAGCGGCCGGATCTCCAGCGCTTCGCGGCAGAGCGTAATTTCCCCGCGCTCTTCGACGCTCATCGTCAGAATGCGCTCCACCATGCTGCCCAGCGCAGCCAACTGCTCGCGGATCACCGTAAGGTATTTTTCGCGCCGCACCGCATCGTCCGCCGCCCCGAAGTCGAGCAGGGCGTCGTTCGCGGCGTTGGCCACGGCGATCGGGGTTTTCAGCTCGTGGGTGATGTTGTGCGTCAGGTCGAGGCGCATCTCTTCGAGCGTCTTTTGCCGGAAGAGCGTGCGCAGCAGGTAGATCAGTGCTCCGGCTACCGCCGCGAGCATCAGAAGCGACGAGCCGATCACACCGGCCATGTCGCGCACGAGCTGCCGGTCGGGATTCTCGATCCGCAGGCGGAAATAGAGCTCTTCGTCGGTTGTGAGCGATGTCGTGAAGGTGAGCGGATCCCTGATCCGCAGCGAATCGTTGAGCGGGGTAAGCACCACCTCGGGATCCGTCAGCGGCTTCATCGTAAAGAGCTTCACCGACGACGTGCTGTCGGCCCGACCGCGCACGACATCCACCTTGTGGGGCAGGTCGATGCCTGCAGCCGCGAGGTTGCAGGTGAGCAGCGAGTCGTAGCGCGCCATGTTGAGCCGCAGGACATAGACCGGCGGGATGCGGATCTCCTGGCGGATGTGGCGGGTCGTCCCGCCGTTCGAGACGCTGATGTCGTGGTGGATCGTATCGGTTTTTGGCGTGAAAGAGAGGCTTTTGCCCGCGCCGGAGAGGTTCTTCACCGTGATCTCCTGAATCATGTCCACACGGATCGAATCGATGTTTCCCGACGAGGAGAAGGTGATATGGCTTTTCTGCCCGGAGGGTTTGTTGCCCAGCAGCAGGTCGTCGTAGGCGGCGCGGGTCATGGCCTGCATCACCTGCCGCGAGAACTCCTCACGACGAACCCGGTACATGTTCACGAGACTCCACACCTGCACGGCGACAAGCACCGCCAGCACAACGGTAACCAACAGCGATATACGGCCGAAACGACGTTTATTCATCCTGACGCGGTGTTTTACGAAACAAAGGTACATATAAAAGTGCCACGGCCGACGGCGTTAAGACTATTTAACACTCCTTAACGGAGCATTAACCATCGCGAGGCGGATTTCGCGCGACCTTTGTCCCGGAACCAATAACAATCCGACCATGAAAAGATTTGCATGCTTCATCATCGCACTGTTTGCGACGATCTGGGCACTTCGGGCCCAGCAGACCCTTGTTACCTATACGCCCGACGGCGTCAAGACCTACGACACGGCCGAACCGCCCAGCGAGGTGCTCGACACGACACGTTTTGCCGTCAGCTACCGTATGCTCTACCAGCAGCGGCCCGAGAACGAACACCCGATGGAGGACCTTCTGCTGCTCCAGGTCGGACGCAACGTTACGAAATTCTACTCCTACAAGACCTGGCAGACCGATTCGCTCGTGCGCGTTACGCCGCCCGAACAGGTGATGGCCAACCTCGGGAGTTTTCACGGCGGCGTGCGGGACGTCCTCTTCCGCGATCGGAAGGCCGGCCGGCTGACCCACACCGACCAAATCGGCATGGACCATCTGCTTTACACCGAGCCGTTGCCCGCGATCGACTGGGAGCTTACGGACGGCGAGCAGACGATCCTCGGCTATGCGTGCCGCCGGGCCACCTGTACCTTCCGCGGCCGCAGCTACGAGGCGTGGTACGCCCCCGAGATCGCCGTGAGCGCCGGGCCGTGGAAGTTCGGCGGACTGCCGGGGCTGATCCTGGCCATCAAGGACGATGCCGGGGTACTCGATCTGGAGGCCACGGGCGTGGAACAGCGCGTCGAACCCATCCGCAAGACCGACCGCAACTACCTGAAAACAAACCGTAAAAAGTACCTTGATCTCAAACAGAAGGCGATGACCGATCCGGTCGGCTACCTCACGGGAAACTCCAACGTGCGGATGACCATCAAGAATGAGGACGGCAGCCCCGTCAATCCGGGCGACCTCGTGCGCGGCTACAATCCGATCGAACTCGAATAACCGGCTGTAACACATGAAGTGGATCGTATTTATCGCTGTGCTGCTGGGATTTGCCTCCGCAGCTTCGGCGCAGGAACTGGCCGGGCGGGTTGTGGATGCGGCCGACGGATGGCCCCTGGCCGGGGCCATCCTGCTGGCTGCCGACAGCACGGGACGGCAGGCGGGCTACACGACCTCGGCCACGGACGGCACCTTCCGTCTCCGCCCGCGTCAGGGAATGCGGGCCGCATGGATCGACGTCTCGATGATGGGCTACCGCGCGCAGCGGTTCGATGCCGCCCGCCTGCCGCAGGAGCTCCGTCTTGAAGCCAGTGCCGTGGCCATCCGTGAGGTCGAGATCCGCGCCCCACGCCTCTCGCTGCGGGGCGACACGGTGAGCTACAACGTCGCGAGCTTCACCGAGGCGCAGGATCGCACGATCGCCGACGTGTTGCGCAAGATGCCGGGCATCGAGGTCGAAAAGACGGGAGAAATCCGCTACAACGGCGAGGCGATCAACAAGTTCTACATCGAGGGGATGGACATGCTCGACGGCCGCTATTCTCTGGCGACGAACAACATCGCCCCGCAGGACGTGGCCAGTGTCGAGGTGATGGAGAACCACCAGCCGATCAAGGCGCTGCGCGACGTGCTTTACAGCGACCGCGCGGCCCTGAACCTCCGCTTGAAGAAACAGGCCCGTTCGCACTGGACCAGAACGCTTCGCGGCGCCGGAGGCTGGTCGCCCGACGAGGCGCTGGGCAGCGGCTCGGCCTTCGCCATGCGCATCGCCGCGCAAAGTCAGTCGATGCTCAACCTCAAGGGCGACAATACGGGCGAGGCCCCGACGGCCGATCTGCACCAGCTCACGGTCGAAGAGATGCTCAACGGCGCCGACACCCGCTACGAGGCCCCCGCGTGGTTCTCGACGGGGCTCTCCGAGGCGCCGCTCGACGACCGCCGCACGCGGCTGAACCGTTCGGTGATGACCAGTGCCGACCACCTGCGCAAACTCACGGACGACTATCAATTGAGCGGCCATGTCGCCTATGGCTACGATCGGCTGACGTCCGACTGTGCCTCGCGGATCGTCCGCTACCTCTCCGACGGGGAGCTTGCTGAAGAGCTCGCGGAGCAGGCCGGGCTGACCGACCGGCAGCTCGCGGCGCACCTGAAGCTGCTGGCCAATACCGAGCGTTTCTACCTCATGGACCGCCTTTCGGCCGACCTTGCGTGGAGCGATTTCGACGCCGCGACAACAGGCAGCTATCCCAACCGTCAGCAGACCGAGGCTTCGGCATACCGTATGGAGAACGACCTCAATTACATCCGTCGCTCGGGGCGCCGCACGCTGACCGTAACGTCTAACCTCTTGTGGCTCACGCAGCCGCAGCAGCTGGATGTCGTGCGCGATGGCTCCGCCCAGCGGCAGACACTCGATGTGGATCTGCTGCGCATGAACCACAACGTCGCCTGGGGGCTGGAGGCCGGGCGCCGCTGGTTGTTCCAGTTCAAGGGCGGTATTGCAGCCCTCTACCGACGTTTCGACAGTTCGTTGAACGGTCTCGGGATTGAGACCTCCGCGCCGCTTGCCGCCGAAAACCGTTTTGGGTACGGAAGCCTCTACCTGCGTCCGACGGCCACCTACCGCACGCAGCGGCTGCGGCTCATGTTCGCCCTGCCGGTCGATTGGCGCTATTACCGCTATACGGGCGGAAGCGACAGCCCGCTGCTCTGGTCGGCCAACCTTTCGGCACGCTGGACCCCGTCGGCCTGCTGGACCCTCTCGGCATCGGGCGCCGCGGGCGAGCAGGGGGCTGCCGACGCTACGATCTACCCTACGGTCCTGCTGCGCGACTACCGCACGCTGGCCTCCGGGGTCGCATTGCCCGTATCGACCCCCGTGCGGATGCTGGCGGCCGGGGCCAACTACAAGAACCCATTGAGCGGCATCTTCGCCCACCTTTTCCTCCAGCGCTCGTGGTACGACCTTCCGTGGCTCGCCACGCAGGATTTCGAGGGCGACTACATCGTCTCGGGGCAACTCCGCGAGGCGAACCGCATGGCGTCGTGGAGCCTCGCGTCGGGCGTGAGCACCAACATCGACGCCCTGCACGGTCAGGCGGGGGTCGATCTCGCGTGGAGCGACACCCGGATGGAGATCCGTCAGCAGGAGATTCGGATGCCCTACCGCTCGGGCGTGCTGACCCTCTCGCCGCGCGTGAACCTCCGCGCAGCACGCTGGTTCAATGTCGAATACACGTTCAACTACCGCTACACGCAACTGCGGATCGAATCAGCCGCCCCGACAGACCGCCATGCGTTCGACCAGCGGCTGCAACTCAACTTCACGCCGACCCAAAATCTGGTCCTGCAACTGACCGGCGAGCACTACCGCACGCAGCTCTCCGACACGCAGAGCAAGCACCTCGTGCTGGTCGATGCCTCGGTACGCTGGAAGGTCGGCGAACGGTGGGAGCTTTGGGCTTCGGCGGCCAATCTGCTCAACGAGACGGAGTACGCCTACACGCTCTTCGACGGGTTGAGCTCTTCGGCGTGCCGCTACGCCATCCGGCCGTGCAACCTGCTGCTGGGGGCAAGCTGGCGGTTCTGAAGCAGAATACGGTGAAGGGCCTCGGGCCTGTCTCCTCGACAAACTTTTAGTGTCCGAATCGCGAGGTATCGACCTCCTTGTGCTTGCGCTCCTTGTAGCCGCCGAAGCGGTAGGAGAAGTGGACGGTCGCGGTGCGTGTGTAGCGCTGTGCGCCCATGTCGAGCCACTGCCCGCGGTAGCGGACCTTCGCATTGGGCATCCCGCTGTCGAAGAGGTCGTTGCAGCGTACTGACAACGTCGCGCGGCCCCGGTCGAAAGTCCACTTCACGGCGGCGTCGGCCGACCCGAGGGGTTCGATGTCGAAGGTGCCCTGAATGGCTCCCGACTGGAAGAAACCGTTTACTTCGAGGTCGAGGGTCGGCTTGCGGCTCAAATGAAAGGTGTTCACGAGCCGGGCGATGCCGACCCACTTCGAGCGGTCGAACGACATGTCGTGGAACGGGTCGCACTTCTGCCGCATCCGCATTCCCGTAAGCGTCAGCCGCGAGTCGAGCCATTTGCCTGCGCGGAACGGAAGGACGGCATTGGCGCCCCACTGCCGGTTGAAGTTCCAGTTGAGCGACTGGTAGATAAGCGCCAGTCGATCAGAGGACTGCCAGGCGGCCTGTACGAAATAGTCGGGCCGTTCGTTCCAGAAGAGGACGAAGATGTACTTCTGGCGGTAGATGTAGACGGCCTGCGCCTCGTAGCTGCGCGAGGGACGCAGGCCCGGCGTTCCGTGGATCTCCGAATAGCCGTCGATGTAGGAGATGGCACCCTGCATCTCCCAGTACGAAGGGTATTCCTTGTCCGACGAGAAGTTGAGCTGGAGGATGTGTCGCTCGGAAGGCATCCAGTTCATCGACGCCTGCGGATAGAGCGACCAGTTTTCGTAGTCGCCCATGCGGTAGTACTCCCCGGCGAGCGAGGCCGAGAAGCCCACCTTCCCGAACTGGCGCCCGAAACCGGCATAGAGGTTGGCGGTGTATTCGTCGAGCCGCGCATCGGTGTCCGAGGTTGCGGGCGAGCCTTCAAGGACCGTATAGTGCTGCCAGTCGTGCGAGCGGGCGAAGGCAAAGGCCCCGCCGGCCGTCAGCTCCCAGCCCGAGTCGAAGGCATAACGTTCGTCGATGGTGGCATTCAGCCGGTCGATGCGCTGTCCCGAACCGATCCGGAAAGCCGTGGCCGATCCGTCGGCATAATCGTTTTCGAGTGTCGAGCGTCCGGGGTTGTCGTAATGGGTGTAGTCGAGGCCCAGGTCGAGGCCGAATGCCGAGGTGTAGCGCAGCGCCAGGTTGTGTAGCGTCCGGTCGCTCAACTTCTTCGAGAGCGAGCTGACGTAGCTCCCCGCCGAGCGGGACAGGCCGTCGGTATTGGGCGAAAACGAGGCGGTGTAGGCGGCGCTCACCCTGCCCCGCTGCTTCGGAGCGTATTCGACGGCGGCTCGGAGCTGATGGCTCCACCCCTCGTCGGTCATCCATTCGTCCTGCCGGATATCGTATTGCTCACCCTCGAAGGTATGCAGCGACCGCAGGTCGAAACTCGACAGTTCCTTGCTCCGGGCTGCCGAATAGGTAACGTCGGCAGACCATTTGGGCGACGTAAGGACGAAGTTGCCACCGGCATCGTAGGTGTCGTAGTAACGGTTCGTGTAGTTGGCATGGACCTCGCCCGAGAAGGCCGTCTCGTGTCCGCGGCGCAATACGATGTTGATGGCTGCCCCGCGGACATGATACTGCGGCGGGGCGCTGAACATCACCTCGGCCCGCTCGACCCGATCGACAGGGGTCGAGCGCAGCAGCGCAGCCAGCTGTTCGGCGGTCATTGTCGAGGGGCGGCCGTTCAGGATCACCGTGACGGACGACGTTCCGGCCAGCGTCAGGGCTCCGTCCTGCTCCGCGACGCCCGGCAAGCGGGTCAAAGCCTCATAAGCATTGTTCACGGCCTGCCCCTCGGTCAGCCGTCCGAGGTCGTAGTTCAGCCTTCCCTGCTCGACCTTTACCACAGGACGTTCGCCCCGCACCACCACGGCATCGACCGTTGTGTTTGCTTCCGCAAGGCGAATATCTCCCAGATCCGTCTGGTCCGATTCGATGGTGCGGAGCTCATAGGCCAGATGCTGGATCTGCAGTCGGTAAGGACGCTCCGCCGAGCGGATCTCGAAACGTCCGTCCATCCCCGAGGCGACAGCATCCAGATAGACCGAATCGCAGTTGAACAGCACAACGGCAGCACCCGCAACGGGCGCGTCGGAAGCATCGACAAGTCTGCCCCGAATCGAAGTTTCGGAGGAAGCCGCTGCACGGGATGAAGTTTGGGCATTTGCGGCGGCAAAGGTCAGCAGAATTGCCACCGGAATCAGTAAAAAAAGCAGATGATTTGATCGCATGGTTTTGCAGTTTTCGAAGTGTTGCTTCGTACTGCAAAATTACGCACGACAGGGCCTTGCCGATACGGATATGATCTTGCCCGGCAGATTGCAGGCAGTTGATTTTCAATAGATGTCCGCCTGGAAAATCTTGCCGGAATCCTCAAAAGCCTTGCTGCCGGGAGAGGCAGCCCCGTCCGCGGGTTGTCAGGAAAAAAGACCGAGCAGCCTCTCGCGGTCCGCGGCCTGGGACTCGGCGATGCGCCGTTTGAGTTTCGACTTGAGCGTATAGACGCCGTTCAGGGACATGTCCAGCATGACGCAGATCTCCTGCGGCGTGAAGCCGGCGATGACCAGCGCCGCAAAGTCGTAGTTGCGGGCCGTCCAGTCCGGGAATTGCTCCTTAAGGCGCGTAACGGCCCGGTCGCTGTAGAGGTCGGCCATGTCCACGACATCGGCCAGGATCGCGGGACTCAACGCCAGTTCGCGCATCTTGGCCGTCAGTCGCTCGCCCTCGCCGTAGGTATAATAAGTGGCGGCAATGTCGCGCACGGCAGCCATACGTCCTTCCAACAACCGTTTTACGGCTGCTTCACGGGCATCCGACGCATCGAGCCGCGACGTGAGGCTGTCGTGCGACTCGCGGTAGGAGTCCACGAGGGCCAGCGACTCGCTCAACTGTTCGCTGCGGCGGCGCAGCTTGCGGCGGTAGCTGACAACGGCCCATACGGCCGTCATGGCGACCAGCACGGCCGCCAGTCCCAGAATCCAGATCCGGTAATGCAGCGACGCCTCGCGCATGGCCACTTCATTGGCCGTGCGGTAGCGACGTTCGAGTTCGGCAACCTGCGCACCGCGCTGTACCTCGAAGAGCGAATCCTTCACCGAGACATATTGCTGCATGTAGTCGTAGGCACGGGCATCGTCGCCCCGGTCGTGGTAGATTCCCGCGGCCAGGTTGAACAGCCCGACACTTCCCTGATGGAACGTATCCCGGCAATTGAGCGACTGTTCGATGTAATAGCGCGCCGAATCGAGCTGCCCGTCCCGGTGGAAGATGATCGCCGAGGCAACGTCGTAGAACGACCGTCCTGTATCCTCCGAGGCGGCCTTTCCGTAGGAGAGCGGCGCTTTGCGGATCACGTCGAGATCGACGCTGTCGCGTGCCGCGAGCAGCTGCCCGGGTGTCCAGTCCCCGAAGTAGGTATGGAACAGCAGGTTCTGTATGCGTACCTGCTGGGCAAAATAACGGAACGGGATCGTATCGGCCGCCTCGACCAACGGCGAGAGCGTCTCGATAGCCTGCCGGTAATCTCCGGCGGCGCAATAGGCCGAGGCGAGCATGAAGCGGCTGTAACCCTCCTGCTCCGTATTGCCGTTGGCGCGGGCCGCCTCGACGGCCTTCGCAAAGGGTTCCACGGCATCGTATCCCTGCTCGAAATAGAGCAATCCCAGCGTATGGTAAACGGCCACGAGCAGTGTCTCGGTCCTCTTCCGCAGCGAATCATCGAGGCCTCTCCCGGCAAGGGCCTTTTCAGCCAGGATCGCCGACTGGGTATAACCCCGGATGCCCTCCTCCATATCGCCGATACGGACATGGGCCTTGGCATAGGTGTACCACGCTACGGCACGCTCACTGTCCGAACCGTGGCGGTCGAAATACCGCATGCCCCGGTCGAGCGTTGCCTTGCCCGCAAGCGTATCTCCCGAAGAGACCTCGGCCAGCCCCAGCATCAGCGACCACCGGGCCCGGTCGTTGCGGCTCATCCGCTCCGTATCCATCGCTCGCAGCAGGCGCCGGGCACTGTCGGGATGCTCAACGGCCAGGAAGCCATCGACCGAGATATCCGCTTGCTCCCGATGACCGCATCCAACGGTCAGCAGGAAAACGATTACGGCGATCCACCCTACGATATCTCTTTTCACTTTCATCTTTCGAAATGACATGCCGGACGGCAGGCGGGTCAAAAATAGTGAAAAACGGGGAATACCTGAATATTCCTCCGTTTTTTCGATACGTCTGGTCCGCATAATCTTCGGGTGCTCCTGCCGCAACAGGCTCCCGAGAGGGATTAGTAAAGTACCGAATCCGCACCCCGATAAAATTCCGAGGCCCTTTATTCGGAATACAGTGAGCGGGCAATCCCCATTTCGAGGCCACGCAGTTCGGCAAGGCCCCGCAGGCGGCCGATGCATGAATAGCCGGGGTTGCTCTTCTTTTTCAGGTCATCCACCATCCGGTGCCCGTGGTCGGGACGCACCGGGATCGAAACCTTCCGCCGCTGCTCGACTTCCAGCAGGGCCTTCATCATCTCGTACATGTCCACGTCGCCTTCAAGGTGATTTGCCTCGAAGAAATTGCCGTCGGCATCGCGCTGCGTGCTGCGCAGGTGGACGAAATGGACCCGGTCGCCAAATTCGCGCATCATGGCCGGAAGGTCGTTGTCGGCCCGTACGCCAAACGACCCCGTGCAGAGGCACAATCCGTTCGACATGCAGGGCACCGCGGCCACCAGCCGTCGGAAATCCTCGGCCGTGGAGAGAATGCGCGGAAGCCCCAGAATCGGGAACGGCGGGTCGTCGGGATGAATCGCCAGCACGACGCCCACCTCATCGGCCACCGGAGCGATCTCTTCGAGGAAAAGAATCAGATGCTGCCGCAGCTGCTCCGCATCGATTTCGCGGTAGTGGTCCAGCGCCTCCTGGAACTGCCGCAACGTAAAGCTCTCCTCCGAACCGGGCAACCCCGCAATCATGTTGCGCGTAAGCTGGTTTCGCTCGGCCACGGACATGCGTTCGAAACGGCGGCGGGCCCGTTCCTTTGCTTCGTCGTCGTACGCGGCTTCAGCACCGGGACGCTTGAGGATAAAGAGATCGAAAGCGACATAGGCATCGCGTTCGAAACGCAGTGCCCGCGAGCCGTCCGGCATGGCATAGGCCAGGTCGGTACGCGTCCAGTCGAGTACGGGCATGAAATTGTAGGTTACGCAACGGATACCGCAGGCCGCCAGGTTGCGCAGCGTCTGCTTGTAGTTCTCCGTATAGCGGCGATAATCGCCCGTGCGGGTTTTGATCTGCTCGTGAACCGGGACGCTCTCCACGACACTCCAGACGAGCCCCGCCTCGGCAATAAGCCGCTTGCGGCGGCCGATCTCCTCGACGCTCCACACCTCCCCGTTGGGAATGTGATGCAGGGCATGTACCACGTCGGTGGCACCGGCCTGACGGATGTCCCACAGGCTGACCGGATCATCGGGTCCGTACCAGCGCCAGGACTGTTTGCACAAATACATGGATTCTTCGTTTTTTACAGATTCGAGATATTCGGGTCAGATCGAGAAGGCGTCGAAGCCGCCGTCGATCACCGTCAGCGTTCCCGACACGAAACGCGAGGCATCGCTGGCGAGCCACTGCAGCGTACCGAGCAGCTCCTCGGGCTCTCCGAAGCGCCCGAAGGGCGTATGGGCCAGAATCGTGCGGGCCCGTGGCGTGAGGCTTCCGTCGGGATTCGTCAGCAGCGTGCGGTTCTGCTCCGTAAGGAAAAATCCGGGAGCAATGGCATTCACGCGAAGTCCCGGTCCGAATTTCGTGGCCAGCTCCCCGCACATGTAACGCGTGAAGTTCACCACGGCGGCCTTCGCCGCACCGTAACCCGCCACGCGGGTCAGGGGACGCAAAGCCGATTCGGAAGCGATGTTGATGATTGACCCCTCGCCCTGCTCGGTCATCGCACGGGCGAAGACCATCGTCGGGAGGATCGTTCCGAAGAGGTTCAGATCGACGACCTTACGGACCGCTTCGGGATCGAGGTCGAAGAAGGTTTTGTCGGGCGGAATCGTCGCCCCGGGCATGTTTCCGCCGGCGGCGTTGATCAGCACGTCGATGCGGCCGAAACGGGCCATGACCTTTTCGTAGTTTTCGTCGAGCGATGCCCGGTCCAGAACATCCGTCGCATAGGCCACGGCACAGCCCCCTTCGGCCGTAACCTCCGCAGCGAGGCGTTCGCCCGCTTCGAGGTTGCGGTCCAGAATGACGACCCGTGCACCTTGTTCGGCGAAGTGGCGGACCATGGCCGACCCCAGAATTCCTGCCGCGCCCGTGATGACGATGACGCGGCCTTCGACACGGAACAGATCTTTCATATTATACGTTTTTGAAGTTTTTTCCACATGCGGCACAGCGATCATTTCCGCTGGCGGCATTCGCGGATCACACCGAGGGCAAAACGGCACTTGTCGGTGATCCACGCCCACTCCCCCGCTGCGATGCGCGCCGCCGGGAAGAGCTGCGAGCCCATGCCCACGCAGGCAACGCCCGCCTCGAACCACGATAGGAGATTCTCCTCAGTGGGCTCCACGGCACCTGTCGCCATGATCCGCACGCGCGGAAGAGGTCCGCGGACATTCTTCACGAACGAGGGTCCTCCGACGCATCCCGCCGGGAAGATCTTCACAAAATAACATCCCGCCTCCTGCGCCGCCACGATCTCCGTAACGGTCCCGCAGCCGGGGATATAAGGTACGGCGTGCCGGTTGCACAACCGGGCCACCTCCTCCACGAAGCAGGGGCCGACGACGAAATTCGCCCCGCAGTTCAGATAGAGCGCTGCCGTGGGGGCATCGACCACCGAGCCGACGCCGAGCACCATGTCTGGGCACTCCGCCGCGGCATATCTTACGAGCACAGCAAAGACCTCGCAGGCGAAGTCGCCGCGGTTGGTAAACTCGAAGGCCCGGACTCCGCCCTCGTAGCAGGCCTTCAGCACCTGACAGGCTGTTGCGGCATCCCGATGGTAAAAGACGGGAACCATTCCCGTATCACGAAGGGTGCAGAGCACCTCCAGAGAATCGAATCGTGCCATATCGTTCGTTTTTACCGGGAGACGCGTCCCGAACCGTTTCCCTGCATCAGACGTTCGACCTCCTCGGTCGTTGCAAGGTTGTAGTCGCCGTAAATCGTATGTTTGAGACACGAGGCCGCCGCTGCGAACTCCAGCGCCCGGGCGTCGTCTTCGGGCCAGGCCAGCAGGCCGTGGATCAGACCGCCGGCAAAGGAGTCGCCGCCGCCCACGCGATCGACGATGTGCGTGATGTCGTAGCGCCGCGAGGCGAGCAGGCGTTCCCCGTCGTAGAGTACCCCACCCCAGGTGTTGTGGCTGGCGTTGATCGAACCGCGCAGAGTGATGACTACCTTCCGGATGCGCGGGAAACGCTCCATAAGCTGCCGGCAGACGCTTTCGAAGCGGCGGCTGTCGATCTCACCGCCCGTAGCCGCGGCATCGAACCCCTCGGGCTTGATGCCGAAGACCTTTTCGGCGTCCTCCTCGTTGCCGATCACCACGTCGCAGCCGGCCACCAGCCGGGGCATCACCTCGGCGGCCGTCTTGCCGTATTTCCAGAGTTTGTTGCGGTGGTTCAGGTCGCACGAAACCGGGACCTGCAGCCGGTTGGCCGTCTCGACGGCCTCCTGGCAGGCTTCGGCCGCTCCGGCACTGATCGCCGGCGTGATTCCGGTCCAGTGGAACCACGACGCACCCTCGAAAACCCGCTCCCAGTCGATCATCCCGGGGCGGATCTCCGCCATCGCGGAGTGCGCCCGGTCGTAGACGACCTTGCCGGGACGGCTCACCGCTCCCGTCTCCAGAAAATAGATGCCGAGCCGCTCGCCTCCGAAGACGACATGATCCGTACGAACCCCGTACTTGTGCAGGTCCATCAGACAGGACGCCGCAAGGTCGTTCTTCGGCATACGCGTTACGAACTGCGCAACGTAACCGTAATTGGCGAGCGACACGGCAACATTGGCCTCTCCGCCGCCGAACGTGGCATCGAATTGGGTTGCCTGGCAAAACCGTTGGTTTCCGGGGGTTGCCAGACGCAGCATGATCTCCCCGAAAGTAACTACCTTTTTCATTCGCAGTATTTCCTATATTCGTTTTTCAATTTTGCAACCGTCAGTCGGGCAGCATCTCCACCATTTCTATCTCAAGTACTACCTCATCTGTGGGCGACTCGGTCGAGATCTCCAGATAGAAGCGGTCGCAGTTGAAGGGCCAGCCCTGGGGATAGTACGGGAACCGGCTGTCGAAGAGATCCTCCTGGATGTTGGCCACGGTGCCGTCCACCGAAAAGATGACGTCCCGTTCGGTCCACTTGCAGGTGAAGGTATGGAAATCGTCGCCGAGTCCCTCGACCGGAATCACCGACTGCTTGATGTTGTGAAGTTTCACCTCGTTCATCTGCATCGTGTTGGCGCCGCAGGCCACCGTCCCGGGCCGCGATCCGTCGTAATCCAGCAGGAACAGATCGCCGCTGTTGGGCCAGTCGCCGAGCCTTTCCGTTGCGGGCAACAGGCGGATGCGGGCCTTTGCCTCGGGATTGCGGGAGCAGACACGCGCCCGTACGGTGATCGTGCCGTACTGCAGGTCCCACCGGCCGCGCGTATCGAGGCGCGTCGTTCCCTTTAGCACGAGACGCCCGCGCCGCAAAAGGTTTTTGCCGCCCTGCACCACATTCCACGAGGCCGTGTCGAGCTGCTTCGCGGCGAACGTCTCCCGGAAGTCGGGTTTCGCGCCGTCGAGCATCCGATGCCTGCGGTCGCGGATGAAGTAAGCCAGCGTATCGATAAAGGCTCGGTCCTCGGGGGCCGTGGTCTTCGTGAAGTAGTAGACTCCGCCGCCGCCCTCGTAGTAGGCGATTGCCGAGGAGCGGTAGACGCCGTTTCTGCGGAATGACGACATGTAACCCATGCCGCGGTCGCGGTGGCACTCCTTCGCCTTCACCGAAGCCCGCATGTCGAACTCCATCTCAAGTCCCATGCCGTAGGTCCGGGCCAGTTCGCAGGCCCGATCGACCCGCTCGTCGCCGATCTTGCGGTTCCAGAAATAGGTCGGCTGCAGATAGGCGGCATCGAATCCCAGATCGCGCCACTCGCTGTATCCCTGGGCCGTATAGTAGGGAATCCAGTAGAAACGCAGCCCCTTGCTCCGCGTATAGTCGCCCAGAGCGCAGGTTACCGCGCGGTTCTGCCGCTGGATTTCGGGCAGCCAGTAGAATCCGGCCAGCTCGAGGTGCCGGAAGTTGCCGTTGCGGAAATATCCCTCCAGCAGATCCACATACCACTTGCAGGCGGCTATGCGATCCTCCTCCTTCGAGAAATCCAGTTGGCGGCCGTTCAATTCGCCCCAGTCTTTCTGGCCGCGCGGCGGTTCGGGAACCCCGATCACCACCTTATGGCGGAAGGGCGGTTCGCCCAGTTCCTCTGCGGCTGCGGCGATGCACTCCTCGAGCGCCGCAATGCCCTTGCCGCTCTCGAAATGCCGGCCGGCGAGCCATGCCCAATCCTCCTTTTTGGTCAGCGGAGCCGAACCCCGCAGCTGGTAGGAGGCCCCTTTGCCGTTGTCGAACTCCAGAAAGAGGAAGCCATCGAAGAGCCAGTCGCGGTTTCCGAAACGATCCTCATGGACGACATAGGGGCGCAACTGTTCGGCATTATAGTCCATGCGGTGGGAACCGCCCTGGTAGATCAGTACCAGATCGCGGATATCGTTCATCGGCAGATATTTTCCCGGGGCAGGCTGCGCCGAAACGTCGGGAACAGCCATCAGCAGAGACAACACTCCGTACAGGGAGACAAGCAGACTCCTTTGCATCTTATTTGTTTATAACGGATTATATGTTTCTGTTCAGCTGCCGGATCAGACGCGGATCTCCCAACCCTTCTCGTAGGTGCGTCCCCAGAGCTTTTCGGCATCGCGGTCGTCGAGGATGCGGCCCGTCGTCGGATCGATCCGCAGCGAGCGGCCCACGCGCTGGGCGATGTTGCCCAACTGTACCAGCTGCGTGCTGATGCAGGCATCGACGATTCCCGAGTTGAGTTTCTCGCCCTTGCGGATCGCATCGAACCAGTTTTGGAAGTGGATCACATCGAGCTGCTCGGAGGGATTCAGCAGGTTGCCCTCCTCGAACTTCAGGGTGCTCTTGACCTCCTTGACCGTCTTGCCGCTCATGTCGGCGATGCGGTATTCGTTGCCGCCGCTGATGAAGAGCGTGCCCGTCTCACCGTAGAAGGCCGTGCCGACGCCGAAGCCGTCCACCGGCGTGCTGTTGCAGCTGCGGCCCTCCCACGAGCAGGAAGCATCGTCGCCGAACTGGTAGGTAATGAGCTGCGTGTCGGGGGTTTCCCAGTCGTCCTGGAAGCGGTAGCGGCCGCCCACGGAGGTTACCAGCGTGGGATATTCGACCCCGAGGCCCCAGCGGAGGATATCCACGAAGTGCGTGCCGTTGTTGAGCGCCTCACCCGTACCCCAGTGCCAGAACCAGTGCCAGTTATAGTGTACGATATTATCCTTGAAGGCCTTTACGCGCGGTGCGGGGCCCTGCCACAGATCCCAGTCGAGCCACTCGGGAACCGGAACCTCCTTGCCCACGCCGATCGACGGACGGTTGTTCACATACCACGACTTGGCGTAGCGGACCTTGCCGATCTCCCCGGCATGGATCGCCGCAATGGCCTCGATCACATTGGGCCACGAACGGCGCTGGTTGCCCACCTGCACGATACGGTTGTATTTCACGGCCGCGCGGATCAGCAGTTCGTTTTCCGCGGGGTTGTGGCTCGTCGGCTTCTCCAAATAGACGTGCTTGCCGGCCTTCATGGCCAGAACGGCCGCAGCGGCATGCCAGTGGTCGGGCATGGCAATCACCACGGCATCGACATCCTCCGACTCGAGCAGCCGGCGCAGATCCCGCTCTCCGCGAGGCTTGCGTCCGGTAATCTTGGCAATATCCTCCCGGCATTTGGCCAGTGCCCGCGAATCGACATCGCAGATGCAGGTTACTTCGCAATCCTTCATCTTCGCAAAGCCCTGCGCCAGGGCGTTGCCGCGCGAATTCACGCCGATCACGCCGATCCGGATCCGCTCGTTGGCTCCGGTGGCACGCGCCGACACCACGCCGGGCAGGACGCTTCCCAGGGATACGGCAGCCGCACCCGTCATCAGTTTCTTAATGAAGTCTCTTCTCGTAGTCATAGGTGGTCGTTTTTGTTTATTCAAAATTAGGGCTTTCACCGGGAATAGCGCTCGTCAATCCCGACAATGAACCTTCAAAAAGCGCAAAAGTCATCTGCGGCGGCGCAATATGCGCAATACGAGCGCCACAAGCAACCGCGGGATCCACAGCAGGATATAGATCATCGCAGCCATTACGACAACATAGCCCAGCTGCGAGAGAATCTCGATCCAGGGACGTTCGAAATGGATGACGGCGTAGATGTTCGCCGCAAAGGCGACGATGAAGGCCGCAGCGGCGAAGAGCCCTTCGCGGCGGATGCGGCATGCGGAGATGACGATATCTTTCATGGTCTAAAACTTCATGTAGGGAATCCGGTACTGCTCGGGGAAAAGGATTGTCCGCTGCTCCTCCATGGCCTGATTGCCCAGCAGGCAGAGCACCGTCGAACAGTAGGCCTCCTCGACAACGTTGGGCGCCTTCTCGCCCGTGATGCACGAGTGGCAGAAGGCCGAGAGAATGATGTCCGAACCGTCCTTGTCGGCCCCGATCATGCTCTGGCCGCCATTCACATGGATCGCGCCCGCAATGATCGGATGCGGCGGGTACTCGACGCGCGTCTCGGGCCGCCAGCTGGGACCCGCGGCCGGAATGGCCGCAAAGGCACGCTCCTTCAACCGCCCGGGCTACCTCCGGCGGCCCCTACCCCGGCGGTCCACCCCCCGGTGAAAGAACCCTTTTGCCCGCCCCCTCGCGCCGCGGCGCCCGCTGATATGTGACTCCACACCGCCGGGTCGTGTGGAGGGGCGGGGGTTTCAGCAGCTCATGTG
>ERZ1664516.6-NODE-6-length-41462-cov-8.870867_pt1 | contig 41462 bp, 33 predicted proteins | sample MGYA00575334_ERZ1664516 | MGnify/ENA primary metagenome ERZ1664516 (study PRJEB40874, sample SAMEA4040745) | Gallus gallus | biome: gut; material: content | place: India | collected 2016-01-01 | study: EMG produced TPA metagenomics assembly of PRJEB14491 data set... | reverse complement strand
TGCTGCAAGTCGCTGCCATAAAATTATTTTTGAATAAAATTTAAACAGCTTCTAAGAATATCTCAAAAATTCGTATTTTTGACACAAATTAGTAAGACTGTATCACGCACAATGGCTAAAGAGTTCAAACGCTATCTCGTTACTTCGGCACTTCCCTACGCCAACGGCCCCGTACATATCGGCCACCTGGCGGGAGTCTACATACCTTCGGACATCTATACGCGCTACCTGCGCCTGAAGGGCTGCGACGTCATCTCGGTCTGCGGCTCCGACGAACACGGCGTGCCCATCACCATCAAGGCCCGCAAGGAGGGCGTCTCGCCCCAGCAGATCGTCGATCGCTACCACGAGCTCATCAAGCGCTCGTTCGAGGGGCTCGGCATGTCGTTCGACATCTATTCGCGCACCTCGTCGGCGACGCACGCCGCGACCGCCTCGGCCTTCTTCCGCAAGCTCTATGACGAGGGCAAGTTCATCGAGAAGACTTCGATGCAGTATTACGACGAGGAGGCGCAGACGTTCCTCGCCGACCGCTACATCGTGGGCACCTGCCCCAAGTGCGGCAACGACCGCGCCTACGGAGACCAGTGCGAGAAGTGCGGCTCGACGCTCTCGCCCGACGAACTGATCGACCCGCACAGCGCCGTGTCGGGATCGGTGCCCGTGAAGCGCGAGACGAAGCACTGGTACCTGCCGCTGGACCAGTACGAGGGATTCCTCCGCGAGTGGATTCTCGAAGGACACAAGGAGTGGAAAACGAACGTCTACGGACAGTGCAAAAGCTGGCTCGACGGCGGCCTGCAGCCGCGTGCCGTGAGCCGCGACCTCGACTGGGGCATTCCCGTGCCGGTCGAGGGCGCCGAAGGCAAGGTGCTCTATGTCTGGTTCGATGCGCCGATCGGCTACATCTCCGCGACGAAGGACCTCACGCCCGACTGGGAGAAGTACTGGAAGAGCGAGGATACGAAGATGGTGCACTTCATCGGCAAGGACAACATCGTCTTCCACTGCATCGTCTTCCCCTCGATGCTCAAGGCCCACGGCGGCTATATCCTGCCGGAAAACGTCCCCGCCAACGAGTTCCTGAACCTCGAGGGCGAGAAGATCTCCACGTCGCGCAACTGGGCCGTCTGGCTGCACGAATATCTGGAGGAGTTCCCCGGCAAGGAGGACGTGCTGCGCTATGTGCTCTGCGCCAACGCCCCCGAGACGAAGGACAACGACTTCACCTGGAAGGATTTCCAGGCCCGCAACAACAACGAGCTGGTCGCCGTGCTGGGCAACTTCGTGAACCGCGCGCTGGTGCTCACGCAGAAGTACTACGACGGCGCGGTCCCCGCCTGCGGCGAGATGAACGACTACGACCGTGCGACGATCGCCGAGGTCGGGGCCGTCAAGGCCTCGCTCGAAGCCAATATCGAGAACTACCGCTTCCGCGAGGCGCTGAAGGATGCCATGAACGTCTCGCGCATCGGCAACAAATACCTGGCCGACACCGAGCCGTGGAAGGTCATCAAGAGCGATCCGGAGCGCGTCCGGACGATCCTGAACATCGCCCTGCAGATCACGGCCAATACGGCCATCGCCATCGAGCCCTTCATGCCCTTCTCGGCGGCGAAGATCCTCCGGATGCTCGACCGGGAGAAGTTCTCCTGGGAGCGCCTCGGTGCCATGGACCTCGTGGAGGCCGGACACCGGATCGGAAAGCCCGAGCTGCTCTTCGAGAAGATCGAGGACGACGTCATCCAGCGCCAGCTGGACAAACTCGCCGCGACAAAGGCCGCCAACATGGCCGCCGAAGCAGCGCAAAATGTTGAGGCACAGAAAGATACGATTCAATTTGACGATTTCCAGAAGATGGATATCCGCGTCTCGACGATCCTCTCGGCCGAGAAGGTCGCCAAGACCAAGAAGCTCCTGAAGCTCACCGTCGATACGGGTATCGACCGGCGGGTGATCGTCTCGGGCATTGCCGAGCACTTCACGCCCGAGGAGCTCGTCGGCAGGCAGGTGCTCGTGCTGGTGAACCTGGCTCCGCGCGACCTGAAGGGCATCACCTCGAGCGGCATGATCCTCATGGCCGAGGATGCCTCGGGCAAGCTGCGCCTGCTGCAACCTTCGGAGGCAACGAACAACGGCGCCATCGTGGGCTGACAAAAGAGTAAAGAAAACGTTTTCCGCGGAAAACACTAAAATACGAAGAGTATGGAAAATATCGAATGGGGTGCGTTGGGTTTCGACTACACCAAAACCGACTACAATGCGCGTATTGCCTTTACAAACGGCAAATGGGGCGACATGGAGATCACCACGGACGAGTACATCCGGATGCACATGTCGGCATCGTGTCTCCACTACGGCATCGAACTTTTCGAGGGTCTGAAGGCCTTCCGGGGGGTCGATGGCAAGGTACGCCTCTTCCGTGTCGCCGACAATGCGCGGCGTCTGATCTCCTCGGCCGAGCGGCTCTGCCTGCCCGTGCCCACCGAGCAGATGATCATCGACGCCTGCGTCGAGGTGGTCAAGCGCAACGAACGCTTCATTCCGCCCTACGAGTCGGGCGCTTCGTTCTACCTGCGTCCCGTGATGTTCGGCACGTCGGTCGGCCTGGGCGTGCGTCCCTCGAAGGATGCCCTGCTGATCGTCTACGGGTCGCCCGTGGGTCCCTACTTCAAGACGGGCATCAAACCCATCCTCGTGGCCATCGACCGTGAACAGGACCGTGCGGCGCCGCGCGGCACGGGCGACGTGAAGGTCGGCGGAAACTATGCGGCGAGCCTGCTTTCGGGCGACCGGGCCCACCGTCTGGGTTATTCGAACGTGCTTTATCTCGATGCTGCCGAGCGCAAGTACATCGAGGAGTGCGGTGCCGCCAACTTCTTCGGCATCAAGGAGGGCAAGTACATTACGCCGAAGTCCTCTTCGGTGCTGCCGTCGATCACGAACAAGAGCCTGCGCCAGCTGGCTGCCGACATGGGGCTTGAGGTCGAGGAGCGCCGGGTCCCCCTCGAGGAGCTCGAAACCTTCGAGGAGTGCGGCGCCTGCGGTACGGCCGCGGTGATCTCCCCCATCGGCAAGATCTTCGACATGCAGACCGAGAAGGTCTACAATTACGGCACGGAGGTCGGCAAGGTCTCGATGGAGCTTTACAACCGGCTGCAGGATATCCAGTACGGCCACGCCGAGGATACGCACGGCTGGTGCACGATCGTGTTCTGACCCCGTTTTCGGAGCTGAAAAAAGTACCCACGAAAGAGTCGCGGGTATTTTTTTGTTTGCGGGTGGTCAGCCGATGTTCCACGGGGAACAATTTTTTGTCGGTAGCCGGGCTGGTGAGTTGCCGGGCGCAGAGTTGATCTCGGGTTGGCGGGTGGCTGCGTTGCCGGGCCGCCGCAAGTGTTCCACGGGGAACAACTCCTCTCCGGGCTTGTCGGCTGTCGAATCTTTCACGGGAACAATCTGCGGGAGGCGGATCGGTCGGACTGCGGTCGGTGGCCCGGTGTTTTGCCTCGGCAGACGAATGTTCCACGGGGAACAGGACTCCCCCTCTTACGGTTCTGTCTGTCGATTGGTGAATGTTCCACGGGGAACAATCCGGGCCGATCAAAAGAAAAGTCCGGCTTATCGGCCGAACTTTACCAGCAAAACATTGACATCCGCCGGAGAGACACCCGGAATACGCGAAGCCTGCCCGATCGTTGTGGGCCGGATGCGCGAAAGTTTCTGCCGCGCCTCGATCGTCAGCGCCTGCATCGAATGAAAGTCAAAATCGTCGGGAATGTGGATATTTTCCAACCGGTGCAGCTTTTCGGCGATGAATCTCTCCCGCTCGATATAGCCCCGGTACTTGATCCGGATCTCCGCCTCCTCGATCTCCTCCCCGCTCATCGGGTTGTCGTCGAGGAAACGGCACAGCTTCGGAAGCACCCCGCGCAGCGAGGCAAAATCAACCTGGTTGCGCATCAGAATGTCGTGCAGCTTGCGGCCCTGTGTCAGCGGGTCCGAACCGACCGTTTTCAAATAGTCGTTGATTTCGGCTGCCTTGACACTCAATCCGTGTGCGAAGGCTACAAGCGATTCTACGCGCGATTTTTTTTGCTCGAATTCGGCATATCTTTCGGCCGTGATAAGGCCGATTTCATACCCTTTCGGCGTCAGCCGCAGATCCGCATTGTCCTGCCGCAGCAGGATCCGATACTCGGCCCGCGAGGTGAACATCCGGTAGGGTTCGTCCACCCCCTTCGTTACGAGGTCGTCGATCAGCACGCCGATATAGGCTTCGTCGCGTCGCAACACGATAGGCTCCTCTCCCCGGAGCTGCCGATGGGCGTTGATGCCCGCCATGAGTCCCTGCGCCGCGGCCTCCTCGTAGCCCGTGGTGCCATTGACCTGTCCGGCGAAAAACAGCCCCCGCACGGCCTTCGTTTCGAGCGAATGGTGCAGCTGCGTGGGCGGAAAATAGTCGTATTCGATGGCATAGCCCGGACGGTAGATCTCCAGATGCTCGAAACCGCGGATGCGGTGCAGCGCCTCCCACTGCACCTCCCAGGGCAGCGACGACGAAAAGCCGTTCAGGTAGTATTCGTTCGTCGTGCGGCCCTCGGGTTCGAGGAATAGCTGGTGCTGCTCCTTGTCGGCGAAGGTCCGCAGCTTGTCCTCGATCGAGGGGCAGTAACGGGGTCCGATACCGTGGATCGTGCCGTTGAAGAGCGGCGAGCGGTCAAAGCCGCCGCGCAGGACGGCATGCACCTCGGGCGTCGTGTAAACCAGGTAGCATGGCAGCTGGTTCTCAACGGGTTGCGTCTCCGACGAGAAGGAGAATTTCGAGGGGTTCTCGTCGCCGTACTGGGGTTCCAGCAGCGAGAAGTCGATCGACCGCGCGTCGAGGCGCGCCGGGGTGCCGGTCTTCATGCGGCCGCTCTCGAAGCCCATGCGCCGCAGGCTTTCGGTGATGCCGTGCGAGGCGGCATCGCCGGCACGGCCCCCTTCGGCATGGGCCTCGCCGCAGTGCATCACCCCGTCGAGGAAGGTCCCGGCCGTGAGCACCACGGCGCGGCAGGCGAACTCCACCCCCATGCGGGTGCGGACCCCGCAAACACGGGGACGTCCGCCGTCGGTCTCCCCGAAGAGCAGCTCCGTGGCGGCATCCTGCCAGATCGAGAGGTTCGCCGTCTGCTCGAGCGTCCGGCGCCAGCACTCCGAAAAGCGCGTCTTGTCGCACTGCGCCCGGGGGCTCCACATCGCCGCCCCCTTCGAGCGGTTGAGCATGCGGAACTGCACGGCCGTGAGGTCCGTGATGCGGCCCGTCTGGCCTCCCAGAGCATCTATCTCCCTGACTATCTGACCTTTGGCAACGCCGCCGATGGCCGGGTTGCACGACATCGAGGCCATTTTCGTCATGTCCATCGTCAGCAGCAGCGTGCGCGACCCGAGGCGTGCGGCAGCCGAGGCGGCCTCGCACCCGGCGTGTCCGCCGCCGATGACGACAATATCGTATTCGAGCTTCATGTGGTCTGTCTCCTGTGAATGGTGTCCGGCGCGCCGGGTCGTTCGGGCTGTTCCGTTCGTTCTCCGGCAGTTAGGGCGGCCTCTTGCGGTTCCTCGCTGCCCCCCCCCCGGATCAGCGGTCCGGCTTTGGCCCTTTTCGGGCCGTTTCAGCCTCTTTGGCGGGTCGGGCGGGAGTCCCTTCCGGCGACCGCTCCGGGCGGCCGCAGGCCTCCCAGAAACGCAGGTAGCGATCCTCCTTGCGGTGCATCTGCGCATTGGTCCGCGGTGTCTTGTCGCCCTGCCCGCAGAGGTGCAGCACGCCGTGCACCACCACGCGGCGCATCTCGTCGAGCGGCCGCGCCCCGTAGAGGCGCGCGTTGTCGCGCACGGTCTCCACGTCGATGAAGATGTCCCCCGAGACGACGTGCGTCCCGCGGCGGTCGCTGTAGTCGAAGGTGATGACGTCGGTGAAGTAGTCGTGCCCGAGGTACTGGCGGTTCATCTCCAGCAGGCGCTGCGCCGAGCAGAAGATGTAGCTCACGTCGCCCAGCGTATAGCCCTCGGCGGCCGCTACCCCGCGCAGCCACTGCGCCGTGAGGCGCTTCTGCGGCAGGCGGTAACGGCAATCGTCGGTATAGTAACGTACGGCCATCGTATGCTTATCGTTTGAAACAGTTCGCGGCGGACATCTTCTGCTTCGGGTCGGGCGGGTAGATGCCGAAGACCAGCCGGTATTCGGTCTGCATGTTCTCGATATTGACCGACGCGCCGATGGTGCCCAGCGTCTCGTCCCGGCCCACCTTCTGGCCCTTTTCGACGCAGATCGTCCCCAGGTTGGCATAGGAGGTGATATACTCGCCGTGGGCCACGAAAACGTCGTATTTGTCCGTGATGCGGTTGCGCTTCACCTCCATGACCTTGCCTTCGTAGATCGAGATCACCCGGGCGCCCTTCGCACCCGTGATCTCGGCCATGTTCTCCTTGTAGCGCTTCACGCGCCCCCCGACCACCGGAAGGTGCAACCCCGAGGTGCGCGCCGTGAACGACGCACCCTCCCTGTTGCCCTTCGTGAGCTTGCGCAGCGCGGCGATCGCCGCATCGAGCTCCTGCTCCTGCGCCTCCTTGCGCCGCAGGGCCGCCTTCTCGCGCTTCGAGAGGCTCGTGATGCTCGCCCGTGCGTTGCGTGTGTCGCGTTCGAGCTTCTCGCGCTGCGCCGTGATGCGCCGCGTTACCGAGTCGAGCGACTCCTTGCGGCGGGAGAGCTCCTCCTGCTCCGTGCGGACCCGTTCGCTCATGGTGCGGATCTCGCGCAGGGTCTGCTCGCGCAGCGAGGCCACCGTGCGCAGCATCGCCAGGCGCCGCGCCACGTCGGCGAAGTCGCGCGCCGAGAAGATGTAGGTGAGGTAGTTGTTGTGCCGGTAGTTGCGGTAGGCCTCGCGGACCATTCCGGCATACTGCGCCCGGTCGCGCTCGAGACGCGCCGTGAGGTCCCCCGCAATGCTGTCCTTGCGGGCGATCTCGTCGCGCAGTTGCGAGGCTTCGCGCTCCGTGGCGTCGAGCAGCTGCGTGCGCGAGTTGATCTGCCGCGCCAGCTGCCGCACCCGCTGCTCGCTGTTCGAGCGGCTCTTGCGCAGCTTCGAGATCTCCTGCTCCTGGGCCGCGATCTTCTTCTCGAGATCCGCGATGACGCGCTTCTGTTCGGCAACCTGCGCGGAGTTCTGCGCCGCGGCCGGGAGGGCGCAGAGCAGCAGCAACAGGGCAAGGATTCCGGCAAGGCGTCTCATCGTTTTTTGTTTTGCGGGTTTCGGGTCTCCGTGGCTTTCTCGGCCTCCTTGGCCTTGCGGGCCCGTTCGAGGCGCGGTTCGATCAGCTCCTCGGAGTACCCCTTCTCGAGGGCGCGACGCCAGTAGACCTCGGCCATGAAGTGCTCGCCCAGGGCCTCCAGCACGTCGCCGTAGTGGGCCAGCAGCGCCGGGGAGTTCTGCGAGTCGAGCGCCACGGCCCGCTGCAGCATCTTGCGCGCCTCGTCGAGCCGCCCCAGCTTGTAGAGCACCCACGCATGGGTGTCCAGATAGGTCGGGTTATCGTTCTCGAGGGCCGTGGCGCGGCTCGCCAGCGCGAGGGCCCGCTCCAGGTCGCGCCCCTCGATCGTGAGGAAGTAGGCGTAGTTGTTCAGCACCAGGACGTTGTCCGCGTCGTAGCGCAGGCTCCGCTCATAGGCCGCATAGCTGCGTTTGATGTTCTTGCGGAATGCCGCGTCGGGCTTCACGAGCCCCAGGTCCACGCGTTCGTCCCAGTCGTCGCTCCCCCCGATGGCCTTCTGGTGCCAGGCGTCGCCGATCATCCCCCAGATGACGCTGCGCAGCGAGTCCGTCGTGGCCAGCGGCAGCGACTCCTCGTAGGCCTCGATCGCTCGGTCGTACTGCTTCGCGTAGCTCATCACATGGCCGCGCGAGAGGTGGAAATCGACCCGGTCGGGGAAGAGGCGCAGCGCCTCCGAAACGTATTTCTGCACCGAGTCGGGCCGCTGCAGGTAGCTCTCGATGTCGATCGTCATGCGGTAGTATTTCTCGACCGCAGGCCGGTCCGCGAGGTGGATCTTGTAGAGCGCGAGGGCCTGCTCCAGCTCGCCCGAGGCGATTAGGTGGTCGGCGTAGAGCTCCACGACGCGCGGATCGTCCGGATAGCGGATCGCCAGGATCGCCGCCAGGTCGTGCAGCTGCAGGTAGTATTCGCGGTAGAAGCGGATGTCGGCCGTGAACTGCTCGAAGCGGTGGATCTTCGTTTCGAGGGGCACCCCGTCCGAGAGGAAGAGGCGCCGCGTCGTCGCGAGCAGCGAGCGGTAGTCCTGCCGCTCGGTGTGGAAGTCGGCCAGCAGCATGAGCGTCTCGACATTCGTCGAGTCGATGGCCAGCGCCGCGTCGAACTCCGCGCGGGCCAGCGAATCCTGCCTGTCGGCGGCGTAGAGCGAGGCCAGCATGGCGTGCGGGCGCGCCTCGTAGGGCGTCGCCTCGACCTCGGCACGCGCCTCCTCGATGGCCCGGGCGGTCTGGCCCGTGGAGACGAGCAGGCGCCGCTTCATGTCGCTCAGATAGGGGATGCGGCCCAGGCGCAGCTCGGCCGAATCGAGTGTGATGATCGCCTGCACCGGAAAGTCGGTCTGCTCATAGAGCGCCGCTACGAGGCGGTAGTAGTCCGGATCCCGCGGGTAGTCGATCTGCAGGCGGCGGAAGAGGCGCAGCGCCTCGGCGTAGTGCCCGGCGTAGATGAGCGTCTGTCCGTAGAGCTGGCGGTACCACTTGTTCGTCGAGTCGAGGCGGCAGGCACGGCCGGCCATCCGGGCCGCCTCGTCGGCCGTGCGGCAGAGGTTGTTGGCCGCCAGTTCGTAGTAGGCCGGGGCGTAGGTCGAATCGCGGCGGATCGCCTCCAGGAAGAGCTCCCGGGCCTGCGCCGTGTCGCGGTGGATCGTCTGCTGCTTGATCCCTTCGGTATAGAACCAGACGCTCTGCAGCGTGTCGGGGTATTGCGGAGGCTGCTCCGCAGTGCCCCGCCCCGCCACGAAGGCCGTGGTGAGGAGCGCGCAGAGAAGCGTTGCCCCGGTGATCCTGTTCATGCGCCGGTGCCGTTTAGAGCGCCTCGTCGAACTGGTGCAGGAAGCGCACGTCGTTCTCGAAGTAGAGGCGCAGGTCCTTGACGCCGTATTTGAGCATCGCGATGCGCTCGACACCCATGCCGAAGGCGAATCCCGAATACTTCTCGGGGTCGATATTGTTGGCCTTCAGGACGTTGGGATCGACCATGCCGCAGCCCATGATTTCGAGCCACCCCGTGCCCTTGCACACGGCGCAGCCCTTGCCGCCGCAGAGGTTGCACGAGACGTCCACCTCGGCCGACGGCTCCGTGAAGGGGAAGTACGACGGGCGCATGCGGATGACGGCCTGCTCGCCGAACATCTCCTTGGCGAAGTAGAGCAGCGACTGCTTCAGGTCGGCGAACGAAACCCCCTCGTCGATGTAGAGACCCTCGACCTGGTGGAAGATGCAGTGCGCACGGTAGGAGATCGCCTCGTTGCGGAAGACCCGCCCGGGGCAGATCACGCGGATCGGAGGCCGCTGGCGCTCCATCGTGCGGACCTGGATCGACGAGGTGTGCGTGCGCAGCAGGATGTCGGGGTCCTTCTCGATGAAGAAGGTGTCCTGCATGTCGCGTGCCGGGTGCTCGGGCGGGAAGTTCAGCGCCGAGAAGACGTGCCAGTCGTCCTCGATCTCGGGGCCCTCGGCCACCGTGTAGCCCAGGCGCGAGAAGATCTCGACGATCTGGTTCTTCACGAGCGAAATGGGATGCCGCGAGCCCGGCTCCTCGGCCGAACCCGGGCGCGTCAGGTCGCCCGACGTGCCCGCCTCGCCCGCGGAGGACTGCTGCAGCTCCTCGCGCAGGGCGTTGATGCGCTGCGTGGCCTCCGTCTTGAGGCGGTTGAGCTGCTGCCCCACCTCGCGCTTGAGCTCCGGAGCCACACTCTTGAACTCCTCCATCAGGGCGTTCAGCTCGCCCTTCTTGCCGAGAACCTTGATGCGGAAATCCTCGATCTCGGCCGCTGCCTTGGGTTTGAACTCTTCGACGCGTCGCAGAAGTTCGTTGATTTTGTCGATCATATTTTGCCGGTTTTTCTTTTTTTGCCTACTTTTGGACAGTGTCTTTAACATGCAAAGTTACAAAAAAATTGGATATGATGCGTAAAATGCTCGCTTTTGTCCTGCTGCTGCTTGCCCCGGTGCTCCCTGCGGCGGGACAGCGCGTGGGTGTGGTGATGAGCGGCGGCGGCGCAAAGGGGCTCTACCATATCGGCGTGCTCGAGGCCCTCGAGGCGTGCGGCGTGCCCATCGACTATGTCGCCGGAACCTCCATGGGATCGATCATCGCCGCCATGTACGCCGCGGGATACTCCCCCTCGGAGATGCGCGAAATCGTCAATTCCGGGGTGGTCAAGGAGTGGGTCTCCGGACGCATCGACCCCAACAAATACCTCGACTACTACCGCCAGATCGGCAGCAACCCCTCGTTCCTGAGCCTGCGCATCGACGTCGCGGAGGTCTCCGGAAAACGCATACAGGTCCCCACGAGCCTCATCTCCTCGACGCAGATCGACCTGGCCCTCACCGAACTCTTCGCCCCCGCCACGGCGGCCTGCGACGGCGACTTCGACCGCCTGATGGTACCCTTCCTCTGCGTGGCCAGCGACATGAACCACCGCCGGGCCGTGGTGCTGCGTCGCGGCGAGTTGAGCGAAGCGGTCCGCGCGTCAATGTCCATACCGCTGGCATTCAAGCCCGTGAAGCTGGATTCGATGCTCCTCTACGACGGAGGCATCTACGACAACTTCCCCTGGCAACCCCTCGACGAGAGCTTCCGCCCCGACCTTATCGTGGGGTCGATCTGCACGGCGGGAAACACCCCGCCCTCCGAGGAGAGCAGCATCATGGACCAGGCCTTCATGCTCGCCATGCAGGATACCGACTACGACCTGCCCGCCGGGCGCAGCATCACGATCCGCCGCGCGGTGAAAGCCGGCATGCTCGACTTCGACCAGGCCGAGCAGATCATGGACGTCGGATACGAGGATGCCATGGCCGCCATGCCCGAACTGCTCCGCAAACTCGGCGACCGCCGCGGCGAGACCGACTACGCCGCACGCCGCGCAGCCTTCCGCAGCAACTGCCCGCCGCTGGTCTTCAACGACTACCGCCTCGAAGGGCTCAACCGCAAGCAGCGTGCCTACATCCGCGACTTCGTGCAGGTGGACCGCCGCACCCCCGGACGGCAGCGCCCCATGGCCTTCGCCGAACTGCGCGACAACCTCTTTGAGGTGCTCGCCCGCGGCGAGTTCTCGATGGAGTTCCCCCATGTGCGCTACGACTCCGTCGAACGGCGTTACTCCTTCCAGGCGCGCTTCAACGCACGTCCCAACTTCAAGATCACCCTCGGCGGAAACATCTCCTCGACGGCCTTCAACCAGGCCTACATCGGCATCAACCGCCAGTGGGTGGGACGCGTCGGGCAGCAGCTCTCCACGGAACTCTACCTCGGACCCCTCTATACCTGGGGAACCGTCGGCGGACGTACGGATTTCTACCTCGTGAACCCCATTTTCCTCGATTACTCCTACAACTTCTCGGTGCACAGCCTGCGCCACGGCTCCTTCGGCAACCTCACGCGCATCGACAACACGCGCCAGGTCAAGGAGAGCGAGAGCTTCTTCTCCGTCGGGGCGGGCATGCCCCTCACGCACCGCAGCGTCCTGACGCTCCGCACCAACCTCGGACATGTCAATTACCGCTACGATTCGGACAACCCCTTTGCCGGCGATACGGACCTCTCGCGCTTCCGTTTCGTGGGCGTCAAGGCCGAGGTGGCCCGCAATACGCTCGACAAGTTCCTCTACCCGCGGCACGGCTCCGACCTGCGCCTCTCGGCCATCTGGATCGGGGGCCGCGACCGCTACCGCCCCTATGACGCCGAAGGGTTCCCCTTCCGCGCGAAGCGCTGCTGGGGCGGCGGGCGTTTCACCTGGAACAAGTATTTCGACATTCCCGCAAGCCGCTGGTTCTCCTTCGGCCTCAACATCGACGGCGTCTACACGAACCACCCCGACTTCCTCACGCCCGAGGCCACGCTCATGTCGATGCCCTCCTACGCCCCGGTGCAGCACGCCCGGATGATCTACATGCCCGACTTCCACGCCCCGTGGTTCGTCGGCGGCGGTGTGATGCCGACCTTCGACCTGATGCCCAACTTCTTCCTGCGCACGGGATTCTACGCCATGTACCGCGGCGAGCGCGCCCCGCTCAATGCCGCCGCAGGCCCCGACCGCCCGTGGCACTACCTCTGCGAGGCCTCGCTCGTCTATCACACGCCGATCGGCCCCGTGAGCCTCTCGCTGACGAAGTACGAGCTGCGCGACTGGCACAACATGTACCTGACCTTCAACTTCGGCTACGCCATTTTCGCCCCGCGCGGCACCTTCTATTAGCCGGGGACCGGGCCGTAAGCCGGGCCGTAAGCCGGGCCGTAAGCCGGGCCGTTGGCCGGGTTGTAAGCCGGGTTGTCGGCCGGGTTGTCGGTCGGGCCGTTGGTCGGGTTGTCGGCCGGGGTTGTGCCGTCGGCCGCGGGTCCGCCGGCAAAACGGCGGCACGATGCGTCGTTTTCCGGCTCCGGGTGCTGGTTTTTACGGAAGAATCCCTATCTTTGCGCAGCAGTGCGGGCCTTTGGCCCGGGATGCCGTGCGGGAGTCTCCCGACGGCGGCGATGACATGCGACGGCCGGGTTTTTCCGGGCCCTTTCCGAATTCTTCGGGACCCGGGGAAAGTTGCGACCTGCCGTCGCTTTTTTTATGTCCGGTGTCGGGTGGTCCGATCCGGAGACGAAAAAGGCCGGAACCCGATCGGGTTCCGGCCTTTCTGCCGTTGTGGCGGGCAGGGTGCAGCGGGGCCCCGCTGCGGAGTTCCTCCTACCAGATGATCACGCGCTCCTCCGCGGGCAGGAACATCTCGCCGTCGGTGATGCCGAACGCATCGTAGAAGTCCTGCAGGTTGCGCAGCGTGGCGTTCACGCGCCACTTGCCCAGTGAGTGCACGTCGAGCTTCGTCAGACGCGCGATCTCCTCGTCGCGGATGTTCTGTGCCCAGAGCGTCGCGTAGGCCAGGTAGAAGCGCTGTGCGTCGGTGAAGCCGTCGATCGGCGCCGGAGCCTCCTTGCCTTCGAGCGAGTTGTGGTAGGCCGTCCATGCCACGCGCAGACCGCCCTGGTCGGCGATGTTCTCACCCAGCGAGAGCGCGCCGTTGGCGTGCAGCGCCGGCTCCCCGTCCCTGGCCGGGAGCACCTCGATGGCGTCGAACTGCTTGACCAGGATGTCCGTGCGCTCCTTGAAGGCGGCGGCATCCTCCTCGGTCCACCAGTTGTTCATGTTGCCGTCCTTGTCGAACTGGCGGCCCTGGTCGTCGAATCCGTGGGTCATCTCGTGGCCGATCACCACGCCGATGGCGCCGTAGTTCACCGCGTCGTCGGCATCCGGGTTGTAGAAGGGCGGCTGCAGGATGGCGGCCGGGAAGCAGATCTCGTTGGTCGTCGGGTTGTAGTAGGCGTTGACCGTCTGCGGGGTCATGTGCCACTTGGCCTTGTCGACCGGCTTGCCCAGCTCCGAGATGTTGTCCTCGGTGTACCAGATGTTGGCATTGACGATATTCTCCCAGTAGCTCTTCGCGGGGTCGATCTCGAGCGTCGAGTAGTCCTTCCACTTGTCGGGATAGCCGATCTTCACCGTGAAGGTCGCCAGCTTCTCGCGCGCCCTGGCCTTCGTGGCGTCGGACATCCACGTCAGCGAGTCGATATGCTCGCCGAGGGCCGTCTGCAGGTTCTTCACCAGCACGGTCATGCGCTGCTTGTCCTTCTCGGGGAAGTACTTCGCCACGTACATCTCGCCGACGGCCTCACCCAGCGTGCCGTTGGGCACCGCCATGGCGCGCTTCCAGCGCGGGCGCTGCTCCTGCTGGCCCGACATCGTGCGGCCGAAGAACTCGAACGACGCCGTCTGGAACGCATCGCTCAGGTAGGGCGCCGCAGCGTTGAGGTACTGCGCGGCGAGGTAGTAGCGCAGCTCCTCGAGCGGCGCCGTCTTCAGCAGTTCGTTGGCCCGGGCGATCGCCGTGGGGGTCGTTACGATGATCGTCCCGAAGTCGCCGATGCCCATCGCGCGGTAGTAGGCCGCCCAGTCGATGGCGTCGTACGTCTTCTCGAAGTCGGCCTTCGGCGTGGGGTTGTACTGTGCGGCGATGTTGCGCAGCTCGACGTTCGACCACGCCTTCTCGGCCAGCGACGTCTCGATGTGCATCACGCCCTCGACGGCCTGCGGGATCTGCTCCTCGGCGAGGCCCGCCAGACGGAAGATCGTGGAGAGATACTCCTTGTAGGCCGTGCGGATCGACTCGTTCTCCGCGTCGAGGTAGTAGTCGCGGTTGCCCATGCCCAGACCGCTCTGCGAGATGTAGAGGGCGTTCATGTCGCTGTTCATCAGGTCGGCCTCGACGCCCACGCCGAAGAAGGGGTTGGCCACCGAGTGGTGGAGGCGTGCGACGGCCTCCGTGAGCTCTGCGCGCTCCTTGATGCCGAGCAGCGCGGCTACCTCGGCCTGCACGGGTGCGGCGCCCTCGGCATTGAGCCGTGCCGAATCGAGCCCCATCTTGTAGAGGTCCGAGATCTTCTGCTCGATGCTCCCCGGAGCGGTCTCCAGACGGGTCATCTCCTGGAAGAGCTCGTTGATGCGCTTCTCGTTGTTCTCACGCAGCACGTCGAACGAGCCGTAGCGCGAGAACTCCGGCTTGAGCGGGTTCTTCGCCTGCCAGCCGCCCGTGGCGTACTGGTAGAAGTCGGCGTTCGGGGCTACCGAGAGGTCGAAATTCGTCGGGTCGATGGCCGGAACGCCGGCCGTCTTGTTCTGATTCTGACAGGCTGCCATACATGCCATGGTTGCAGCAAAAAGGATGATTCGTTTCATCGTTCGTTTCGTATCGGGTTTTTTGTCGTGAAAAGCGGGAAGCCCGGATTCCGGCGCTCCCCGCTTTCGGTGGTTTGTTGTCGTCGGAATCCTATTCGCGGATGGCCTCCACGCCGGGAAGCGTGCCGAACTCGATGTACTCGAGCAGCGCGCCGCCGCCCGTCGAGATGTAGGATACCTGGTCGGCCAGGCCGAACTTGTTGATGCAGGCTACCGAGTCGCCGCCGCCGATGAGCGAGTAGGCGCCCTTCTTCGTAGCCTCGGCGATGGCCAGGGCCACCTCCTTCGAGCCGGTGGCGAACTTGTCGATCTCGAAGACGCCCACCGGTCCGTTCCAGAGGATCGTCTTGCAGCCGAGGATGTGCTCGCGGAAGCGCTTCTTGCCCTCGTCGGCGATATCGACACCCTCCCAGCCGTCGGGAATGGCGTTGGCCGGGGCAACGTCCGTGTTGGCGTCGGCCGAGAAGGCGTCGGCGATCAGTGCGTCGGGCGACATGACGAGCTCCACGCCCTTCTGCTTGGCCAGCTCGAGAATCTCCAGCGCCACGGGGAACATGTCGGGCTCGCAGATCGAATTGCCGACCTTGCCGCCCTGGGCTGCGGCGAACGTGTAGGTCATGCCGCCGCCGATGATGATCGAATCGACCTTCTCGATGAGGGCCTTGATCACGCCGATCTTCGACGAAACCTTCGAGCCGCCGATGATCGCGCAGAACGGATGGGCCGGGTTCTCCATGACGGCCGAGATGGCCCGAACCTCCTTCTCCATCAGGTAGCCGAACATCTTGTCGTTGGGGAAGTATTTGGCGATCAGGTAGGTCGAAGCGTGCTTGCGGTGTGCCGTGCCGAAGGCGTCATTGACGTAGCAGTCGGCATACGAGGCGAGCTTCTTGACGAACTCCTTCTGCGGACCCTCCTTGAGGGCCTTCTTGGCGGCGTCCTTCTCCTCCTTGGTGGCATCCTCCGCAAGGCCGCGGGGCTTGCCCTCCTCCTCGGCGTAGAAACGCAGGTTTTCCAGCAGCATCACCTCGCCCGGCTTGAGCGCCTTGGCCATTTCGGCGGCCTTCTCGCCCATGCAGTCGCCGGCGAAGGCGACCTTCACGCCGAGGTTCTTCTCGATGGCCGGGATGATCTGCTCGAGCGAATACTTCGGATCGGGATTCTTCTTCGGGCGTCCCATGTGCGACATGAGGATCACCGCTCCGCCCTTCTCGAGCACCTTCTTGACGGTGGGCATGGCGGCGCGGATGCGCGTGTCGTCGGTTACCTCGCCCTTCTCGTTGAGGGGTACGTTGAAGTCCACGCGGATGATCGCGCGCTTGCCGTTGAAATCGTAGTTGTCGATCGAATTCATAACGCTGTGTTTTTAAGTATTTGTTGTATGTCTTTGATCCGTCGGGGGATTCTGCCGCAAAGTTAGGAAAATATTTTCATTTCTGTTATTCCCCTAACACGAAAAAGAGGCTCCGCAAAAAACACGCCGCACGGGACCTGCGGTCTCCGGCGGCGCATGGCGGCGTATCAGGACTTGTAGCGCACCCAGCGGAGCAGCTCGCGCAGGGTGGGTTTCTTGCCGTACATGAAGATGCCCACGCGATAGATCTTCGCCGCGAACCACACCATGCCCACAAACGAGGCGTAGAGCACCGCGAGCGAGAGTGCGATCTCCCACAGCGGGATGTCGTAGGGGATGCGGGCCATCATCACCACGGGCGATGTGAAGGGGATGATCGAGAACCAGAAGGCCATCGACGAGTTGGGGTCCTTGATGACGGCGAGCATCATCAGCAGCGCGAGGATGATCGGCAGCGTGATGGGCATCTGCAGCTGCGAGGCGTCCTGGACGTTGTCCACGGCCGAGCCCACGGCGGCGAACATCGCCGAGTAGAGGAGGTATCCGCCGAAGACGAAGAGCAGCAGGCAGACGAAGATCTTGACCACATAGCCCAGGTCCGTTACGGCGGCCAGCACCTGCAGCATCTCGCTGTCCATGCCGCTCGCTGCCGCGGCGTCGGGCATGCCCTGCTGCACGGCCTCCACGCCGGCCATCGCCTCCGCGGGCATGAGCTGCGGGAGGACGAAGCTCCCCACGCCGACGATCAGCACGCCCCAGATGACCACCTGCACGACGGCGACGGCCGCCACGCCGAGGATCTTGCCCATCATCAGGTCGAAGGGCCGCACCGACGAGACCATCACCTCGAGCACACGATTGTTCTTCTCCTCGATGACCGACTGCATGACCATCGAGCCGTAGATCAGCAGGAACATGTAAAGCACGAAGCCCAGGATGTAGCCCGTGGCCGTGGCGACGACCGACGACTGCGCCTGCGACTCGCCCTCCTGCGACTTGTCGTTGCGGAAGGTCTGCAGCGTGACGGTGGTCTTCACCGCGTCGAGGATCTGCTGCAGGTTGTCGATCTCGTAGGCCTTGAGCTTCTCGGTTTCGAGGATCTGCTCGATCTGTCCCGTGATGGCGCTCTCGACCGAGAGCGACGACGACGAGTTGGCGTAGAGCTTCACGGCCGAGGGGTTTTCCAGAATGTCGGCGCCGATCCACAGCACCCCGAAGCGGTCGGTGAGCTGCCGGCGCGCCGTGTCGAGCTCCAGATCGACAGGCTCGAAAACGACCTCCGCGTTGCTCTCGAGCCGCGGGGCGACAAGACCGCTGCGGTCGATGACGGCGATGTGCCGCGTCTCGCTGCCCGAATACTCCATGATGAGCGCCGGGGCGACCATCAGGGCGATCACCAGCACAGGCATGAGGATCGTGGTGATGATAAAGGACTTTTTCCGTACGCGTTCGTTGAATTCGCGCTGGATGATGAGGCTTATGTTGGACATGGTGTTGTGGGTTTTATCGGTTTTTGTTCGCGGCCGTTTTCCGGGAGGCCGTTTTCCGGATGCGGAGCAGCAGCAGGATGCCGCAGCACAGCGTGATGGCCGAAAGCGTGAGCCGCAGCGTCTCGGCCTCTGTCCGCAGGCCGTGGACGAGGTCGTACATGCCGAGGCCCAGGCACACGCCCGAAAGCAGCGCTGTGGCGGTGCCTCCCCTTCGGCGGGAGGCCTGTTTTTCGCGGTTTTCCATGGGGTCAGAGCAGTCCGTTTACGGCGCGGATGAAGATGTCGTTCATCGAGGGGATGATTTCGCGGAACGAGCGCAGCTCGACCGCCTCGTTGGCTGCGGCGACCACCCGCCGCACCGCCCCGTCGTCGGGGATGTGGATGCGCAGCGTGCGGTAGGCCGTGGCCTCGTCGGCCGGGCGTTCGAGGATCTCGCAGCGTCCCTCCAGGGCGCGCCGCAAGGTCTCCTCGTCGCCGCGGTAGTCCACCTCGAAGAGGTTGGCGCCGTGGCGCCGGCGGATTTCGTCCACGCGTCCCGAGAGGATGTTCCGCGACTTGTTGATGAGCGTGATGTGGTCGCAGATCTCCTCGACCGACGACATGTTGTGCGTCGAGAAGATCACCGTGGCGCCCCGGTCGCGCAGCGCCAGGATCTCCTCCTTGAGCAGGTTGGCGTTGATCGGGTCGAAGCCCGAGAAGGGTTCGTCGAAGATCAGCAGCTCGGGTTCGTGCAGCACCGTGACGATGAACTGCACCTTCTGGGCCATGCCCTTCGAGAGCTCCTCCACCTTTTTGTCCCACCTGCTCGTGATGCCGAACTTCTCGAACCACAGCCGCAGCCGCTGCGTGGCGTCGCGCCGCGAAAGCCCCTTCAGGCGGGCGAAGAAGAGCGCCTGCTCGCCCACCTTCATCTTCTTGTAGAGACCGCGCTCCTCGGGCAGGTAGCCGATGCGGTAGATATCTTCGGGGGCGATCTCGTGCCCGTCGAAGAGGACGCGCCCGCTGTCGGGCGCCGTGATGCGGTTGATGATGCGGATCAGCGTCGTCTTGCCCGCACCGTTGGGTCCGAGCAGTCCGTAGACCGATCCGCGGGGAATGGAAACCGAGACGTCGTCGAGCGCCGTGTGCGCCGCGTAGCGTTTGGTAACGTGTTCAGCCGTAAGTAGGTCCATAAGCGTCAGAATGGATGTTTTCGGAATTTACGCCAGCAAATATAGCGAATGAATTTCGAAAATCAAAAAATTTTTATCGTTTTTCGATATTAATTTTGCACTCCGGTTTGCACTCCGGCCGCCGGGGCGTTGCTGCGGCGGGCTACGGAACCTCGGGTTCCGGAGCGGCGGACGGCAGGATGTCGGCCGCTGTGGCGGCGGGTTCCGAGGAGACGATGCTGTCCACGATGAACTTCGTGAAGCCGCGCCAGGGCAGGGCCCCGAAGTACTCCTTGTAGTGCAGCTCGACGGTGCGGCCGCCCTGCAGCATCAGCCGGCGGGCCAGCTCCGCGTCGCGCACCGAGAATTCGAACTCGTAGGACTGCACCGTGCCGGCCGTGCGCGAACGCAGCCCCGACTGGATGAGCTTCCCTTCGTAGGTCTTGAAGATCACGCCCTTGTGGACGACGTAGTTCAGTTCGCCGCTCTTCACGCCCTCGCCGAAGACGAACCAGAAACGGAAATAGAGAAAAAGGGCAAGGCCGACGGCAAGCACGGCAAGCAGGATGTAACCGAATTTTTTCATGGACGGTGTGTGTTATGGAACCTTTCGGCTTCAAAGATAGCGATTCCGCGCGGATCCGTGCGCTGCCCGCGCGGATTTTTCGCGCACGGCCCCGCTTTGCCGCCCGACACACCGAAACGCACGATTTTTTCGTTATCTTTGACGTCGTGAAAGAGTCCAAGAGGTCGTGAAAGAGTCCCGATTCGTCAAAACGAAGATCGCCGCGGGTTATCTGATCCTCATCGCGGTCTGCATCCTTTCGGTGGGCTATGTCTACCGGACGGTGGTGCGCTACTCCGCGCCCGACGGCAGCTATGCGCTGCTGCAGAGCAAGCGCCGCGCCGTGAACGAGGTGCTCTACCACCTCTACCAGGCCGAGAGCTACGGTCAGCTCATGATCGCCGGCTACCAGTCCTGCGAGGCGCTCTACCGCCGTGAGCTGCGCGCCGTGCGCGGGTGCATCGACTCGCTGCGCCGTTTCGACGGCAGCATCGACTCGCTGCAGACGATGCGTCTGGACAGCATCGTGCGGCTGCTCGCCGACAAGGAGCGGCGGACGATGAGCCTGCGCCGCTCGATCCGCTCGGGCGGCACGGCCAGCCTGCTCGAAAAGAATATCCGCGCCCTGATCGGAGAGTCCGCGGAGGAGGCCCCGGAGCCGGACGGCACGGCCGATTCGCTGGTCCGGGGCGACACGCTGCGGCCCGGCGACACGCTGCGACGGGCCGTCCTGCGGCATCCGGCGCCCTCCGACTCGCTGCCCCGCACCGATTCGCTGCGGCGCGTGCTTCCCGCTGCGGCGCGCCCCGATCCGGGGGTTGCGCGGCCCGCGGCCCTGCGCCGCGACACGCTGCCGCGGCCCCGCCTCGTGCAGGCCGACACGGTGGCCGTGCCGCGACCCAAGCGGCGCTTCTTCCGCCGCCTGGCCGACCTGTTCAGCCCCCCGAAGGGCGACTCCAGCGTGGTCATCTCGCGCCGCGAGATCCTCGTCGATACTCTTCCGGCCCCCGGAGGCCCCGATCCCGGGGCGATCCGCGACACGATCGCCCTGGTGCTGCAGGCCCTGCAGGACAGCGTTACGAGCGAGCGCCTGGGCATCTACGACACGGCCTGGCGCGAGGGGCTGCGCCTGCGTTACAGCAACGACCTGGTCAATGCCAAGATCTACCGCCTGATCCTCGACTTCGAGGAGGAGGAGACGCAGTTCCTCATGGCCCGCATCGACGCCCGCGAGGCGCTGCGCAGCCGCTCGTCGCACCTGCTGGGCGGCGTGGCCGCGGGGGCCGTGGCGCTCATGCTGCTCTTCGTGGGCATCTCGTGGCGCGACATCAACCGCAGCAACCGCTACCGCCGGGCCCTCGAACAGGCCAACCGCGACAACGAGGCGCTGCTCGCCGCCCGCGAACAGCTCATGCTGGCCATCACGCACGACATCAAGGCCCCGCTCGGCTCCGTGATGGGATACATCGACCTGCTCTCGCGTCTGACCGGCGACAAGCGCCAGGAGCTCTACCTCGCGAACATGAAATCCTCGGCCGAGCACTTGCTGGCACTCGTGAACAGCCTGCTCGACTTCTACCGTCTCGACGCCCACAAGATGGAGGTCGAACCCGTGGTCTTCAACCCCGCGCAGCTTTTCGACACGATCCGCACGGGATTTGCCGCGGCCGCCGCCGCCAAGGGGCTCGACCTGCGTCTCGAAGTGGCCCCCGGCGCGGACCGCGAGGTCGAGGGCGACGCCTTCCGCATCCGGCAGATCGCCGACAACCTGCTGTCGAACGCCCTGAAATTCACCGACGAGGGCTTCGTTACGCTGCGCGTGGGCCTCTCCGACGGACTGCTCACCTTCTCGGTGCGCGACACCGGCCGCGGCATCGCCCCCGAGGAGCGCGAACGGATCTTCGCCGAGTTCGTGCGTTTGCGTTCGGCCCGGGGCGTCGATGGTTTCGGTCTCGGCCTCTCGATCGTGGACCGGCTCGTCAAGCTCCTCGGCGGCTCGCTTTCGCTGGACAGCACTCCCGGCCGCGGCAGCCGCTTCCTCGTAACGATCCCCGTGGGCCGCGTCTCCGGGAAATCTCGCACCGTGGCGCCGCCATCCGGCGAAACGGCCCCTGCAGCCCCCGCAACTTCCGCAGCTCCCGCGCCGCTGCCCGCATACCGCGTTCTGCTGGTGGACGACGACCCGCTGCAGTTGGAGATGGTTGCCGCGATGTGCCGCCGCGCGGGGCTCGTCGCCGAATGCTGCCAGTATCCCGAATATGCCGGGCGGCTCGTGGCCGAAAACCGCTTCGATGCGGTCGTTACCGATATACAGATGCCCTCCTGCGACGGATTCCGCGTCCTGGAGGAGGTGCACCGCGCGGCGCCCGGACTCCCCGTCGTGGCCGTCTCGGCCCGCGGCGACCTCGGCGCCGGGGAGTTTGCCGCCCGGGGCTTCGCGGCCTGCCTGCGCAAGCCCTTCACCTACGGCGAGCTGGTCGAGGCGCTCCGCACGGCCGCAGGGGCCGTTGCGGATGCCGATGCCGAAGCGGCCCTGGCCCCCGAAACCCCCGCCGCGGAGGAGACGGGTGCGGCGACCGACGGCTGGAACCTGGCGGCCCTCACGGCCTTCGCGGGCGACGATCATGAGGCGGCCCGCTCGATCCTCGACTCCTTCGTCGAGCAGACCACGGCCAACCGCGAGGCGCTCTGCGCGGCTCTCGACGCGGGCGACGATGCGGCGGCAAAGGCCCAGGCGCACAAGATGCTGCCGCTGCTGACGATGCTCGGGGACGACGGGGTGGCCACGGTGCTGCGGCAGGCCGAGACGGCGCCCGGGGCCTTCGACGCCCCGCTCCGCGAAGCGCTCCGCGGGGCTGCCGCAGACATTGCCCGGGGCCTTGCCCGCATTGCAACCGGCCCGGCAGCGGATCCCACTGCGGACCCGGCGGCGAATCCCACTGCGGACTCCACTGCGGACCCGGCGGCGGAAAAAGCGGCTGAAAACGGGGCCCGAACGGAATAATTCGCTATCTTTGTACGAGTATGGAACGGATTTTAATCGTAGACGACGACCTGACCTTTGCGCTGATGCTCCGCACCTGGCTGGCCAAACAGGGCTTCGAGGTAGAGACGGCGGCATCGGTGGCGGCGGCCCGCGCGGCCCTCGCAAAAGGTTCGTTTTCACTGGTATTGAGTGATATGCGCCTTCCCGACGAGGACGGCATCGCCCTGCTGCAATGGATGGCGGGCGAAGGGGTCGAGGCCCCGGTGATCGTGATGACGAGCTATGCGGAGATCCAGAACGCCGTGCGGAGCATGAAGCTCGGCGCCTCGGACTATGTGGCCAAGCCGGTGAATCCCGACGAGCTGCTGAAGAAGATCCGCGAGGCGCTCAAGTCCGCTGCGGAGAGCCCTGCCGCGGCCGTCCCGGAGACGGATGCGGAGTCGGCGGGCCATACCTCCGGGCGCGGTGGCCGCAGCCGCGGAGCCTCTCCCGCACTGCCCAACTACATCGAGGGGCGCAGCGACCTTTCGCGCCAGCTCTACGAATATGTGCGGCTGGTGGCCCCGACCGACATGTCGGTGCTCATCAACGGCGCCAGCGGCACGGGCAAGGAGCACATTGCACAGCTCATCCACCGCGAAAGCCGCCGCGCCGCGAAACCCTTCGTGGCGGTCGATTGCGGCGCCATCCCGCGCGACCTGGCGGCTTCGGAGTTCTTCGGGCATGTCAAGGGGTCGTTCACCGGGGCGCTCTCCGACAAGGCCGGGGCCTTCGAGGCGGCCAACGGCGGCACGCTCTTCCTCGACGAGGTGGGGAACCTCACCTACGAGACGCAGGTGCAGCTGCTGCGCGCCCTCCAGGAGCGGCGTATCCGCCGCGTGGGCAGCACACGCGAGATCCCCGTGGATATCCGCCTCGTGGCGGCGACGAACGAGAACCTCGAGGCGGCGATCGCCCGCGGCACGTTCCGCACGGACCTCTACCACCGCATCAACGAATTTACGCTCCGCATGCCCGAGCTGCGGCAGATGGAGGGCGATATTCCGCTCTTCGCCGACTTTTTCCTCGACCAGGCCAACCGCGAGCTGGGCAAGCATATCGTGGGCTTCGACCCGGCGGCGGCCGCGGCGCTGGCCCGCTACGCCTGGCCGGGCAACCTGCGCCAGCTGAAGAATACCGTGCGCTCGGCGACGCTGCTCGCCGCCGGCGACTACATCACCTGCCGCGAACTTCCCGCCGAGATCGTCGGGGCCGCGGAGAACGCCGCCCCCACCTTCGCGCTGCGCGACCCCGCCTCCGAGGAGGAGCAGATCCGCCGCGCCCTGGCCGCCGCCGCAGGCAACAAGTCGCAGGCCGCCAAGCTGCTGGGCATCGACCGCAGGACCCTCTGCAACAAACTCCACCTCTACGGCATCGAATAATCCCGGGCACCGGGTCGGGCTGCCGGGGGGCTCTGAAAAGACATGGGCGCCGGACTGCCGGGGAGGGGCTCCGAAGGACCGGTTGTCGTGCCGCCGGGTAGCCGGACACCGGACTGCCGGGCCATCGTGCCGCCGGATTGTTGTGCGGCCATTTTTCCCGAAGCCTCCTTTCCCCGGAATGTGTGGAATTTTTCCACACTCCCCGCCGGCGATTCCACATCCGTTCCACAGACCATGCTGTCCGAAAAACACCTCCAGAGGCGTCTGCAGGGCGTTTTTAGCCCCTTGTCGGGATTTTGGTACGATGCTTGGGCCTCTCCGGATCAGAGCCGGTTGTGCGATTCCGGCTCCCCAACGGGAAAAAGATGTCGAACCTTAAAGAACACTGCATGAGGAAGGAGTTTGCGTGAGCGGCCGCATACTGACCCGCGCCGGTCGCAGCCCGCAGGCGGAACCTCCGGATACGCTCCGGACCGCTGCGCAGGAGGGCGCCGGCAAAAGCAGGATGTCGTCGTGTTTAGTTTAACAATTGTTTGCCTGGTACTCCGCCTTGTGCGGAGTTTTTTTTGTGCGGAGCCGGAAGGTAGAGGGGTGCGGCCGGCGGGTTACTTGCCCTGCAGGGCCAGGGTGCTCAACAGGCCGCAGGCGGCCTGGATGTCCTCGCCGCGCGAGGCCCGGATCGTCGTCTGGATCCCCCGTGCGGTCAGCTCGTCGCGGAAGCGCAGCATCGCCTCGTCGTCGGGCGAGAAGTAGGGCGAGTCGGGAATGCGGTGGAAGCGGATCAGGTTGATGCGGCAGCGGATGCCGTTGAGCAGGCGCAGCAGCCCGCGGATATGGCGCGGGGTGTCGTTCAGGCCGCTCATGACGATGTATTCGAACGAAACCCGCCGCTGGTGCGTGAAATCGTATTCGCGCAGCGTCTCCACCACCTCGGCGACGGGCCATGCCCGCTCAACGGGCATGATCTGCATGCGCTCCTCGTGGAAGGGGTTGTGGAGGCTCACGGCCAGGTGGACCTTCGAGGCGTCGAGCAGGCGCCGCAGCTGCGGCACGACGCCCGCCGTGGAGAGCGTGATGCGCGTGGGCGACCAGCCGAAGCCCCATTCGGCGGTGAGGATCTCGAGCGCCCGCAGCACGTTGTCCACGTTGTCGAGCGGTTCGCCCATGCCCATGAAGACGAGGTTCGTGAGTCGGTCGCGCTCGGGCAGCGAGACGATCTGGTTGAGGATCTCCGCCGCGGGCAGCGACTCCTGCAGCCCCTGGCGGCCCGTGGCGCAGAAACGGCATCCCATGCGGCAGCCCGCCTGCGACGAGACGCAGAGCGTCGCCCGCTCGCCGTCGGGGATGTAGGCCGACTCGATGTAGTGGCCCGCAAGGGTGCGGAAAAGGTACTTCTTCGTGCCGTCGTGCGAGGTGGCCACCCGCTCGGGGGCGTGCAGCGCCGGCGCGAAGCGCGCGGAGAGCAGCTCGCGGGCCCCCTTCGGTAGGTCGGTCATCCGCAGCGGGTCCTCCGTGTGGCGCACATAGAGCCAGCGGGCGATCTGCCGCGCGGCAAAACGCGGCAGCCCCAGCTCGCCGCAGAGCGCCGCAAGCTGTTCGGGATTTCGGCCGTACAGAAGCTCTTTTTCCGTCATGATACCCTCGTTCGAACCCTTTTGCAGGGCAAAAGTAGGGAAATTTTGAAGATTTTTGCACCGGGACGCTCATTTTTGGAATTTTATCCCTATATTTGTGGTGCATAGCGTGCATATGCACTCTTTCCATGCCGCAAACAATTAAAGTTTAGTATAGATGGAAATCAAGAAATCACCCAAAGCGGACCTTCAGAACAAGCGGGGTCTTCTGCTTGAGATCGGGCTTATCATATCGCTCGGTCTGGTTATTCTGGCCTTCTGGTACACCCCGAAGGAGCGTACGATCGAGAAATTCGACCAGGAGGTCGTAGTCATTGAGGAGGACCTCACCGAGATCACCCGTCAGGACCAGAAACCGCCCGAGCCTCCCAAGAAGGTGGAGGTCAAGGTGATCGCCGACCTGCTCGAGGTCGTTACCAACGACACGAAGATCACCACCGAGGTGAGCTTCACCGAGTTCGACGAGAACACCGAGGTGATCCAGCAGGTGGAGGTTGTCGAGGAGGAGATCGAGGACGACCAGCCGTTCCTCGTGGCCGAGACGATGCCTTCGTTCCAGGGCGGAGACCTCAACACCTTCCGCAACTGGGTGCAGCAGAACGTGCGCTTCCCGCAGATCGCCCTCGAAAACGGCATCCAGGGCCGCGTGGTCGTAACCTTCGTGATCGAGAAGGACGGTCGTCTGACCAACATCGAGGTGCTCCAGACTCCCGACCGCTCGCTCTCCGACGAGGCCGTCCGCGTGCTCAGCAAGTCGCCGAAGTGGAGCCCGGGCAAGCAGCGCAACCAGCCCGTGCGTGTGAAGTATACGCTTCCGGTCGATTTCCGTGTACAGCAGTAATCATTCCGGCTACTGATTTTGAGGGTATCCTGCTTTCGGGCGGATACCCTTATTTGTAGTCCGGCATTTGTATCCGGGAGCCCTCTCCCCCGGGGCGGATTGCCGCCGGAAGGGAGGTACGGGTGCCCGGTGGTTTCACCAAAAACAGCGAATTTGAAAGAACAAGCATCCAAAAATACGGCGCCGGAGAACCCCGCCGTGGAGGATCCCCGCGAGCGCGCCGTGCTGGTGGCCGTCGTCCGCGACGACCAGGAGCCGCGCCAGGCCGAGGAGTTCCTCAACGAGCTGGAGTTTCTGGCCGAGACGGCCGACATCCGCGCCGTCAAGCGCTTCACGCAGCGGCTCCCGCAGCCCTCGGCGCGCATCTACGTCGGTCCGGGCAAGCTGCAGGAGATCGCCGACTACTGCCGCGAGGAGGCCATCGACGTGGTGATCTTCGACGACGAGCTCTCGCCCTCGCAGACGCGCAACATCGAGCAGCAGATACCCTGCCGCCTGCTGGACCGCACGCGCCTGATCCTCGACATCTTCCTCTCGCGCGCGCAGACGGCCTACGCCAAGACGCAGGTGCAGCTGGCCAACTACGAATACATGCTTCCGCGCCTGTCGGGCCTGTGGACCCACCTCGAACGGCAGCGGGGCGGCACGGGAACGCGCGGCGGCGCCGGCGAGCGCGAGATCGAGACCGACCGGCGTATCATCCGCAACCGCATCGCCAAGCTCAAGGAGGACCTGCGGAAGATCGACCGCCAAATGGCCGTGCAGCGCTCGAACCGCGGCTCACTGGTCCGCGTGGCGCTCGTGGGCTACACGAACGTCGGCAAATCGACCCTCATGAACCTCATCTCCAAGAGCGAGGTCTTCGCCGAGAACAAGCTCTTCGCGACGCTCGACACGACGGTCCGCAAGGTGGTTTTCGACAACCTGCCGTTCCTGCTTTCGGATACGGTGGGATTTATCCGCAAGCTCCCCACGGAGCTTATCGAGTCGTTCAAATCGACGCTCGACGAGGTGCGCGAGGCCGACCTGCTGGTGCATGTCGTCGATATCTCGCACCCGCAGTTCGAGGAGCAGATCGCCGTGGTCAGGCAGACCCTGCAGGAGATCGGCGCCGGCGACAAGCCGGTCTATCTGGTCTTCAACAAGGTCGATGCCTACACCTGGGTGGAGAAGGATCCCGACGATTTGACGCCCCCGACGCGCGAGAACCGCTCGCTCGACGAGCTGAAGCAGAGCTGGATCGCCCGCGAGAACACCCCCTGCATCTTCCTCTCGGCGCTGACGAGGGCCAACATCGAGAAGTTCCGCACGGATCTCTACGGCATGGTCCGCGAGATCCACGCCGGGCGCTACCCCTTCAACAACTTCCTCTACTGACACAACCAACCGAACACGCACGATATGACACTGCACATCCTTTCCCAGCAGAACACCGTTCTGAACAAGTTCATCGCCCAGATCCGCGACAAGTCGATCCAGCAGGATTCGATGCGCTTCCGCCGCAACATGGAGCGCATCGGCGAGGTCATGGCCTACGAGATCTCGCGCGAGCTCAACTACCGCCCGACGGTTGTCGAGACGCCGCTGGGCGAGGCGACCGTCGAGATGATCGGCGACGAGATCGTCCTGGCGACGATCCTCCGCGCGGGGCTTCCCTACCATCAGGGATTCCTCAACTACTTCGACGACGCGCAGAACGCCTTCGTCTCGGCCTACCGCAAGAGCACCAAGGACGGCAAGTTCACCGTGAAGGTCGAGTATATCTCCTGCGGCAGCCTCGAGGGCAAGACGCTGCTGCTCGTCGATCCGATGCTGGCCACCGGGTCGTCGCTCGTGCTGACCTACAACGCCCTCTGCGACAAGGGCGGAACGCCGGCGCATACGCACGTCGCGTCGGTCATCGCCAGCGAGCAGGGCGTCGAGTACGCCATGAAGCACATGCCGCGCGAGACGACCTCGATCTGGGTTGCCGCCGTCGATGAGGAGCTCACCTCGCGTTCGTACATCGTGCCGGGCATCGGCGACGCCGGCGACCTGGCCTACGGCGAGAAGCTCTGATCCGCATGTTGAGACGCAAGATCGCATTTCCGCTGGCCGTCTTTGCCGCGACGGTGGGGGTCATGGCCCTGCAGAAGCCGCTCTTCATGGCGTGGTACGCCGGAGAGGCCGCCGCGACGGGCGCGGGGTGGCGGGGCTGGTTCGAGGTGCTGGGACACGGTCTCTCGCTCGACCTCACGGTGGCGGGGTATGTTGCCGCCGTGCCGCTGCTGGTCATGCTCCTCTCGTTGTGGGTGCGCCTGCCCCAGCGGCTGTGGCGCGCGCTGCTGACGGGTTATTTCGCCCTCGTGGCATTGCTTACGGCCGTGGTCTTCGCCGTGGACCTGGCCCTCTACGAACACTGGGGATTCCGCATCGACGCGACGGTGCTCATCTACCTGGCCGACCCGAAGGAGGCGATGGCCAGCGTCGACTGGTGGCTCGGCGTGCGGCAGACGCTCATCGCGGCGCTCTGCACGGCGGGCATCCTCTGGCTCTACCGCCGCACGCTGCGCCTGTTCGACGGCGAGCCCCTCGGCGTGCGTTCAGCCACACCCGCGACGCTGCTCTTCGTGATGCTCGCGGCCTTTGATTTCCTGGCCATACGCGGCGGCATGGGCGCCTCGGTGGCCAACGTCTCGAAGGTCTGCTTCAGCTCCGAGGCCTTCCTCAACCACGCCGCCACGAACCCCCTCTTCTCGCTGCTTTCGAGCCTCGGCGACAATGAGGACTACGCCGCGGCCTACCCCTTCTACGACACGGAGACCCTCGACGCGAAGTTCGCCGCCCTGCGCGGCGACGACCCCGCACAGCAGCCCGACACGCTGCTGCTCACCACGCGGCGCCCCAACATCGTCGTGGTGATTCTCGAGAGCTTCGCCCGCACGGTCATGGACGAGCAGGTCGGCGGCGAGCCCGTCATGCCGTCGATGCAGCGCCTCAAGGGCGAGGGCATCTGGTTCGAGAACTTCTTTGCCAACTCCTTCCGCACGGACCGCGGCGAGGTGGCCGTTTTGAGCGGCTACCCCGCGCAGACGCGCACCTCGATCATGAAACTCCCGGCCAAGAGCCGCACGCTGCCCTCGATCGCGCGGTCGCTCGCGGCCGAAGGCTACGCCACGAGCTTCGCCTACGGCGGCGACCTGAACTTCACGAACCAGGCGCAGTACATGTACGCCACGGGGTGGCAGGAACTCATCTGGCAGCGGGACCTGCGCTTTGCCGGCGCCGACCCCTCGGACTGGGGCTGGGACGACGCGCTGATGTGCGACTGGTTCGCCGGCCGCGTCATCGACCTCGACGCCGCAGGGCGGCCCTTCCTCGCGGGGCTGCTGACGCTCAGCAGCCACAAGCCCTTCGACGTTCCCTACGCGAAGTTCGAAAACGAGGTGCTCAACGCCATGGCCTTCTCCGACGAGTGCGTCGGCCGGATGATCGACCGCCTCAAGGCCTCCCCGGCGTGGGAGAACCTGCTCGTCATCCTCGTGGCCGACCACGGATACCCCTACCCGAAGACGCTGCCCTACAACGTGCCGCTGCGCCACCGCATCCCGATGATCTGGACCGGCGGCGCGGTCCGTGCGCCGGGCGTCGTCGAGACCTACGGCTCGCAGATCGACCTGGCGGCGACGCTGCTCGGGCAGCTGGGCATCGCCCACGGCGACTACGCCTTCAGCAAGGACCTCTTCGCCCCCGAACCGCCGCGCAAGTTCGCCTACTACACCTTCAACGACGGCTTCGGCGTGGTCGATGCCTCGGGTGAGGCGATCTGGGACGCCACCTCCGACCGCGTCGTCAGCGAGACGGCTCCCGGGCTGCTCGACGTCGGCCGCACGATGCTCCAGAGCACCTACCGCGACCTGGCCGAACGGTAGAAAATCCCCCTTTGTGGGTATTGATCCTTCGCGCGGGGGGCGCTATTTTTGCAGCGACAACAAAAAATACCTATAAATATGTATAAAAACGGCGGATATACGGGCGACGACCGGATGTGCGATCTGGTCAGCGACCGTTTTGCGGTATTGCAGGTGATGAGCCGCTTCGGCATCGCCCTCGGCTTCGGCGACAAGACGATCGCCGAGGTCTGCGAGGAGCACCGTGTCGATACGGCGACCTTCCTGGCCGTGGTGAACATGCTGCTGGGCGGGTCGTACCACAGCGCACACTCCGTGCCGGAGCTCTCCGTGAGGGCCCTGACCGACTACCTGCACAACTCGCACGGATACTTCCTGGAGTTCCGCCTCCCGGCCATCCGGCGCAAGCTCATCGAGGCGATCGACTATGCGCACAACGACGTCTCGTTTGCCATCATGCGCTTCTTCGACGAGTATGTCGCCGAGGTGCAGCGCCACATGGACTACGAGGAGCAGACCGTCTTCCCCTATGTCGAGGGGCTGCTCGAAGGGCGCGTGAGCGACAGCTACTCGATCGACGACTTCCGCCGCCGCCATGACCAGGTGGACGCCAAGCTGCGCGAGCTGAAGAACATCATCATCAAGTACTACCCCTCGGGAAGCACGAACGAACTGAACGGCGTGCTCTTCGACATCTTCACCTGCGAACGGGAGCTCGCCTCGCACAACGCCGTCGAGGACGACCTCTTCATCCCGGCCGTTGAGCGGCTGGCGGCCGACAGCCTGCGCGGCGAGCGGCAGGAACCGTTGAGCGCCCGCGAGCGCGAGATCATCGTCTGCGTGGTGAAGGGCATGACCAACAAGCAGATCGCCGATGCGCTCTGCATCTCGACCCATACGGTCATCACCCACCGGCGCAACATCGCCGCAAAGCTCCAGATACACTCCGCGGCGGGCTTGACGATCTATGCCATCGTGAACAAACTCGTCGAACTCTCCGAAATCAAGGACTCCATAAGCGCCGAAGCCTGACATGAAAACTCCGCATGAAGGCGCGGCACCGGTATCCGCCGCAGAGGCTGCGCACCATCACCACCATCACCACCATGCACCCCGGATCTCGTCGCTCAATCGCGCCTTCCTTCTGGGTATCGCCCTCAACGTGGCGTTTGTCGTCGTGGAGTTCGTCGTGGGGCTCTATGAGGGCTCCATGGGGCTGCTCTCCGACGCCGGGCACAACCTCTCGGACGTCGCGGGCCTGCTGCTGGCCCTGCTGGCCTTCCGCCTCGCACAGCACCGCGCCACGCCACGCTATACCTACGGGCTCCGCAAGAGCACGGTGCTCATCTCGCTGCTCAACTCCGTGATCCTGCTCATCGCCGTGGGGGTCATCATCGCAGAGAGCATCGGCCGCATGCTGCATCCCGAGACGGTGGCCGGCGGCGCAATCGCCTGGACGGCCGGCGTGGGCGTCGTGGTGAACGGATTTACCGCCTGGCTCTTCATGAAGGACCGCGCACGCGACCTCAACATCCGCGGCGCCTACCTCCACATGGCCGCCGACGCGCTGGTGTCGGTCGGCGTGCTTGTCTCGGGGCTTGTCATCTCATGGACCGGGTGGCGGCTGATCGACCCGCTGGTCGGACTGGCCGTTGCCGGGGTGATCGTCGCCTCGGTATGGTCGCTGACGCGCGACAGCCTGCGCCTGTCGCTCGACGGCGTGCCCACAGGGCTCGACATTGCGGAGATCACCCGCCGCATGACCTCCGTCGAGGGGGTCCGGGCCGTGCACCATGTGCATGTGTGGGCCATGAGCACCACGGAAAACGCCCTGACGGCCCATGTCGTCCTGCAGCGTCTCGAAGAGCTTGAGCCGGTCAAGCGGGCGCTCAAGGCGGAGCTCCGTGCCGGAGGCATCGAGCATGCGACGCTCGAATTCGAGACGGCCGCGGAGAGCTGCTGCGACCGGGGCGAATAACCAGGGGCGGCCGGCGCTTCCGGCAAAACATACGGGCGGCGGATCCTTTCCGAAGGATCCGCCGCACATCATTTGTATTCGGGGTTGTCTGCGGCGCGGAGCCGCGGCTGCATTGTCCGTGCGGGCCGCCTCTTTTACGGCACCGGGTCGTAGCCGCTGCCGCCCCAGGGATGGCAGCGCGCGAGGCGCTTCAGGGTGAGCCACGATCCCTTCAGCGGGCCGTACTTGCGCAGCGCCTCAAGGGCATACTGCGAGCAGGAAGGCACGAAGCGGCACGACGGCGGCAGCAGCGGGGAGATGCAGATCTGGTAGATCCGCACCAGGAGGATGAGCGGCAGGGCCAGCAGCCGCTTACATGCGCTCCACGATCGACTCCAGAATCCGGCGGACGGCATGCGAGATGGTTTTGTAGGGGAGGACCTCCTTCGACGAATAGATCAGCGCCACGTCGAGGTTCACCGCGCCGCACGCCTCCAGAAGCTCCTTCTGCAGGCGGTAGGCCTCCTTCGTGCGGCGGCGCAGCAGGTTGCGCCGGTTGGCACGCTTGTGAAACTTTTTGGGGACCGAGAAGAGCACCTCCACCGAACGTTCGCTGTCCGCCTCGGCATACCACAGGTAGCGGAACGGGAAGATAAAGCCGCTCTGGCCGCTCTCGAAGAGCCGGCGTACGGCTCCGAGCGAGCGGAGCCGCTCCTTGCGGGGAAGCGAGCGGTCGGTCGTCATGCGGGCGGGGCTATTTGCGGGTTGCGGTATCCGCAGCGGGGCGGCGCACACGGCTCTTCTTGGTGAGCTTGTGCTGCTGGGTGCGGATGAACTCCTCCTTGCGCGTGTCCGTAACGAGGGCCACGGGGGCGATCTCCTCACCCGCCTCGGCCTTGTGGATATAGATGTCCAGGGCCTTGGCCATCGAGGGAGCCTCGCTCGTCGGGGCGTTGGCCAGGACGGTGATCCCGGCATCGAGCGCCGCACGCAGCGTGCCCTCGCCGAAGACGGCGATGGCCGGAAGCTGCTCCGTACCGAACTTCTCGACCAGCGTGCGGACATCCATCGGCGAGTAGAGCGCCAGCACGTCGTAGTCGGCCGGCACCACGTCGTCCAGATCGCCCGACACCGTGCGTGCGAGGATCACCGGATCGACCGGCAGCTTGAGCTTGGCCAGCGTCTCCGGCAACTCGGGTTTGTGGGGCTCGCTCAACGCCAGCAGGAACTTCTCCTCCTTGTGCTTGATGATCAGCTCGACGAGCGAGGTGAACGAGCCGTCGGCGAAGGAGATCTTGCGTTTGCGGTAGACGATGTATTTCTGCAGGTAGAGCGCCACGGCCTCCGTCTGGCAGATGTATTTCATGGTTTCGGGCACGGTGATGCGCGCCTCCTCGCAGATGTGGAAGAAGCTGTCCACCGTGGTGCGCGACGTGAAGATGACGGCGGTGTGGTTGAGTATCTCGACTCGCTGGGCCCGGAACTCCTTGAGCGAAACGCCCACGACCTTGATGAAGGGCCGGTAGGCTACCTCCACGTCGTATTTCCGGGAGAGTTCGTAGAACGGGGACTTTTCAATGATGGCGGGCCTCGGCTGCGATATAAGGACTCTCTTGACTTTCAATGGCGGATCGGTTTAGTTTGTAGCTTTCACAAATCATCTTGCCAGCAGGAGCCATACGAGGCTCACCGGGAAGATTTCCACGGTGCAAAGGTACAAAATCCAATTCAAAATCGAAATTTTTTTAGAAATAAACAGATGCAGCGACTCCCGGAGGTACAAAACGGCCGTAACGGCTAATTCGATGGTAATGATGAGGAACCAGACGTCGCCCGTGTTGCGCGGACAGAGCGCGAAGAGCAGCAGGACGGGGGCCGTAACGATGACCGCGAGGGCGAAATAGGTGCGGCGCAGGAAGCGCAGCCGGGCGATGAAACCCTCCGCGACGAGCAGTGAGCCGATACACCGGAGCAGGAGCGTCTGGAACGCGAGGATCGCGGCGCAGGCCAGGGCGGCAAGCAGGCTCAACGCCGGAAGGATCCCGTGGGGCAGCCGCCCGAGCAACTGCGGCAGGAGCGTGTCGCCGTACTTGACGGCGAAGATGCCGAGGAAGAGCATCCCGATGGCCGTTACGACGTGCAGGAAGCGCGAAAAACCGCTGCTGCCGGGGTCTTCCGTCAGGCGCTGCCGCGAGGAGGCCTCGCGCGAGATGTGGCTGAAAAGGGTCCGGATGTCGCCGATGTTGCGGTAGAGCAGCATGGCGTACATCGCGGCAAGCAGGAGCACGAAACCCTGGAAAAGGGCGTTGTCCGTGAAGGAGACCGTCTCGGGGCGCTGCAGCTTTTCCGGCGGTACGAGAATCGATTCCCGGCCGAAAACGGCCTCGCCCGTCGTGTCGCGCCACGGGTGCGGCATCTCCTCCGGAGTGGGCAGGAAGAGAATCTCGGCCGGCGTCCGGTCCGCGGCGAAGAGACCCGCCGGGGAGTCGGGGACCGGTGTCCCGGCGAGCGTGTCGGCTGCGGCGAGCGAATCGGCTGCCGGCAGCGGGTCGCCTTCGGAAGCGGTGTGCCGTATCGCGGTGTGCGGCCGGGCGGAGAGGGCGGCGGATGCCGCGGTGCCCGGATGCGGTGCCGCAGGGGATGTCGCAGGGGATGCCGCGACGCTGTCGGCCGCGGCGTATGTCCACACGCTGCGGCTCATGCGAAGATGCGTTTGAGGGTGATGCGGAAGGTCGTGCCCTTGCCCGGCTCGGAGTCGATGACGGCGATCTTGCCCTGGTGGTACTCCTCGACGATGCGGCGCGAGAGCGAGAGGCCGAGGCCCCAGCCGCGCGTCTTGGTCGTGAAGCCCGGCTCGAAGATCAGTTTCCAGTTGCCTTTGGGGATTCCCTTGCCCGTATCCTTGACATCGACCATGACGTGCTGCTCGTCCGAGGAGATGCGCACGTCGATGGCCCCGTGGCCCTGGAGGGCGTCGAGGGCGTTCTTCATCAGGTTCTCGACGACCCATTCGAAAAGCGCCGCGTTGATGTTCGCCTGCACGGGGGCGATGGCCAGCCCGTTGTAGTCGAGCGTAACGTTGCGCGGGATGCGCTTGCGGAAGTACATCACCGACTCGCCCACCACCTCGTTGATGTTGGCCGGCGTGAGCGGCGTCTCGGAGCCGATCTTCGAGAAGCGGTCCACGATCTTCATCAGGTGCGCCAAGTCCTTCTGCATCTCATCGACGGCCGTCTGGTCCACATCCTGCGAGCGCAGGTATTCGATCCATCCGAGCAGCGACGAGGTCGGCGTGCCCAGCTGGTGCGCCGTCTCCTTCGCAAGGCCGATCCAGACGCGGTTCTGCTCGTCGTGCTTCGACGAGCGGAAGGCGATGAACCCCAGCGCCACGAAGGCCGTGATGACGAGGATCTGGATGTAGGGGAAGTAGTAGAGCGACTTGAGCAGCGACGAGCGGCCGTAGAAGATGATGTGGTAGTGCTCGGCCGACCAGAGCACCTTCACCGGAATCGGGGTGTTCTCCTCCGTGAAGCGGTCGATCTGCTTGCGCAGGCGCCCCGGGTGGTTGATGATCTTCTCGGGGATCAGGTGCGAGTGGAGCACCTTGAGGTTCTCGTCGGTGATGATGAAGGGGATGTTGTTGCCCGTGGACATGATGTCCGAGACGAGCGGATCCTGGAAGGGCGTGCTGCCCCCCAGCACGTCGCGGTTGATGCGCTCCATGGCATGGGCCCAGAGCACGACGTCGTGCTGCTCCTTCTCGCGGAGCTTGCGCGCCATGTTGTTCGTGTAGAGCAGCGAGACGGCACCCAGCGTGATGCCCACGATGATCACCACCACACGGTTGCGGAACGAAAAACGGTTGCGACGCAGCTTGAACTTCATCTTGCGAACGGTTTGCGCCGGGGAGCGGGTCCCTCCGGCCGATTCTTTCTCCCCGGGCTATTTCTTCTTCGTGTCCTGTTCCGCGGTGATGCGGCGGTACTCCCCGGGCGTGCCGAGCACCCGCACCGCCTCGGCCACGTCGCCGTCGCTGCCGAGCGAATGCTCGATGACCCCGGCCTGGTAGCCGTGGCGCAGCACGATGTCGCTGTTGATCGTCTCGACGATCTGCTCGCGGTAGGTCTCGAGGTTGGTCTGCGTGTCGTCGCGCAGCTCCTCCTCGACGCGCTCGAACTGCGCGCGCAGCGCCTCGAAGCGGTCATCCTCGGCCGCCTGCTTGAGCACCTTCAGCGCCCGCCGCGTGTCCGACTCGTAGGGGACCTTCTTGTCCTTCATGAAGGCTGCGAAATCGGCGTAGTCGGCGTCGGTGATCGAAAAGCTGCGCAGGTCGATTTGCTGCCCGGGGTGGCGGCGCGTGTAGTCGTCGCCGAAATCCTCGATGAAACCCAGGGCGTAGAGCGTCGCCGCAAAACGCGAGATGTACTCCGGCTCGGTGCACAGGTCGGGCATGATGCCTCCGCCGTCATAGACTTTGCGGCCGGCGCGCGTCGTGAACTCCGAGATGAGCGAGTCGGGAACGACGCGCACGTCGCCCTCCTGCGAGTGCGAGTAGTCCACGGCCTGGATGCAGCGTCCCGAGGGGATGTAGTATTTGGCCGTGGTGAGCTTGAGCATCGTGTTGTAGCCCAGCGGGCGCGTGGTCTGCACGAGCCCCTTGCCGTAGCTCCGCTGGCCGATGAGCACCGCGCGGTCGAGGTCCTGGAGCGCCCCGGCGACGATCTCCGACGAGGAGGCCGTATTGCCGTTCACCAGCACCGCGAGGGGCACCTCCGGGAGGATCGGCTCCGACTCGGTGCGGTACTCCTTCTGCTCGGTGCGCCCCCGGGTCGTGAGCACCACGGTACCCTTGGGCACGAACATCGAGAGGATCTTCACGGCCTCCTGGAGGATGCCGCCGCCGTTCGAGCGGTAGTCGAGGATCAGCCCCCGCAGCTCGCCTTCGCCGCGCAGCCGCTCGACGGCCGCGCGCATCTGCTCGTAGCAACCCTCGGTGAAGTCGCTGTGGCGGATGTAGCCGATGCCGTCGGCCACCCATCCGGCGTAGGGTACCCCGGGGATCGAGATGCGCTCGCGGCGCAGCGTAACGGTCTGCTGCGTGCTGTCGAGGTGTTCGACGGTAACCTTCACGCGGCTCCCCGGCTCGCCCTTGAGCAGTGCCGAGACCTGCTCGGTCGTAAAGCCCCGGGTCGATTTCCCGTCGATCGAGAGGATGCGGTCGCCGATCTTCAGCCCGCCGCGGTCCGCCGGGGAGCCTTCGTAGGGCTGGGCGATGCGCACCCAGTCGTCCTTCTGGCGGATGAGGGCCCCCACGCCGCCGTACTTCCCCGTGGTGAGAATCTCGAAGTCGGACATCCCCTCCTCGGAGAAGAACTCCGTGTAGGGGTCCAGGTCGCGGACCATGCCCGCGGCGGCCCCTTCCAGCAGGCGGTCCGCGTCGATCGGATCGACATAGCCCAGCGAGAGCTCACGCATCATATTGACCGTGATCTCCATCGTGCGGCCCAGGCCGAAGTCGTTGCGGCGGGCGAAAATCACCGTGCCGGCCACCAGCAGCGTGGCGGCGGCGATGCCCCAAAAGCGGTATTTCCGGTTACTCCTTGTCATATTGCTTCATGCGAATGTACGAATCCAGGCGATAGATCACGCGCGCCACGCCGCGGCGGATGCCCTCGATGAGGATCCACTGCCCGTACTGCGAGACGAGGATCTCGTCCTCGAAGAGCAGCAGCAGGCGGTGCAGCGCCCCCTTGGCGCGGAAGCGCATCACCCCCTCCTCCTCGCCGACGAGCTCGAAGCCCGCCGAACGGAAGGCGTTGAGGATCTGCTCGCGATGCTCCTCGACGTCGCCCTCGACACGGCGGCTGATGAAGCCGAACTTCGGGTAGAAGGCCGCCAGCAGGACGATGACCGCCGGGAGCAGCAGCCCCCGCGGGGTGTGGAACATGACGTAGAAGGTCTCGCCGAGCGAGAGCGCCGCCATGCCGGTCATCAGGTTGAGCGCCATGATCGCCGCACAGAGAACGCACAGCGCGACGAAATATTTTGAAGCACGGATCAGATAACGTTTCATATCTTTGGATTTTTCAGGTTTTTTCCATTAAAAATTCATTTGGGTGCCGGCAATACGCCGGATTTTCGGGACTCCCCGGCCCTCTCAAAGCCTCCCGGTCCCCTCAAAGCCTTCCGGCCTGTCCCGGCCTTCTCTCCGGCTCTCTCCGGCTCCCCTCTCCGGCCCCCTGCCTTTCCGGTCCCTCCGGTCAGCTCCGGCCGAGGGCCTCGACCGCCTCGGCGACGCGCTGCATGAGCCACCGGGGTGTGGAGGTCGCACCGCAGATCCCCACCGAGGCGGCTCCTTCGAGCCAGGCGGGGTCGATCTCCGCGGCCTCCTCGATGTTGTACGTCCGGGGGTTGGCCCGGCGGCACACCTCGAAGAGCACCTTGCCGTTCGAGGATTTGCGCCCGCAGACGAAGAGCACCGCGTCGAAACGGGCGGCAAACTGCGCCAGATGCTCCTCGCGGCCCGAGACCTGGCGGCAGATCGTGTCGTCGAGGCGTACCTGCGCGGGGTCGGCCGCGCGGCGCTTCATCTCGGCCCCCAGCTGCCCGAAGAGGGCGACGCTCTGCGTGGTCTGCGAGAGGAAATGGATCGGGCGCGTGAAGTCGATCTGTGCGAGGTCCCCGGCCCCCTCGATGACGATCGTCGGCTCGGCGACCTGTCCCGTGAGGCCCACGACCTCGGCGTGGCCCCGTTTGCCGAGGATCACGACCTGCCCGCCGACGGCACGCATCGCCTCGTGCGCCTCCTTGACACGGCGCTGCAGGCGCGCCACGACGGGGCAGGTGGCGTCGATGAGCGTGATGCCCAGCCGCTGCGCCGCGGCATAGGTCGTCGGCGGCTCGCCGTGCGCGCGGATGAAGAGGCGGCAGCCCGCCAGGCGCGGCATCTCGTCGTGCGTTACGGTCCGCAGCCCGAGCGCCTCGAGGCGCTGTACCTCGACGCGGTTGTGGACGATGTCGCCCAGCGAATAGACCGTGCCGCCCTCGCCGAGGGCCTTCTCGGCCTCGGAGATCGCCCGGACTACACCGAAGCAGAATCCCGATCGCTCGTCGATCTCTACGCGCATGGCTGTCGTGCGGTTTGTGCGGTTTATATGGTTTATACGGTTGCGGCCCCTACCGTGCGGCGAGGACCCGTTCGTATTCGCGGAGGAACCAGTCCATCTGCTCCCCGACGCTCATGTGGCTGTTGTCCAGCACGACGGCATCCTCGGCCTGCCGCAGCGGCGACACCGCACGGCTCATGTCGGCGCGGTCGCGCTCGCGGACGTTGCGCTCGATCTCCTCGAGCGACACCGCGTCGCCCCTGGCGCGCAACTCGTCGTAGCGGCGGCGTGCCCGCACCGCGGGGTCGGCCGTCATGAAGATCTTCAGTTCGGCATCGGGGAAGACCACCGTGCCGATGTCGCGGCCGTCCATCACTACGCCGCGGCGGCGCCCCATCTCCTGCTGCATGGCCACCAGCTTGCTCCGCACCTCGGGGATGGCGCTCACGCGGCTCACGCAGTTCGAAACCTCGATCGTGCGGATCCGCCCCTCGGCCAGGTCGCCGTTTACATAGATGTCGCTGGCGCCCCGCTCGGGGTTGAAGCGGAAAGTGATCGAGATCTCGCCCAGCAGCCGCACCACGGCCTCCTCATCGACGATGCCCGAACGGATGGCCCCGTGGTCGAGGGCGTAGAGCGTTACGGCGCGGTACATGGCGCCCGTGTCGATGAAGATGTAGCCCAGGCGTGCGGCGATGGCCTTCGCGAAGGTGCTCTTGCCGCACGACGAGAAGCCGTCGATGGCGATTATGATCTTTTGGGGTCTGTTAGTGTCCGACATTGGGGAAGATGGAGAAAAAGGTGGATAAGATGGTGTAGATGCCGAGGATCCCGATCACGAGACCCGCGACATGGTTGATCGTCAGCATGTGGCGCGGGCGGAAACGCCGGCGGAAGAGGCTGATGACCGAGGCCAGCAGCGTCCACCAGGACGAAGCCCCGGCAAAGAACCCGGCGATGACGAAGACCGCGCGCACGAAGCCGCCGATGCCCGTTCCGGCCACCTCGCCGCTCGAGATCTTGAAGACGGCGAAGAAGGCGAGGATGTAGGGGATGACCATGATGAAGTTGGCGATCGTCAGCCCGAAGATCGAGGCGAAGTCCTGCCACAGGGAGCTCTTCCCGGCGCGGTTGCGGCGGATCTGCGGCACGGGGTTCTGCGTGAAGATGTAGACGCCGACGATCACCACGAAGATGCCGCCGATGACGCGCAGCAGCGTGTTGTACTGCTCGATCTGCGTCTGGAGCATCGAGTAGAAGAAGAGGGCCGCCATGGCCATGAACGTATCGGCGCAGGCCACGCCGATGCCCGAGACGATGCCCGAGCGCCGGCTCTTCGAGAGCGTCCGCTGGATGCAGAGCACCGCCACGGGGCCGACCGTGATCGACGCCGCGACACCCACGCAGAAACCGCGGATGAGGTCGTTCAGAATTCCGAGTGTCATGGTTGCCGGCTTACCTGAATTTTTAGGGAACAAAGATAATACAACCCGTGCGCACAAACAAATTTATTTGGAGGGGCGGCGCCCCTTTCCCGGGGCATGCATGTGGGGCCGCGGGGGCCGAGACCCTTCCCGGAGGCTCCGGCTGTTGATAAAATATCGATAAATTCGCCTCTGCGGGGGTATAGCTGCACTCAAAAATGCATATCTTTGCACAAACTACGTTTGCTATGGCTGAAACGACACCTTTCGGAATCGACCTCGAGCTGGACGAAACGGTGGCCCAGGGCCACTATTCGAATCTGGCGATCATCTCTCACTCCACCTCGGAGTTTATCATCGATTTCGCCGCAGTGCTGCCCGGCGTGCAGAAGGCGCGTGTCAAAAGCCGGATTATCCTCACCCCCGAACATGCGAAACGCCTCCTGCGGTCCCTGCAGGAGAATATCGTGCGCTATGAGAGCAACGTGGGCAAGCTTGGGATCCCGGACCCCTCGATCCCCGGGGATACGGGCCCAAAGAGCGTCACGGCGTGCTCTGTCCCGCGGCGACCTGGATTGGGTCCGGCCAGCGTTCCGACGCCGGTTTTTT
>ERZ1664516.5-NODE-5-length-49480-cov-9.305271_pt1 | contig 49480 bp, 39 predicted proteins | sample MGYA00575334_ERZ1664516 | MGnify/ENA primary metagenome ERZ1664516 (study PRJEB40874, sample SAMEA4040745) | Gallus gallus | biome: gut; material: content | place: India | collected 2016-01-01 | study: EMG produced TPA metagenomics assembly of PRJEB14491 data set... | reverse complement strand
AAGCCTGCCGCTAGCGTTCATCCTGAGCCAGGATCAAACTCTCCATTGTATAAAAATTAATGTATCGTTAGAGTCCTGACTATTCGCTTCCTTTGGATAAAGGAATTGACAGATAAATACTACATTTCTTTTCTCTCAAAAATAACCAGTAATTCAAAGAACCAGTTTAAAAAAGCTTCGCATTTATGGTGCGAAAGGGATTGCAAAGATAAGTGCTATTTTTGAATCCGCCAAATCTTTTTTCAGATTTTTTTTCGCAGCTCCTTGCGGAACTTTGCGAAATGGATTGCAAAGGTAAGCAATCTTTTCCAAATCACCAAAACTTTTTCAAGAACGTCGCATCTTATTGAAATTCAGCTTACTAAAGCCTAAAGCTCCTTTATTGTAAACTCTCGACTTATGGATAAGAACCGTTATTTCTCAAATGCGGATGCAAAGGTAGCGACTTTTTCCGAACCTGCAAATATTTCCGCATCTTTTTTGCAGTAAAAATGCATTTTTACCTTTATGCGGGCATTATACCCTATTTATATATAAAGCCGGAATCTGATCTTTTTTTATTACCTTTGCCCGCACAAAACCAATGACACGATGAATCTGAAAAAAATCTCGTTGCTGATCCTGCTGCTGCTCGTAGCGGACCAGGCGCTCAAAATCTGGGTCAAGACCCACATGCACCTCGACGAGGCGATCATGGTTTTCCCCGACTGGTTCCAGCTGCGCTTCATCGAGAACAGCGGAGCGGCCTTCGGCATGCGCATCACGACGTCGGGCGGCTACGACTGGGGCAAACTGCTGCTGGGGATTTTCCGCATCGTCATGGTGGGTGCTCTCGGCTGGCTGCTCGTACATCTCCACCGCAACCGCAAGGATACGCCGAAGGGCGTATTGGTCGGACTGGCGTTGATTATCGCCGGAGCGTTGGGCAACATTCTCGACAGCGCCTTCTACGGATTGATCTTCTCGGAATCGACGCCCTATACGGTCGCGCACCTCGGCGGCCACTACGCCGGATTCATGATGGGCAAGGTCGTGGACATGTTCTACTTCCCGCTCTTCCAATGGAACAGCGTACCGCGCATGCTGCGCTTCCTGGTGGACAGCAACAACTACTTCTTCGGGGCGATCTTCAATCTGGCCGACGCATATATTTCCGTAGCGGTCGTCTATCTGCTTCTGTTTCAGTATAAATTCTTCAGCAAGTAGTTTTTTTTCACGAAAAGGGTTGCCGATTCAAAAAAAAGTATTACTTTTGCACACCGCAATTCCGGAAAACACCGGTACAATGCCCAGGTGGCGGAATAGGTAGACGCGCACGTTTCAGGTGCGTGTGCCGCAAGGCGTGCAGGTTCGATTCCTGTCCTGGGCACTGAAAACCCCGTTGAACGCAAGTTCAGCGGGGTTTTGCTTTTAGCATGACAACTGTGCCGGAAGAAGCTTGTCGGCAGCCGGGTCTCCCGAAGCACCGGCCGAGGGACGAAGGTCAGAGACCCGACGCCTCACGGGAGACCGATAAGGATGTGTCGAGCAGCGGGCAGGCAACTCCCCGCGCCGCAGGGTTCCGGAAACGATCCGCACAAGTGAAGCACCCGGCGACGGGAAAGAGGGAAATCGGCCCCGAAGCCATCGGGGAAAGGTCAGTGAAGAGCCGCCCGATTTATTTGTAGGAGGCCAGGTACTCAAGACGAGCCCGCTCGGTACTGTCGCAGACGGTCCTGTTCGTGATCGACTCCAGCAGCGTACAGGCCGCCAGCAGATTGTTGGCACTCACCCCGAGCAGCATACCCCAACGGTCGGCCCGACGGTAATATTTGACAGCCCTTCGCAGTTTTCTCTTCTCGGACGGATCCCACTTGTGGGAAATGTCCGTATCCAACAGATAGGAGTCCCCACGACGGATATAGAATTCCGGGAATCGTTTTGCATGGTGTCGCAGCGCTTTCCGATAGGCCTCCACATCCTCCTGTTGCTCCAAATGGTGTACCTCAAAGATGCAGGCCTCCTCGCTTCCCTCGGAGGCAGATTTCTTCAGCTGCCGCAAGACCTCCTTCGGACCACTGTCCTCATCGCTGATTCAGACAGCATTGAGGGTCCTCATATCGACCGGCGAGGCCTTGCGCAAACGTTCGATCAGTTCGGGCTGAATCTGATCTATATCCTGATAATCAAGCGGCAGCAGCAGACTGAGGATGTGATTCTCTCCAGGTGATTCGAGTACCTTGTCTAATATCTCATGCAATGTCTCATCGTCATTCAGACCGTTCCTTTTGCAGGCCCGTTCGTACATCGCGATCATATTGACATAGCTTTGGCGAAGGCCGTTCCCGTCGCGGTAACAGGCCGCCAGCATCTCATATGCCTCCACGCAACCGTTTCGGGCCTATGCGATAAGGACCCGAATTCCCGACTTGCTGACAGTCTCCCCGGCCGAAACCGAGGATCTTTCCGGCACGGATTGGCCTACCACCGTACTGCAGACCCATGCAAGCGTACAGCCTAACAGAATCCATCTCTTTTTCATACGAGGCGATTGTTTGTGGGTTGTATATTTGTCTAATATTCCGGAAGAATCGTTTGTGCGACGAATCGCAGGACGGATTCACCGGTGCAGGAGCGTTGCAGGATACTTTCTGCAGCCGGACATCCTGGTTCAAGAAGGGAGGACATCCGCCATCCCCTACCGTTCCTGCCTCTTCTTTTTGCGCACGGACCATCCGAAGTGCCCGAGGGCCTCGCCCAGGGCGAAATACTCGCCGTGCGAGTAGACGATCGGATCGGCCTTTTCGAGACAGAAGCGGCCCGTCGCGGGGTCCAGGTAGGCGTCGTCCACCTGGACATGCACCACCTCGGCGAGGAACAGGTCGTGCGAACCCAGCGGCAGGACCTGCCGCACGCGGCACTCGATATGGACCGGAGCCTCGGCGATGATCGGTGCCTGCACCTTCTCGGCCGGCAGGGGCGTGAGGCCCATTTCGCGGAACTTGTCGCAATCGCGGCCCGAACGCACGCCGCACCAGTCGGTGGCCCGCGCCAGCCGCCGCGTCGTGAGGTTGAAGACAAATTCGCCCGTGCGGCGGATGATCCCGTACGAATGGCGCTGGGGGCGGATCGAGACGTAGCACATCGGCGGCGTCGTGCAGACGGTGCCCGTCCAGGCCACGGTCAGCATGTTGTACTCTTCGGGCGTGGCGCCGCAGCTCACCAGCACCGCCGGCAGCGGGTAGAGCACCGTTCCGGGTTTCCAGCTCTGTTTCATGATTCGTTCGTTGGATTTGAACAAAGATACGCAAAAAGAACGGACAGCCCAATACTCCGCTGCGGACAGACAGGCACCGAACAAAAAAGATTCTCCGGGACGGATACCGGGCCGACCCCGTTTTTCGTTATCTTTGTAACATGCTACCGGAGTTCATACGCTATCTCGAGGCCGAAAGACGCTACTCGCCGCTGACGGTGCGCAACTACCGCCGCGACATCGAGCGTTTTCTCGCATGGCTCGACTGCACCGACGCGACGTTCGATCCGCAGCGGATCACCACCGACGATGTCCGCGCGTGGATCATCGAACGCACGGAGCAGAGCCGGCTGGGCGCCGCCTCGATGAACCGCGAAGTCTCGTCGCTGAGGGCCCTCTTCCGCTGGCTCCACCGCACGGGAGCCGTAACGCATGACATCATGCAGCCGATCCGCGCCCTCAAGACCCCGAAACGCCTCCCGGCCTTCGTACCCGAAAGCCGGATGCAGAAGATCGTCGCCGATTGCAAGGAGGAGTCCGATGATTTCACACGGGAGCGCGACGAGCTGATCGTCCTGATGCTGTACAGCTGCGGGCTGCGCCTCGCCGAACTCGTGGGAATCAATCTGGACGACTTTGCGGACGACTTCTCTTCGCTGCGTATCCGCGGCAAGGGCGACAAGGAGCGTGTCGTTCCGATCCTGGAGAGTGTGCGCGAAAAGATTTTGCACTACCTCGAGGGGATTCGACGGCAAAATATTTGCGTTTTCGGGGAAAAAGCGCTATTTTTAACCGTGAAAGGGAAACGCATCCCCCGGATCACGGTCTACCGCATCGTACGGCGCGAGTTGGCGGAAGGCGGCGTGCAGGGGAAAAAGAGCCCCCATGTGCTGCGCCACACCTTCGCAACGCACCTGATGAACGGAGGCGCCGACATGCGGGAGATTCAGGAGCTCCTGGGACATGCTTCGCTGCTGGCCACGCAGGTCTACACGCACAACAGCATCGCCCGGCTCCGGGAGGTGTACTCGAAGGCCCATCCCCGGGAAAAGGATGGGTAATATTAACTCTTTAACAACTGTAAGGTTATGAACGTACAGATTCAATCCGTGAAGTTCGATGCCGACAAGCGGCTGGTCGAATTCGTGAATGCCAAGATGGCAAAGCTGGATCGTTTCGCAGAACGGGCAACCGGTGCCGAGGTGATTCTCAAGCTCGACAAGGATCATGAGAAGGGAAACAAGATAGCCACCATTACGCTGCACATGCCGGGCGAGGACCTGGTCGCCTGCCACCAGTCGAAGGCTTTCGAGGAGTCGGTGGACGAGGCCATCGACGCCCTGAAGCGCCAGATCGAACGCTTCAAGGGTAAAACGGAGAAATAACCTCCACCTGCCTGAAAAGATGCGGGCGGCCCCGATGGGGTCGCCCGCTTTCGCAACAACCCGCGGCTGTCGGAAAACCTCCCTCGTTCTTTTGCGATTCCGCCCTATTGCAATTTCAGGAACGCCGCGGATTCATGAACGCCGCGGGCACAAAAAAACCTGCCGGAAACCAGCAGGCTTTTGGTAGTGGATAGGGGATTCGAACCCCTATGTCATGCGTGAGAGGCATGTATCCTAACCCTTAGATGAATCCACCGTTTGAGTTTTGTGGTGCAAAGATAGCGCCATATTTTGAAACTCCAAAATTTTCCGCAAAAAAGTGCGATTTTTTTTCACAAAAGTCCACCAGCCCTCTTTTTTGACTATCTTTACCCCCATAGAAGAATCCAAAAATCCGCCAATATGAAACGAATCGTCCTGTTTGTGGCCGCTGCGGCTCTCGTCAGCGCCTCCTCCTGCTCACGACGTACGGTCCGCCCCGAGATCGACACGGTAACGGCCGACACGCTGCTGGTCCGCAACGGCGCCGAATGCCGCATCGAATACCGTTTTGCGACCATCCGCAACGCCGACAAGTCCCCGGCACTCCGGGCCATCGAACAGGCCAATATCGGCTATTTCTTCGATTCGGAATACGACGCGGCCTCCCTCCAGGAGGCGATCAAAGCCTCGATCCACGAAATCGACACGACCTACATGCCCGATCGTCCGGGAATCGTCGCCAATCACAGCTATGAAATCTCCGTGGAATCCGAAATCTCGCTGCGCGACACGCTGCTCACCTGCACGATCACCCGCTCGAGCTATACGGGAGGCGCCCACGGAAATTACGGCACCGAATACCATACCTATTCCATTCCCGGAGGTTGCGAGATCACGACCGCCGATCTGTTTACCGAACGGCAGTTGCAGCGTCTCGACGAGCTGATCGTGCAGAAACTCTGTGAAAAGTACGACGCCGGAGACCGCGGGGAGCTCGGGGCCCGGGGATTCTTCCCCGACGTGATCGGCCTGACGGAAAATTTCCTCCTCACGCCCGATTCGATCACCTTCCACTACAATCCCTACGACATCGCCTGCTACGCCACAGGAGCCATCGAGGTAACGATCGGCTGGAACGAGTTCGAAACGCACTGACGCCCGTTCCGAAGGCATCCTGCACAGAAAAAAGTCCGCAGCAGGATCCGCGATACCCCTCTTCCGACACCTCCAAAAAAGAAAAAGGTCCGAGTCTCACGACTTGGACCTTTTTTTGGCAAGGGAACCACCCCTTTCCAAAAAACGAGGTTTAATCGGAGGTATTCGACCTTCGGAACGAGCACCGCCCCTCAAGTCTTAGCGAAACCCTGCGGTCTCACAACCTGCCGATCTCCTCAACCAACCTAAAACTACTAACCTAAATGAACCTTAAAACTTCACTGCAAAGATAAGGGCAGTTTTTGGTTTATGCAAATATTTTATGAATATATTAAATATATTTAACAATTTGGTAACATACGGGATTTTTCTTTTGGGGAAAAGATATTGATTGCCAGAACCATGCACATATAACACGGGGAAGTCGCGGGCGGTATGCGAAGTGCGATACACGGTATCCGTCAGGACGCCGCACCGGGGAGGCCGGACAGATGAAGGAAAATAAAAAAAAAAGGAAACCGGATCCGGGGACACGTCCCCAATCCTCAGTTTCCTCACCAACCTAAAACTACTAACCTAAAATGAACCTTAAAACTTCGCTGCAAAGATAAGTCGAATCCGGATTCCGTGCAAATTATTTAATAAAAATTTTTCATATTTTTTTGATGTTTTTTATTATGGTGTTTTAGGCGATTTTTCTTACTCCAGATTATCAGCCAATTATCCGTAAGATTCATTGTTTTGTAACAATATTTTCGGATGCGACGCAGTATTTGCCGGAAAACGCGTTTTTATAGATACAACAGGATTAAATCCTATCTTTGCGCCATGAAAGAGAGAAGTAACGGCCGGAAGCGGCTCGATGTGAGGAGGATCGCGGCAAAGAATTTGTACGCTGTGCCACATCGTACGCATTCCGGCATAAAAACCGGCTCCGCACAATGACCGTATCGTTGATCATATCGACCTACAACTGGCCACGGGCACTCTACCTGTGCCTCGACAGCGTCATGCAGCAGAGCGTGCTGCCCGACGAGATCCTCGTCGCAGACGACGGTTCGGGAATGGATACGCGCGACGTCGTGCGCCATTTCGAGCAGATCTCACCTGTCCCCGTGCGCCACATCTGGCACGAGGACCGCGGTTTCCGCGTGGCGGCCATCCGCAACAAGGCCATCGCCGCAAGCCGCAGCGACTACCTTATCCAGATCGACGGCGACCTGATCCTCCAGCGCAACTTCATCCAGGACCACCTGGCCTTCGCGCGCCGCGGCTGCTATGTCGCCGGGTCGCGCGGCATGCTCACACAAAGGCTCACGCAGCAGGTGCTCAACGGAGAGATCACCTCGCTCTCGCCCCTGACCCGGGGCGTCTATTGCAGCAACAACGTCATGCGCATTCCCATCATGTCGGCCTTCTACCGGATGCTCAGTCCGGAGTACAACCCCCGCAGCTGCAACATGGCCCTGTGGCGGGAAGACGCCCTGCGCGTAACCGGATACGATGAAGCGTTCGAGGGGTGGGGTTTCGAGGATACGGAATTCGGGCTGCGTCTGAAGAACAGCGGCGTCCGCCAGCTGCGCATCAAGTTCCGCGCCGTGGCTTTCCACCTCTTTCACGAAAAGGTGTCGCGCGAGCGCTGCCTCACGAACGAGCACTACTACCTGGAGAGCATCCGCGAACACCGCACCCGCTGCAAACGGGGCATCGACCAGTATGTACGGCAGCTTTCGCCCGACAATCCCCTCTTCCTGTACCCGCCCCTAGCAGGAGAGGCGCTTCCGCGGCACCTATGAAAAACCGACCCGACATCGAGAAACCCCACATACGTCCCAAACCCATGCAGGTATCCGTTATCGTTCCGGTCTACAAGGCCGAAAAATACCTCGAAGCGTGCATCGAAAGCATCCTTTGCCAGACGATGCCCGACTTCGAGCTGCTGCTCGTAGACGACGGGAGCCCGGACCGCTCCGGAGCGATCTGCGACCGCTATGCGGCACGCGACGGGCGGGTGCGCGTCTTCCACGGCCCGAACCGGGGTGTCAGCCGGGCCCGAAACACGGGACTCGACCAGGCACGCGGGGAGTTTGTGGTCTTCGTCGATGCGGACGACACCCTCGCCCCGGACCATCTGGAGCAGTTCTGCAACAGCGGCATCGGCGAGGACGGCATCGTCTTCACGAACCTCATCGAGGAGCGGCCTCCGCACGGCGGCCGCGAGCGCGTGCGGCAATACCCCGTACCCGACCGCCGCATTACGCCGCAACAAGGGCATGCGGCCTGCATGGTGGTACTGGCCGAGCTGCTGCGGATCCGCTGCTTCGGATGGACCTGGAACAAGATGTTTTCGCGGGCGACGATCAAACGGCTGGGACTGCGCTTCGACGAAACCCTCAGCTACGCCGAGGACGAGGTATTCACGGCCCGCTACTGCTGCCACATCACCCACCTGGTGAGCCACAGCCACCCCACCTATCGCTACCGGTTCGTGGCGGGCAGCCTGCTCCACCGCCCCATCGACCCCGAGGTGCTTATCCGCACCCGCACGCTGCTCGACGGAATCTATGCCACGGAGTACTACAACGATGAGATGCGCTACCTGACCTGCCGGCTCTTCTTCTCACGCCTGAGACGCGAACTGCGGCGCTGCGCATCGTCCGAAAGCCCCCAGGCCGACCTGCTCGCCCGCACGATGATCGACAACTGGCAGCGGCTGCGCCGTTATGCCCGTCCCGAGTACAGGCGCAGTTTCTATGACCGGAAGATTCTCCTGCTGGGATGGCTTGCCTGCGGCGGCGGGAAACCCCGCCGGACGATCCGCCTTGTCCGCGGGCTGCACCTCTAAATCCCCCTATCCCCGCTTCTTTGCACCGAAGGGCGACGGCCAGTAGTGGTAACGTCGCCGCATCTTCCATTTGCGGATCAGGTTGAGCGGCTTGCGCTTCAGCCCGCCGAAACCCCGTCCGAGGAAGTCGTCCACAGCATCGATCACCCGTGCGGCACAGCGTCCGTCGCGGTGCGGCTCCTGGTAGAAGGCGTACTTGCGCAGTTCACCCCTCAGAGCGTCGGGCCGCGTGAGCGCCCGCTCCAGCGCGGGGCCGACGTGCTGCGGCTCGCGGACATCGAGCAGGAAGGGTCACGGATGCGTGTTGCGGAACGTTACGACGGGCTTGTCCATGAGCATGAACTCGATGATGATCGACGAACTGTCGCACAGCATCACGTCGGCCTGCCGCAGCGGCTCGAGATCGAACGTATTACCCACATAACGGACATTATCGTGCGTGGCGGCAATCTCCCGGTAGCGTTCCGAAACGGCCGGGTCGAGCAGCGGATGGAACATGAAGATCCACTCCCACGGGCGCTCCTCGACCAGATGCCGGATCTCCTCGACGAGCAGCGGCGCGGAGGTGATCCCCCGCGAGAAGGTCGAGGTGTAGAGGATGACGGGACGTTCGTTGCGGGGCAGCCGCTGCATCTCGGGCGTGCAGTAGAGGTCGGCCTTCGGCCAGCCGGTCTCGTAGACGCGGAAATAGCCGTGCTTGCGTTCGAGTTCGCGGAACGTCGGGGTGCTGCTCGGTCCCTGCGAGCAGTAGATGTCGTAGCAGCCCCGGATGGTGAAATGGTCGTCCACGGCTTCGAACCGCTTGCGGTTGGCATAGCCGTGGAAGACGGAGACCTTGATTCCCGGGAAAAAGTCGGGGACGTAGCGCACCGGCGAGAAAACGGCGATCGGATTGTACGCCATCACCTCCCCGACGCTCATCAGACGCCGCTCGCCCGCGACGAGCATGTCCGGGCAGCCCGGTTCGAGAAACCAGGCCGCTTCGCCGCCCCGGCGGCGAATCTCCGCCTGCAGGGGCCGCAGAATCGGATAGGCATAGGGCAGCGTGGCAAAAAGCAGGTATTTTTTGGTCTCCATGGGACAAACGTTGGTTTCAGGATTCGACATAGCGGGCGACGGCCTCGGCGATCCGTTCGCCGTCGAGGGCCGCCGAGATGATGCCTCCGGCATAGCCGGCCCCTTCGCCCGCGGGGAAGAGCCCCGCCACCTCGGGATGCATCAGCGTCGCCGCATCGCGCGGAATCCGCACGGGCGTCGAAGTGCGCGACTCGACGCCCACGACCACCGCCTCGTTGGTCAGGTAGCCCCGCATGCGGCCGCCGAAGGTCCGCAGCCCCTGCCGGAGGCTTTGGGCGATGAACGGCGGCATCCAGCGATCGAGGCGCGAAGGGGTGATGCCCGGGATATACGATGTTGCGGGCAGCGAATCGCTCGCCTGCCCGGCGGCAAAGTCGGCCACGCGCTGCGCCGGGGCGATCTGATGCGCCCCGCCCTCACGGCGCGCCGCCTCCTCGAAAGCCTGCTGGAACTTCAGCCCCGCCAGTTCGCCCCACTGCGGCCGGAGGTATTCGAAATCCGACAGGCGCACCTCGGTAACCAATCCCGAGTTGGCATAGGGCGACGTGCGGCCGCTGGGCGACATGCCGTTCACGACCGACTCGGCCGCATCGGTCATCGCCGGGACGATGAATCCTCCGGGGCACATGCAGAAGGAGTAGACGCCGCGCCCGCCCTCCTGGCTCACGAGCGAATAGGAGGCGGCCGGCAGGTACTCGCCGCGCGCCGGACAGTGGTACTGGATCGAGTCGATGAGCGCCTGGGGGTGTTCGATGCGCACGCCCATAGCGAAGGGCTTGGCCTCGACACGCACGCCGCGGGCATGGAGCAGTTCGTAGATGTCGCGCGCCGAGTGGCCCGTGGCCAGCACCACGGCAGCCCCCTCGATCCGCTCGTCGCCCGCGCAGACACCGCAGATACGGCCGTTGCGGAGCAGCAGGTCCGTTACGCGGCTGTCGAAACGGAACAGGCCGCCCGCATCGAGGATCGTCCGGCGGATGTTCCGGATGATATAGGGGAGCTTGTCGGTGCCGATATGGGGATGCGCCTCGTAGAGGATCTCGGGCGCGGCGCCGTGAAAGACGAGCGTCCGGAGCGCCTTGTTGTAGTCGCCGCGCTTCTTGCTGCGCGTGAAGAGCTTGCCGTCGGAAAAGGTTCCCGCGCCGCCCTCGCCGAAGGCGTAGTTCGAGTCGGCGGGAACGGCGCCGTTGCGGTTGATCTGCGCGATGTCGCGCTTGCGCGCCGAGACGTCGCGGCCGCGCTCCAGCACGATGGGCCGGAAGCCCAGCTCAATCAGCCGCAGTGCGGCAAAGAGCCCCGCAGGACCCGATCCGACAATAACGACCTCCGTACGTCCCGCGACCTGGGGATAATCGAAATGCACGGGTGCGGGCAGCGGCTCGCGATCGACATAGACCTCGAGTGTCAGATTGACCTTGACCTGCCGCTGGCGGGCGTCGATCGAGCGTTTGACTACCCGCACCAACGCAAGGTCCGACTCCCGGACACCCAGACGCCGGGCCGCCAGGGAGGTGTGAAGAGCGGTATCGGCAGCCTGCTTCGGAGTCAGGACGAGAGCGACGGTTTGAGGCATACAACAGAAAAATTACAGACAAAAATAGATAAAAAAGCTGAATAATAGGGATCTCGGCGCGGCCTTTTGTAATTTTTTCGTATCTTTGCCTGCAAGTCGCGGATATGGTGTAATTGGTAGCCACGTCAGACTTAGGATCTGATGCCTTACGGCGTGGGGGTTCGAGTCCCTTTATCCGCACCGCGTGGGGGAGCTTCGTCGGGAGCTCCCTTTTTTCATACCCGGAGCTGGCGCCGGAGAACTCGGGGAATACCGGAAAACACCGAAGAATACCGGAAAACGCCGGGAAGCCCCCCTTTTCCCGACAGGCCGTCGCAAAAAAAGTCCCCGAAAACCGGTTTTCCAATTTATTTTCCTATTTTTGTCAATGGCCCCGATCCTCAACGGGCGGGGCCGGACATACTACGAACGTTTAATTACGTTTTTTTCCGTACTCAAACTTCGCAAACTTGACACGCCGGAAGAGATGTAACAGGACGCCTCGTGGACGCATGTATTGTGCCCGCGGGCCTTTGGCCTGCTTTGTGCAATACGCGTTTCGCGTGGGCTGTCCGTGTTGCTTATTTCGGCGTGGGGCAGCGAAGGCCTGAGTACGGGGTAAGTCAATGCGGCAACCCACGTTTCTTATGGACTTCAGATACGACTACACGGGAAATCTCGCCCTGCTCGACCGCCCGACGGTCGCCTTTTTCGCCTCGCGCATCGTCTCACCCTCCGTCGAGGAGCAGGCCCTCCGCTGGGCCGAGGAGTGTTGCACGACCGGCAGCGTCGTGATCAGCGGCTTCCAGTCGCCGCTCGAAAAAGCCGTCTTCCGCCTGCTGCTCGAAGCCCGCCATCCGGTCATTTGGGCCCTGGGACGCACGCTCTACCGCCGCTATGCGCCCGAGGTCGAGGAGTCCCTCGCCGAGCAGCGCCTGCTGGTCTTCGCCGTACGCAACGCCCGTCGGACCGGCTGGCAGACGGCCCAGACCCGCAACTTCGTGATCGCCTCGATGTCCGACGAAAGTGTCTATGCCATCAACGAAGAGGGGCGCATCAGTTCGCTCGACACCCTGTACGGGTTGGAAGCGGCCTCGGCGAAGCCGGTACGGCTGTTCCAGTCGTGCTAAATCGGCACGGATTCCGGAAGAGAGCCGCAGGAGCATGCGGCGCATGGTGCGACAGCCGGGCCGCATGAAGCGTACGATCCGACTACGGATTTTGAGAGAACATAAAAAATAAGTATCTTTACATTCCGTCGGAAGAAACCGGGGCGACGTCCTGCGGCGATTCATGGGGATCCGGCGACGGCGGCAACGCCATCGCGGACGTCCGGAAAACGGCGCAGCACGCAAAGGCTCCCCATTGATTAATAACCAGGCTATAAAACATGAAGACCATTTTCATCACCGGAGGTTCGACCGGAATCGGCGCCGCCTCCGTACGGAAATTTATCGCCGAGGGCTGGAACGTCGGCTTTATGGATATCAACACGCGGGCAGCCCAAGCGCTTGTGGATGAGTTGAACTGCCCCGAGCGGCTGCTCTTCACCGAGGGCAACACCCGCACGCGAAGCGACATCCGCCGGGCGGTCGAGGCTACCGTCGCCCGCTTCGGCACGCTGAACAGCGTCTTTGCCAATGCGGGCATCCACCGCTGCAACACGATTCTCGACATTGCCGACGAGGAGTTGGACCTGATGATCCAGACGAACATCTACGGCACGGTCAATACCCTGCGGGAGGCCATACCGCCGATCATCGAGGCAGGCGGCGGCTCGATCGTCATCAACGCCTCGGACCAGTGGTTCGTGGGCAAGGCGCACAGCTTCGCCTACGGAATGACCAAGGGGGCCCTCGGGCAGATCACCCGCAGCCTGGCCATCGACCTGGGGCCGAAGAACATCCGGGTCAATGCCGTCTGCGCCGGCACGATTCGCACGCCACTGGTCGATAATCTGTTCGTGAAGTTTGCCGAGGAGAACCACTGCAGCGTCGAGGATTACTGGCGCAAGGAGAACGCCCTCTACATGCGCGGCAGCGCCGGACGGCCCGAAGAGGTCGCCGAGGTGGTCTGCTTCCTCGCTTCGGACACCTCGAGCTTCTGCACCGGATCCCACTACCTGGTGGACGGCGGGCTGGTGGCCGGCTGATCTTCGGGGAGGCGGAGTTTTCCGCCACATACGGATCCATGCCATTTCGGGAGCTTCTTCGGGAGCTCCCTTTTTTGTCGGAGAGATATCGGTGTAGAATTTTTACCATTCTCGTCATTACAACTACTTCAAAACCGCCTGCCAGTCTGCTAGAGATCGATACATGTACAATGCACCAATATTCCACAAATTTGGAATATTTTCAGAATTTTATTACATTCGAATTATCGGACAGGCAGACACGAATGGCAAAAGCTCCTCGGTGCTTACTAGGACGAAACGCCCACAACAGCAGAAAATGCGTATAATTCTGAAAATCATAAAAATAGTAATAATATATCTTTTTTATCCATTTGCAGATCATATCCTATACAATTCAGACAAAATAACATGTCAAGATCCTCTATTTACAAGGAAAAGGTTGTCTGGCAGAATTTTGCAGTGAATTATTCTATGAGTGTTGTTCAATGTGAAATTATTTTCTACTTTTGCTCTGTCGAATAAAATCGTTCGACAGACATACAGAAAGTGTTTTCGCACAGTCCTGAGTGGAAAATGTGGAAGTTTTCAATAACAACGGGACGACGAACAGCACTCATTTTCTTGTTTGGGCATATCAAGTAAGGCATTTTATTTGCTACTCACACCATATGTCTGATCAAGTGTGGGGTATTCGTATCGTTTATTGTTGTTATTGGTCATTCCACAACCATCCACTCGACAAACGAACCGGCTCCACACTTTCTTTATTTTAATTAAACATATTACACACCGCATGGGGGCCGGACGGTAAAATTGAACTCATTTACAACCCAAACATCAATTTTACTATGAAAAAGCTTTATGTACTGACGATCCTCATTGGATCGCTGATGCTCACGGCATGTGGAGGCTCCAAAAAAGCAGCCGGAACGCAACTTCCGGGACGAACCCTCCGGACTACCGAACCCTGCATTGAAATGGCTCAGGCCGTTTCGGAGAATTTGCGGGCTTATGGTACGGCAACCTCTTACATCGAAAAGACGGCCCTCAACGAAGCGGAGCGTGATGCGCGGAACCGGCTTGCCACGATGATTAAGGTCGCCGTGGAGGGAGCTGCCCAGGATTATGAACAGAACGCCGCACAAAATCAGAAAAAATCCGCTGAGACCATCGGAGAGTCGGTCATGTCCCAGTTCGTGGCCGAAGAGATCAAAAATACGAAGATCCTCAAAACTTCGATCTACGATCTCGCCGACGGCAGCATTCAGGTGTATGTCTGCATCGAAATGCAGGCCGGCATGGACGCCTTTGAAGAGAAACTGAAAAATACGCTGGACCGGGAGGAGATCATCGGTATCCAGTATGACCGGGATCGCTTTGTCGAGAAGATGGCCCAAGGTCTCGAACAATACAAGCAGCGCCAGAAACAGGAGTAATGAGAAGGCTTGCCTTTCTTCTGCTCATTTGCCTGCCGATGTCGTTTCTCTGCCGGGAGACGGCATCGGCTCAGCGCAGATCGTCGGAGCCGATTCGACCCCGATGGATCCATAAGTTGCCCCGACCGGCCAACACGACCTTCACCTACGAGATCGAATCGGCCTCGGCCGCAACGCTCGACGCTGCCCGGGAGCGATGCCTTGCCGAACTGGTCGCCCACTCGGGACTGGAAAGCGGTGTGGTCATCGTATCCAACAACCGGCTTGAGGAGCGGTTGTCGCAGGTCTGGGACAACGGGAAATTGACCGAACGGCTCAAGTACGACAGCCACACCACGACACAGGTACAGAGCGATGCGGTGAAACTCCACATCGATCATGTCGCGGAATATTGGGAGAGAGACCGGTCAGGGAACTACTATGTAACCAGCCTCTACGCCAGATCCGAGCCGGGACAGACTCCCATGTTCGACCACGTGGACCTCACGACCCGCTACGGTGCACGGGGGCTCTGGCGCTCGATGATTATTCCCGGTTGGGGCCAGTTTCACAAAGGGGCCAACCTCAAGGGCGGCCTCATGCTCGGAGGTTGCGCCGTATTGGCCGCCGGAATCGTCTTCACCGAGAACCAACGGTCGGACTATGCCCGGAAAATCACCCGGACACACAATACGGAACTGATCAACAGCTATGCCACCAAGCGGGACCACTTCGCTACGGCACGGAATATCTGCATCGGAGCGGCCGCGGCCCTCTATGTGTACAATCTGATCGATGCCATTGCCGCACCCGGCGCGCAACGGGCCGTTGTCCGCAAACAACGCCACTACGCCTTTATGCCGGCCGTCTCTTCGGCCGGAGATCCGCTCGTAGCGGCAACATTCACCTTTTAACCCTTTTAACCCACTCAAATTCACTCATGAAAAAACTTTTATTCTTATTAACCTGCTGCAGTATCGGGCTGCTGAACATCGGCTGCTCGGAAGATGAAACCCCGGGTTTCGGATCCGTCTACGGAATCGTGACGGATGCAAACACCCATCAACCCATCTACGGAGCCTCCGTTGTCCTGTCGCCCGGAAACTTCTCGTCGACAACCGGTCAGGACGGCCACTACGAGTTCGTCGATCTGGAGCCCGGTCAATACAAGATCCAGGTCCAGTCGAACGGTTATTACACGAACAGCCGCCAGATCCGGGTCAACCCCGGGAGCAGCGCCACGGGAGACATGACGCTCAGCCCGATTCAGGAGCTGCCCGGCATCCAGTTGTCGTCGATGGTCCTGGATTTCGGCTCGAAATATTCCGAACTGACCCTCACGATCTCCAACACGGGAACCGCCGGCACCATCGACTGGTCGATCTCCGATATTGATGCCTCGTGGCTCAGCGCCTCGCCCACGAGCGGCAAAATCGACATGAACGAGTCGTACAGCGTCAAGGTTACGGCCGACCGCAGCCTCGTAACGGAGGACATGACAACCTATTTCCGCATCAATACCTCCGTGGGTTCGATGATGATCCAGGCGGTCATCTCGACCGGAAGCTCGGAGGGTGGAAACGGCGGAAACGGAGAGGATGATCCCGACCAGCCGGCCGTAGAGGACGTTACCACCGGACTGTATGCCCTCTACACGTTCGAGAACAACACGAAGAACACGGTGGACGGAGCTACCGACGCCGTACCGATCAACGCCCCCACCTACGTCGAGGGAATGAAGGGTTCCAAGGCCATCAAGTTCAGTACGGCGGCCAACAGCTACATCCAAATTCCCGAAGGACTGATCGACGGACGAAATGTCACCATCTCGTTCTGGGCCAAGGGGATCAACGACGGACACTTCTTCCATGTTATTACATCAAGCTACGGTCAAAATCAGGCTTTCTCGCTCACCATGGCGGACGGATTCCTAAAATATGTAGCAAGCAGCTATGTAAACCATTATAGGTTAAGTAGTATAACACCATTTGCACATCCATCATTTGACAACAATTGGCATATGATTACGTTGGTGTCTGACTTTGGAAAGATATCATCTTCCACAGCTAGAACAAAACTGTATATAGACGGAGAATATTGTGACATCATAACGGATGAAAGGCCCTCGAATTACGAAGATTATGGTCAAGGAATCAAATTTGTATTCGGCGGCAGCTACGAACCTTCGAGCTCCTATCTGTTTAACGGAATATCAGCAACCATTGACAACCTGCGCGTATACAACACGCGCTGTCTCTCCGACGATGAGGTAAAACAGGTGTACAACTACGAAAAATAGATCCGGGGAGAGGCCCGCATCTGTCGGTGCGGACCTGCCTTTCACCGGACAAGAGCAGGAATCCGCCGGGTCGGATTCCCTTTATCCGCACTTTGTCGGGAGCTCCTTCGGGAGCTCCCTTTTTTGTCGGGTGCAGCCTATCAACGGACCGCAGCCGCAAAAAAGGAGGCAGCCGCCCGTTTTGCCGATTTATTTTGCTAATTTTGTAGAGTCCGACCGTGTAAGAGCCGGCACAGAAAAAGCCATGAGACGACCGTTGGAAAGTTCGACCGATGTGGAGGAGCGCTGCCTCGAACTCGGATTCCTCCCCTTTTTCCGCTGCGGGATTCCCGGATTCTCCATCGAGGAGATGATCGCCCGCGAATACTGGTTCACCGACGAGGAGGGTGCATGGGAGTGGAAGGGCCCGGTCATCCGCGAGGGGCACTGCGCCTACGGCAAGTTCTTCAACCGAAAGGCGGGGTTCGTCAGCCGCGCATGGCTTCCCGACTGGATCAACTACCGGCGTTCGCGGCCGCTGGCACCGAACGAAGATGCGGCGGCGCTGGACGACGTGGTCATGCAGGTCATCCTCTCCGAAGGGTCGGCCACGATCCAGGAGCTGCGCCGCATGCTCGGCTTTGCCAAGGGGCGCGGACGCCGCGCAACAGCGGTCCCCGGTGCGGAGGAGATCCCCGAAGAGGAGAAAATAGCGCTCGATCCGATTCTTACGCGCCTGCAGATGGAGGCCCGGCTGGTAATTGCCGACTTCGAATACGCCATCGACCGCCACGGAAACCCCTACGGCTGGGGTATAGCCCGCTACACGGCTCCCGAAACACTCTACGGGCCGCTTCCCGCCGACGGCTCGCCCGCCGAATCGTTCGGACGCATCCGCGACCACTTCCGCCGCCTGTTTCCCGACGTTACGGAAAGCAAACTTCTGAAACTGATCGGATAATTCCGCAACAACGCCCCATCTGCCCTGCCGGCAGCGTCCATCCGACCCTGCCGGCAGGGTTCGGAAGCTGTTTTTTGCCTCGGAATACAGGAGTAAACCGACCTGTTTTGGACGCATGCCGGAATGCCCTTCCGAACAGGTCGGGGGCGCATCCGACTCCGGATATTTAAGAATTTGATTTTCAATACGGCTATGCCGTCGGAATTTTTGCAAGAAAACGGCCGGAAATTCTGTTCGGGTACAAAAAAATGTCTATATCTGCCCCAAAATAAGCAGCATTTTCACACAAAAAAGACCGATCAGACTATCCGCAGGCTATCCACAGGAGAAAATCACCCGTAAAGAGCTCTGTCGAGCACTCCCGAAAGCATGCCGGACAGCACACGAAAAGCCGGTCCGTACCGCCCGAACAAGGAAAAAATCAAATTCATTACGCCATACGTCATATCACCTTTTTTCTGACCGCTCTTTTCCTGGCACTGCTCACCTCATGTGCCTCCACCAAGCAGATCTCCTATTTCCAGGACGCACGTTCGGGAGGAGCCATCGCCCAGTCGGTCGAACCCGTCGTTATCAAGGTCTGGCCCAAGGACAAGATCTCGATTATCGTAAACAGCAAGGACCCGATGCTGGCCAACCTTTTCAACCTGCCGCTGGTTACCAAACAGATCGGGCAAACCGCTTCCAATTCCAACACTGGAAGTTCCAGTCAAGGAGTATCGGGCTATACCATTCGTGAGGACGGCTGCATCGATTTTCCCGTCATCGGGGACATCTACGTTGCCGGCATGACCCGGGAAGAGATCGCCGCCCATATCAAGAACGAACTGATCGAACGGAATCTGGTCAAGGACCCGGTCGTTACCGTGGAGTTCATGAACCTGACGGTTTCGGTGCTCGGCGAGGTCTCGCACCCGGGGCGCTACAACATCGACAAGGACCAGATCACGCTGCTCGACGCCTCAGCATGGCAGGCGATCTGACCATTTTCGGAAAGCGGGAGCAGGTTCTCGTCATGCGCGAGGAGCATGGCAGGCAGCAGGTCTATCAGGTCAATCTCTGCTCGGCAAGCCAGCTCTACAACTCCCCCGTATACTACCTGCAGCAGAACGATGTCGTCTATGTGGAACCCAACTCCATGCGGGCCCGCCAATCGACGGTAAACGGCAACAACGTCCGTTCGGCCTCGTTCTGGATGTCGCTGGCATCGCTGCTGACCACCATCACGGTACTGTTTGTCAAATAAACGAAAAACAAGAAACCTCATCATATGGAAACAACACCGAATCTTTCGCAAAACGAACAGGCGGACGACCCCATACAGATCAAGGATATATTTTTTCTGTGCCTTTCGCAATGGAAGTGGTTTGTCCTCTCGCTGCTGATCACCCTCGGGCTGGCATTTCTCTATCTGCTGCGGACCCCTTCAGTCTACACGCGTAATGCAGCCGTCCTGATTAAGGAGAATACCAAGGGACAGTCCCTCCCGTCCGACCTGGAATTCTCGGACATGGGACTCTTCCAGTCCAGCACGAACGTCAATAACGAACTGCTGGTCATGCAGTCGCCGGCAACCATGCTGGAGGTGGTCAAACGCCTCCATCTGGACATGAACTACCTGCTGCCCGGGCGGTTCCACGATCAGGTCGCCTACGGATCGTCGCTGCCCATATCGGTTACGACGCTCGATCTGACGGAAAACGGTTCGGGGCAGTTCGTGATCGACTTTCAGAAAAACGGTGCAATCGAACTGTCGGAGTTCGCACGGGGTGGGGAGGACCTTCTCCCGGGAAAAACCATCCGGGGAAAGCTGCTCGACACCCTTTCGACCCCGTTAGGAAGGATTGTCGTAGAACCGGCCCCGCATTTCAACCCGGAAACCCGGTATCCGAGGATCAAGGTTTCGAAATCGAACCTCTACGGTGCGGTCGGCGCCTATTCGTCCAAACTGACCGCGTCGATCAACGACAAGAAGGCCTCGGTCATCGACCTTGCGATCAAGGACGTCTCGATCCAGCGGGCCGAGGATATCCTCAACACCCTGATCTCGGTATACAACGAAAACTGGGTACGGGACAAGAACCAGATTGCCGTTTCGACATCGATGTTCATCAACGAACGTCTGAACATCATCGAACAGGAACTGGGCAATGTCGATGAGAACATCTCCTCCTACAAGAGCGAGAACCTGCTTCCCGACGTGCAGGCAGCCTCGAGCATCTACATGGCCGAAAGCAGCGAGGCCAATGCGCAGATCATGAATCTGAACAACCAGCTCTACATGACCAAGTATGTCCGGAACTACCTGACCAACGAGGCCAACAAGACACAGCTGCTCCCGGCCAACTCGGGCATCGAAGGGGGCAACATCGAGTCGCAGATCGCAGAGTACAACACCCTGCTGCTCCAGCGCAACAACCTGGTATCGAACTCCAGTACACAGAACCCGCTGGTCATCGACATGGACCAGTCCCTGTCCAAAATGCGCAAGGCGATCGTCGTCTCGATCGACAATGTGATCCTCACGCTCAACACCAAGATCGGCAGTCTGCAGCAGAACAAGCAGCAGGCCACGGCGCGTATCGCCGCCAACCCGACGCAGGCCAAATACCTGCTCTCCGTGGAACGTCAGCAGAAGGTCAAGGAGGCACTCTACCTCTTCCTGCTGCAGAAGCGTGAGGAGAACGAGCTCTCGCAGGCCTTCACGGCCTACAATACGCGGGTCATCACACCGCCCAGCGGCAGCATGGCCCCGACCTCGCCCGTAAAACGGAACATATTCCTGATCGCCATCATCCTCGGATTGGCCATTCCCGTCGGTGTCATCTTCCTTCTGGAAACCATGAATACCAAAATCCGGGGCCGGAAGGATATCGAAAAACTCTCCATCCCGTTCATCGGCGAAATTCCCCAATGGGGTTCGAGACGAAACAGACTGTCCAAAAAGTCGAGCAAGGAAACAACCTCGGTTGTCGTCCAGGAGGGAGCACGCGATATCATCAACGAAGCATTCCGCGTGGTCCGAACCAACCTGGAGTTCATAATCGGCAAAGGGGACAAGTCGAGCGTGATCGTCTTCACCTCCTTCAACCCGGGCAGCGGCAAATCCTTCCTGACGATGAACATCGCCACCTGTCTGGCCATCAAGGGGAAGCGGGTTCTGGTCATCGACGGGGACCTGCGGCACGGCTCGACCTCGGCCTATGTCGGCTCCCCGCGGCACGGTCTGTCCGACTACCTGAGCGGGAACATCAACAACGTCGATCAGATCATCGTGGCGGACAAGAGCCACGACACGATGCACGTCCTGCCCGTGGGAACCATTCCGCCCAACCCCACCGAACTGTTGGAGGAGCCCCGCTTCGGCGAACTCATCAGCCGGCTGCGCAGCCGTTACGACTACATCCTCATAGACTGTCCCCCGATCGAGGTCGTTGCCGATACGCAGATTATCGAGAAGGCGGCCGACCGGACGATCTTCGTGGTACGCGCCGATCTGCTCGAGCGCTCCATGCTGCCCGTTCTGGAGAATATCTATAAGGAGAAGCGTTTCAAAAACATGATGATGATCCTCAACGGCACGAACAGCCGGAATATCCGCTACGGCTATGGCAGCCGCCACGGATATCACTACGGATACGGATACTACGCCTACGGGTCATCCAAGCAGACGAAGAACTGATTGCCGAGGTGCGCATGTGGCCGTTCAAAAGAACCTTCAGCCTGAAAGATACCGGCCTGTTCGAGGGGTTCACCGACTGGCACTCGCATATCCTTCCGTCGGTGGACGACGGGGTGCGGTCGGTTGAAAGAGCCCTGGAGATCCTCGATCTCTACGCCTCCTACGGAATCGCGCAGGTCTGGTTCACACCCCACATCATGGAGGATGTGCCGAATACGACCGCAGCCCTTCGGGAGCGGTTTGCGGAGTTCCGCACCCGCTATACCGGAGCAATCGAGTTGCATCTCGCCGCCGAAAACATGCTCGACGGACTGTTCGAGAGCCGGCTCGAGGCCGGAGAGGTATTGCCCATCGGGAAAAACGGAAGCCACCTTCTGGTGGAGACCTCCTATTACAACCCTCCGGTGGATCTGTATGGGATTCTGGAGCGGATCAAGGCCAAAGGCTACTACCCGCTCATCGCCCACCCCGAGCGGTATCTGTATATGGAGAAGGCGGATTACGAACGCCTCCGCGCCGGGGGCGCGAAACTGCAGCTCGACCTCTTCTCGCTTGTCGGCCTTTACGGAGGCGACGCCCGGGAGAAGGCAGCGTGGCTCCTCGCACGGGGAATGTACGAAGCGGTCGGAACCGACCTGCACCGCAAGGAGATCTGTGCGGAGATGGGCGGTTACAGATTGACCCGCAGCGTGGTCGAATCGCTGGAGAGGGTTATCCGGGCCGACACCCTGAACCGATAGGCGGGAAGCGGCGCCCCGACGGAAGCAATATCAAAAAAACGGCACGGGCCGGCGAAACAGAATTCGCCGGCCCGTGCTGCATACATGCCGGAGCCCGTCAGAAGGCCAGTTTCGCCCCCACGAAATAGCTGCGCGGCAGCGACGGCCCGTAGACATAGGCCGAATCCTTGCCCGGTCCGTAATCCAGATCACGCTGGAAGCTGTCGAAGAGATTCTTGACGCCGGTGCTCAACTCCAGCCGCAGCTGGCGCGTCAGGCGCAGGTCGTAGCGCACGCGCAGACCCATGTCCCAGAAGGCAGGGGTGAGTGTCTCTTCGTCGTGCGCGATGAAGCCCGCATTGTGCTGCACGAGCATCCGCCCCGTAAAGGTCCCGAAGAGCGAAAGCGAAAGGTCGCGTACGACCGTGCAGTCGGCCGTAAGGAAGCCGTAGTGGTCCGGCGAGCGGAACATCCGCCGCTGGGGCTCCACCTCGTCCGACCAGCGCTCGGGCTCGTTGTAGCGGCTCCGCTGGAAGGTATAGCCCAGCTGCACCTCGAAGCGCCCGGGGATGCCGGCCTTCAGCTCGGCGCTCACGCCGCCGACCGTGGCGCCCGAGGCATTGCGCCGCTCGCGGATGATATTGCCCTGGGCATCCTCGCCCACTTTTTCGAGGGTGAAGACATCGTCGAGCATCGTATAGAATCCTTCGACCAGCAGGTTCGCCTGCACCCGTCCGAAGCTCCGCGTGAAATCCGCCGAGGCGCTCACGCTGTGCGAATATTCGGGCCGCAGGTTCGGATCGAGGCGGATGATCGAGATCTTGTGGTCCAGCGCGTCGATGTGCAGGTCCTCGTTATAGGCCTGCGGCGCCCGGTAGCCGCTCGAGTAACTCGCCCGCAACCCGACCCACGCCACCGGGCTGTAACGCAGATTGACCCGCGGCGAGAAGACCGGCCGTGCCATGAGGTTGTGCTTATCCAGACGTCCGCCGATCAGGAAATTCAGCCGTTCGCTCCGCCACTCGTTCTGGAAGAACAGGCCCCCGTTGCGGGTTGTCTGGCGGAAGTCGCGGCCGTAGCCGAGGTATTTGTCGTGCAGGCCGTTATAGTTGTACTCCGCACCGACGGTGAGTTTCGAGGGCAGGAAGAGCAGCCGCACGAAGTCATGGCTGAACTGTGCACCCGCCACCAGCGTGCGGTCGGTCGTCGCCCCGTAGGCATCGGCATTGCGCTTGGCACCGTAGTAGCTGTCGCGGACAATGCCCTGCGCCGAGGTGTAGATTCCGAGTTGCGAGCGGCCGTCGCGGCTGAACCAGTCGAACGAAAGGCCGCCGCCGTCGATGCGGTGGTTGAGCTGCTCGGCGATGTCGGCCATGTGGGGCGGCTGGTCGAAGGCGTTGCCGCCGCGGCGGAACTCATGGATATGGTGGTATTCGGCCGTCAGGCGCGTATAGGCCGAGGTACGGTAATAGGCGCGGAACCCGGCCGTCTCGGAGTTGAGCTGCGGGATATCCGAGAAACCGTCGCCGTTGCGGTCATAGGAGGCGCGGTCGCGGACCATGCCGAAAAGATAGACGCCCATGCGGTAGTCGTCCGAGACGAACGAGCCGTTGAGCGAGGTGTTGAAATCCGCCGGACCGCCTTCGATAATCTGGGTCGTACTCGAAAGCGAGAGCGAGTTGCGCCGGGGCTCCCGGGTGATGATGTTCACCACGCCGCCGATGGCGCTCGACCCGAAAAGGGCCGAACCGCCTCCGCGGACCACCTCCACACGCTCGATCATCGCCACGGGAAGCTGCTCGAGGCCGTAGACCGCGGCCAGCGAACTGAAGATCGGGCGGCTGTCGAGCAGCACCTGCGAATAGTGGCCCTCAAGGCCGTTGATGCGCAGCTGCGTGGTGCCGCAGTTGCCGCAGTTGTTCTCCACGCGCAGACCCGACTGGAAGGACATCGTTTCGGAGAGGTTGCACGAGGCCGTGGCGTCGAAAAGACGCTCCGAGGCCACGGAGACGATCGTCGGGGAGAAGCGCTTGTTCTGCTCCGTGCGGCTGGCCGAGACGACCACCTCCTCGACCGCAAGGGCCGAGGTCTCCAGTTCGAAATTGACCTCGAGCGTCTTGCCGGCGACCACCTCCACGGTCTGCCGCGCGGTGCGGTAGCCCATCGACGATGCCGTGAGGGTGAAACGTCCCGAGGGGAGGTTCTTGAGGAAATAGTGGCCCGTGGCATCGGTGGCCATACCGAGGGTCGTACCCTCCACGGCCACGGTCGCATAGGCGAGATGTTCGCCCGTACGGGCATCGCCGACATGTCCGGCGATATTCGCATCGCTCGGACGCTGCCGGGTTTCGGGGGCCTCTTCGGCCGGACACACCAGGTGCGTGAGGAGCACGGCAAGTGCTCCCGCAAGATATTTTTTCATGATTGGTTTCGGTTTTACGGGTTTTGAATAATCACATGCCGACGGGCACGGAGATCATCTCCGCGCCGTCTCGGAAAAACGAATGGATGTCAGCATGCGGGAGGGGCCCGTAACGCGAAGTGCCGCAGCGGGACACACTGCCGTGCGGCGGTTTTCCGGGGCTTGAAGAGGAAGGGACGCCCCAGCAGGCGCAGCGCCAGCGCCGCAAACGACGCCACGGCAACCACCAGCAGCGAAAGGTGCGCGATAAGCTGGAACTGCTGCGGCGTATGGCTGTGGGCGGGATTGCCCGACGTGCCGCCGGAGAAGGGGTGCGAATGGACATAGGTGCGCCCGTCGATGTGGTGGACGTGCGGGAAGAGCGTCGTGGCACTCCAGTACCACGAGAAGAGCGCCAGCAGGAGCAGCGCCACGATATGTCTACGGTCGCATCGCATCGGTTTCTTCGCGGACAAAGATAGGGGTTTTCGCCTCCCGGACAAAATCCCGGAGAAAAAACCCGCAAAAAAACGGGAGGTTCCGAGTTCGGAACCTCCCGTCGTCTGTTCCGCCGAAGCGGATGGTGTCGTGCATCAGAGCTTCGGGCCGGCTGCAACGAGGCTCTTGCCCTCCTCGTTGCCGGTGAACTTCGTAAAGTTCTTGATGAAGCGGCCGGCCAGATCCTGAGCCTTCGTGTTCCACTCCTCGGCGTTGGCGTAGGTGTCGCGCGGATCGAGGATCTTGGAATCCACGCCCGGCAGAGCGGTCGGGATCTCGAAATCGAAGATCGGGAGTTTCTTGGTCTCGGCCTTGTCGATCGAACCGTCGAGGATGGCGTCGATGATGCCGCGCGTATCCTTGATCGAGATACGCTTGCCCGTACCGTTCCAACCCGTGTTCACGAGGTAAGCCTTGGCACCCGACTTCTCCATGCGCTTTACGAGCTCCTCACCGTACTTGGTGGGATGCAGCGACAGGAAGGCGGCACCGAAGCAGGCCGAGAAGGTCGGCGTCGGCTCCGTAATACCGCGCTCGGTACCTGCCAGTTTGGCCGTGAAGCCCGAGAGGAAGTAGTACTTCGTCTGCTCCGGCGTCAGGATCGATACCGGGGGCAGCACGCCGAATGCGTCGGCCGAGAGGAAGATCACCTTCTTGGCGGCCGGAGCCTTCGATACGGGCTTTACGATATTCTCGATGTGGAAGATCGGGTACGATACGCGAGTGTTCTCCGTAACGGACTTGTCCGCGAAGTCGATGGCACCCTTCTTGTCTACCGTAACGTTCTCCAGCAGGGCGTTGCGGCGGATGGCGTTCCAGATGTCGGGCTCGTTCTCCTTCGAGAGGTTGATTACCTTGGCGTAGCAGCCGCCCTCGAAGTTGAAGACGCCGTCGTCGTCCCAGCCGTGCTCGTCGTCGCCGATGAGCTGACGCTTCGGGTCGGTCGAAAGGGTCGTCTTGCCCGTGCCCGAAAGGCCGAAGAAGATCGCCGTCTCGCCCTTCTCGTTCGTGTTGGCCGAGCAGTGCATCGATGCGATGCCCTTGAGCGGCAGCAGGTAGTTCATGTAGGAGAACATACCCTTCTTCATCTCACCGCCGTACCAGGTGTTGATGATCACCTGCATCTTCTCCGTGAGGTTGAAGACTACGGCCGTCTCGGAGTTCAGACCCAGCTTCTTGTAGTTCTTCACCTTGGCCTTCGAAGCGTTGAGCACCACGAAATCGGGCTCGCCGTAGTTCTCCAGCTCGGCGTCCGTCGGACGGATGAACATGTTCTTCACGAAGTGTGCCTGCCAGGCCACCTCCATGATGAAACGGATCTTCAGACGCGAATTCTCGTTGGCGCCGCAGAACGTATCCACCACATAAAGTTTCTTGCCCGAGAGCTCCTTCGAAGCGATCTTCTTGAGCTCCTTCCAGGCTGCCTTCGTAACGGGCTTGTTGTCGTTCTTGTACTCGTCGGAAGTCCACCAGATCGTGTCCTTCGTGGTGTCGTCCATCACGAAGAACTTGTCCTTGGGCGAACGGCCGGTGTAAACGCCCGTCATGACGTTCACGGCGCCCATGTCGGTCAGCTGACCCTTCTCATAGCCGCGCAGGCCCTTCTTCGTCTCCTCACGGAACAACTCGTCGTACGAGGGATTGTACACAACCTCGGTAACACCCGTGATCCCGTACTTTCTCAAATCCATCTTGTCCATAGTAATTGATATTTAATTAGAAATCCTCTTACTCTTTTTCAAACGGCCGGACGCCGCATTTTAGTATGGATGCGCACGCAATCCGACGGCACAAAGGTAGAAAAACTTTCCTAATTGTGAAAAAATTAACAGTCAAAATTTCGAAATTTATTTATTATTTTTTCCGATACCCCTATAAGACTAACCCCCAGCAAGATACGACGGACGGTAAAAATCCGCCGCAGCCATTTTCCGAGGCGGATCCGCCGGGCAATGCGCCGGGTCGGAGGCTTTTCGGGCCCGGTGTCCGGCACCCGGGAACATGCGGGGCCTCTCCGCACGGAGCCCGGCGGACGGATTTTTCGGAGATCTTTTTTCGCGAAACGGAGAGCCCCCGGATGCTTTTTTTTCGTACCTTTGATAGGTTATGGCCGGAATCTACTTCCACATACCTTTCTGCAAACGCATCTGCGCCTACTGCGACTTCTACAAGAGCGCCGACCTGCGCCGCCTGGGAGCCGTCGCGGAGGCGATGCACCGCGAACTCGACGCGCGCCGCGACTACCTGCGGGGCGAGCCGCTGCGCACGCGCTACTTCGGGGGCGGCACCCCGTCGCTCTGCCCGCCGGAGCTGCTCGGCAGCCTGCTGGAGCACACCGCACGGCTGTTCGACTGCTCGCAGGTCGAGGAGACCACCCTCGAAGCCAATCCCGACGACCTGACGCCCGAATACCTCGCGGCGCTGCGGCGCCTGGGCATCGACCGCCTCTCGATCGGCGTCCAGTCCTTCGACGACGACTGCCTGCGGCTGCTCAACCGCCGTCACAGCACCGCCCGGGCCATCGAGGCCCTGCGCGACGCCCGCCGCGAAGGCTTCGACAACCTGACCATCGACCTGATCTTCGGAATCCCCGGATTCGGAGGCGACTCGCTGCGCCGGACGCTCGACACCGCCCTCGAAACGGGCGTCGAGCACATTTCGGCATACCATTTGACCATCGAGAGCAACACCGCCTTCGGCCGCCGCATGGCGCAGGGCCGTTTCGCACCGGTCGAGGAGGCGGTCAGCGAGGAGGAGTTCCTCGAGGTCCACGACCGGCTCACCGCCGCCGGCTACGAACATTACGAGGTCTCGAATTTCGCCCGCCCGGGATTCCGCGCCCGCCACAATGCCGCCTACTGGCACGGCGTGCGCTACCTGGGCATCGGACCCGCGGCCCACTCCTTCGACGGCGGGGAGCGCCACTGGAACCCCTCGTCGGTGGAGCGCTACATCGAAGGGGCCGCCGCCGAAAACGAAACCCTCACCGAGCGCGACCGCTACAACGAATATGTCATGACCCGGTTGCGGACTGTCGAAGGGATCGACCTTCGGGAGGTGGCCGGACGGTTCGGGACAGAACGGGCCGCGCGCATCCCGGAGGCGGTCCGGCCGTGGGTGGAGCGCGGTACGGTCGTAATCCGCGGCGAAAGGGTGTCTGTCCCGCCCCGGCGCATGCTGCTCTCGGATGCGGTCATCGAGACCCTTTTCGAAACATAAGCGGCAGCGCAACCAAGTGAAACAGAAACGTTAAGTTATTCTTAAATATTTTTAATAAACTACAGTTGCTGTTGTTTTAAATAAATATATGTATTACCTTCGCGCCGGATTCCGGTGTCAAACACCGACAGCACACAAAACAAATATTACAAAAAACATATGAGCAAAACGAGACTTGCCCCCGATTTCCTGTTTGAAGTGAGTTGGGAGGTATGCAACAAAGTAGGCGGTATCCACACCGTCGTTTCGACCAAGGCCCAGACCGTAACGAAGAAGTTCGGCGACCGCTATATCCTGATCGGTCCCGACCTCTCGCACGAAGGGGTGAACCCCGAATTCGAAGAGGATCAGAACCTGTTGCGCGCCTGGCGGCAGACCGTCTATGCCGAAGGCATCCGCATCCGCGTGGGCCGCTGGAAGATCAAGGGATCCCCGCTGGTGATGCTGGTCGATTTCTCCTCGCTGATCCCGCGCAAGGACGAGATCCTGGCCAAACTCTGGGAGGACTACCACGTCGATTCGCTCTCGGGACAGTGGGACTACATCGAGCCCGTGCTTTTCGGCTACGCCGCCGGAACGGTGATCGCCTCCTACGTCAAGAACTTCTGCACATCGACCGAGAAGGTCGTGGCCCACTTCCACGAATGGATGGCCGCCGCCGGAGGCCTCTACCTGCGCCGATATGCCCCCTATGTGGCTACGGCCTTCACCACGCACGCCACGGTCATGGGACGCTGCATCGCCGGCAACCGCCTGCCGCTCTACAACGACCTGTCGAAATTCAACGCCGACGAACTGGCCCGCCAGTTCAACGTTACGGCCAAGCACTCGATCGAGAAGACCGCCGCGGAGAACCACGACGCCTTCCTCACCGTGAGCGACATCACGGCCAACGAATGCAAGTTCCTGCTGGGCCGCGAACCGAACGGCGTTACGCCCAACGGCTTCGAAAACGACTTCGTATGGACCGGCGACACCTATTATGCCAAGCGCGACGAGGCCCGCAAGTCGATGATTGCCGTAGCCGAAGCCTGCCTGGGCTGCACGTTCGCCTCCGAACCGCTGATCGTCGGCACGAGCGGCCGCTACGAGTTCCGCAACAAGGGCCTCGACGTCTTCCTCGAGTCGCTCAAGAAACTCGCCGCTTCGGACAAGCTCCAGCGCGAGGTGCTCGCCTATATCACCGTGCCGGCCGGCAACCGCGGACCCCGTCCCGACCTGCAGGCCCATCTGGCCGATCCTTCGAATCCGATCGACCCGAAACAGTACCGCTACTCGACGCACAAGCTCGAGAATCTCTCCGGAGACGCGATCGCCGCATCGATCCGGGGCAGCATCCTCGATACGCCCGAGTCGAAGGTCAAGGTGATCTTCGTGCCGACCTACCTGAACCGGAACGACGGCATCTTCAACAAGGATTACTACGAACTGCTCGTGGGCATGGACGTTACGGTCTTCCCCTCCTACTACGAGCCGTGGGGATACACCCCGCTCGAGTCGATCGCCTTCTCCGTGCCGACGATCACCACGACGCTCGCAGGTTTCGGCATCTGGGCCGAGAAGCAGCGCGAGCACGCCGGCGTGGAGGTCATCCGCCGCGACGACTACAACGACCGCGAGGTCGAGGAGCAGATCGCCGACGCCCTCGTCCGCTTCGCCGCCCTGGACGACAAGCGCGTGAACGAGGTGCGCGTCTCGGCTTCGGAACTCTCGATGTCGGCCCTTTGGGAGCACCTCTTCCCCGCCTACGAACAGGCCTACTCCGAAGCGGTCGAAAACTCCATCCTGCGCACCAACCGCGCCGTGCTCGACGACGGCGGCGCCACCGACGAGCAGATCAACTTCGTGCGCCAGCAGCTCTTCGTCGAGAAGCCCAACTGGCACCGCATGATGGTGGACAAGACGCTGCCCAAACGGCTGCATGCCCTCGAGGAGCTCTCGCGCAACCTCTGGTGGTGCTGGAATCCCGGGGCTCGCGACCTCTTCGAAGGCATCGACCCCGCACTGTGGGCCGCCTCGGAGCGCAACCCGATCGTCTTCCTCGACCGGTTGAGCGTCGAGCGCCTCAAGGCCCTCGAGCACGACGCGAACTTCCTCGCACAGCTCGACGCCGTACACACGCAGTTCCGCGACTACATGAACGAGAAGCCCGATCCGAAGACCACGACGATCTCCTACTTCTCGATGGAGTACGGCCTGCACTCGTCGCTGAAAATCTACTCGGGCGGTCTGGGCATCCTGGCCGGCGACTACCTCAAGGAGGCCTCGGACAAGAACGTCCCGATGGCCGCCGTGGGCCTGCTCTACCGCTACGGATACTTCACGCAGCGTCTCTCGGCCCAGGGCGCCCAGGAGGCCACCTATGAGGCCCAGAACTTCTACAAGCTCCCCATCACGCCGGTGCGCGACGCCGACGGCGGCTGGGAGACCGTAACCATCGCCTTCCCGGGACGTACGCTCTCGGCCCGCATCTGGAAGTGCCAGGTCGGCCGTACGGACCTCTACCTGCTCGACGCCGACTTCGAGGCCAACCTCGAGGAGGACCGCCAGATCACCTACTACCTCTACGGAGGCGACTGGGAGAACCGTCTCAAGCAGGAGATCCTGCTCGGCATCGGCGGTATCCGCGCCCTGCGCAAACTGGGCATCAAGCACGACGTCTACCACTGCAACGAGGGACACGCCGCCTTCATCGGCATCGAGCGCATCCGCGAGATGATCAACCACCGCCGCCTCTCCTTCTCCGAGGCGCTGGAAGTCGTGCGCTCCTCGTCGCTCTTCACGACCCATACGCCGGTTCCCGCCGGACACGACGCCTTCCCCGAATCGATGATCCGCCAGTACATGTCGCACTATCCCGACGTGCTGGGCATCACCTGGGAGCAGTACATCAACCTGGGCAAGACGAACCCCAACGACCCGAACGAGAAATTCTCGATGTCGGTGCTGGCCTGCAACCTCTCGCAGGAGGTGAACGGCGTATCGTGGCTCCACGGCGAGGTTTCGAAGGACATCCTGGGCAACATGTGGCCCGGCTACTTCAAGAACGAGCTCCACATCGGCTACGTTACCAACGGCGTGCACTTCCCGACCTGGATCGCCACGTCGCTGCGCCGCCTCTACGCCCGCTACTTCGCCGACGGATTCGAGGGACACGTCTACGACATCCCGGCCTGGCAGAAGGTGAACAACATCCCCGACGCCGAACTCTGGGGTGAGCGAATGAAGCTCAAGGACAAGCTCATCCGCCACATCCGCAAACGCTACAGCGACCCGAACCAGGTGCGGCTCGAATCGCCGCGCCAGATGCTGCAGACCATCGAGGGCATCAAGCCCGAGGTGCTGACCATCGGCTTCGCGCGCCGCTTCGCCACCTACAAGCGCGCCTACCTGCTCTTCACGAACCTCGACCGCCTGTCGGAGATCGTGAACAACAAGGAGCGCCCCGTACAGTTCGTCTTCGCCGGAAAGGCCCACCCGAACGACAAGCCGGGCCAGGACCTCATCAAGCGGATCGTCGAGGTGGCCGCCATGCCGCAGTTCGTCGGCAAGATCATCTTCCTGCAGAACTACGACATGGAACTCGCCCGCCGCATGGTCCAGGGCGTGGACGTATGGCTCAACACGCCGACGCGTCCGCTCGAGGCCTCGGGTACGTCGGGCGAAAAGTGCGTGATGAACGGCGTCATGCAGTTCTCCGTGCTCGACGGCTGGTGGGTCGAGGGCTACAAGGAGGGAGCCGGATGGATGCTGCCCATGGAGCGAACCTTCTCCGACCAGCGCTACCAGGACGAACTCGACGCCGAGATGATCTACAACACCATCGAGGAGCAGATCGCACCGCTCTACTACAAGCGCGACGTGCAGGGCATCCCGCACGAGTGGGTCGCCTCGATCAAGAAGTGCGTGGCCGACATCGCCTCGAACTTCACGACCAACCGCATGCTCATCGACTACGAAAACCGCTTCTACAACAAGCTCGCGGCCCGCAAGCGCGAACTCTGCGCCGACGCCTACCGCCTCGCTCGCGGCATTGCGGCCTGGAAACGCAAGGTTTCCGCCGCATGGGACAACGTCCGCGTCGTGGATGTCGAACGGGTGATGATCGACAAGAAGGCCGTCTGCGTCGGTGAGAAGTACCACTTCTCCGTAACGGTCGATATCGCCAACCTGCGGCCCGAGGACATCGGTGTCGAGATGGTCATGGCCCAGCAGATCGTCGGCGGCGAGACGATCAACGTTACCCGCACGATCCAGCTCGAAAAGACGCATGTCGAAGGACGTCTGGTTACCTACTCGCTCGACTACACCCCCGAGGAGACCGGTACCTACGACGTGGCGCTGCGCGTCTACCCGAGCAACCCGAACCTGCCGCACCGCATGGATTTCGCCCTCGTCAAGTGGGCCTGATCCTCCGCACGGCGCCGAAAAAAACAAAAATTTCGGCGATTCGGTTGCCGGTTTTGGAAAAATTGAATAACTTTATAAGACGAAACGTATTTTATAACATATGTCAGCACTTACCTTCGACAAAAGCGAATTGGGGAACCTGGAGTATTCGCTCCAGCGGGAGATGCTCTCGACGGACCGCATGGGCGGATACATGAGCACTACCATCGTCTGCTGCAACACGCGCAGATACCACGGACTGATGGTCGCCCCGATCGACGACAGCGACAAGACCTATGTATTGCTCTCGTCGCTCGATGAAACCGTCATCCAGCACGACCAGTCGTTCAACCTGGCCCTGCACCGCTTCCCGGGTGTGTACGAGCCGCGCGGGCACAAGTACATCACCGACTTCGAATACACGCCCACCCCGTCGATCACCTACCGCGTCGGCGGCGTGATCCTCCGCAAGGAGATGCTCTGGATCCACAAACGGACCCAGCTGATGATCCGTTACACGCTGCTCGACGCCCACTCGGAGACCCGGCTGCGCCTGCGTCCCTACCTCGCCTTCCGCGACAAGCACGCCCTGACGCATGCCAACATGGAGGCCGACGGGCACTCCTACCCGGCCGTGAACGGCGTGAAGTGCCGTCTCTACGACTCCTTCCCGTGGCTCTACCTGCAGACGAGCAAGCCCGGCACGGAGTTTATCCCGGCACCCGACTGGTACTACAACTTCGAATATCTCCAGGATATCGCCCGCGGATACGAAGGACATGAGGACCTGATGACCACGGGTTATTTCGAGACGGAACTCAAGAAGGGTGAAAGCATCATCTTCTCCGCCTCGCTCGACGAGATGGGCTCGACGAAGACCATCGAGGAGGTCTTCGCCGCCTCGATCGCCCGCCGCACGCACAAGATCGACTTTTTGAGCTGTCTCGAGCACTCCGCCCGCCAGTTCGTGATCCGCCGCCCGGGCAACCGCACCGAGGTGATCTCCGGATATCCCTGGCACGGCGTATCGGGCCGCCAGACCTTCGTCGCACTCCCCGGCATCACCCTCGAACAGGACCACAAGGAGGACTGCATCGACGTGCTCGACACCCAGGTGCGGGAGATGCGCGACGGCATGTTCTCCGGCTCGGCTTCGGCGGCCGAAGCGGCCGACGCCCCGCTGTGGTTCTTCTGGACCCTGCAGCGCCTGGAGAAGCAGCTCGGAGCCGCCGAGGTCTGGAAACGCTATGGAAAGGTCATGAAGGAGCTGCTGGAGGCCTATCGCAAGGGCATCGCAGGCTGCGTCGCCCTCCGCGAAAACGGGCTTATCTACGCCGCCGCAGACAACAAGGCCCTGACGTGGATGAACTCGACGATCGACGGCCGGGCCGTAACACCGCGCAACGGCTATCAGGTCGAAGTGAATGCCTTGTGGTACAATGCCGTATGCTACGCGCTCGAACTGGCCCGCAAGGAGAAGGACAAAGCCTTCGAGAAGGAGTGGGAGGCGCTTCCCGCCCGCATCGAAAGCGCATTCCGCGAGGTATTCCTCCTGCCGGAGGGCTATCTGGCCGACTATGTGGACGAGCAGGGTGCCAATGACGACATCCGCCCGAACATGATCCTGGCCTGCAGCCTTCCCTACAAGCCCATCGACGAGCAGACGCGCATCGACGTCATCCGCACCGTGCGCCAGCACCTGCTGACCCCCCGCGGCCTGCGGACCCTCTCGCCGCGCAACCCGCTCTACAAGGGTTCGCAGGAGGGTACGCCCCGGGAACGCGACTTCGCGGCCAAGAACGGCTCGGTATGGCCCTGGCTGCTGTCGTTCTACGTCCGTGCCTGCTTCGAAATCGACGGTGCCGCATACCTCCCGACCGCCGAGGAGATCCTCGCCGGCTTCGAGGAGGAGATCCAGTCCTACGGCATCGGCTCGATCGGCGAGCTCTATGACGCCGATCCCCCCTATGCGGCCCGCGGAGCCATCTCGCAGGCCTGGAGCGTAGGTGCGATCCTCGAGATCTACCACATGGTACAGTCGTACAAGGCTGCGGCCGGCACTCCGAAGAAACGGACGGCGAAGGCAGCAACGGCCGCTCCGGCCGCAACGAAGCGCCCCGCCGCACGGAAGAGCGCCGAAAAGACGCCGGCCGAAAAGAAGGCTCCGGCCAAGAGTGCCGCCGCGACGAAGAGTACGACCCGGAAGACCGCGGCATCGGCAGCGACGAAAAGAAAAACCACGAAATAAAACAACAAGAGCCCGGGCGCAGACGAGAAGGTGAATTGCGACGAACGGGGGGAGTTCCGCGAAACGACGGATCCCGGCAGGGAGAATCCGGCCGGAAAGACGGATCTCCGATAAAAGAATGACGCGCGCAGGCAACGAAAAGAAACAAAACAAATTCATTATGAGAGTTTTAATGTTCGGTTGGGAGTTTCCGCCCCACATTGCGGGAGGTTTGGGAACGGCCTGTTACGGAATGACCCGCGGACTGGCACGCAACGGCGTGGACGTAACCTTCGTCGTTCCGCACGCCTACGGCGACGAGGACCAGCGTTTCACGCGGGTACTCAACGCCAGCGACGTCGAGGCCATTTACGGCGCTACCGGAAGCGGTGCGGACGATGTGTTGAAGCGGATGTCATTCATCCAGATCGATTCGAACATGGTCCCCTACATCTCCCCCGAAGAGTATGATGCCTATCATGAAAAGTATGTGAAGACGGGCCAGACGACCTGGACGACGACCGACGCCTGGAAGGAGCGCTACACCTTCTCCGGCAAGTACGGTGCGAACCTCATGGAGGAGGTGGCCCGCTATGCCGTTGTCGCAGCGCAGGTTGCCCGGGAGCTGGAGGGGCAGTTCGACGTGATCCACGCCCACGACTGGCTTACCTACTACGCCGGAATCGCTGCCAAGCGCGTATCGGGCAAGCCGCTCGTCGTACACATGCACGCCACGGAGTTCGACCGCAGCGGCGAGAACATCAACACGCAGGTCTATGCCATCGAGCGCGCCGGCATGGAGGCCGCCGACCGGGTGATCTCCGTTTCGAACCTCACGCGCAACATCGTCGTTTCGCGCTACGGAATCCCCGCCGAAAAGGTCGTAACGGTCCACAACGCCGTACGCTTCGCCGAACATGCGAGTGCCGTTCCCGAGCGCGGCGTCAAGGACAAGATCGTAACCTTCCTCGGACGCATCACCTACCAGAAGGGGCCCGACTACTTCGTCGAGGCTGCCGCCAAGGTGCTCAAGCGCCTTCCGGATGTCCGTTTCGTGATGGCCGGATCGGGCGACATGATGAACCACGTCATCCGCCGCGTCGCACGCCTCGGAATCGCCGACCGATTCCATTTCACGGGATTCCTCCGCGGCGAGGACGTGCACAAGATGTTCCAGCTGTCGGATGTCTACGTCATGCCTTCGGTTTCGGAACCCTTCGGCATCTCGCCCCTGGAGGCCATGCGCTCGAACGTGCCGGTGATCATCTCCAAGCAGAGCGGTGTGGCCGAGGTGCTTGACTACGCCGTGAAGGTCGATTACTGGGACGTGGACGCCCTGGCCGACGCCATCTACGCGCTGGTCAAATACCCCGCACTGGGCCAGATGTTCGCCTCGAAGGGTCTCGAGGAGGTTACCAACCTCAAATGGAACGACGCCGCAGCCAAGATCAAGACGGTCTACGAGGCAGCGATCGAAGAGAATCAAAAACAAAATAAATAACACCCCACCTATTATGAAAACCGTCTGTCTGTACTTCCAGGTACACCAGCCCTGGCGTCTGAAGAAATACCGCTTCTTCAACATGGGCAAGGACCACAACTACCTGGACGACCTCACAAACCGCTCCATCATGCAGAAGGTGGCACGCCAGTGCTATCTGCCGATGAACGCCCTGCTGCTGAAGCTCATCAAGGAGAACAAGGGCAAGTTCCGCTGCTCGTTCTCGATCACCGGCATCGCCGTCGAGCAGTTCCGGGCCTACGCCCCCGAGGTGCTCGAATCGTTCAAGGAGCTCGCCGCCACGGGTTGCGTGGAGTTCCTCGCCGAGACCTACTCCCACTCGCTGGCGTCGCTCGCCTCGAAGGAGGACTTCACCCAGCAGGTGAAACTCCACATGAACCTCATGAAAAAGGAGTTCGGCGTAAAGCCCACGGCCTTCCGCAACACGGAGCTCATCTATTCGGACGATATCGGCGCCATGGTCGCCGGCATGGGATTCCGTACGATGCTGGCCGAAGGCGCCAAGCACGTCCTCGGATGGAAGTCGCCCAACTACGTCTACGCCAACGCCGTGGACCAGAAGCTGCGGCTGCTGCTGCGCAACTACAAGCTCTCGGACGACATCGCCTTCCGCTTCTCGAACCGCAGCTGGGACCAGTGGCCCCTCACGGCGGAGAAGTATGTGAAGTGGATCGCCTCGGACGAAACGCCCGGCGAGGTCATCAACCTCTTCATGGACTACGAGACCTTCGGCGAGCACCAGGCTGCCGATACGGGTATCTTCGAGTTCATGCGCGCCCTGCCGAAGGCCATCCTCGCCAAGAAGAACGGCCTGGAGTTCGCCACCGTCAGCGAGGCGGCCAAGAAGTACCAGCCCGTCTCGGTGCTCCACTGCCCGCATGTGATGTCGTGGGCCGACGAGGAGCGCGACGTTACGGCATGGCTCGGCAATGAGCTCCAGAACGAGGCCTTCTCGAAGCTCTACGCCCAGAAGGAGAAGATCGCAGCGCTCAAGAGCGCCGACTTCGACTATGTCTGGAGCTTCATGCAGACCTCCGACCACTTCTACTACATGGCGACGAAGTGGCTCTCGGACGGCGACGTGCACTCCTATTTCAACCCCTACGACTCGGCCTACGACGCCTTCATCAACTACATGAATGTCCTTTCGGACTTCATCATCGAGTTGGACAAGGCCGTAGCGGCCAAGGCAGCCAAGACGAAATAGTCCGGCGCCGGAGCTTCCGGAAAACGAAACGGAGCGGCCTCCCTGCGGGGCCGCTCCGTTTGTATCTCCCTATATCTCCTTTCGCTGTATTCCGCAAACATGCCGCGGCTGCATCCGGCCGCGGCACGTTCCTTTACCGCTGGCGCTTGTAGCGCGACGGCGAGGTGCCGGTATGCTGCTTGAAATATTTGCCGAAGAAGGACTGCGTCGAGAAGTTCAGGTGGTAGGCGATCTCCTGGATGCTCATGCCCGAATACTTGAGCAGCGACTTGGCTTCGAGAATCACCGACTCGTCGATCCACCGCGCCGCCGTCTTGCCGCTCACCTCCTTGACCACCGAGGAGAGGTACTTGGGCGTGATGTTGAGCTGCCGGGCATAGAAACTCACGTTGCGCTCGCGCTTGCTGTACTGCTGCAGCAGGGTCATGAACTCGTTGAAGAGCACCTCGCAGCGGCCCTGTTTCTGCTCGACCTGACGGTCCCGCTGGTTGATCTCCGTAATGATGTAGAAGGCCGTGGTGAAGAGCGAACGGATGATCTCGCTGCGGTAACGCTCCTTGTCGCTGCGGAGCATCGCCTTGATGAGCTGGAACAGCTGCCGGATCTCGCTCACGTCCTCCGCCGAGACCTCCAGAACCGGGGCCTTGCCGATACGCATGTAGACGGGCAGCGAGGTCGAAAGGTCGATCTGAACCTCATTGACGAACGACTTGGAGAAGGCCACGAAATAGGCCGCGGCATTCGACGAGCACTTCACCGTGCGGATGATGCTGTTGGGATTGATGAGGACGATGTTGTTGGGCCGGACCTGATAGGTCTGCATGTCGATCGACACGGTCGCCTCGCCGGCCATCATGATGACGGCCGAGAAACCGTCGATCGCCGCAGGATAGTCGGCCGTCGTGTTGTTCCGGGCCGACAGGGCGGTGATCACCAGATCATCCGACAGATAGGACACGTCGCTCATCTCCTTCTTGATCCGGGAGATCGATACCTTGTGCAACCCTTCGCGCCCGCTTCCGGGCGCACCTTTTCTCGTCTTTCCGTACTCCATCATATCACTCACTGCGTCGCTGTTCGGACAAATATAACAATTTTCAACCGAATATCCAAAATCCGGATATTATACCGCCGCCTCCGGGGAAAAGCACCCGGGACAAACGGCACCCCGCCGCTTCCGGAGAGGCGTCCACGCCTGCCGCCGCGGACGTTATTCCGCCGACGGCGGGCAGAAAACCCGCAGGCCGCCCGCGATGCACTCGATATGTAGCGGAAATTCCGCGCCCCGCTGTCCGTCCACATCGGTCGGTTCATTGACCGTCGAACGGATCTCGATCCGCCGGGCCTGAAGGTGGCGCACGATCTTCGGATTGCCGCCCAGCAGGTATTGTCCCATGGCCAGCGTCGAACGCAGCAGGTCGCGTTTCTCGAGCAGGATGCAGTCCAGCAGGCCGTCCTTGATCGACGATCGCCGCGCCAGGGGGAACCCCCCGGCCGTCTCGCCGTTGAAGATGAGCACCATGAGCGAACGCAGGTCGAAACGCTCGCCGTCAGCCTCGATCTCGAGCGGCACGGCGTGCATGGAGCTCACCTCCTTGACCCCCTCGATGATGTAAGCCAGCTTGCCGATGAGGTGCTTGCGCTCGTCGGGCGTACGCTGCGAGGTGGTGGTGAAGATGCCGAAACTGAAGACATTGACGAAATAGATGCCGTTCACACAGCCGCAATCGACCTGCTCCTCGACCCCCTGCGCAATCTGCCGGGCCGCTTCGAGCGGCTTGCGCGACATGCCCAACGCCCCGGCAAAGTCGTTGGCCGTGCCGGCCGGAATCACGCCGAAGGGGATATCGAGCCCCGAGCGTTTCATGGCGTTGAGCGCAAAATTCAGGGTCCCGTCGCCGCCGGCGACCACCATCAGCGAGACGGACTCGTTCCCCTCGAAGGGATTCCTGTTGAAATCGATCTCCTGCGGACGGATGTCATATCCATAGGCACGGAAAACCGTGCAGAGCTCTTCGATCTGAATGTCGATTTTCCCCTTGCCCGACTGCGGGTTATAGAGCAAAACGGCACTTTTCATGGTTTGTATTCCTCTTTAATCGGACCCACTCGACGGGTCGGTTTTTTATTTCAAAATCAGCTGCTCCATGGCCGGGGAGACATACTCCTCGTAACGGTCGCCCTCGCCGGCCAGGATGAAGTAGGCCTTCATGCCGGGCATCTCCGCAACCCGCTTCAGGGCCTCGTCGGCACCCATCGCCAGGAACATCGTGCCCAGGGCATCGGCCTCGGCGCAGGTGGGCGCCACGACCGTAACGGACAGCAGCCGCGAAAGGGCGCTGCGCCCCGTACGGGGGTCGATCGTATGAGCCACCTTGTGCCCCTCGGCATCGAGGTAGTAACGGCGGTAGTTGCCCGAGGTGGCCATGCCTCCTTCGTGCATCGCGATGCGCCGCTGCAGGTAGCGGCCGTCGCTCATGTTGCCGTCGAAGGGGGTCTCGACGCCGATGCGCCACGCCTTGCCCTCGCGGTTCACGCCCCGGCAGCGGATCTCGCCGCCGATGTCCACGATGTAGTTCCGTGCGCCGTGGCGCTCGACGAGCGCCGCCAGCAGATCGACCGTATAGCCCTTGGCCACCGAGTTGAAATCAAGCTGCACGCGCGGATCGCTCTTCACCAGACGCCCCTCCACGATGCGCACCTTGTCGCGCCCGACGAACGTCAGGATCGAATCGATGTTCGGGTGCGCCTCGGCCTCGCGTCCGGCAAAGCCCCACGCCTCGACCAGCGGCTTGACCGTTACGTCGTAGCAGCCGCCGCTCAACGCCCCGATGCTGTCCGCCAGGCGGAGGTTGAAGGCGATATGGCGATCGACGCTGTCCGTCTCGTTGCGGTTCAGGCGGCTCAACAGCGACGTCGGATCGAAGATCGACATCGACGCCTTGGCCTCGCGGTCGAGCTCCATGACGGCGGCGTAAAGTTCCTGCGCACTCGTCTGCGGGACGTCGGCCACGATGTGCAGCGTCGTGCCGAGCATCGTGCCGTCCACGACCGTATAGTCATCCTCCGTTCCGGGGCCCGCGCACCCCGCTGCAAAAAGCGCGGCGAAGGCCCCCCAAAGGTACTTTTTCAGCATAGTTTTCACCTGTTTATCGGCAAAAATACGATTTTCCCGCCGATCCGAAAGCTTTTCCGCCCAAAAAGAGAAATAATTTTTCACTTTTCATGCGCAATTGCCATTTATTTCGTACCTTTGCAAAACGCTCTGGCGTTATCCACGGTAAGGGGGATGCGTCGTAGAGTGGAACTTAAATAAACTTTTACACAATGGCTTATTTAACAGCAGAAAAAAAGCAGGAGCTTTTCGGCCAGTACGGCAAGTCTAACACCGACACGGGTTCTCCCGAGAGCCAGATCGCGTTGTTTTCGTACCGTATCAACCACCTTACTGAACACCTCAAGAGCAACAAGCACGACTTCGGAACCCAGCGCGCCCTGCTGCGCCTGGTAGGTAAGCGCCGCCAGTTGCTGGTGTACCTCAAGGAGGTCGATATCGAGCGCTACCGCGCCATCGTCAAGACGCTCAACCTCCGCAAGTAATCCGAGGAAAAAATGAGGGCAATTCCCGCGAGGGGTTGCCTTCATTTTCATTCGAACGAACAATCGAAACACACAAGGTTAAGAAGTTTTATGGAAGAAAAGAAGCTGTACAACGCAGTCCGCAAGACGATCACGCTGGCCGACGGACGCCAGATCGAGATCGAAACGGGCAAGCTGGCCAAGCAGGCCGACGGCTCGGTCGTCGTCAAGATGGGCGACACGATGCTGCTCGGTACGGTCGTGGCCGCCAAGGATGCAAAACCCGACACAGATTTCATGCCCCTCCAGGTCGAATACAAGGAGAAGTACGCCGCCTGCGGCCGCTACCCCGGAGGTTTCATGAAACGCGAAGGCAAGGCCAATGACAGCGAGATCCTCGTTGCCCGACTCATCGACCGCGCCCTCCGCCCCCTGTTCCCCTCGGATTACCATGCCGAAGTCTACGTTACCGTAACGCTGATCTCGGCCGACAAGGATATTCAGCCCGACGCCCTGGCCGGCCTCGCCGCCTCGGCAGCCCTCGCCGTTTCGGACATCCCCTTCGGCGGCCCCATCTCCGAAGTGCGCGTCGTACGCCGCAACGGAGAGTATGCCATCAACCCCAACTTCTCCGAGATGCCCGAGTGCGACCTCGACATCATGGTCGGCGGTACGATCGACAACATCCTCATGGTCGAGGGTGAGATGAAGGAGGTTTCGGAGGAGGTCATGCTCGGCGCCATCAAGTTCGCCCACGAGGAGATCAAGAAGCACTGCGCCGTACAGATCGAACTCTCGAAGGAGCTCGGCAAGGAGGTCAAGCGCACCTACTGCCACGAGGTCAATGACGAGGAGCTGCGGGAGACGATCATCCGCGAGCTCTACGACAAGGCCTATGCCATCGCCACGAGCGGCACGATGAAGCACGAGCGCGAAGATCTGTTCAACGCCCTCGAGGCCGAGTTCGCCTCGCGCTACACGGAGGAGGAACTCGTCGAGAAGGCCCCGCTAATCCACAAGTATTTCCACGACGACGTGCAGAAGAAGGCCATGCGCAACATGATCCTCGACGAAGGCAAGCGTCTCGACGGCCGCCGCACGGACGAGATCCGTCCGATCTGGTGCGAGGTGGGCTACCTGCCCGCCGCCCACGGCTCGGCCATCTTCACCCGCGGCGAGACGCAGTCGCTGACGACCGTAACCCTCGGCACGAAACTCGACGAGAAGGTCAAGGACGAGGTGCTCGTGCAGGGCACCGAGCAGTTCGTGCTCCACTACAACTTCCCGCCCTTCTCGACGGGCGAGGCCAAGGCCGCACGCGGACTCTCGCGCCGCGAGATCGGACACGGGCACCTCGCATGGCGCGCCCTGAAGCCGATGATCCCGCTGGGCGAGGAGAACCCCTACGCCGTGCGCGTCGTGTCGGACATCCTCGAGTCGAACGGCTCGTCGTCGATGGCCACCGTCTGCGCCGGAACCCTCGCGCTGATGGACGCCGGCGTGAAGATCAAGAAGCCCGTGTCGGGTATCGCCATGGGTCTGATCTCCGATTCAGCCACGGGCAAGTGGGCCGTGCTCTCGGACATCCTCGGCGATGAGGACCACCTCGGAGACATGGACTTCAAGGTTACCGGTACGCGCGACGGCATCACCGCCACGCAGATGGACATCAAGGTGGACGGCCTCTCCTACGAGGTGCTCGCCGCCGCCCTCGAGCAGGCCCGCAAGGGACGCCTCTACATCCTCGACAAGATCACCGAGTGCATCGCCGAGCCGCGCGCCGACTACAAGCCGTGCGTGCCGCGCATCGTGCAGATCACCATTCCGCAGGACATGATCGGTTCGGTCATCGGCCCGGGCGGAAAGGTCATCCAGGATATCCAGAAGACCACGAACACCACGATCACCATCACGGAGGTGGACAACAAGGGCATCGTCGATATCTTCGGTGTGGACAAGGCCGCCCTCGACGGCGCCCTGGCCCGCATCAAGGCCATCGTGGCGATCCCCGAGGTGGGCGAGACGTACCACGGCAAGATCCGCTCGATCGTCGCCTTCGGCGCCTTCGTCGAGATCATGCCGGGCAAGGACGCCCTGCTGCACATCTCCGAGATCGACTACAAGCGCTTCGAGACCATGGAGGAGACCGGCCTGAAGGAGGGCGACGAGATCGACGTCAAGCTCATCGGCATCGACCCCAAGACGGGCAAGCTCAAGCTTTCGCGTAAGGTGCTGCTTCCCAAGCCCGAAGGCTATGTCGAGCGGGAGCGCCGCCCGCGTCCCGAACGCTCGGAGCGCCGCGACCGCGGAGAGCGTCGCGACCACAAGGAGCGCAAGGAGGAGTAAACCGGCTGTCAATGTGAAATTTCGGGCGGAAAACTTCTTTTGAATTTCCGCCCGAAATATTGCACAATTTGCAGGACTTTTCTATATTTGCAGGGTCCGGGCCCGCGATCGGGCCGCCGGGATGCGACAGAAAGAAAAACGATCCGGAAAAGTCCGGCGCATTTTGGAATAATCGGGAAAAACTGGAATAAAGGCAAACACCAAAATAAACAATTAAAAATCTACCGTTATGAAAAAGCTAATGAAATTGAGCATGGTGCTCGTTGCTGCCTCGCTGGCATTTACGAGCTGCAATTGCTTCAAGAAGATGGCCAAGAACCGGGAGGACGTGCAGCTGACCGTCGCACCCGAGATTCTGACGCTCAACAACGGCATCGTTGCTGCCGACATCAACGCAACGTTCCCCGTGAAGTACTTCAACGCCAAGGCTGTGGTAAAGGTAACCCCGGTTATCGTATTCGAGGGCGGCGAGGTAGCTGCAGCTCCCCACTTCTTCCAGGGTACGAAGGTGGACGACAACTACACGGTTGTCGATAAGAAGAACGGCGGCAACGTTACGATGCACGTCGAGTTCCCGTACGATCCCCGCATGGACCAGAGCGAACTGCAGCTCCGTGCCGAGATCAAGTGCCCGGGCGGCAAGTGCAAGGAGTTCACGCTCGTGAACCTCAACACGGGTGCCATCCCCACCAAGGAGGAGGCTGCCGTGCTGGCCGGCAACGACCAGGCTGCCAAGGCTGCCCTGACCAAGAAGTTCGGTCTGACGGTTGCCTACGGCGTGAACACGCTGCAGAAGGACCTCAAGTACGGTGATCTGATGGAGCAGATGGACAACAACTTCAAGCGCATCACCACCGTTGTGGACAAGACCGACCTGCTCTACCGCATCAACTCGTCGGTTGTAACGAAGAAGAACGAGAAGGCCGCCAACCTCGACGCCTTCAAGGCCAACGTGGATAAGAACCTCACGAACGACCGCGCTACGCAGAGCATCGCCGTGAAGGGTTACGCTTCGCCCGACGGTCCGGAGAAGTTCAACGACAAGCTGTCGAAGGCTCGTAGCGAGTCGGGACACAAGGTCGTAGCCAAGCTGCTCAAGGATTCGGGCCTCGACATCGACGCCGCAGCCTACGGTGAGGACTGGGACGGCTTCAAGGAGCTCGTCGAGAAGTCGAACATCAAGGACAAGAACCTCATTCTCCAGGTGCTGAGCCTCTACAACTCGCCCGCAGAGCGTGAGAGCGAGATCAAGAACATGTCGGCCGTATTCAACGAGCTCAAGGAGGAGATCCTTCCCGAGCTGCGCCGTTCGCAGATCGTGAATACCACCGACCTGCAGGGCAAGACCGACGAGGAGATCATGGCCGCATACCGCAACGGCGGTGAGCTGTCGGTTGAGGAGTACCTCTTCGCCGCACAGGTGCTGACCGAGGATCCCGCCGAGCAGGTTGCCATCCTGACCGCCGCTTCGAAGAAGTACAACGACGCCCGCGTTTGGAACAACCTCGGCGTAGCCCAGACGAAGGTCGGCGACAAGGCCGCTGCCCTGAAGTCGTTCGAGAAGGCTGCCAAGATGGATTCGTCGAAGGAGATGAACAAGAACCTCCTGCTGGCCAACCTGGCTAACGGCAACACCGCCGAGGCCAAGAAGTATGCCGCTGCCGCCGACGCTCAGGCCAAGGCTGCCATGGCTGCCGCCGAGGGCGACTACAAGACGGCCGTGAAGAACCTCGAGGGTTACAACGCCGCCATCGCCATGGTACAGTCGAACGACCTGGCAGGTGCCAAGAAGGCCATCGCCAAGGACAACTCGGCCGAGGCCGACTACCTGCGTGCCGTGATCGCCGTGAAGGAAGGCGACCTGAAGACCGCAGAGGCACAGCTCAAGAGCGCAACCTCGAAGAATCCCGAACTGGCCAAGAAGGCTGCCAAGGATGTCAATCTGAAGGCGCTCAAATAAGCGATCCGCCGAAAGGCCCGCTGCGTTCCGAAAGGACCCGACTGCGGGATGAGACAAGGGGCTTGAACCGGGAAGGTTCAGGCCCTTTTTTTGCAGTATCCGGAAGGCGGGCGGCAACCGGCAAAAAGCCGGAGCGAAAATAATTTTCCGCAGGAGGCCCGCGGATCGAATAATTTTTCTAATTTTGTCAAAAACAGCATAACGTATGGAATACGCCAATCACCTGAACGAATACGCCCCGGCATGGAGCGAGGAGCGCGTGAACGAAGAGGTAGCCCGCATCCGCAAGGTGGCAGAAGCCCGCAACCACAACACAGAGGTCTACAAGTTCTGCTACTCGGCCATCGATCTGACGACCCTCTCGTGCAACGACTCGGTAACCTCCGTTACGGAGTTCGCCCGCAAGGCCGCAGCGTTCTACACGAAATACCCGCACATCCCCAACGTGGCTTCGATCTGCGTCTATCCTTCGTTTGTGGAGACCGTCGGCCTGGCCGTGGACGGCACGCCGATGCGTATCACGAGTGTTGCCGGCGGATTCCCCGCCTCGCAGACCTACCTCGAAGTGAAGGCGCTCGAGGTTTCGATGGCTGTCGAGAACGGAGCCGACGAGGTCGATATCGTCCTCAACGTGGGCCGCATGCTCACGGGCGAATACGACGAGGCGGCCAACGAGGTGGAGGTGCTCCGCGCGGAGATCGACGAGGATATCGTGCTGAAGGTCATCATCGAGTCGGGTGCGCTGAGGACGCCCGAGCTGATCCGCAAGGCCTCGCTGCTCTCGATGTTCGCAGGCGCCGACTTCGTAAAGACCTCGACGGGCAAGATCGACGTGGCCGCCACGCCGGAGGCCGCCGTGGTGATGTGCCAGGCGATCCGCGACTACTACGAGAAAACGGGCCGCAAGGTGGGCTTCAAGGCTGCCGGAGGTGTCCGCACTCCCGAGGAGGCCGCTCTCTACTACACGATCGTCGAGGAGATCCTCGGCAAGGAGTGGCTCACGACCGACCTGTTCCGCATCGGCGCCTCGTCGGCGGCGAACAATCTCCTCTCGGCTATCGAGGGCAAGACGGTAAAGTACTATTGATCCCGTGCCGCACGGCGCGGTATGCAAAGAAAAAACGGACGACCCGCATCGAAGCGGGTCGTCCGTTTTTTCTGACCGTCGCGCCCTACGGCTCGGGCTGGCCGACTGGCTGCTCCCCGGCCGTCATCTGCTCCGCCGTACTCCCGGAAGCAAGCATCGAACGGTAGTTGCCGCGGTTCATCACCGCGAAGACGATGATGGCCAGCGTCGCCAGGGCGAGGATCCAGCCGACAATACGCCTGATCATTTTTCCTCCTCCTTTCCTTCGAGAATCCCGAGGGCCCGCATGATGACGTTGTCCACGGGATAGATGTTGGCATAGAATCCATTGTCCTCGAGGGCCGTATTGCGGCCGATGTAGGCGCGCAGCTGCGCCTCCATGAGCTGCCGCGAGCGGGCGATGTCGCCGTAACGCGGCGCAACGCCCTGACGGGCCGCATAGCGGATGAAGTCGTCGAAGAGCGTCCGGTCGCTGTCGAGCAGCGCCTGCAGCTCATCGACCGACTGCACGGCGTTCAGCGCCTCACGATGGCGGTCCGAATACTCGATCGTATAGCGGTAGAGGATGTTGCGTCCGGCCACCTCGAGGAAATATTTCGTTACGCCGGTCGTGTCGGCCGGCACGAAGACGTCGGGCATGATGCCGCCGCCGCCGTAGACCACCTTGCCGCCCGGCGTTACGCGCTTGAGCGAATCAACGAAGTGGATGCTGTCGGCCGAGAAGAACTCGTTGTTGCGGTAGCGGTTCCAGAGGTCCTCCTCATAGGAGGCCTCGTCGCCGATCGTATAGGGTTTCTGGATCGAGCGGCCCGTCGGCGTGTAGTAGCGGGCCGTGGTAAGCCGCAGGGCCGATCCGTCGGCATAAGGAATCTGCTGCTGTACGAGGCCCTTGCCGAACGAGCGGCGGCCGATGATCGTGCCGCGGTCGTTGTCCTGGAGCGCTCCGGCGAGGATCTCGCTCGATGAGGCGCTCGCCTCGTCGATCAGCACCGCAAGCTCCATGTCGCCGGCCGTACCCGTACCGTCGGCATATTCGCGCAGCTGTTTGTGGTAGCGGTCTTCGGTGTAGACGATCAGCTGCCCTTCGTGGAGGAACTCGTTGGCCACGGCGATCGCCTGGTCGAGGAAACCGCCCGAATTGCCGCGCAGGTCGAAGATCAGTTTCGAGACACCCTGCTTGCGCAGCGTGTCGAGCGCGGCATGGAGCTCCGCAGAGGTCGTGCGGGCGAACTGTCCGAGTTTGATGTATCCGATGCCGTCGGCAATGCGGAAGGCCGACTCGATGCTGCGGAGCGGAATGGCGTCGCGCTCGACCTCCACATCGACCAGCCCCTCGATGCCCTGTCGGCCGAGACCGAGGCGCACTTTCGAACCGCGCGGTCCGCGCAGCATCCTGACGATGTTGTTCTGGGGGATCTTCCGCCCGGCGACGAGCGAGTCGTTGATCGTGAGGATCCTGTCGCCGGCCTTCACACCGGCCTTGTCGCTCGGACCCCGCGGAACGACGTTCAGCACGATCACCGTGTCGGTGGCCATGTTGAAGACCACGCCGACGCCGTCGAACTCCCCTTCGAGGGGTTCGTTCAGGGCGGCCATCTCCGAAGCGGGGATATAGACCGAATGGGGGTCGAGCTCACGCACCAGCAGCGGAAGGACATGCTCGGTGAGCGAATCCATCGAGATCGAATCGACGTAGCGGTTCTCGATGAGCGAGAGCGTATAGGTGAGTTTGCCGCCAGGAGAGGAGATCCGGTTGAGCATGCCCCGGATCTCGGAAGCCGTGTCGTGGCGCCCGAGATACTGCCCGAAGAGGATGCCCAAGACAACCCCCGCGGCCAGAATCAGCGGAAAAAGTACGGTATGTTTCGAATTTCTGTACATGATCTGCAGGCGGCACGGGCCGCCGAATGTCGGTTACTTGTTCTTGAAGGTATAGGTCAGGCCCACCGTCAGCTGCGTGAAGGTCTGCACATCAAGGTTCTGGGCCCGGTTGTAGTAGAGCTGGAAGTTCACCGTCGTCTTGATATACTTCGTGGCGTAGAGCTCCAGCGTGTTTTCCCAGCGCACCGTGGGATGGATCGCCAGGCGCGGCTTGTCCTTGACGTTCTGATCGCCGGCCAGCCACGCCTCGTAGGCGTGCCGGTACTCGGTATAGTCGTCGATGCGGTTCTTCATCCCGAGGTTGCTCATCCAACCGTAGAAGGCCGAGACCCGCGTCTTGTAATGCATGTAGTTCGTCTTGCCGAAGTAGCGGTCGAAGTCGATCTGGATCGACGAACCGCCCTCGTATTTCGAGGTCTTGTCGGGATCCTCGATACCGTAGGCATAGGCGGGCTTGATCTCGTTGCCGTCGGCATCGAACTGCTGGCGGCGGATCCAGTCGCTCTCGGCGAAGGTCGCGTTGAGCGACAGCGGCGAGAGGTTGATGACGATCGGGAAACGCTTCACCGGGCAGTTGTAGGTAAAACCGAACGAAAGGTCAAGGTATCCCGGGGTCATGAAGGTGCTCTTCAGGTGGCGGCGCTCCTGCTCGGTACGCGAAACGTAACCGTTCACGAACTGGCTGCGGACCTTGAAGATCGATCCGTAGGTCCAGTTCTTCGCCATCTTGAAGGCCGGGGCCAC
>ERZ1664516.3-NODE-3-length-59522-cov-8.967007_pt1 | contig 59522 bp, 39 predicted proteins | sample MGYA00575334_ERZ1664516 | MGnify/ENA primary metagenome ERZ1664516 (study PRJEB40874, sample SAMEA4040745) | Gallus gallus | biome: gut; material: content | place: India | collected 2016-01-01 | study: EMG produced TPA metagenomics assembly of PRJEB14491 data set... | reverse complement strand
TACTTCGTAACGAAAGGGGTGGTGGGCCTCTTCTGATGCGGCACGGTACGGCACAGGGCGGGGAGCTCCTTATGGAAGGGGCTCCCCGCCCTGTCTGTGTGGGTTACGGAATCCGCGGAAGTGCCGGTTGTTCGTGTTCGGTATAGCGCAGAACCTCCTCCCGTACGAAATCGGCCAGGGTGCGTGCTTCCCGGACGTCGAGCGGTGTGGGGTATCCCATCAGCACGAGGCGGTGCGGCTCGAAGGGGCGGCTGTACGAGGGGTGGACATACTCCAGCGGGCAGTCGTGGAAGCCCAGGCGGCGGTAGAAGCCGAGGCGCCGCACCGAGATCTCGTCTTCGGGCGGGTCGATCTCGAGGATGACGCGCTCCCCGCGGCAGAAGGCTCCGAAGATGGCCGAACCCAGCTGCTGCCCCCGCAGGTCGGGCCGGATAGCCAGGTACTCCACATAGCGGAACGCGGGGCCCTGCCACCAATAGAGGATTCCGACGAACCGGTCGCTGCGGCGGATGGCGTCGGCATGGAAGCGCGGATCGGCGAGGGCCCGGAGGTGATCCGCTTCCGTGCGCCGCTCCTTCGGGGGAAAGGCCTGGAGGTAGAGCTCCCATGCGGCCGCCCAATCCCGGTCGGCAGGCGACGTGAGGGGGATGAATTGCATGTTTTCGGTCATGTCTGCAAGATTTGCCGCAAGATAGCACAAAAAAGCGAGATCTCCTAATGTTGTGATGCCGGTATCCGGATCGGCGGAATACCAATCGGTGTGTTCATAAGAGCCGTCGGCCTTCCCGGACCGCACAAAAAAAAGAGGCCGCATCGTCTGCGACCTCTTTTCGAGCCGAAACCGAGATTTGAACTCGGGACCCCTTCATTACGAGTGAAGTGCTCTACCGCTGAGCTATTTCGGCCTGCGGGAATCTTCGCTGCTCCTCTGCGCTTCGGGTGTTGCGGGCGGTTGCCTGCCCCCCCCTCTCGTTCGGAGCACTGATTCCTTCCCTTTCGGGACTGCAAATATCTGAAAAAAAAATTTCCCGCGCAACACTTTTCGAAAAAATCTCACTTTTTCTTGTTATCTTCGCGCAAAATCTAACCCTAAACCCAGAAATGATCACTTTTCTGACTTGTCTGGCCTTGCTTATCGCGGCCTACTTCACCTATGGACGTTATCTGGAGCGGCTTGTGGGGATTGATCCTGCAGCTCAGACTCCCTGCAGCCGGCTTTACGACGGCGTGGACTATGTACCGCTGCCGCGCTGGCGGATTTTCCTGATCCAGCTGCTCAACATCGCAGGTCTGGGGCCCATCTTCGGTGCCGTGCTCGGTGCGGCCTACGGACCCGTGGCCTTCCTGTGGATCACCCTGGGCGGTATCTTCATGGGTGCGATGCACGATTTCATCGCCGGCGTCATCTCGCTGCGGCAGGACGGCGCGAGCCTCCCCGAGATCGCCGGCAGCTACCTCGGCAACGGGGTGAAGATCGGCATGCGAATCTTTTCGGCCGGGCTCATGGTCCTCGTGGGCGCCGTCTTCCTCTCGCAGCCCGCGTCGCTGATCGCCTACCGCATCGATGCCCCGTCGCTCGATGTCATCGCCTTCGGGGATTTCTCGTGGCTGCTGCTCATCATCCTTGGCATCATACTGATCTATTATATCGCCGCGACGCTGCTCCCCGTGGACAAGATCATCGGACGGATCTATCCCGTCTTCGGCTTTGCGCTGCTGTTCATGGCCCTGGGTATCCTCTTCGTCCTGCTTTTCAGCGGCAAATACGTCATCCCGGAGTTTACCTCGCTGCGGAACTGCATCGACAACGCCGAGGAGTTCCCGATCGTCCCGATGCTCTTTACGACTATTGCCTGCGGGGCGATCTCGGGCTTCCATGCCACGCAGTCGCCGCTTATGGCCCGCTGCATGCGCAACGAGCGCGAGAGCCGTTCGGTCTTCTACGGGGCGATGATCTCCGAGTCGATCATCGCGCTGATCTGGGCGGCGATCGGCATGGCCTTCTGGGGTGGTGTCGAGGGGCTGAACGACGCGATTGCCCAATATAAGGGACAGGCGGGCGTGATGATCGACGTCATCGCGACCGAAACGCTGGGTCCCGTTCTGGCCGGCTTCGTGATCTTCGGCGTGGTGGCCTGCGCAATCACCTCGGGCGACACGGCCTTCCGTTCGGCCCGTCTGATCGTGGCGGATTTCATGCGGCTGGAGCAGCGGTCGCTGCGCAAGCGCATCTATGTCTGCATCCCGCTGTTCGCCATCGGCCTGCTGATTATCTTCGCCCTGCCGTTCCAGGCCATGTGGAGCTATTTCGCCTGGATGAACCAGACGCTGGCCGCCGTTACGCTCTGGATGATCGTGGCCTACCTCTACGGCCGGGGCCGCGGCCTGCTGGTCGGGCTGATTCCGGCGCTTGTCATGACTTACGTCTGCGCAAGCTATGTCTTCGTCTCGCCGCTCATGTTCGACATGGAGAACCGCACGGCGGCCTACGCACTGGGTGGTGCGACGACGCTGCTGATCCTTGTAGCCATGATCTTCAAAATGCGACGCGATGATGCGCAAAGCCACGCTTAACCCTACGCCCGACCAGACCTTCGAGGTCGTGGGCGAAGGACCCTATGATTTCGCCGACGTGCTGCGGCGCACGCGGAAAATGCAGGAGGCGGGGGATGTCGAGGGGGCTTGCAACGAACGTTTCCGGGCCTTCCAGCGCCTTGCCGAACTCATCCCCGAGGACGAGGAGGTCAATCTCGAGTGGACGCACCGTAATTCGCGGGCGGCGCTGGAGCTGATCCGCGCCTCGGCCATCGACCACTTCCTGATCAACGACTTCGAGATGTCGGCGGCGCTGCTCGAGATGCTGCTCGAACTCGACCCCGAGGACCATCTCGAAGGGAGCGAGCTGCTGGCTTTCGACTACCTGGCCATGGACGAGCAGGAGCTCTTCGACGAGGTGATCAACGACGTCTCGGACAAGTACGCCAGCCGCGAGGTGCTGCTGCTCTGGTCGGCCTTCCGGCGCGACGGACAGCTTCCCGAGGGGGAGCTCAAGCGTTTCCGGAGCCGTTTTGCCCCCTACTTTGCGGAGTTCACCGCCGCGGAGCATCCGGCCGACGACGCCTACCTGCGCGATATCGAGAGCGAGCACCCCACGCCGGCGGCCCAGGCCCGCGAGCTGTGGCTGCAGACCGAGAACCTCTGGGTGCTCTGGCCGGGCTTCATCGAGGCGCTGAAGGCCCGCCGCACGGAGGCGTAGCCTCTTTTGCGGGCGGGGCGGGGGTGCAGCGGCGGACAACCCTCCGGCAGGGGTCCTGTTTCCGGCCGCCCACCTCTTCGCTGCGACATGAAAATCCCGGGATCGGCAAAGGTCCCGGGATTTTTTTCGGTCGGCGGCGGCTATTGCTCCGGCTCCGGCTTGCGGTTGCGCACGAGTTCGCGGAAGCAGTGGCGGCAGATCGGTTCGTAGCTGTCCTGGGCGCCGAGCATTACCTGTTTCTCGTCGTCGGTCAGACGGTGGGAGTGGTGGGCGAGGTTGCCGCAGCGCACGCAGATGGCGTGGACCTTCGTAACGTACTCGGCCGTAGCCATCAGCGCCGGCATCGGCCCGAAGGGCTTGCCGGTGTAGTCCATGTCGAGGCCCGCGACGATCACGCGCACGCCGCTGTCGGCCAGCTGCCGGCAGACGTCCACGATGCTTTCGTCGAAGAACTGCGCCTCGTCGATGCCGACGACATCGACGTCGGCGGTCATCAGCAGGATGTTCTGCGGCGATTCGACCGGCGTGGAGCGTATGGCGTTGGCATCGTGCGAGACGACCTCCTCCTCGGAGTAGCGCACGTCGATGCGCGGTTTGAAGATCTCGACCTTCTGGTGGGCGAACTGCGCCCGTTTGAGGCGGCGGATAAGCTCCTCGGTCTTGCCCGAGAACATCGAGCCGCAGACCACTTCGATCCAGCCCTTGCGGCTGGCATTTTCCAAAAACATATTTTTACGTTGTCAAAAAAATCGGTTCACTGCAGCCGGATACGCTCCGACAGGCGTTTCGGCTTCCCGTCTCGCGGCTCCGGCAGGGTCAGAGACACTCGTCGAGGCGCTCGATACGGGCGCCGAGGGCATTCAGACGGCCGTCGATGTTCTTGTATCCGCGGTCGATCTGGTCGATGTTCTGGATCGTCGAGACCCCTTCGGCCGACATGGCGGCGATGAGCAGGGCCACACCCGCACGGATGTCGGGCGAGGTCATGCGCGTGGCGCGCAGCTGCAGCCGGTGGTCGTGTCCGATGACCGTGGCGCGGTGGGGGTCGCAGAGGATGATCTGCGCACCCATGTCGATGAGCTTGTCGACGAAGAAGAGGCGGCTTTCGAACATCTTCTGGTGGATCAGCACGGCGCCCTTGGCCTGCGTGGCCACGACGAGGAAGATCGACAGCAGGTCGGGCGTGAGGCCCGGCCAGGGGGCGTCGGCGATGGTCATGATCGACCCGTCGAGGAATGTCTCGATGCTGTAGTGCTCCTGGCAGGGGATGTGGATGTCGTCGCCCTGCTGCTCGAAGCGGATGCCCATGCGGGCGAACTGCGCGGGGATGATGCCGAGGTTCTCGTACGAGACGTTGCGGATCGTCAGCTCCGAACGGGTCATGGCGGCCATGCCGATGAAGCTGCCCACCTCGATCATGTCCGGAAGCAGCGTGTGCTCGGTGCCGCCGAGCGCCTCGACGCCCTCGATGGTGAGCAGGTTCGAGGCGATGCCCGAGATACGGGCGCCCATGCGGTTGAGCATGCGGCAGAGCTGCTGGACGTAGGGCTCGCAGGCGGCGTTGTAGATCGTCGTCGTGCCCTTGGCGAGCACCGCGGCCATGATGATGTTGGCCGTACCCGTTACGGAGGCTTCGTCGAGGAGCATGTAGGTGCCGCGCAACTCGTGTCCCTCGACCATGAAGAACTCGTCGGCGACGTCGAAGTTGAACTTCGCGCCGAGCTTCTGGAAGCCGAGGAAGTGGGTGTCGAGGCGCCGGCGTCCGATCTTGTCGCCGCCCGGTTTGGGGATGTATCCCACGCCGAAGCGGGCGAGCATCGGGCCGATGAGCATCACCGAGCCGCGCAGGCGCGCGCAGCGGCGGCGGTAGTCGTCCGTTCGCAGGTAGTCGAAGTCGATCTCGCGGGCGCGGAACGAATAGGTATCCTCCGCGAGGCGCTCGACCTCCACGCCCATGGCGCCGAGCAGTTCGATGAGCTGCATGACGTCGAGAATCTGGGGGATGTTGCGGATGGTAACCCGCTCGGAGGTGAGCAGCGTGGCGCAGAGGATCTGCAACGCTTCGTTCTTGGCCCCCTGCGGGGTGATGGATCCGTGGAGGCGGTAACCTCCTTCGACTTTGAATACTGCCATGGTGCGGTCTGTTTTCGGGCCCCGTCCGAGGGGGTCGCATGCTTTACAAAGTTAAAAAGATTTCCCCCTTTTCGCGGGGAATTTGAAATATTTTCTCGAAAAATTTTTGCGGATCACTTTTTTGTTGTACTTTTGCAATCCGTAAAAAAGTCTGAAACAACATAAATTATACAGCTATGGCAATGAAGAGAACTTACCAGCCTTCGCGTCGCAAGCGTATCAACAAGCACGGTTTCCGCGCTCGTATGGCTACGGCAAACGGTCGCAAGGTGCTGGCCGCCCGTCGTGCGAAGGGCCGCAAGAAGCTGACCGTATCGGACGAGTCCACGTTCAAATACGCTTAATCCTTTTTTGCGGAGAAGAGATTGGGTCGGCCGGGTGCCGGCCTTTTTTCTTTTCCCCCTTTTCATACATGAAGACGGAAGAATTGTCCACAACGCGGCTGTTGCTGCGTTCCTGGCGTGTGGAGGATGCCCCGGCGCTCTATGCCCTGGCTTCGGATCCGAAGGTCGGTGCGGCGGCCGGCTGGCCGCCGCACCGCAGCGAGGCCGAAAGCCTCGAGGTGATCCGTACGGTCTTCGCCGCTCCGGAGACCTATGCCGTCGTGCTGCGGGCCGACGGCCATCCGGTCGGGTGCGTGGGGCTGCTGGATGCCGCGCACAGCCACTTTCCGATCGGAGCGTCGGATGCCGAGGTGGGCTATTGGCTCGGCGTGCCCTGGTGGGGACAGGGGCTGATGACCGAAGCCCTCGGGGCGCTTGTGCGCCGCGCCTTTCTCACGCTCGGGCGGGATACGCTGTGGGGCGGTCGTTTCCGCGAAAATACCGCCTCGCGCCGCGTGATGGAGAAGTGCGGTTTCCGTCCGGTGCGCGACGGCGTGGTGCTGGACCGCGATGCCGACGGGCGCGAACGCTTCGGGGAGATCCTTTCGCTGACACGCACGGCGTGGCATGCGGCGCAGGGCGTCGAGGTGCGCCGCGTCTCGGAGGAGGCCGTCGGGCAGATTCGCGCCGTGGCCGCCGTGGCCTTCCCGGCGACCTACTGCGAGCTGCTCACCCCCGCACAGCTCGACTACATGATGGAGTGGATGTACTCCGAGGAGAGCCTCCGCGCACAATTCCGCGGGGGGCATGTCTGGTTCATGGCCTTTGCCGGCGGCATACCGTGCGGTTACGTCTCGGTCGAGCGGCAGGGCGAGGCGCTCTTCCACCTGCAAAAGATTTATGTCCTGCCCGATTGTCAGGGTTTGGGCATCGGTGCCCGTCTCTTCCGGCAGGCGGTCGCGCATGTCCGCGCGGAGCATCTGGGACGCAGCCTGATGGAGCTCAACGTGAACCGCCGCAATCCCGCGCTGCACTTCTACGAGCGGATGGGCATGCGCCGCCTGCGCGAGGGGGATTTCCCGATCGGCGGGGGCTTCTACATGAACGACTACATCATGGGGCTGGATATCGAGTAACACTGTGGCCGGAGGGGGCGGAGGTGTGAGGCCGGCGGGAGCGGCCGGCCGATATGATATGACAGGGGGCGGAATCCGATCATCGGATTCCGCCCCTTGTGTTGCGTCTGCTACTCCTTTTCGTGCTGGAAGAGGTCGATCTCGCCGTTTTCGACCTTGCGGTAGAGGTCGGCCAGCTCGGCGATGACCGGCGAGATGAATTCGAGCGTGTCGCTGACGGCCGACTTGTCGCCCTCGCCCTTGATGCGGTAGAGCATCGCGGCGTAGAGGGCGCGGAAGCAGAGCTCCGTGTCGTTGATCCCGGGGTTGCCCAGCACGGCGCGCAGGCGCGGCAGCTCGGGCTCCAGACGAGCGCAGGTGGCACGGTAGTGCTCGCCCACGGGCAGCTTCATGAGCTGCAGGTGCAGGTCGTGCAGGTCGCGGATCAGGTGGAGCGTATGTTCCAGGTGGCCCTTCTCCTCCTTGCCCTCCTGCCGCAGCAGGTTGGCCAGGTCCATGTACCATAGCAGGAACACGGATTTCTGCTCCTCGGCGATGTCCCTGCGCGGGGCGATGAGCGTCGAGTAGATCGCCTCGGGGCTGAACTGCAGCGCCCGCAGCAAATCCTCCAGCTGCCACAGGTAGAGGATGTACTCGGCGATGTTCTCCTTGCGTTTGGCTTTGGCTATGTCCATGAAAGCGTGATTTTCCGTATCTGCCCGCGTCCTACTGCTTGATCCACACGCGCGGTTCGTTGCGGTGCTTGAGGAAGTACTGCTGCGACTTGAGCAGGTTGCGCGACTGGAGCACCATGTTCTTCGTCTCGTTGAGGATCGTCAGGTAGAGCATCGAGGCCTTGGTGTTCGACCGCGAGGCGTTGATGCGCGTGAGCTCCGACTTGATCGCCTCGGCGATCGACTCGAAGAGCTGGTCGCGGAGCGAGAGCACCTCCTCGATCTCGGAGAAGTCCCCCTCGCGGAGCATCTGGTTGATGCGCCGGTAGATGGTCTCCACGTCGTCGTTGATCGACATCAGGTCGCGCGTCTGCTCCATCGAGAGACCCTCGTGGTTGTTGTCGATATGCTCGAAGGCCGGGCGGGTGATGTGCATCAGCGCCTTGGTCATCTCGTTGAGGTAGTCGACGACCTGCACGTAGTAGTGGGCCGTATTGACGTCGCTGCCCTGCAGCCTGCGGAGTGTCGGCATGAGGGAGTATTTGCGTTCGCGCGACTGGTAGAAGAGGTCGTTCGACTCCTTGACCATGTCGCGCAGCACCTTGCGGTTCTCCTTGAAGACGGCGATGAGCGTGCGGTCGTAGATGCGCGTGGCGCTCTCCATCGTGCTGCAGACCTCGTCGCGCAGGTCGGCGATGATGTCCTCGTTGCTCTCGGCGCGGTGGCGTGACTCGGTCTGGGCCTTGCCCTTCTTGGAGAAGTTGCTGTGGATGAGCATGTATCCGCAGAGCAGCGTAACGATGACGAAGGCCGGGATGCCGCCGTAGATGAGCGCGAGACCCACGACGAAGGCGATGAGGAATCCGCCGAGCGCCGTAACGAACCATCCGGCGACGACGGTCATGACACCCGAGATGCGGTATACGGCGCTCTCGCGGCCCCAGGCGCGGTCGGCGAGCGACGAACCCATGGCGACCATGAAGCTGACGTAGGTGGTCGAGAGGGGGAGCTTGAGCGATGTGGCCAGGGCGATGAGCAGGGCCGAGGTGGTGAGGTTCACCGTGGCGCGGATCATGTCGTAGGGGGCGCCGCTGTGTTCGATGTCCTCGTATTCGAAGCGGCGCGAGATGGCCGTGCGCACCCGCTCGGGGATCATGCGTTCGATACCGGTGTTGATGTTGAGCGCCGCGCGGACGATCGTGCGCGAGAAGAGCGACGAGCCGTACTGCTGTTCGGAATCCTCGTCGCTCTGCGTCGAGAGCGAGAGCTCGGTGGCCGAGACGTGCATCGACTTCTTGGAGGTCCAGAGCGTGAGGATCATGATGGCGCCGGCGGCGAGCAGCACGAGGAAGTTGGCCGGGACATTTTCGTTCAGGGCGCCCATGAGCATCGAGGCGTCGCCCGAGTGGCGGGCGATCGAGAAGGCGTCGAAGCCGGCGACGGGCACGCCGATGAAGTTCACCAGGTCGTTGCCGGCGAAGGCGAGGGCCAGGGCGAAGGTTCCCGAGAGGATCGTGATGCGCAGGATGTTGATCCGGAAGCGCTGGATGATGTAGAGCAGCAGCGAGCAGACTCCCCAGCAGACGGCCAGTGCGGCGAGCAGGTTCTCGTCCACGAAACGGATGAAGGCGTGTCCGGCGAGGACCGACTTGAGCCCCTTGAAGACGGCGAAGTAGATGATCGCCGTGAGCGAGGCGCCGCACCAGAGGGCGCCGTAGCGGTTGAAGAGCACCGTATAGCGGAACGAGAAGATCACGCGCGAAATATACATGACGACCGTGCCGCAGGTGAAGGCGATGACCACCGAGAGGAGGATCGCCGAGACGATACCCATGGCCCGCGAGGTGTTGATGTACTGTCCGAGCGAGGCGACGCTCTGTGCGGGGTCTCCGGCGATCTTGTAGATCGACACGGCGATGGCCGATCCGAGCAGGCAGAAGATCAGCGACACGGTGGTCGAGGTGGGGAGTCCCCAGGAGTTGTAGAGGTCCAGGAGGATGATGTTGGCGAACATGACGCCGAGGTAGAGCATCATCACTTCGTGGAAGGTGAAGAGCCCGGGGTCGAACATGCCGCTGCGTGCGACCTCCATCATGCCGGACGAAGTGATTACGCCGATGAGGATACCCACGGAGGCCACGGTGAGGATGACGCGCATCGAGGCGGCTTTGGAACCGATGGCCGAGTTGAGGAAGTTTACGGCGTCGTTCGTAACGCCGACGAAGAGTCCCGACACGGCCAGAATGCCCAGAATGCCGACGATGACGGTGTAGATTTCGCTCATGCTTTGGTTCAGTGCAAATTCTGAACAAAATTACGGAGAAAAAAACAATGAAATCGGTTCGTCGTACAATATTAACGTTAATTTAACGTTTGCGCGCGTCCGGCGGCGGCGGAAAAAACGGCGGCGCCGCAGGGTGGTTTCCCGCAGCGCCGCCCGTGTAGCGTATTTCCGGAGGATTACTCCTCGTCGGTGTCGGTGTAGGCCTTGAGCAGCTTCTCCTGCACGTCGGCGGGCACCTGCTCGTAGGAGGAGAACTTCATCGTGTAGGTGGCCGATCCGGAGGTGAGCGACGAGAGGGTCGTCGAATAGCGGTAGAGTTCGGCCAGCGGCACGAGGGCGTTCAGGCGGTCGAAGCCCTTGTCGGACTCCATGCCGGCGATCATCGCGCGGCGGTTCTGCAGGTCGCTCATCACGGCGCCCATGTACTCCGAGGGCACGAGGACCTCGACGTTGTAGATCGGCTCCATGATCTTGGGTCCGGCGTTGCGGAAGGCCTCCTTGAAGGCGTTGCGTGCGGCGAGCTTGAACGAGATTTCGTTCGAATCCACCGGGTGCATCTTGCCGTCGTAGACCACGACGCGGATGTCGCGGGCGTAGGATCCCGTCAGCGGGCCCTCGTCCATCTTCTCCATGATGCCCTTCAGGATCGCCGGCATGAAGCGTGCGTCGATGGCGCCGCCGACGATCGCCGAGTAGAACTGCAGCTTGCCGCCCCACGCCAGGTCGTACTCCTCCTTCGACTTGATGTTCACGACCATGTCGCCCTTGCCGGGAACCTTGTAGTTCTTCGGCTCGGCGATGCCTTCGTAGTAGGGTTCGATGATCATGTGCACCTCGCCGAACTGTCCGGCGCCGCCCGACTGCTTCTTGTGGCGGTAGTCGGCCTGGGCGACCTTCGTGATGGTCTCGCGGTAGGGGATCTTCGGGGCGATGTATTCGTAGGAGAGCTTGTTCTCCTTCTCGATGCGCGAGCGGAGGATGTTCAGGTGGTGTTCGCCCTGGCCCTGGATGATCGTCTGCTTGAGCTCCTTGGAGTACTCGACCAGAATCGTCGGGTCTTCGAACTTCGCGTCGTTGAGGATCTTGCCCAGCTTCTCCTCGTCGCTCTGCTCCTTGCACTTGATGGCGGCACGGTAGCGCGGCTCGGGGAAGACGATCGGCTCGACCGTAACGGGCGCTGCGGGGGCCGCGAGCGTGTCGTTCGTGCGCGTGCCCTTGAGCTTGACGGTGCATCCGATGTCGCCGGCCGAGAGCTCCGTAACCTTGATGCGGTTCTTGCCCGCCACGGCGAAGAGCTGCGAGAGCTTCTCCTTGTTGCCCGTGCGGGTGTTCACCAGCTCGGTGCCCTCGGTGATCTTGCCGCGGATGACGCGGAAGTAGGTGATCTCGCCGATATGCTGCTCGACCTGGCTCTTGAAGACGAAGGCCACGGCGGGAGCCGTCTCGTCGGCCGTGAGCTCCTCACCCTCGGTCGAGAGGAAGGCCGGGGCCTTGAGCGGTCCGGGCGCCACGTTGATGATGAACTCCATGAGGCGCTTGGTGCCGATATCGTACTTGCCGCTGGTGCAGAAGACGGGCATCACCTCGCGTTTCGAGACGCCGATCTTCAGTCCGGCGCGGATGTCGTCCTGCGCGAGGGTTCCCTTGTCGAAGTAGAGCTCCATGAGGGCCTCGTCGTGCTCGGCGGCCATCTCGACGAGCTCCTTGTTGAGCTCCTGGGCGCGCTCCATCTCCTCGGCGGGGATTTCGAGCTCCTCGCGGTGTCCGTCGTGGTCCTTGAAGCGGTACATCTTCATCATCAGCACGTCGATGAAGGCATCGAATCCCGTCCCCTGGTTTACGGGGTACTGCACCAGCACGGGCTTCACGCGCGAGGCGGCGCGGATCGACTCGAAGGCGGCCTCGAAGTTGGCCTTGTCGGCATCGAGCTGGTTGATGACGCCGATGACGGGTTTCTTGAGCAGGCGGGCGTAGCGGGCCTGGATCTCGCTGCCGACCTCCCAGCCGTTCTGGGCGTTGAAGAGGAAGACGCCGACGTCGCCGACCTTGAAGGCCGAGAAGAGGTTGCCGCAGAAGTCGTCCGATCCCGGGCAGTCGATGATGTTCAGCTTGCGGTCCATGAATTCCGTGAAGAGGATCGTGGAGTAGATCGAGCGCTTGTATTCGTGCTCGATGTCCGTGTTGTCCGAGAGCGTGTTGTTCGTCTCGATACTACCCCTGCGGTCGATGACCTTACCCTCATAGGCCATCGCTTCGGCAAGGGTAGTTTTTCCCGTGCCGGGCGCGCCGATGAGTACGATGTTCTTGATCTCTTTTGCTGAATAGTTTTTCATATTCGACTATGGTTTTAAGGTTGATTTTCGTTTAGCCGACTATAAATATACGAAAAAATCGGGAGAAACAAGTCTCGGGGCGCTTTTTTTGCCTTTCGGGGCGAAACTTTCCCCGGTTTCGGGGTTATCTCCTGTGGCCGGAACCTGAAATTTCGGAGCGCTTCCGCGGCGGGCGGCCTCCGGAAAAACGACGAACGCCCGGAGCCGATCGCTCCGGGCGCCCTTGTCATGGCGGTATGTCCACCGCGCTATTTGCCGACGACGGCCTCGAGCTCCTCGACCGTGCAGGGGATGCGCTTGTTGCCGAGCATCCGGCTGCCGGTCTCCGTTACGAGGATGTCGTCCTCGATGCGGATGCCGCCGAAGTCGCGGTAGGCATCCAGCGCGTCGTAATCGACGATGCCCTTGTAGAGTCCCTCGGCGCGGCACTTGTCGATAAGCGCCGGGATGAAGTAGAGGCCCGGCTCGTCGGTCATCACCGTGCCGGGTTCGATGCGCCAAGCCGAGCGGTAGATGCAGGTTGCCGAGCGGGCCGCGCGGTCGGCGATCGACGCGAAGTCGAACGACCGTTCGCCCATCGCCTCGCAGTCGTGTACGTCCATGCCCAGGCCGTGTCCCAGTCCGTGGGGCATGAGCATCGTCATGGCTCCCGAGGCCACGGCGTCGGCCGCCGTGCCGTGCAGCAGCCCGAGGGCGACGAGCCCTTCGGCCAGCGTGAGGTAGGCGGCGTTGTGGATTTCGGTGTACATCATGTGGGGCTTGACGATGCGGGCCACATGGTCGTGGGCCGCGAGCACGATGTTGTAGATATCCTTCTGCTTCTGCGTGAAGCGTCCGCTGACGGGGTAGGTGCGCGTGTGGTCCGAGCAGTAGTTGTTCACCGTCTCGGCGCCGGCGTCGCAGAGCAGCAGACGGCCCTCCTCGAGCACGCCGTCGCAGTGCAGGTTGTGGAGCGTCTCGCCGTGCTGCGAGACGATCGAGGGGAACGAAAGCCCCGAACCGCAGGACTTGGCCACACCCTCGATGGCGCCGGCGATCTCGCGCTCGACGACACCCGGGCGGCACATGCGCATGGCCAGCGTGTGCATGCGGTAGCCGATCTCGAAGGCGCGTTCCATCTCCTCGATCTCCTCGGCGCTCTTCTTCTCGCGCATCTCGGCCACGGCGAACATCAGCTCCACCGACTTGTAGTCGTGCAGCAGGGCGGACTTGATGCCCAGCAGAGCCGAGAGCTGGAGCTTGGTCTCCCCGCGGTAAGGGGGCAGGTAGTGGATGCGGCGTCCCAGGGCGATGGCCTTGCGCAGGCGCGCCTCAAGGGCGGCCATCGGGAAGGTCGCGGCAACGCCCACCCCGGCGCCCATCTCCTGCAGCGTGGGCTGGGGGCCCGTCCAGATGATGTCCTCGACGGTGAAGTCGTCGCCGTAGAGGGCCTCCTCGCCCGTGTCGGCGTCGATCACGCCGACGAGCGCCGGGACGTTCAGTCCGAAGTAGTAGAGGAACGACGAGTCCTGGCGGAAGTAGTAGGCGTTGTTGGGATAGTTGTTCGGGGCGAGCCCGTTTCCGGGGAGCAGGATGATGCCCTGCCCGATCTTCGTGCGCAGCTCGCGGCGGCGCGCGGTATAGGTTTTTGCAGAGAACATAACGTTGCGGTTTTCCACAAAAATAGGGAAAAATCCCGGAATCCGCACCCGCGGCGTGTGATTTTTCGTCGTCCCGAACCCGGCCATGCCGCCGCCGGGTCCTTGCCGGGAGCTTTGTCGGGCGGCTGCCGGTCCCTTGACGCGCTTCCTCCGCGCCTCCGCCGGACCTATCGGAAGAGCAGCGAGGCGCCCTGCGTGCCGACGCTTACCGTAACCTCACGGCCGAGGTAGAGGGACAGATTGGGGTCTTCGTGCCCGGCCGGGAAGCCGTAGATCACCGGAATGCCCAGCGGGCGCAGGTAGGCGTCCAGCACCTCGCAGGGATCCTCCACGCCGAAGCGTTCGCCGCCCATCATGTCGGTGAAGTGGCCCACGACGACGGCCCGCAGCGTGCGGAGCCTGCCGCTGCGTTCGAGGCTCTGCATCATGCGGTCGATGCGGAAGAGAAATTCGCCGACCTCCTCGATGAAAAGCACCGTCGGGGTGTCGGTCCGAAGCTCCTCGAGGGTTCCTGCGGCGGCGCAGATGACGGCCAGATTGCCGCCCGCAAGGCGTCCCGATGCTTCGCCGGGGATGTTGTACGGATGGGGCGGCAGGTCGATGCGCTCCAGTTCGCCGAAGAGCGCCTGCCGGAGCGATTCGGACGAGGGGGCCTCCTCCTCCGCGTCGTCGCCGAAGCGGAAGGCGGCGGGCATCTGCCCGTGGATGCTCTCGACGCCGAGGCGCCGCAACGCGAGGTGCAGCGTGGTGATGTCGCTGAAGCCCGCGATCCACTTCGGGTCCTCGCGCAGCGGCGTGAGGTCGAGCAGCGGGAGCAGCCGCACCGAGCCGTAACCGCCGCGGAAGGCGAGGATCGCCCGGACCGAACGATCGTCGATCGCCCGTTGCAGGTCGGCGGCGCGCTCGGCGTCGCTTCCGGCGAAGTAGGGGCGCGTGCGGTCGGCGTAGTGCTCCCCGAACTTCACATGCAGGCCCCACGATTCGAGCCGCCGGCGGATCTTCGCCGTGTCGCATTTGCGGGCCATGCGGCCTGCCGGGGAGACGACGGCGATCGTGTCGCCCGGACGCAGGTAGCGGGGGCGCAGGAAGGGCAGCGAGTCTACCGTGCGGTCGCAGCCGAGGGTCCCGGCCTCAAGCGGTATGCTGTCGGCCCGCGGCAGTTCCACGACGGGCAGCGCGGCTTCCGGACATATGCTTGCGCGGGGTCGCGGCGGGTTTTCCGGCCGGGTCCCGGCGTGGGCGGCGGTCATGGAGCCGAGCATGCAGAGGAGCAGGAGCTTGCGCAACATCGTTTAGGCGTGGTGTTTGTGGCGTCCGAGCCCTTCGGGCAGCGGGAGCGAGAGGCGCGAAAAGCTGATGACGGCCCCTGTGAGGGCGAAGCATCCGGCGAGCATGAGGGCCGTGTGGGTGCTGTTGCGGGGTACGACGTGGAAGAGCAGGGCCATCAGCGCGGCACCGGTGGTCTGTCCCACGAGGCGGGCCGTGGCGAGCATGCCGCTGGCCGATCCGCTGCGTTCGGGGGGTGCCGAGGCGATGAGGATGCTGTTGTTGGGCGACTGGAAGAGTCCGAAGCCGGCGCCGCAGAGCACGAGCCGCCAGATGATTTCGAAATCCGTGGGGTGTTCGGGCAGGAAGGCCAGCAGGAAGAGCCCGGCGGTCATGGCCAGCAGCCCCACGCCGCCGAGCAGCCCGGCGTGGATGTGTTCGACGAGGATGCCGGCCACGGGGGCGACGATCATGATGACGGCAGGCCAGGCCGTGAGCAGCAGCCCGGTGCTCACGTCGTCGTAGCCGCAGGCGTGCTGCAGGTAGAAGGGCAGGGCCACCAGGGCGAGCATCTGTCCGAGAAACGAGCAGATCGACGTGGCCACCGAGACCGAGAAGATCGGGATGCGCAGCAGGTCGAACGGCAGGATGGGATACTCCTCGTGCAGTTGGCGGCGGATGAAGAAGTAGCCGATCAGGAGCAGTGCCGCGATGCCTGCGGCCAGCAGGCGCGGGTCCACGCCGTGGGAGAAACCCTCGACGGAGGCCATGAGCAGTCCGAACGTAAGGGCGTTCATCACGGCGTCGCGCCAGTCGAAACGGTGGTTGCGGACCTGTACGGGGTTCCGGGGCAGGAAGCGGTAGCTCAACACGAGGGCCGTGAGGCCGATGGGGATGTTTACGGCGAAGAGCCACGGCCACTCGGCCACGGCGAGTACGCCGGCGGCGAGTGTCGGTCCGGCCACGGCGGAGACGGCGACCACGGTGGCATTGATACCCATGCCGCGTCCGAGCTGGCTGCGGGGGTAGATCACGCGGATGAGCGTGGTGTTTACCGATGTTACGGCCGCGGCGCCGAAGCCCTGGAAGATGCGGCCGACGACGAGTGTCCCTAGCGACTGCGAGAGGGCGCAGCCCACCGAAGCGACGGTGAAGAGCGCCAGTCCGCCGATGTAGACCTTGCGGTAGCCGACCAGGTCGCCCAGCGCCGAGAAGGAGAGCAGCGAGACCATGATGGCCAGCTGATAGGCATTGACGATCCAGATCGAGTCGGCCGACGAGATGCCGAGCGTTCGGGAGATGGTCGGCAGGGCGACGTTGGCGATTGTCGAGTCGATGACCGAGAGCGAGACGCCGAAAGCCACGGCCAGAATAGCCCAGAGGCGGCGGGGCATGGGCACGCCGTCTGCAGCGCTTATGTGGAGGGATTCGGGCATGGCGCCGCAAAGATACGAAAAAAAAACGGGACCCCGGCTTTTTCGGATTCCCGCCACACAACTATTGTCAGGGTTGTTCCGGAGACCGGTAAGAGAGCCTCCGGAGCCTCCCCGCGATTGAACTTTTTATTTTAAATGGTTGTGGTTCACTGGTTTCTCGCTTTCGATATTCTGCATGTCCGTCGTTTTCCCGTGTAATACGCCTGCAGAGAGGAGCAGCAGCCAGACCGGGATGCTTCCTGTCGTTCCGGCCTCGGGGAAGAGCAGCCGGGAGGCTGCATGCATGCCGAGGGCGGCCATTGCGAGGGCGAGTGCCAGCGTGCGCAGGACGGTTTCGATTTTCATGCCAAAAGCGGGGTTTTCGGTTCGGTGATGCAAATATAAACGGAATAAATCCGAAAAACAAATAAATTTTGTTGTTTTTCGATAAAATATTTTCGTGATACATTCGAGTTGATCCGGGAAGGGCTGGAAATGACGCTCTCCGGCCTGTTTTCGAACCGAAAGAACAAAGCCAGCGGGGCCCTTCGCAAAGGGCCCCGCTGGCAGGTACGGTGCGGCTCCGTACGGTCAGACCTTGAGGTAGATCCGCTGCCGGTCGAGGAACCGGAGCAGCAGCCAGCAGCAGGCGATGTAGCCGATGCTCAGCACGACGGCACCCGCCTCGGGCGGGAGTTTGGCGGCGAGGCCTCCGAAGAAGAATTTCGAGGTGTAGGAGAAGCTGATGATCTGCTGTCCGAGGTAGATGGTGATCGAATTGACGCCGATGACCTTGAAGAAGTAGGTCCAGCGGCGCCACTGCCTTACGTCGATCAGGTAGTAGAACAGGGCGAACATGCCGAGCGAGTAGCCGCCGGCGGCGCAGACGAAGGAGCCGTTCCAAAGGCTCTTGTTGATCGGCTGCCAGCAGTTCCAGATCAGCGCCGCGATGACGAGCAGCGCGGCGCAGCCGGCCATCGTGAGGGCCTTGCGCGTCCCGCTCGTGCGCGGATCGTCGCGGCGGACATAGGCCCCGGTGAACATGCCCAGCAGGGCGGTTACGATGGCCGGGAGGGTGCTCAGGATCCCTTCCGGATCGAAACCGTCGAGATAGAGGTGCGACGGCATGATCGAACGGTCGATATAACCCACGATGTTGCCTCCGATGGTCAGCGGTCCGGCTCCGGCGGCGTCGGGCGCGGGGACGAACTGCAGGAGGAGGCTGTATGCGGCCAGCAGCGCCACGGCCGCGGCGATGCGCACGCGGCAGCTTCCGAAGGTGTAGATCAGCGCGGCGAACATCCACGCCAGACCGATGCGCCCCAGCACGCTCGGCAGCCGCAGCGTCTCGAAGTCGAGCCGGAACAGGCCGTTGTAGACCAGCCCGAGCAGGACGAGCATGAGGCCGCGGCGGATGACCTTTGCGGCGATGCGCGCGTCGGAGAGCCCCCGGGCGCGCTGCTTGGCCAGCGAGAAGGGAAACGAGACGCCGGCGATGAAGAGGAAGAGCGGGAAGATCGTGTCGTGGTGGAAGAATCCGTCCCACTCGGCGTGTCCCATCTGCGCCGCCATCCAGTCGGAGAAGGCCCCGGGCCAGAGGCGGCAGAGGGCCGTGATGAGGCCGGCGAAGCCCATGATGAAGAGCATGTCGAAGCCGCGCAGCGTGTCGAGCGACAGCAGGCGCTGCGAGGCTGCGGGGGCGGTTTTCGGGTCGGTGTTTCGTGCGGTGCGGTTCATGGCGTATCTATTCGGTTTGGGTATTCTGCGGGGTGGCCTCGACGAATTTGCAGAGCTGGTCGCCGCGGCGGACGAGTCCCGGGGTGCGGATGGCGCAGAGCTGGCCCTGGAGCACCTGCTGCGCCGGTTTTCCGTCGGGTCCGTGCAGCTCCTCGAGGCGCTGCTCGGCGACGCCCGTCGTGGGGCCCAGGAAGAAGATCTCTTCGCCGACGGCCAGCGGCGCCGCCTCGACGAGCACCTCGGCGACCGAGAGCTTGCGGTAGAAGTTCGTAACCTTGCCTACATAGACCTTGCGGCGCGTGGCCGAGGAGCCGTAGGCGGGGCTGTGCTCGACCGTCGGGCGTCCGGCATAGTAACCCTCCCAGAATCCGCGGTTGAAGACCGTGCGGAGGCGCTCCTTGAGCGCGGCGGCCAGCTCGGGCGTGTAGCGCCCCTCCTCGAGGGCGCACAGCGCCTCGTCGTAGCTCTCGACGACGCGCTTGACATACTCCGCGCCGCGGGCGCGCCCCTCGATCTTGAGCACCCGCACGCCGGCGCCGATCATCCGGTCCAGGAAGTCGATTGTGCAGAGATCCTTCGGTGAGAGGACATACTGTCCGTCGATGTCGAGCTCGGCGCCCGTATCCTTGTCGCGCAGCGTGTATTTGCGGCGGCACAGCTGGCGGCAGGCGCCGCGGTTGGCCGAGCAGCCCGTCTCGTGGAGCGAGAGGTAGCACTTGCCCGAGATCGACATGCAGAGCGCGCCGTGGGCGAACATCTCGATCTGCACGAGCTCGCCGCGCGGGCCGCGGATGTCGTTCTCGACGATGCGGCGGTGGATTTCGGCGACCTGTTCGAGCGAGAGCTCGCGGGCCAGGACCACCGTGTCGGCCCACTGGGCGTAGAACTTCACCGCTTCGGAGTTCGAGATGTTGCTCTGCGTGGAGATGTGGACCTCCTGCCCGATGCGCCGGGCGTAGAGAATGGTGGCCATGTCGGTGGCGATGACGGCATCGACGCCCTCCTCTTTGGCGCGGTCGATGACGGCATGCACATCGGAGAGTTCGTCCTCGTAGACGACCGTATTGACCGTAAGGTAGGTGCGGACCCCTGCGGCGTGGGCCGTGGCGACGATCCGCGCCAGGTCGTCGAGCGAGAAGTTGGCCGCCGAAGCCGAGCGCATGTTGAGTTTCCCGACGCCGAAGTAGACGGCGTCGGCCCCGGCCTGGATGGCCGCGGCGAGCGATTCGTAGGAGCCCACGGGGGCCATGATCTCGATGTCGGAACGTTTCATGGCGCGGATTCCCTATTTCTTGCGGCCCATGAGGCTCTCGGCATAGGCGCGCAGCTGCTGCGTGCGTGCGGCACCGACCGAAAGGGTGTCGAGGATGCCCAGCGCCCGGTCGAAGCGCAGCGAGATCTGCTGTTCGGTCAGGTGCGGGATGTCGAGCCGGTCGTAGGCCTCCTTCACGGTGGCGATCTTCTCCGCGTCGGAGAGCGCGTCGCTGCGGTAGGTATGGCGCAGGATGTCGCGTGTGGCCTCGTCGGCGCGGCTCATGGCCGTAACCATCAGGTAGGTCTGCTTGCCTTCGAGGATGTCGCCGCCGATGGCCTTTCCGAGTTCCGCATCTCCGTAGCTGTCCAGCAGGTCGTCCTGCAGCTGGAACGCGAGGCCCAGTTCGAGGGCGAAGCGCCGCAGCTTGCGGCAATCCTCCTCGGGGGCTCCGCCGATCGTGGCGCCGATCGTTGCGGCGCCGGCCAGCAGCACCGAGGTCTTCAGTTCGATCATGTGCATGTAGTCCACGACGGAGACCTTCTTGCGGCGTTCGAAATCCATGTCGTACTGCTGTCCTTCGCAGACGCCGAGGGCCATTTCGTTGAAGATCGTCATGACCTGCGGCAGCAGGTGCGGCGGGACGCCGCCGAGCAGGCGGGAGGCGCAGATCAGCATGGCGTCGCCCGAGAGAATGGCCACGTTCTGCCCCCAGCGCGCGAAGACCGAGGGCTTGCCGCGCCGCATGGCGGCGTTGTCCATGATGTCGTCGTGCAGCAGGGTGAAGTTGTGGAACATCTCGATGGCGGCAGCGGCCGGGAGAGCCTGCTGTATGTCGTCGGTGAATATGCCGCACGAGAGCATCACGAGCATCGGTCTCAGGCGCTTGCCGCCTCCGGAAAGCGAGTATCCGATAGGTGCGTAGAGCAGTTCGGGTTCGGCCGGGAGTTCGGCCTGCGCCAGGTAATTTTCGATTACGGAGAGGAGTTGCTCGTTGTTCTGCATGTTTGTCTGGATGTATTTTGGTCCGAATATGTCCCAAAAGTAGGAAAAAACTTTGGAGTGGCCGAATTTTCCATTAACTTTGACCAGATAAATTTTAACCATTAACCTGAAACCTGCTATGAAAAAACTTGCTATCGGCGTGGATATCGGCGGCATCAATACCGCATTCGGTATGGTGGATGAAAACGGCGATCTTTATGCCGAGTCGGTCATTTCGACCAAGAAATACCCCTATGTGGACGACTATCCGGCCTATGTGCGGGATCTGTGCGACGCCATGCACGCCATGGCCCAGAGCCTCTCGTTCGACTACGAACTGACGGGCATCGGCATCGGCGCTCCGAACGCCAACTTCCACAAGGGCACGGTCGAGAATCCTGCAAACCTGTGGAAATTCCGCGACGGCGAGAGCGATCCCGACGAGTCGCGCCGCATCTTCCCGCTGGCCGACGACATCTCGAAGTGCTTCGGCGGCGTGAGGACGCTCATCACGAACGACGCCAACGCCGCGACGATCGGCGAGATGATCTACGGCAACGCCCGCGGCATGAAGGATTTCATCATGATTACCCTCGGCACGGGTCTCGGCTCTGGCTTCGTGGCCAACGGCGAGATGATCTACGGACACGACGGCTTTGCCGGGGAGTTCGGCCACATCATTGTCGAGCGCAACGGCCGCGAGTGCGGCTGCGGACGCCGCGGCTGCCTGGAGGCCTACGTTTCGGCGACGGGTATCAAGCGTACGGCCTTCGAGCTGATGGCCCGCATGACGGCTCCGAGCCGCCTGCGCAGCATCGCCTACGACGATTTTGATGCGTCGATGATCTCGGCGGCCGCCGAACAGGGCGATCCCGTGGCCCTCGAAGCCTTCCGCTTCACGGGCGAGATGCTCGGACGTGCCCTGGCCGATATCGTAACGGTAACCTCTCCGGAGGCGATCTTCCTCTTCGGCGGTCTGTCGAAGGCCGGCAAGCTGCTCTTCGAGCCCACGCAGTGGTACATGGAGGAGAACATGCTCTTCGTCTTCAAGAACAAGGTCAAGCTGCTGCCGAGCGGCATTCAGGGCAAGAATGCCGCCATCCTCGGTGCTTCGGCGCTGATCTGGCAGGATACGAAGTAGTCCCTTCAGCGAAGGCCGGACGGCCTTCGGGAACCGAAAAAGGAGCACTCCCACCCCGGGAGTGCTCCTTTTTCGTGCCGTTGCGGCAGGCATCCGGGCTGTTGCTATTTGAGCTTCTTCATCCGGCTGTCGTCGGCCGTGGCTTCGCGGATCGAGAGGGCGAAGCCGCCGCCGCAGGCCATCGTGATGTCGAGCGTCGTGCGGGACGACACGCGGCCCGTGCGGATCTCGTAGGCCTCGGGATTGGTCCGGTAGTCGGCGTCGGGGGCGTCGGCGTAGAGCGTGGCCACATAGTTCTTCTCCGGGTCGAGGAAGTCGAGCGCGACGCTGACCGTACGGCGGTTTTCGTCCGTTACGCCGCCCACGAACCACGCTCCGGAATCCTTGGCCCGGCGTGCCGCGACGATCACGTCGCCCGGCTCGGCCGTCAGGTAGCGGCTCTCATCCCACGCCACGGCCACATCCCGGATGAACTGGAAGGCGTCCCTGTACTTCTCGTAGTGTTCGGGGACGTCGGCGGCCATCTGCAGCGGCGAGTAGAGCGTAACGTAGAGCGCCAGCTGGTTGGCCAGCGTCGCATTGACGTGCGAATGGTTCTCGGGGTTGAGTTTCGAGACGTCCATCGAGAAGATACCGGGCGTATAGTCCATCGGTCCTCCCTGCAGCCGGGTGAAGGGGAGCAGCGTTACATGGACGGGCTTCGTGCCGCCGAAGGCCTGGTACTCCGTGCCGCGGGCCGACTCGTTGCCGATCAGGTTGGGCCAGGTGCGGCACAGCCCCGTGGGGCGTACTGCCTCGTGGGCATTGACCATGATGTGGTGCTTGGCGGCCAGCTTCACGGCATGCAGGTAGTGATTGACCATCCATTGCCCGTAGTGGTGTTCGCCACGGGGCAGAATGTCGCCCACATAACCGCTCTTGACGGCGTTGTATCCGTAGCGGTTCATCAGCGCGTAGGCGGCCTCCAGGTGGCGTTCGTAGTTGCGTACCGAGGAGGAGGTCTCGTGGTGCATCATCAGCCGCACGCCCTTTTGGTGCGCATAGTCGTTCAGCGCCGCGATGTCGAAGTCGGGATAGGGGGTTACGAAGTCGAAGACATAGTCTTTCGTGTGCCCGAACCAATCCTCCCAGCCGACATTCCACCCCTCGACGAGCACCTGGTCAAAGCCGTTCTCGGCAGCGAAGTCGATATAGCGCTTCACGTTGGCGTTGTTGGCCGCATGGCGGCCGCTGGGCTTCACGGCGGCGTAGTCCGTTACGCCGAGCTGCACGGAGGGCACGTCGCGCGTGTAGGCCCAGTCGCTCTTGCCGGTGATCATCTCCCACCAGACACCCACATACTTCACGGGCCGGATCCACGAGGTGTCCTCGATGGCGCAGGGGTCGTTGAGGTTGAGGATCAGGCGCGAGGCAAGGATCTCGCGGGCGTCGTCCGTAACCATCACCGTGCGCCAGGGGGTGTGGCACGGGGTCTGGAGATAACCTTTCCACCCCTGTGCGTCGGGGGTCAGGTGCGCGGTGAAGACCATCGTCTCGTCATCCAGGTCGAGATGCATGCAGGCGTAATCGACCAGCGCGGCCTCGTGGATGTTGATGTAGAGCCCGTCGTCGCTCTTCATCTGCAGGGCGGTCTGTACGCCCGTGGGCGAGAAGGGGGTCTGCGACGAGTTGGGGGTGATGGCCTGCTCCATCAAAGAGCGGATCTCCGAGAGGCGCGACTCGGTGTAGTCGTATTCCTGGGTGTCGTAGTCGCCGGGGATCCAGAAGGCCGTGTGGTCGCCCGTCATGGCGAACTGCGTCCGCTCCTCGCGGATGGTGAAGTAGGTGAGCTGCTCCTGCTCGGGAAATTCGTAACGGAATCCGAGGCCTTCGTCGTAGAGGCGGAAGCGGATGATCATCTCGCGGCCCGATTCCGCCTGGCGGAGCGTTACGGCCATCTCGTTGTAACGGTTGCGGATCGAGGACTCCTCGCCCCAGACGGGCTGCCACGTCTCGTCGAACGAGGAGCGTTCGACGCCGCACTGCTCGAAGCGGTCGTAGAGCGATACGGGAGCGCCATATCCGCCTTTGCGGATCTCCGTGCCGAACTCCAGTGCGGGCGCGTCGCCGCGCAGTTCGAGACCCATGCCGCTGGGCAGTACGGCGGGGCGTCCCCGGAAGTCGAGGACATAGGTCGGGGCTCCCGTGTCGGAGAGGCGGAACGTGAGCTTCAGGTCGCCGTCGGGCGAGAGCAGGGTCTCCTGCGCCGCAGCTCCTGCGGCGGCCGTCAGGGCGGCAAGCAGCAAAAGGATTCTTTTCATCGGTATGGGTGCGGTTTATCGGTTCGACGGACGTTTGAATTCGACGACAAGGGCCTGGCGAGGGCCTACGACGGTCCGGTCATCCGGCTCGCAGGCCTCGCCGGTGAGGACGTTGCGGCCCTCGCAGAGGCCGTCGGCGATCTCGGCGTAGTGCGACCAGGGGATCTGCTTCCGGCCGCGCGAGTTGTTGATGAAGACGAACACCGCGTCGGTGTCATCGTAGCGGAAATAGGCGTAGGTGTTGTCGCGCGAGAGGAAGTGCATCGTGCGGCCGTTGTGGATCACGGGCTTGGTCCGGCGCCACTGGAAGAGGCGCTGCGCATGGTCGAAAAGCTCCTTGTCGAGCCCCGTGCGCCCCTCGGCCGTGAAGAGGTCCCGCTCGTCGCCGGCCCAGCCGCCCGGGAAATCGACGCGCAGTCCGCCGTGTCCCTGCGAGAGGTCCTTCGAGGTGAACATCATCTCGTCGCCGGCGAAGATCTGCGGGATGCCGCGCATCGTGGCGAGCATCGTCATGACGAGCTTCAGCCGCTCGGGGTTCTTGCGCAGGACGTCGCCGATGCGGTCCGTGTCGTGGTTTCCGGCGAAGATCATCATCTTCGAGAGGTCGTGGTAGACGAAGTCGTGCGAGAGGCAGTCGTAGATGCGCGTCATCCCCTCGCCCCAGCGGAGCGAGTCGGTCGGCAGCGCGCGGCAGATGGCCTCCTGCAGCGGGAAGTCCATGATCGAGGGGAGGTGCGAATCGAAGCCGTCCTTGTTTTCGTTGCCGCCCTGCCAGTAGGCCAGCTGCGGGATCGACGAGGTCCAGCACTCGCCCACGATGTTCAGCCCGGGGTACTCGCGCAGTACGGCGGCGCACCACTCGCTCATCGGGCCCTTTTCGTTATAGGGATAGGTATCGACGCGGAAACCGTCCAGACCGGCATATTCGGTCCACCAGACGGCCCACTGCTGGAAGTAGCGCAGCACATAGGGGTTGTCGAGGTTCATGTCGGGCATCGAGGGGACGAACCAGCCGCTCTCCTGCAGGTTGAGGTCGTATTTCGAGGCGTTGGGGTCCATGTTCGTCGAGAAGCAGACGTTCGTGCCCGTGTATTCGGGGAACTGGTGGATCCAGTCCTCGAAGGGCAGGTCGCGCATCCACCAGTGGGCCGTGCCGCAGTGGTTGGTTACGACGTCCATGATCACCTTCAGCCCCTTTTCGTGGGCCTCGGCGACAAGGTCGCGGTACTCCTCGTTCGATCCGAAGCGGGGGTCGATGCGGTAGTAGTCGGCGCAGGCGTAGCCGTGGTACGACCCTTCGGGCTCGTCGTCGAGCAGCAGGGGCGTGGGCCAGATGACCGTCGCACCCAGGTCGGCGATGTAGTCCAGGTGGTCGCGGATGCCCTGTATGTCGCCGCCGTGGCGGCCGAAGAAGGCTTCGCGGTCGGCCTTCTCCTGCGTGTCGGGGGTGGAGTCGTTGTCGGGGTTGCCGTTGGCGAAGCGGTCGGGCATGAGGAGGTAGATCATGTCCGCGGTCGAGAAGCTGCCGCGCTGTGCCGATCCTTCGCAGCGTGCCGCGATCTCGTAGGGCATCTTGAACTCCCGCCCCTCTTTCGAGAAGACGAGGTAGTAGGTGCCCGGTGCGGCCGCGGCGTCGATCTGCACATCGACGAAGAGGTAGTTGGGGCTGTCGGCCCGGTGGATGGCCGTGGCCTTCACGCCGCGGCCGCCCTCGATGCGGACGTCGTAGTCGGCGATCGCCTCCCCGGCGACGAGCAGTTGGAGCGGGGTGCGCATTTGCGTCCACCACGAGAGGGGTTCGATACGGGTGATCTCCCCCGAGGCGTCGGCTACCGACGCGGGGTCGAAGGCCGGTTGGGTTGCACAAGAGAGCAATCCGGCTGCTGCGAGTGTCATCAGAATTCGGTTCAAAGCGGTATTCGTTGGTAAAGTTAGCAATAAATTACATGGGTTGTGCGGCCGTCGGCTGTTCCGGTTTTGTGGCCGCTTCCTGCCCGGCGGTGAAGAGCACCCAGCCCCAGGCCGGCAGGATGATCCGCTCGCCCGGCGCAAGGCGCTTCCCGGAGAAGTATTCGCTCCGCGGCTCCTGCAGCGCGGGGTCGCACACCGCCTCGCGGTCCGAGAGGTTGGCCACGACGAGCACCTCGTCCGCACCCTTGCGGCGCGTGAATCCGACAACCCCTTCGGGCAGCGTCCCGGCCTCCATCCAGACGGTCTCACCGCCCTGCTCCCCGGCCGCGAGGGCCTCGTGGTCGTGGCGCAGGCGGATCAGCTGCCGGTAGAAGTCGGTCAGGTCGTTCTCGACCCACTGCGGGACGGGATCCTTCTCGAAGAAGGCGAAGCGGTGGTCGTAGCCCATCTCCTGTCCGGTGTAGATGAGCGGCTGCCCCTTGGGCAGGGTGAAGGTGAGCAGCGCCATCACGCGGGCGGCGGGGCCCATGCGCTCGAACTCCGTTCCGGCCCAGGAGTTTTCGTCGTGGTTCGAGGTGAACATCAGGCGGAAGGCCTCGGGCGGGGTCGTCGAATCCTCCTTCTCGACCTGGTGCTGCAGCTCGGTGGGGCTCTTCTCACCCCGGGCGATGGCGTTCATCAGGTGGTGCAGCTCCCAGGCGTAGGAGGCGTCGAAAGCCTCCTCGTGCAGCGCGGGATCCTCCCCTTCGGCCAGCAGGTAGATGCCCGGGTAGTCGCGCCGCAGGGCGGGCAGTGTCGTGCGCCAGAAGTCGATCGGCACCTCGCAGGCCATGTCGCAGCGGAATCCGTCGATGCCGCGGTCGAGCCAGAAACGCATCGCCTGTTCCATGGCCGCACGCATGTCTGTATTGTCGTAGTTGAGTTTGGCGATGTCGGTCCAGTCGTACTGCACGATCGTGCGGCCCAGCGAGTCGCGGACGTACCAGTCGGCGGGCTGTTCGCGGATCCACCGGGCGTCGGGCGAGGTGTGGTTGGCCACCCAGTCGAGGATGACGCGCAGGCCGAGCCGGTGGGCTTCGGCGAGGAAGCGGTCGAAATCCTCCATCGTTCCGAATTCGGGGTTCACGGCCGTGTAGTCCGAGATGGCGTAGTAGGAGCCGAGGGTTCCCTTGCGCTCCAGCACGCCGATCGGGTAGATCGGCATGAGCCACACCACGTCGATGCCCAGCTTTTGGAGCCGGGGCAGCTCGCGCATGGCGGCACGGAGGGTTCCTTCGGGGGTGTACTGGCGGACGTTCATCTCATAGATGACCGACCGGTAGCTCCACCGGGGGTGTGCGGAGGTTGCGGCGGGATCGGCCGGCGTGTTCCGGCAGGCCGTCATGGCCGCAAGCAGGGTCAGCAGAAGAAGCAGTCGTTTCATGGCGTATGTTTTGGTTTCAGAGCAGGTATACGACCGAGGAGTAGCCTTCGAGGATCAGGACGGTCTGCCCGGCCTTGCTCCGCTGGCGCACCGAGCCCGAGACGCCGACGGCCTTGACGGGTTTGTCCTCGAGGGTCAGGGTCTGGGTCGAGGCCGAGAAGTTGTGGACGACGAGCATCTTCTGGCTGTCGCTCTCGCGGTACCAGACGGCCACGGCCTCCTGCGAGTCGTTGTTTTCGTTGTAGGTGGGGTGTTTGACCATCTTGCCCTCGGCCAGCGCGGGGTAGGTGTTGCGCAGCCGTGCGAAGGTGCGGTAGAGGTTCAGCAGCGAACTCTCCTCGGCCTCCTGGGCCTCTACCGAGATCGACTCCGTGAGCATCGAGCGGTCGATCTTGCCCGAGAGGGATCCTGCGGCGAGTTCCCGCCCGGCCCGGTCCCAGAGAATCGGCGTGCGGACATATTCGTCGCCGTTCTGCTTCGTGCCCCAGTAGCCGAGCTCCTCGCCCTGGTAGATGTAGGGCGCGCCCTGCGCCGTGAGCAGCACGGCCGCGGCGACCCGCAGCCGCCCCTCCACGCGCCCGAGCGTCGAGGCCGTGCGGTCCTCGTCGTGGTTCGAGAGCTTCGTGGCCTCGATATAGTCGGCGCGGTACTGTGCGTAGGCGGGCTGGTATTCGAGGATGTCCTTGACGAAGTAGCGGCCGATGCCGTTCTGCAGTGCCCAGGAGAGCTTGTACCAGAACGAGAACTCGAACAGCGCCGGGAGTCCCCGATAGTAGGGGGCCGCCTTCTCCGCATCGTCGAGCATCTCCCCCACCATGTAGAAGTCGCCCGTGCCGCCCCGGGCGTGGTAGGAGTCATTCATGCGGTCGTAGAACTTTTTGAGGAAGGTGGGGTTCTCGTCGTTGTAGGCGTTGTGGTAGATGTGCTTCACGGCGTCGAGGCGGAATCCGTCCACACCCATCGTCACCCACTTGTCGGCCGCGTCGGTCAGCGCCTTGAAGGCAGCCGACGTCTCGGCCTCGGCGGCCTTTCCGTAGTTGAGGTCGGCGAAGGCCGCCGTCCAGAAGTGCGAGTGGTACATCGTCGGCAGCGAGAACTGGATGTTGGCGGCCGAACTGCTCGACGTCATCGTGAAGGGTACGCCCATCTCGATGATGGTCCGGTTGTCGGGGGCTCCGAACTTCGTGCCGCCGTCCCACGAGGTGGTCGAGGTGCGGATGAGGAATCCCCAGTCGGAGTCGAAGTCGAGCGTCAGGTGGTAGTGCGTATCGTCGGTGGCGTAGAAACGCGCCATCTGCGCATCGCCGTAGTAGAGGTACTTGCCGCCGGCCGAGGTGTCGGTATTCTTCGCATCGGGGGCGTCGGTCGTCTCGCTGACCGTAACGGTGGGTGCCGTCGGGTCGGTCCAGTCCAACTCGAAGCGGAAGCGCCCCGCGGCGCCGGCCCCCGAGTCGGTCGAGAACCACTGCCCGCTGTCGTAGCCGGCCGCACCCTCCGTGGCGATCTGGTCGATCCGCCCGGCGGCGATGTCGCCCTGCGGGTCCTTCGAGAAGATGTAGTAGTCGCGATAGGGGCTCTGCTCCGAGGCGGCGGCATCCCGGAACCAGGGATGCTCCTTGCCCGTGTGATTGAGCACATAGTCCAGGTAGATCCTGATGCCGCGGGCATGGGCTGCGTCGATCAGGGCTTGCAGGTCGGCCTCCGTGCCGAAGGCGGAATTGACGGCCGTGTAGTCGAGCACGTCGTAGCCGTGGTACGACGAGGCGGGGTGGATCGGCGAGAGCCAAAGAGCCGCGACACCCATCCGGTCGAAGTAGTCGAGCTTGTCGAGCAGACCCTTCAGGTCGCCCTTCGTGTCGCCGTCGCCGTCGGCGAAGCTGTAGACGAGCACCTGGTAGGTGAGCCCTGCCCGCTTGACGTTGTCCCAGGCGTCGGGCTCTGCCACAACGCTTTCGCTTCCGGACGCTGCGTCGCCGCGCTGCGTGACGGTCAGCGGCACCGGTTCGCATCCCGGGGCCGTGAAGGTGAGCGTTACGCTGCGCTCCTCGCCTTCGTTGGCCTCGACGGCGATGTGGAACGAAGTCGAAGTGCGTCCCTTGCGCAGCTCGGGCGAGCACCATGTGCTTTGCTCCGGCTGCGTGAGGCTCCACGAGCCGGCCGTGGTAGTGAGCTCCACGAGTCGGCTGTCCGCCGCGGCGTCAAATTCTATCTTGTCGGGCGTTACCGTCAGAAGCGCTGCTTCCGTACCGGCGGTTTTGTCGTCGCTGCAGGCTCCGAAGCCTAACGTGAGGAGTGCCAGCAGCAGGTAGAGGAATCTTTTCATGTCGGAGGATTGGTTTTCTTATTTTGGCGACCTGCCGTCCGGTCAGGGGCGGCAGGCCAAAACGGGGCGGAGGTGTCGCTCCGCCCCGTGCGGGATGTCGTTACTGTACTTCGGCGGGCGTACGTCCTTCGCTCATGACGTATACCGTGCCGTTCGCCAGGTCGAAATAGATGTCGTAGGTTCCGTCGAGCTGGACCTTCATGTTCTGCGAGCCGCCGCTCGAGACGACCGCTACGGCCGCGTTGATGTCGATTGCGCCGCCCGAAGCGGTTCCGTAGTTGGCCGAGTCGTCCCAGACGTTGTTGAAGCGGATCTTGAACTCGTCGGAGGTCTTAAGCGCGACGCTCTTGCGGACGAAGTAGCCGCCCTGCTCGCTCATCGAGAAGTCGCCCAGGTCGCCCCATCCGGAGATGCTGCCGACAAGGCCCCACGTCTCGGCGACATATTCGGGTTTCACCCCGGCGGCCATGACGTAGGCGCGTCCGGCTTCGGGTAGCAACCAGTAGTCATAGGATCCGGCCTCGGTGATGACGGCGTTCACCTTGTTGGCCGAGACGGCGAAGGCCGTACCGATCGTGCAGGTGTACATGCCGTCGCCGCCGGCCAGCGAGGCGTCGGCCCCGATCCACTGTGACTCGTCGCCGCTCTTGAAGAGGAACTGCGAGTTGGCCGCAACCTCCACATTCGAGGCCCGGTAGGCGGAGATGCTTCCGCTGGCGCTCTCCATCGGGGTGCCGCCCCAGTCGGGCGTGGCCACGGTCTGTCCGTGGATGTACCATGCCGCTTTCTCGGGCTCGGGCTCCTCGCCGCCGCCCTGGGAGGTGCCGTAATCCTCGGCGTTGAGCTCGTAGGTCATTGCCGCGGAGTTGTTCAGATTGACGTAGATGCGGTACTTGCCGGCCGGCACCTTGATGTTGTCGCCGCTGTCGAGCATTCCCTCGGTTGCGGATCCGAACGAGGTGGTCCAGGCTCCGTCGAGGCGGAACTTCATTTCACCGGCGGTGAGCTCCACGTCGGCCCAGAATACCTGCTTCGAGGTGTCGAACTCCATGACCACGTCGTTGTCCCAGCTGCCCACGGCGTCGCCGACGATGCCCAGCTGGCTGAACGACAGACTCTTGGTGAGCGTCAGCGTGCTGCGGTCGAAGGCGAAGCGGTAGAAGCGCTGCGAGTAGGCCGAGATGTTGCCCGAGCCGCCGCTGGAGATCAGCGTGATCGAGGCAGCCTCGGCCTCGGGAGCGGCGGCGTTGCCGTCGGTACCCCAGTTGCAGGAGTCGTCCCAGCCGCCGATGCCGGTCAGCTTGAATCCGTTGGCGGCCTTGTCGCCGAAGTCGATGACACCCTCGTAGTGGATCTCGTCGTCGGAGAAGCTGAAGAGGAACTGCGAATTGCCGTGGTTCCAGCCGCAGTAGTCGCCGATGACCCAGACGGTCGGATAGACCCGCTCGGCCTCGGTGGCGGTAACCGTTACGGCAATCGGCTCGGAGTAGTATTTCGCATAGTCGGTGCCGATCGTGGCGCTGATGTAGAAATTGACGGTCGAGGGGGTGTCGGCGGGAATCTCCACGTCATAGACGAGCTTCGTGTTGATGCTCTCGTAGGGCTGTTCGGTCGAGGTGCCGGTCAGGTCGGCGAAGAGTACCTGAGGCTCCCCGTCGCCGTATGCGGCCTCGAGCGAGTAGTTGATCTGCGTGGGGGCGCCGAAGTCGGCGGCATCCCAGGTGAAGACGAGGGTCTCACCCATGTTCTCCGCAGTAATGACCAGATTCTCGGGCAGGGCGTGGAGCACGGGCGCCACCACATCCTCCGGAGCATAGGTTTGGATTTGGTCGAGATCCTGGCAGGCGGTGAAGAGCCCTGCAGCTGCTGCCAGCATCATCGCATATCGTTTGATTTTCATGGTTCTTGGAAGTTATTGGTTATTCTTCGGTGGAGGAGGAGGTTCCGTATCCGGGGTTCTGGTGCAGCTCGGGGTTGGCGGCCAGCTCGGATGCCGGGATGGCGAAGATCTTCATGTAGTCGTCGAAGCCCTGGCCGCTGAACGAGCCGCCCTTGTAGGTCCAGAGGAATGACGAGGAGGTGAACTTGCCGTAGCGGATCAGGTCGGTGCGGCGGTGTCCCTCCCACATCAGCTCGCGGGCACGCTCCTCGAGCAGGAAGTCGGTCGTAATCGAGGTCGGAGCCTGCACACCGGCACGGCTGCCCAGCTCCTGGAGTTTCGGCAGTGCGGTGTTGGCCTGTCCGAGGTTCATGCAGGCCTCGGCATAGATCAGGTAGATTTCACCCAGACGGATCATCGGGAAGTCGATGTCGGCATAGGCCTTCGAGGCGGCCGTGGCGAGGAACGAGTCGTTGTCCATGTCGTGGGGAATGTTGTTGAACTTCAGGCAGCTCCACCCGTTGAGGAAGACGTAGAGCGCATCTTCCATCGACTCCGAGCGACCCTTGATGTAGAACATCTCGCCGCGTTTGTCGTTCACGTCGTAGGTGCCCGTGGTGTAGTCGGCGTTGCGGACGTTGAAATACTTCTCGACATACTCATACGGCACTCGGATACCGCCCCAGCCGTTGTTCACACCGTTAATCATCTGCGTCGAGGAGACGTCCGTAGCGGCGATGGACGCCAGCGTGAGGTAGCTCGTACCGCCGTAGGACTGCGTCTGCTCGGCATCGTAGGCTACGCCGAAGATGACCTCGTTCAGCACGTCGGGATTCTCGCCGTTATCGCCGCGGAACAGGTCGGCATAGTTCGGGCAGAGCGAATATCCCATCGTGAAGATGCGTTCGCAGGCATCCTTGGCCTCCTGCCACATGGGGGTACCGGTGTAGACTTCGGCGTTGAGGCACATGCGGGCCAGCAGACCCAGTACGGCGCCCTTGTCGGCCCGCGGGTAGTTCGAGCGTGCGGCCGGCATGGCGCTGTCGTCGGCGGCCAGTTCGGTCAGCTCCGTGATGCAGTAGTCGAAGACATCCTTGCGCGAAGCCTGCTTGGGGTTCACGCCGCCGCCGAAGGGCGAGTTCTCGGTCGTGAAGGGCACCTCGCCGAAGACGTCGAGGGCCATCCAGTAGAAGTAGGCGCGCAGAAACCGTGCCTCGGCGCGGAATCCCTGGATCTTGGCGGCCAGCTCGCTGCTCACGCCGCGGTCGGAGAGGCGGTCCGAAGCGGTCTGGCGCAGGTATTCGTTGGCATAGGCGATACCCTGGAGCGTGCGGACATAGACGGCATAGGTGGCGTCGTTGTCGGCGTCGGACCAGGTGTTGGTGTTCATGGCGCGAACCCAGGCGTCATTCTCCCAGGCGCACTTGCAGGCGTCGGAGGTAACCTCCTGCACGGTCCAGAAGGCGCGGGTCAGTTCCGATGCGCCCGCATCGCTGACCTGCAGGTCGGTGGTTTCGTTCGAAACGAAGCAGAAATAGAGTTTGGTCAGTCCGGCGACATACCCGCTCTCATCGGTGCCGTAAACCGTCTCGGAGGTCGAGTCGGAGGGATTCAGAGGCAGGGTGTCGAGGTCTCCGATGCAGGCGGTGAAGAGCAACGAGGCCCCTGCGGCGATCCAGGCGATATGTTTCATGGTTGTTTTCATGGTTTTCGTTCAGTTTTAGAAATTGACGTTCAGACGCAGCGAGTAAGTGCGCGGACGGGGCCAGATCGATCCGTCGATGCCGTTTACGCCCGGGATTTCGGGATCCACGCCGCTGTAGCCCGTGATGACGAAGACGTTCTGCACGCCGAAGGCCACGCGGATCGTACCCTTCCAGCTGCCGATCTTGTCGAAGGTGTAGCCGAGGTTCATGTCGTCCATGCGAAAGAAGGAGGCATCCTCGAGGAAGTAGTCCGAATACCACTGTTCACCGCTGTTGGCCTTCGTGAAGCCGGTCTTTTCGACGAGCTTGGCGAAGTTGGGCAGGTTGCCGGCATTCAGGTCGAGGTTCGAGGTCGAGTTGGCCGATGCGAAGTCGTTGAAGACCCAGTTGCCCACCGAGCCGTGGCCGTTGAATCCGAAGTCCCAGTTCTTGTACGAGAGCTTGAGGCTTATGCCGTAGAAGAAGTCGGGGTTGGGGCTCTTGTCGGTCATGTAGCGGTCGGCCTGCGTGATCTTGCCGTCACTGTCGCGATCGACCAGGGCGTTCTGGATCGGATGTCCGTTCTCGTCGTACACCTGCTGGAAGCAGTAGAACGTATAGGGTGCGTATCCGACCATGTGGCGCTGGAGCAGGTTGCCCGTACCCTTCGAGATGCCGCCCGTCTGGATGCTGTAGGTGGGGTCGTCCGTGTTGTTGAGCTTCGTGAACTCGGTCTTCTGGAATGTGCCGTTCAGGCCGATCGTGAGATTCCAGTCTTTGGTCTGCACGGGGATGAGGTTCAGGTTGAACTCCACGCCGCGGTTCTCCATCGAGCCGATGTTCGTGAGCACGTTGTTGCCGAAGTTCGAGCCCATCGGGGTGATGACGTTGTTGAGCAGGTCGTCCGTCTGGCGCAGGTACCAGTCCACGCTACCGTTGATGCGGCCGTCGAGGAATCCGAAGTCGAGGCCGACGTTGTAGGTCGTCGTGGTCTCCCACTTGATGTCGGGGTCATAGGCCGCCGGGGTGAGGTAGAACGAGTAGCCGGCCGAACCCATGTTATACTGCTTGTAGACGTCGGTGGACATCGAGTAACGGGCCAGGTAGGGGTAGTTCTGGAAGATCTCCTGCTGTCCGGTCTGTCCGGCTCCGAGGCGGAGCTTCAGGGCCGAGACGGCGCGGACGTCGCGCAGGAACTCCTCCTGGGCGATGTTCCACGCGAAGGCGGCCGAGGGGAAGAGACCCCAGCGGGTATCCTTCGAGAAGCGCGACGAGGCGTCGTCTCGCAGCGTGAAGGTGAACAGGTAGCGCGAGTCGATCGAGTAGTTGATACGTCCGTAGAACGACAGCAGGTAGCTCTCCTGGCGGTTGAACGGATAGCGCGAATCCTCACCCTTCTGTTCGTGGGTTTCGTTGAAGTAGGTTACCGTATGGTCCGAGCTGTAGAAGTGCTGCCACGAGTAACCGGCCATGACGTCGAGGCGGTGGATGCCCCACTCCTTGTTGAAGTTGGCGTAGAACTCGAGCAGCTGGTTGCGGCGGAAGTTCGTCGTCCACGAGTACTGTCCCCATCCGCGGGCCTCGGTGTCGGTATAGGCCTGGAACGATCCGGGGTTCACTCCGTCGTAGGTCTTCGCCGAAGAGATGTCCATACCGAGGTTGAGGTTGAAGCGCAGGGCCTCGAAGCCGTGTACCTTATAGTCGATCTGGGCGTTGCCGATGAATCGCTTGGCGCGTGCCGTGTTGTCGCGGTCGTAGAGCTGCGAGAGGGGGCCGGCGCCCAGCAGCGTGTTGGGCGTGAACTCCTCGCCGCGGCCCGAGCCGTAGTTCCAGTATCCGTTGGTCGTCGTGTAGTCGATCGATCCGTCGTCGTTGCGCCAGTAGGGGTCGATCGTCGGGTTGAAGAAGGCCGCCGAGCCGACCACGCCGCCCGAAGCGTAGCGCTGCGAGGTTACGACGCCCTTGGCGTTCATATTGACCGTCAGGTGCTTGTCGAAGAAGTTGGGCGAGAGGCTCAGGTCGAGGGTCCCGCGCTCGTACTTCGAGGTCTCGAGCGTACCCTGCTGGTTGGTGTAGCCCACCGAGGCGCGGTAGGGCATGCGGTCGTTGATGTTGCCCGTCAGGCTGACGTTGTGGTCGTGCGAGATGGCCGTACGGAAGACGAGGTCCTGCCAGTTGGTGTTCTTGTCGCCCATCATGGCGTGCACCTTGTCGCCGGTCGTGGTTCCCGCGGGGAAAACGCGATCGACATAGCTGCGGAACTCGCCGGGGGTCATCACGGGAAGCTCGTCCGAGTTGGTCTGGACGCTCACGCTGCCGCTGTACGAGACGCTCGGGGTATTGCCCTTGCCCTTCTTGGTCGTGATCATGATTACGCCGTTCGAGGCGCGGGATCCGTAGATGGCTGCCGCCGAGGCGTCCTTCAGTACGGTGAACGACTCGATGTCGTTGGGGTTGATCGTCTCGAGCGGGTTGGCCATGCCCGTACCGCCGTCCGAGGCGATGGGCACGCCGTCGATGACGATCAGCGGGTCATTGGAGGCGTTGAGCGACGCGGCACCGCGGATGCGGATCGTGGCGCTCGAGCCGGGACCGCCGTCGCCGGGGATGATGTGTACGCCCGGGACCTTACCCTTGAGCATGTCCTGCGTCGAGACGACGGCGCCGCGGTTGAACTCCTCGGCCTTGATGGCGACGACCGAACCGGTCATGTCGTTCTTCTTGACCGTACCGTAGCCGATGACCACCACGTCATCGATGCCCATGGCATCCTCTTCGAGCGTGAGGTGTGCAAGCAACGTCGAGGAGGCGACCAGCGCGACGCTCTTGTAGCCGACGTAGCTGACTTCGATCACCGACTCGGGCGATGCCACGCGGATGGCATAGTCGCCGTCGATGCCGGTCGAAACACCGTTGGTGGTGCCCTTTTCGATCACGGTGGCACCCAGAATCGGCATTCCTGCCTTGTCTACGACGACACCCTTTACCTCATAGCCTGCATTTTGCGAAAATGCAAGGGGGGGGGTAATCAGGCTCGCCAGCAGGATGCCCACACACATGGTTAATAGTTTTTTCATAGGATTTTTGGTTGGTTTATATGTAATTTGGTTTTGGCTAACGATCTTCGCTCTTGTCGCGGACGAAGGCGACCGAGAGGGCGGCCAGCAGCATGAAGAGGGCCGCCAGGGCGAGCATCCATACGGCGCTGCTGTCGAAGCAGTACTTGACGATGGCGCCGCCGGTCAGGCCGATAACGATCTGCGGGATGGTGATCGTGAAGTTGAAGATGCCCATGTAGACACCCATGTGGCGGGCTTCGACGGCGCGCGAGAGGATGGCGTAGGGCATGGCGAGGATGCCGGCCCAGGCGATGCCGATGCCGACCATCGGCAGCATGAGGGCATACTGGTCATGGAGCAGGCAGAGCCCGGCGAAGCCCGCGGCTCCGAGCAGCAGACAGGCGGCGTAGACGGGTTTGTTGCCCCAGCGTGCGGCGATGCGCCCGAGGAAGAGGGCGGCGATGCAGGCTGGGATGGGGTAGGTGCCGTTCAGGACGCCGACCCAGGTCTGCGTGGCCCCGTCGGAGAGGACGGCGCCCGTCGCGTGGTCGGTTACGACGCCCGTGATGGCGGGTTTGAGGTAGGTCCACATCAGGAAGAGCGCGGCCCAGGAGAAGAACTGCGTAACGCCCAGCCGGACCATTGCCTGCGGGACGTTGCGCAGGAGGGTGATGAAGCCCGGGCGCGGCGTGGTCTCCTCATCGGGGCGGATGTCGTTGTAGCGGGCGAACTCCTCGGGGGGGTACTCGTGCGTGCGGAAGGCCGTAATGAGGACCGTGAGCAGCAGGATGGCGCCTCCTATATAATAAGAGTAGGCAATGTGGGGCGGGACGCTTCCCGGGGCGGCTTCGTCGGGGACGCCCATCCAGGTCATCAGCAGTGGCAGGATGGCGCCGATGACGGCTCCGAGGTTGATCAGGAAGGTCTGGACGACGTAGCCGCGGGTTTTCTGCGAGTCGTCGAGCATGTCGGCGACCAGGGCGCGGAAGGGCTGCATCGTAACGTTGAACGAGAGGTCCATGAAGAGCAGGATGAAGGCTCCCATGGCCAGAGGGGCGAAGGCCAGCAGGTGCGGGCAGTTGGGCATGAGCATCAAGGCGATCGTCGAGATGACCGCTCCGCCCAGGATGTAGGGGATGCGGCGTCCGAGGCGGGTCCAGGTGCCGTCGGAAAAGAGCCCGATGATCGGCTGCACGATCATGCCGGCCAGCGGTGCGGCGAGCCAGAAGTAGCTCAGGTGGCTCACGTCGGCTCCCAGCGATTCGAAGATACTCGACGTGTTGGAATTCTGCAGCGAGTATCCGATCTGAACGCCGAGAAAGCCGAAGCTGAGGTTCCAGATCTGCCAGAACGAGAGTTTGGGCTTGTTCATTATCGGTTGTTTCGGTTGGTTGGTTTTAGGTCAATACAAATTTTAATAAAAAATGCGATTCGGAAAAGATTCGGGGGACGAGCGGACGAAGAAAGAGGATGAACGGTTGGATTTTTCCGACGAGCGGCAAAGTCGCGGATTTGGTTTTTCGGGTAAAAGTTCCTACCTTTATTAGGTAAAACATGCGGTCAGTAACAACATCCATGCGGTCGCTGAAGGTTTCCGAAATCATCCATCTGTTTGCCGTGCTCCATGCGGCGGTGGCCCTGCTGTGCCGCCTGTCCGGGGTGAACGACGAGCTGGTGCTGACACTTCTGACGATCGTGCTGATCGTGCTGATCTGCATCCGCCGGGGGCTCAACGTCGAACTGACGGCCGCAAGCGTCATTGTCGTCAATGTCATCGGCTACCTGCTGGGTACCGGCGGCGCGCGGCTTATCGGGCATCTGCTCTCTTCGCCGCTGGCCGTGCACGCCGTCTCGACCTTCCTGACGACCGAGATTCTCGGATGGGGCATCGTGTGGTTTACCAAGATGTTCCGCTGGAGCGACGAGGCTCCCCGCCCCCGGGCGTGGAATCCCCGCATCTGGATGCTGCTCACGGCCGTTGGCGTGATCTTCGTCCTCCGGTTGCTCTATGTCGAACTGCTGGCCAGGCCGTCGTTTTCGACCGACCGCCTCTACCGCGTCTACGACCTGCTGGCCTCGAACTCCGTGGCGCTGATCCTCCTGCTGTGCGTCAATATCATCTATGTCCGCTACCTGCGCCGGCACCCCGAGTGGAGCGTGCCTTTCAAGACGCTGACGTTGCTGCTCTTCATTGTGCTGACCACCCTCGGGGTTTCGCTGCTGGCGGCGCTGCGCCTGCCCTTCGCCTTCGACCGGGGGTTTTCGGGGCTGGAGTTTTTCCAGCTGTCGATCATCACGCTGCTGGTCGAGATGACGCTCTATTCGATCATCTTCATGGCCGATTATGCGCTGGCAGCCCGTTCGGTGCTGCATGCCGAGCGCGGAAAGGTCCACCAGGCGCAGTTCCTCTACATGAAACTCAAGCAGCAGGTCAATCCCCACTTTCTGTTCAACTCGCTCAACATCCTCGACTGCCTGGTCTGCGAGCAGCGCACCGAGCAGGCGAGCGCCTACATCCACAAGCTGGCGGGCATCTACCGCTACATGCTCCGCAACGAGGCCGAGACGCTTGTGCCGCTGAAGGAGGAGATGGCCTTCGTGGAGATGTATATCGACCTGCTTCAGGTCCGCTTCGCCGACGGATTCCGCGTGCATACCAGCATTGCCGAGGAGGCGCTTACGCGCCGGATCGTGCCCTGCTCGGTCCAGCTGCTGATCGAGAATGCCATCAAGCACAATGTGGTCGATACCGCCGCGCCGCTTGAGATCCGCATCGAATCCGCGGACGGTACGCTGACGGTTGCGAACAACCTCCGCCCGAAGGTCTCCGCTCCGCCCTCCACGCAGGTGGGGCTGAACTACATCCGCCAGCAGTATCTCGACCTGATGAACAAACCGATTACGATCGTCCGTACCGATACGGAGTACCGTATAACCCTACCCCTGTTATGAGCCCTATGAGAGTATTGATCGTCGAAGACGAGGTCATGGCCCAGCAGAGCCTGGCCCGGAGCCTGCGGCAGGAGTTTTCCGACATGCGGATCGTCGGCACGGCCGGCTCGGTCCGGGAGGCCGTCGATTGGCTGCGCACGCCGGGAAACACCGCCGACGTGATCTTCATGGATGTCGAGCTGTCGGACGGCGACTGTTTCGAGATTTTCCGGCAGGTCGAGATTGCGGCCCATGTCATCATGACCACGGCCTACGACAGCTATGCCGTGCGGGCCTTCGAGGTAAACAGCATCGACTACCTGCTCAAGCCGATCGATCCGGCGGCGCTGCGGCGGGCCGTGGAGCGCTGCCGCGCAAGCCTGGAACATCTCGATGCGAGCCGGCTGCTCGATGCCATCGGCCGCACGCACGGATACAAGCAGCGCTACATCGTGCGTTTCAACGACCGGATCGTTCCGGTGAACACCTCCGACATCGCCTACTTCTACTCCGAGGAGAAGAATACCTGGATGGTAACCTCGGACAACAACCGCTATGTGATGGACCTCTCGCTCGATATCCTCTCCGAGGAGCTCGATGCGCGGAGTTTCTTCCGCATTTCACGCAACTGCATCATCTCGATGGCTGCCATTTCGAGCGTGGTGAAGTACCTGGGCAACCGCCTGAAGATCCAGGCCCGGCCGCGTCCCGATTTCGAGATGGTCGTAAGCCGGTCGCGGGTCGAGGATTTCCTTCGCTGGCTCGAAGGCGGTGCCTGATTCCGGTTTTCGAATGACCGCGGGGCGGCGGGTCCGAAATGATGGCGGGGAGGTATCCATCCGGAATACCTCCCCGCTGTCGTGTTGTGCCGGTCGCTATCGGCGGCCGCTGCAGGCGATCATGTCGTGCAGCGAGGCGTTGAAGCCCTCTTCGGCGAGCAGCTGCTCGAGCGTGAGGTGCATGCGGTAGCGCCAGTAGTAGCGCGGGATGGCCGGGACGTTGATCCGCTCGGCCTGCGGATCGGGACGGCGGATGCGTTCGTCGAGCGCGAGCCAGTCCTGCAGGGGCAGGATGGCGAACATCGAGGGCGAGGCGAGGTGCATCTCGATGATGCGCCGCAGGATCCATGTCTCGCAGTGTGCGGGCGCGTCGCCGCCGCAGCCGAGCACCTCGTGGTAGAAGCGCTCCGTCGTGCCGCGATCCTCCTCCCACCAGGCCCGCAGCGGGGGCATGTCGTGCGTCGAGGTGGCGCAGACCGAAAGATAGGGGTAGCGTGCGGGGTCGGCGAAGAGCTCCCCGGGGTTCTTCGACATGCGCTGGATCTCGAGCGAGAGGATCTGCATTTCGCGCATCGTCTCGGGGACGCAGTCGGGAATCATGCCCAGGTCCTCGCCGCAGGCCAGCATGCCCGTGGCACCCAGCAGTGTCGGGAGCTTGCGCAGGGCCGATTCCTTCCAGAAGAGGTTGTGGCGGCGGTAGAAGAAGTCGTCGTAGAGCCAGTTGAAGGTATTGCGGCGGGTGTCGTCGAGCGCCGCATAGGCGAAGGTCGTGTGGGCGGCGATGCGCGGGTGGTAGTAGCCCCTGCGGCGCGGGTCCTCGACGAAGAGCACCTCCTCGATCAGGCGCAGCAGTTCTTCGCGCATGTGGCGCTGCGGCTCCCCGTCGCCCGGAAGCTGTTCGACGATGCGGCGCTGCGTGGCGAACTCGGGGCGCAGGCGTCCGTCGCGGATGCAGCGGCTGCGCACCTCGCCGGCCAGCTCCCCGAAGAGCATGCCGAGCACATGGTCGTCGATGCGCGGGGTGATGTAGTCTCCTGCGGAGGTGTCGAAGCCCCATCGGCGCAGTTCCTCGGCCGAGTAGGGCAGTGCCGGGTTGAAGTGTCCCAGCAGGCCGTGCACGGCGTCGAGGGGAATTTCCCAGATGCGGAAGAAGCCGAGGATGTGGTCGATGCGGAAAGCGTCGAAGTATTCGGCCATCTTGGCCAGACGGGCCTGCCACCAGGCGTATCCGTCCTGCGACATGCGCTCCCAGTCGTAAGTCGGGAATCCCCAGTTCTGACCCGTTGCCGAGAAGGCGTCGGGCGGGGCCCCGGCCTGGGAGTCGAGGTGGAAGAGCTGCGGATAGAGCCAGGCATCGACGCTCGTGCGGCTGATGCCTATGGGCAGGTCGCCCTTGAGGATGATGCCGCGGCTGTGGGCATAGCGGCAGACCTCCGAGAGCTGGAGGTGCAGGTGGTACTGCACGAAGCAGTGGAAGGCGATCGTGCGGCTGTTGCGGTGGCAGTAGGCTTCGATGCGCGCCTTGTCGTAACGGGCGTAGTCTCCCCAGCGGGAGAAGTCGGCCGTGCCGTATTCATCGCGCAGCGTGCAGAAGGCCGCATAGGGGATCAGCCAGCGGGCGTTGTCGGCCACGAAGCGTTTGTAGCCCTGGCGGCGTGCCGTGCGTCCGCCGTCGCGTTCGAAGGCCTTGCGGAGCAGCTCCCGCTTGGCGTTGTTCACCCGTTCGTAATCCACCTCCGGGAGGGCGTTCAGCTCGTCGCGCAGCTTGAGGTAGGCTTCGTCCTTCTCGACGCCGGCCTCGGTCAGCCGCAGGAACTGCGGATGCAGGGCGAAGGTCGAGTTGGCGTTGTAGGGGTAGGAGTCTTCCCAGGTACCGGTCATCGTGGTGTCGTTGATCGGCAGCAGCTGGATCACCCGCTGCCGCGTCGCCGCGGCCCAGTCGATGAGCAGCTTCAGGTCCGCAAACTCGCCGACGCCGAAGCTCTCGTGCGAGCGGAGCGAGAAGACCGGGACGGCCGTGCCGGCGCCCCGCCAGCGCCGCTCGGGGAAGCGGGCGACGACGGAAGCTTCGATGAGGTACTCCTCTTCGGCGGCCGGGCCGTTCCAGGTGCGGTTGGCACCCTCCTCCCAGAGGATGGGTTCGAGGCTCTTCCGGTCGGCGATCAGCAGTTTGTATTCGCTGCCCCGGGGCAGCCGCAGCGGCAGCTCCCACTCCGGGAAACGGCTGTCGTCGAGCGGTACGATCCGCTGCCAGGTGTCGATGCCGTCGGAAGCCAGGGCCAGCGTCTCGTCCGAAAGCAGCGCGGGCGCCGTGAGGCGCAGGGTCCCGTTTGCCGGGAGCGTCCGGGCGGTTTTCGCGCGGCGCGCGGCGCCCTTTTTCTCCGCCTCCGGCCGGGCGAAGATGCCGCGGGTGAAGGCCGAGGAGTAGAACGACGCGTCGGCGGGCATCTCCTGCCAGCGGTCCCGGATGCGGACTGCCCGGGCGTTGGTCTCTTCGGGCAGCCGCAGCGTGTGGGGCTGCCATTCGGTGCGGATACAGGCGCCGTCGCGCTCGACGGCATAGCGGTAGGCGACGGGCGTGCGGTCGGTGTAACGCTCCACGGCGCCCTTCCAGATGCCGCCTTCGTGGTATTGCAGGGCGATTCTGCGGCGTCCGAAGAACAGCACGAGCTGTTCGCCCCAGCGTGTGCGGTATTCGATTTCGAAAAGCAGTTTCATGTCGGGTTTTATAGGTTGCGTATCTACAAATTTACGAAAACCCGCAACATTTCGTTCTTTTCGGCCCGATTTTTTTCGGGATGCCGGGCCCGGACCGGCAAAAAAAGGCCGGGCGAAGCATCGCTTCGTCCGGCTCTTGTCGTTGCGGGCGACCGTTGCGGGTCTACCGCATGGCGATGTCGGCCTGGCCGATCAGACGCCCCTCGCAGTAGAGCTGCACCTTGTAGGTTCCGGCGGTGAATCCCGTGCTGGCGTAGAAGATACCCACGTCGAGGTCCTTCGTGTTGTCGTACTGCACGGTGCGCTGGGCCGAGTAGCTCAGGCGCTCGCCCTCGAACTCGAAGGTCGGCATCGCCTCGGTCGTCAGCACATAGCCGTCGGGCGAGGTGATGCGCACATAGACGGTCTTGTCGCCCGGTGCGGCCAGTTCGTTGGCCGAGAGGGTGAAGTCCACGCGCAGGCGTGCGGCGTTCTTGACGCGCGACACTTCGCGGCTGCTGGCATTCAGGGCCACGAGCGCGATGTCGCGGGCCCGCAGCACGGCGCCGATGCGCACCTTGTTGTCGAGTTCGGCGGCCTTCTCTTCGGCCATGTCGGCGCGCAGGTTGGCCGAGGAGATCTCCTTGCGGAAGCCGACGTTCTCCTTGATGAGCTTCTTGTTGAGCGTGTTCAGCGAGTCGATCTGGCGGACGTAGCCCCGCATGATCGTGCGCAGGGTGCCCACCTCCTTCTCGTACTGCTTGATCTTCGCCAGGCTCCACGACCGCTCCTTCTTCAGACGGTCCATCAGCGAGTCGGCGCGTTCGCGTTCGATCGAGAGGTTTGCCGAGATTGAGTCGTTGGTGATCTGGAGGTTGTCGTAATCCGACATGAGGCGGCCCAGGTCATTCTGGATCGAGTCGCGGTCGGCCTGCAGCAGTTCGTTGTCGATCATCTGCTGGCGGTGGATGCTGAAGTAGAGGATCGACAGCGCCACGAGGATCGCCGAGAGAATGATGATGACGATGCGGTAGCCGCGTATGGACTTGTCGGCGGCGGGTTGCTCCATCGAGTAGTCCTCTTCCTCTTCGAACTCCGAGGGATCGTATCCCTGTCTGTTTTCCATAGCCTTTCGGTTTTAGGGGCCGGGTGTGCGCCCGGCGGCGTTTGCGTTCTGCGGCAGCACGGCCGGTTCGACGGCGGCAGCCTGCGGAGTAGGTTACAAAAGTAGTGATTTATTCGAAAAATCGAACACCCGGCCGCAGAAAAAGCACTCCGGGCCTGTGCCGTTTATCGTTTCAGATGCCGCTTGATGACCGGGCAGACCAGGTCGGCATAGCGCATCATGCCCAGGTCGGTGAAGTGCACGCCGTCCACCGTCGCCTCGGCGTCGTCGCCCAGCATCCGCTCCGAGGAGATCATGTAGATGTGTTTCTCGCCCTTCTCCTTCAGCTCGCCGAAGATGCGGTTCACGGTTTCGTTCTTCCGGCGCACCTCCTCGGCCATGCGTTTGTCGAAGCGCCCGTGGGGGTAGCGGGGATCCTCGATGAAGATGACCGGCGTGTCGGGATGCCGGTCGCGCAGGATGCGGTAGAAGGTCTCCATGCGGTCGTTCATCTCCTCGACCGAGGCGTTGGGCACGAAGTCGAGGACGAAGACCGCGGCATCGACCTCGGCCATCAGGCGGGCGATTTCGAGGTCGAGCAGGGCGTTTCCGCTGAATCCGAGGTTGATGCACTCGCGGTTCAGCCGCCGCGAGATGATGCTCGTGTGGGCCATGCCGGGGCGGTTGGCGCAGCCTCCCTGAAGGATGCTCGTGCCGTAGAAGACCACGGGACGTTCGCGCTGCGGGAGATCGACGGCCGGCTGCCCGATGCGGGCCAGCGAGTCGATGCCGATCTCCAGGTCGAGGATGCCGTCGTAGAGCGGGAGGTAGAGCATGTATTCCCGTTCGGCGGGCTCCATGTCGGTGATGATGACCGTTTCGTTCTTCTGCCCGGTGGGGCGTGCGCTGTTCACGAAGGTCCACGCTCCGTCCTCCTGCAGGCAGTAGAGGTCCAGACCGCGGGTTCCGGTCTGTGTCTGGTGGTTCATCGTCCGGTCGAAGAGGGCCGTCCACCGGGCGGCGATGGTCGTCGAGTTGCTGCGGAAGCGCACGGCCAGTCCCGCGGAGCATTTGCCCAGTTCCCAGACCGGGCCGCGCGAGACACCCCTGTATTCGGCCGGGAGGCGTTCGTAACGGGTTTCGGTGCGCTCGGCGGCCTTTCCCAGCAGGGGGAAGTCGTCGGCATCGTAATAGGTGAGCTGTGCTTTTGCGGCCGGAATGCCCGTCATGAGGGCCAGGGCCAGAATCCAGTGTTTGGGTCGTATCATCGTTCGGTCTTTTGTTTGGGTGTTATTTGACGAGGCTCTCCACGGGGTATTTGAGCCCCCGGTATCCGGAGATGTAGGCGTTGATGCTGCCGATGCGCACGGGCGACTCGATGTAGAGCGGAATCTTGTTGCGGTCATCCGAGATCCAGATCGTGAAGACCGAGCCGTCGGTGAACGAATAGCCCTGCGAGGAGCCGAGCTGGCAGTTGAACTTCAGCGTGCGGAAGCGGCCCATGTTGCGGATCTTCTTGACCTCGCGCCCCAGGAAGCGGTAGCGCAGCACGCGCGCCGTATCCTCGAGAACCATCTCCAGCTTCCCGGGCTCCCCTTCGCGGAAGGCCTCGGCCGGGGCGCTGCGGAGGTTGAAGAAGAGCGAGATGGGGTCCATGCTTTCGGCCGTCAGGGGCATCTGCTTCTCCCGGTAGGGGCGTTTGCGGCTGCGCCAGCGCGTGTAGACCGTCGAGTCGGCCCAGTCGTAACGGTAGCGGCTGTCGAAGGTGTAGTCGCCTTCGCGGATGTCGCTCTCGAAGCAGACGGGACGCAGCGCCTCGCGATCGATCCATACCGTGTAGAGGTCCTCAAGGTTGAAAAACCAGCGGTAGGTGGGCAGCGTGCGCCCGTAGCCGGTAACCTTGTAGTGCTTCTCGCCGTTGAAGGTCTCCTCCGCCGTGACCACCTCCACGGTGCCGACCTCCGTATTGGGGAACATCTTGGCCCGGTAGCTCACGCGGTACTGCAGCACCTCGCCCGGATGGTATAGTTGGGCGGCAAGGGGTGCGGCGGCCAGCAGGAGGCATATGCTGCAAATGAGTCTTTTCATGATTCGGGGTTTTTGACAATAGAACGCTTTTTTGCGGTATTTTGTTTTTTAAGAGTTTACGATATGCGTGAAAAGTCGATTTCGTCGCGTCCGGCGTAGCGGCGCCGCAGGGCTTCGAGCCCGCGGTTTTCGGGGCGTGCGAGCTGCGAGTCGTCGGCCAGGATCGCCGCCGCGGCCTCGCGTGTGAGGGTCAGGATCTGCACGTCGGCCGTCGGGTTGGCGATCTTCAGATCAAAGGCCATGCCGCTCTGCTGCGTGCCGTTGATGTCGCCCGCGCCGCGCAGCTTGAGGTCCAGTTCCGCGAGGCGGAAGCCGTCGTTCGTCTCGCACATGGCGTCGAGGCGCGCCCTCGCCTCGCGCGAGAGCTTCTCGCCCGACATGAGGATGCAGTAGGACTGCGCGGCGCCGCGTCCCACGCGTCCGCGCAGCTGGTGCAGCTGCGAGAGGCCGAAGCGCTCGGCCGACTCGATGACCATCACCGTGGCGTTCGGGACATCGACACCCACCTCGATGACCGACGTGGCGACGAGGATCTGCGCCTCGCCCTCCTTGAACTGGCGCATCGACTCCTCCTTGTCGGCGGGCTTCATCTTGCCGTGGCAGATCGCCGTAACGTATTCCGGGAGCGGGAAGTCGCGCGAGATGGCCTCGTAACCGTCCGTGAGGTCCTTGTAATCCATCGCCTCGGACTCCTTGATGAGCGGGTAGACGACGTAGATCTGACGCCCCTCGCGGATCTGCTGCCGCATGAATCCGAAGAGCTTGAGGCGTGCGGCGTCGGTGTAGTGGAAGGTCCGTATCGGCCGGCGCCCGGGCGGAAGTTCGTCGATGACCGAGACATCCAGGTCGCCGTAGAGGGTCATGGCCAGCGTCCGCGGAATCGGCGTGGCGGTCATCACGAGGATATGGGGCGGGCGGGCGTTCTTGGTCCACATCCGGGCACGCTGCTCGACGCCGAAGCGGTGCTGTTCGTCGATGACCACGAGCCCGAGGTTCGCGAACTGCACGCGGTCCTCGATCAGGGCGTGCGTGCCGATGAGGATCTGCACTTCGCCCGAGGCGATGCCTTCGAGGGCTTCGCGGCGCTCGGCCGTCTTCGAGGCGCCGGTGAGTACGGCCACGCGGACCGCCATCGGGCCGAGCATGCGGCGGATCGTGGCGAGGTGCTGGCGCGCGAGGATCTCCGTGGGGGCCATCATGCAGGCCTGGAATCCGTTGTCCACGGCCAGCAGCATCGACATGAGGGCCACGAGGGTCTTGCCGCTGCCGACGTCGCCCTGCAGCAGGCGGTTCATTTGGAAGCCCGTAACGGTGTCCTGGCGGATCTCGCGGATCACGCGCTTCTGGGCCCCGGTGAGCGGGAAGGGAAGCTGTTCGCGGTAGAAGGTGTTGAACGCCTCGCCGACCTTCGGGAAGAGGAAGCCGTCCTGCCGCGTGAGACGTGCCGTGCGGCGCGCCTGGATGTTGAGCTGCACGCCGAGCAGCTCGTCGAACTTGAGCCGGTACTGGGCCTGGCGCAGCAGCTCCTGCGACTGCGGGAAGTGGATGTTGTAGTAGGCCTCGCGCAGCGGCAGCAGCCCGTAGCGGGTGCGGAAGGGTTCGGTGAAGGGGTCTTCGATGGCATCGCGGACCAGCGGCCAGAGTTTGCAGACGATCTGGTACATGCCCTTCGCGCCGAGCAGGTTCGAGAGTTTCTCGGTCGAGGGGTAGATGCCTTGCATGCCGCTCTCGGCCTTGCGCGAGAGGGCCTGTTCGACGGTTTCGAGTTCGGGGTGGGCCATCGAGAGCATCCCGCGGTAGAAGCCCGGGCGTCCGAAGATGAGGTACTCGCGTCCCTTCTCGATGCGTTTCTCGATCCACTTGATCCCCTGGAACCAGACCAGTTCGGCCGCGCCCGTGGCATCCTGCACCGAGACCGTAAAACGGCGCTTGCGCCCCTCGCCGGCATAGGCGATGCCCATGACGCGGGCCCGGAACTGGACGTAGGCGAGCCCGGCCGCGTCGGTGATCTCGGCGATGCGGTAGATCCGCGTGCGGTCGATGTAGCGGAACGGATAGTGGCGGAGCATGTCGCCGAGCGTACGGATCCCCAGCTCCCTGTCGAGGAGTTTCGCCCGGGCCTCGCCGACCCCGGGGACATACTTGATATCGTTGTCGAGACGGTCCACCGGGCAAATATACGAAGTTTTCCGGGAAATGGTGATTCCCGCCCGGGGGATTCCCTTCGGGAGGCGCATTTCAACCGGCCGCCGGCGGGCGCCGCAGACGCGGCGGGCGGTGCGGAAACCCCGCACCGCCCGTCCGTCGCATTCCGAAACCGCCGCTATTCGTCCAGCGCGCCGCAGACGCGGCGGTTGATCGCGCGGAGGCGCTCCGCATCGACCTTCATCACCCGGCGGTCGTAGGTCATCAGGCCGTTCACCTCGGTCTCGACGTCGGTGGTCTGCGTGTAGACCGCCGCAGAGAAGTAGCGCAGGTGGTCGAGCAGCGACGAGGCGTAGCGCTCATATTCGTCGGTAACCTGCTGCGGGGTGTTGAAGCGTACATAGCCCCAGTTGCGGTCCTGCTCCCAGAGGTGTCCCTCGACGACCTGTCCGATGCCGCCGAACTCGCCGAGCACCGAGACGCGGTCGGCGTCGAAGAGCAGCAGCCCCGGCATGGGGTAGTTGTGCTGGTCGAGCATGTCGCCCGCGCGGTAGTGGTTTCCGCCGCTGGCGGCATCAACCAGACGCGTCGGGTCGTAGGCTTTGGTCCAGGCTGCGATTTCGGGGGTCTTGAACTGTCCCCAAGTCTCGTTGAAGGGGATCCATACGCCGATCGAGACGAACGGACGCAGGCAGTCGATGATCTCGCGCCACTCCTTGCGGTAGCAGGCCTCCGACTCGGGCGTGCGCTGCCGCTCCTCGCCCGTGAAGTAGCGGGTCATCTGCCACTGGGGGTTGCCGGGCGTGATGTCGCCGCTGGGCATGTCCTGCCAGACGATGATGCCTTCGCGGTCGCAGTGGTAGTACCAGCGGGCCGGTTCGACCTTCACATGCTTGCGGATCATGTTGTAGCCCAACTCCTTGGTCTTCACGATGTCATAGCGCAGCGCCTCGTCCGAGGGGGCAGTGTAGAGCCCGTCGGGCCACCATCCCTGGTCGAGGGGTCCGAACTGGAAGAGGGGCCGGTCGTTGAGCATCAGCCGCGGGACGTTGTTGCGGTCGCGGCCCGTCGAGAACTTGCGCATGGCCGTGTAGCTCGCCACGCGGTCCATGACGCGGCCGTCGTGGCGCAGCGTAACCTGCAGGTCGTAGAGGAAGGGGCTCTCGGGACTCCAGAGCTTCGGTTCGGCAACGGGAAGTTCCATGGGGGTGCCGGGCAGCGCCTCGGCCGTGGCGACGGCCTCGCCGCCGTCATAGAGCACGACCTCGATGCGGTCGCCCGGGGCCGCTTCCGAGAGGGGCACCTCGACCGTGAAGCGCTGGTGGTCGAGGTCGGCCGTGGCCTGCACGCCGAGGATGTAGCGCTGCGGCACGGCTTCGAGCCAGACGGTCTGCCAGATGCCGCTCACGGACGAGTACCAGATGCCGCTCGGATTGTCCGACTGCTTGCCGCGCGGCTGGAATCCCTTTTCGGTGGGGTCCCAGACACGGATGCGGAGCGTGTTGCCGCCCTTAGCGAGCGCCGGGGTGATGTCGAAGTTGAAGGGGGTGTAGCCGCCGGTGTGGGAGCCGACGGCCGTGCCGTTCACCCAGACATCGGTCTTCCAGTCCGAGGCGCCGATGTGGAGCAGGATGCGGCTGCCGCGCCACGAGGCCGGAACCGTGAAGCTGCGCTCGTACCAGAGGCAGCGGTCGGCGCCGGGGCATTCGCCGACGCCCGAGAGGGCCGACTCCGCGGCAAAGGGCACGAGGATCTTGCCGTCGAAATGCTCGGGTTCGCTCCCGACGGGGAGGATCGCATAGTCCCAAAGCCCGTTGAGGTTCTGCCATGCGTCGCGCACGAGTTGCGGACGCGGGTATTCGGGCAGCACCTGCTGCGGATCGAGTTTCTCACCCCACGGGGTGAGCAGGCGTACCTGGGCCGGTTGCCACTGGGCGGCGGCCTGCAGTGCGGCCAGCAGCGCCAACGTCAGCATAAGAGGTTTTTTCATGGATAGTAGGGTATTGGAATTTGGTGGTTGATTGCGATTCTAAAATTAGGCATATTTCGCCGCCCGTGCAAACGCCACGACGGTGCGCCGATCCGCCGTGTATACCCGCAAACGGCTGGTTGCTAATTTGTTCGTTGTTTCCGACGCGGTGGCCGTGTCCGGCTTTTGTTTCGATATGATACTCTTTTGAGACGATAGTATACACCTGCCCGCGGAAGAAGATGTACCTTTGTTTACGAAAAAAGAGACCCTATGCGCTATTCCGACAATCCGATACTGACACCCTGCGACCTGCGGCCGAGCCGCGAGGGGATGAAAATCGAGTGCCTGCTCAATCCGGGCGTCTTCCGCTTCGACGGCCGGACGTGGCTGCTTGTCCGGGTCGCCGAGCGCCCCGAGCAGCACGAGGGGGAGATCAGCTTCCCGATGCTCGACGCCGAGAACCGCATGACGATCATGCGTGTCCCGACCTCCTCGCCCGATCTGGATCTCTCGGATCCGCGGGTCATCACCTACCGGGGCGCCGATTACCTGACGACGATGTCGCACCTGCGGCTGGTGAGCAGCACCGACGGCGTTCACTTCCGGGAGGATCCGACCTATGCGCCGCTCTTCGGCAGCGACGCCTACGAGGCCTACGGCGTGGAGGACTGCCGCGTAACGCAGCTCGAAGGGGCCTACTATCTGACCTATACGGCCGTCTCGGCCAACGGCGTGGCGGTACGCATGCGCCGCACGGCGGACTGGCACCGTTTCGAGGACTACGGGCTGGTGCTGCCGCCCCACAACAAGGACTGCACGCTCTTCGATGCGAAGATCGGCGACCTATATTATATGCTGCACCGTCCGAGCAGTCCCGAGATCGGCGGCAACTACATCTGGATCGCCCAGAGTCCCGACCTGCGCCACTGGGGCAACCACCGCTGCGTGGCCCGCACGCGTCCGGGACGGTGGGACAGCGCCCGCATCGGCGCGGGGTGTGCGCCGATCCGTACCGACCGCGGCTGGCTGATGATCTACCACGGGGCCGACGAGGCGCACCGCTACTGCCTGGGTGCGATGCTGCTCGACGCGGAGGACCCCTCGAAGGTGCTTGCGCGCAGCGAGCGGCCGATTATGGAGCCCGAGGCGCCCTACGAGCAGGCGGGCTTCTTCGGCAACGTCGTCTTCTCGAACGGCCAGATTGTCGATGGCGACCGCATCACGCTCTACTACGGCGCCTCGGACGAGGTGATCTGCCGGGCGAACTTCTCGGTGCGCGGGATCCTGCAGACGCTGGAATAAAACGAAAAAAACATAAAAAACCGACTTGAAACCCATGAAGAACCTTTTGACTCACTGCTTCTGCCCGCTGTTGTGCCTGTTTGCCTTCACCGGTTGCGCAAACCAGGGTGCCACGGGCTGCGACAGCCGTTCGACGGCGCTCGACGTCGATCTTACGAACCGCCTCTATCCCAAGGTGCAGACCCCGACCGAATCGCTCGTGGTGGTGAACCTCGCGAAGGACGATATCGAAGGCCAGGTGGCCGCCATCGGCCTGCAGGGTATCATCAACCGCGACAGCCGCGAGAAGGTCTATGTGATGAACAGCCGCTGCAAAGACAACCACGGCGGCTGGAAGATCGGCCCCACGGCAATGGCCCAGATGGGGCAGTTCTGGCTCGACCGGGTCCTCGCCGACATCCCGCAGCAGGTGCTGCCGCTCGACACCACCCGACGCAATCCCGCCTTCCGGGCCCTTGTCGAGCGGTACCGCGACCACATCAAGGGCGTGGTGATCTACGATCCCGAACTGGTCGAGGCGACCATCGAGGCGGCGACGACGATCGCCGCGCAGACCGACGCGCTGATCCTCTCTCCGTCGCTCTACGAGCAGGTGAAATCCTGCGGATTCCCCGTCGTCGAGGATCTCCGGGGCCGCTTCCACAGCAATATCGAGTGTCTGGACTGGCTCATGGAGCACTACTTCGAAGGGGCCTGCCACGACGTGGCCTTCACCTGGTCGCACATGACCCTCGACTTCGCCGAGAGCTGGGGCGCTGCCAACAAGGACTATGTGGTGGCCAACCGCCTGTTCACCTACTTCCTCCACAGCCGGATTCCCGAGGAGTGCCACTACTACGAAAATATCGTGAAGCGCTATCCCGCCGGCACGCAGATCATGGGCTGGACCGACGAGCTGAAGGCCGACAAGCTCTTCGCCGACTACGGCTATGTGATGGTCCCCTTCATCTCGGTGGAGAACATGACCGTCATGTCGTCGTTCCCCTCCGTGCAGGGCACGCCCATCGAGCCGCGTGCCTATGAGGCCGACCCGAACACGACCTATGTGGCGATGCTCGTGGCCGACGGCGACAACCTGCTCCACACGATGATCTACGAGCCCTACACGATCGAGGAGTCGGAGCACTTCGGCGAGATTCCCCTGACGTGGGTCATCAATCCGGGCATTGTCGATCTGGCGCCGCGCGTCTTCACCTGGTACGACCGCGTGCTCAAGGAGGCCGGGCAGGAGATGGCCGCCATGATGGGCGACGGATCGCCCAATACGGACCGTTACAGCGGCTTTGCCTTCTACTGCGCCCTGGCGCGCCATTATATCGATCAGGCGGGCATCCTCACGATGAAGCAGATGATCGACGGCGAGTCGGTCGCCTGGAACGTGCAGCCCTACTGCATCGAGGGCGGCTATGCCGGCACGGACTGGCGCGGCATCGAGCCGCACGAGTACCACATGGACCACGAGACGTTCCACATCGGCACGACCAACTCGCGGCCCGAGTACCTGGACAAGGCGCTGGCCCGCACGCCCGAGGGCGAGCCCTACTTCCTTTCGGTGATGATCGGCACGGCCAGCGAGGACGCCCCGACCTACGCCCTGGAGGTGAAGCGCTACCTCGAGTCGCGCAACGACGGCCGCCGCTACGTCTTCGTGCGCACGGCCGACCTGGCGGCGACCTACCGCGCCTGGAAGGGTCTTCCCGTGATGTAGGGCGCAATCCCGAATCGTACGACAACCGCTTTTCGGAATATCCCGCAAGGGATGTTCCGCGGGGGTTGCTCGCCGCCCGTATTTCCGAAAAACAACCAACCCAACTTTAACAATTCAAAAAATGCTATGAAAAAAAGCTTGCTCAAATTGGCTTTTGCAGCAATGATAGCGGTGCTCTGTGTTCCGTTCGCAGGCAGTCGCGCCGTTGCTCAAACCCGCAGTATTGCAGGTACCGTCGTCGATGCGTCGGGCAACCCGGTCGTCGGCGCCGCCGTAGTCATCGAGGGGACCGCGAAGGGAACCTCGACCGGTCTGGACGGTTCGTTCACGCTCGAAGGGGTGAAGGACGACACGCACCTGACCGTATCGTTCATCGGTTACAAGACCCTCACCACGCCGGCCCTCGGGCCGCAGACATCGCTGACGATCACCCTCGAGGAGGATACGCAGATGTTGGACGACGTCGTGGTGATCGGTTACGGCGTGCAGCGCAAGAGCGACGTTACGGGCTCGATCGCCTCGATCAAGGAGGATGCGCTGATCAACCGCTCGGTGGAGAATATCCAGCAGGCCCTGCAGGGCAAGGCGGCCGGCGTATCGGTCTTCTCGGCCTCGGCAGCCCCGAACTCCTCGCCGTCGATCCGTATCCGCGGCTTCTCGTCGAACAGCGCCGGAGCCACCGACCCGCTCTACATCGTCGATGGTCTGAAGGTCAGCAACATCGGTTACCTTGATCCGTCGTCCGTAGAGTCGATGGAGATCCTCAAGGACGGTGCCTCGGCCGCCATCTACGGTGCCGAAGCCGGCAACGGCGTGGTGCTCATCACCACGAAGAAGGGCCGCAAGGGTGAGGCCCGCGCCTTCTACGACTTCACCTACGGCATCACCTCGCTGGCGCGCAAGGCCGACCTGATGAATGCCGAGCAGTATGTGGCCTACCAGACGGCCGCCGGCAACAGCCAGCTCATGGAGCCCTGGGACGGCGTAACGGATACCGACTGGTTCGACGCCCTCTACGGCGACGGCGGATCGTTCCAGCGCCACACGGCGGGCTTCGAGTCGGCCAACGACAACGGTTCGGTCTACGCCTCGCTGTCGTACATGAACAACGACGGTATGTACTACGGCGACAAGGACTGGCTCAAGCGCATCACCTTCCAGCTCAACGGCGACTACAAGATCAAGGAGTGGCTCACCTTCACGACCAACAATACGGTCGAGAGTTCGCGCTGGCAGAGCCCCGGCGACGGCATCAACAAGGACTTCAACAGCTCGCCGTACCTCTACGACCCGCTGCTCAAGCCCTTCTACGACAAGGATAACCTCCCGGCCTACATGCAGGATCTGATCGCCACGCAGGGCGACGACATGATGATGAAGAACGAGGAGGGCGACTACGCCGGCGTTCCCTTCACGGCCAAGGACAAGACGAGCCCCATGACGTGGTACTACAGCGGCGAGGGCCACCACAAGAGCTTCGCCATCCGCGGCGCCTCTTCGGTGATCCTCTCGCCCTTCAAGGGCTTTACCTTCACCTCGCGCGTGGGCTACCGTCTCGAGTCGTCGAACTACGACTACTACGGCGTGCCCTTCTACGAGGCCGTCTCGTCGCGTACGACGCCCTACATCGAGGGCAAGACCGACATGACGCGCTTCTATCAGTGGGAGAACTTCGCCAACTACAACCGCACCTTCGGCAAGCACGCCGTGGTGGCGATGGTCGGTATGTCGTGGCAGTACAACTGGTATAACTTTACCTCGGCCAACGCCAACGGCCTGACCAATACGGCCGACAATTTCCACTACCTGAACTTTGCCGCGGCCGATGCCGTGAAGGGTGTCGGCGGTGAGGTCAGCGAGACGGCGAGCCTGAGCTACTTCGGACGTGTAGGCTACACCTACGACGACCGTTACAGCCTGATGTTCAATTTCCGCGCCGACGCCTACGACCTTTCGAAACTCTCGCGCGAGGCCCGCTGGGGTTACTTCCCCTCGGTATCGGCCGGATGGACCGTCTCGAACGAGTCGTTCCTGCGCGACGTGGATCCCAAGATCCTCTCGTTCCTCAAGGTCCGCGCCTCGTACGGTGTGAATGGCAACGTCAATGTGCTGGGCGGCTACCGCTACCGTTCGTCGATGAACGTTACGGACTACTACCCGATGGGCGGGCAGCTGCTCCCGACCATCACGCCTTCGGACGTGCTGGCCAACCCCTCGCTCGAGTGGGAGGAGTCGAAGCAGTTCGACCTGGGTATCGACGCCCGCTTCCTGAACAACCGCCTCTCGTTCACGATGGACTTCTTCAACAAGAACACCACGGGCCAGCTGGTTACGATGACCGCCCCGATCTCGACGGGAACGACGTCGGTAACGCGCAATGTGGGCCTGGTGAACAACCACGGCTTCGAGTTCGAGCTCGGCTGGCAGGATCAGGTCGGCGAGTTCTCCTACAGCGTCAATGCCAACCTTGCGACGCTGAAGACACGCGTCAAGGAGTTGGAGGGCGACCGCATCTGGAGCGGCGACATGGTGGTTTTCGATGTCGATAAGCCCGTATGGAGCTACTACGGCTGGAAATACCTGGGTGTGAATGCCGAGGACGGCAGCGCCATCTACTACGACAAGGACCAGAACGGCACGATCGACGACCAGGACAAGGTCTACCTCGGTACGCCGATTCCCGACTTCACCTACGGCATCACGGTGAACCTGGCCTGGAAGGGCTTCGACTTCACGCTCTTCGGCAGCGGCTCGCACGGCAACAAGCTGCTCTACTATGTGGGCACGACGCCGCAGGCCAACCGTCCCGCCGAGCTGTGGACCCAGTCGTGGGATGCCGTGGGCGCCGGTGCGAAGTACCCGCATCCCGACCCGAACGGCGACACGCACTTCTCGAAGTCGGACATGTACCTCAAGAGCGGTTCGTACTTCAAGATCAAGCAGTTGCAGCTGGGTTACACACTGCCCGCATCGCTGACCCGGAAATTTGCCGTATCGCGTCTGCGCGTCTATGTGTCGCTCGACAACTTCTTCTGCTTCTCGCCCTACTGGGGTATGGATCCCGAGGCGGTGAACGCCACCTCGGCCATGGGTGCCGACTACGGCAACTACCCGACGCCGAAGACCCTGACTTTCGGAGCCAACCTTTCGTTCTAACCCAATAACCTTACGACAACGATGAAAAAGCATATTATAGCATTTGCGGGACTGCTTGCCGGAGCCCTGATGTCCGTCTCCTGCTCGCAGGACCTGCTCGATTTCGAGCAGCACGGCGTCATGGAGGTCGATAAGACCTACGCCGAGGCCGACGACCAGACGGCCCAGCAGCTCATAGCCAACGTATACGTCCGTGTGAAGTACCTGATGATGGGCGACTGGGGCGTACATTACATTGCCACGACGTCGGCCAAGACGGCCGAGTGCTGGCCCGGCGGTTCGGGACCGAACGACGGTGTGGATTACCTGCGGATGGCCATGATGGTCGATGATCAGGAGAACTCCGCCTACAAGGAGATGTATTCGCGCCTGTACCAGATCATCTACAAGTGCAACATGATCGTCGATAAGCTCAACTCCGGATCGGACGAGCGCAAGCGGGTGATCGGCGAGGCGAAGGCGTGGCGTGCCTGGGCCATGGCGCGTCTGACGCAGCTGTGGGGCTCGGCGCCGCTGGTGGACCATGTGCTCGACGGCATCAACTACTCGTTCTATCCCGGCAACTCGGATCCCGAGAAGAACTGGGAGTGGATCATGCAGCAGTTCGACGAGGCGGCCGAGGTGCTCCCCTCGAAGAGCGGTCTGGGCGGTCAGCGGGCCATCGGCGGCCGCTGGACGGCCGAGGCCTGCTACGCCTACAAGGCCCAGGGCTACATGTGGCGCGGCGACTACGCCCATGCGAAGACCGAGCTGGCGAAGGTCATCAACTCGGGCAAGTACGATCTGTGGACCGGCACGGCGACGATGGGCCCCTCGAGCTACGGACAGAACATGCAGCTCAACAAGTCGAAGAACGCCGCAACATGGAAGGACGGCAGCGAGAGCTACGAGTACCTGACCCTCTACCGGGCCGAGGCGGATTTCTGCGACGAGTTCCTCCTGGAGCTCGACATCGACGGCGACGCCACGACGATCGAGAATACGGAGCCCTACTGGTTCCGCGCCTACATGAACTGGCGTTACGACGAGATCAACAAGCCGGGCAACCTCACGCCGCAGGACGGCTGGGGCTTCATCACCCCGACGCGGTCGTTCGCCATGGCCTTTGCGCGCCACGACGGCAACAGCATCCGCCGGCGTGCCAACATCGCCACCTACAGCGAGGTGTACCACGACTTCCCCTATGAGAATGTCGATGTGCGCGGCGTGATGTCGTCGATGCTCTACGGCAACGAGGGTTACTTCCGCATGAAGTACTACGACTTCCTCGACGATGCCGAGCCGACGCGCTACGCCTCGGGCAACACGAAGGGCAACATGACCAACTTCCCGCTGATGCGTTACGCCGACGTGCTGCTCATGTACGCCGAGGCGTGCTGCCTCTCGGGCGAGGGCACGGCCAACATCTCGGGCCTCGAGGCGCTGAACAAGGTGCGCCGGCGTGCCGGGCTGACGGATGCTCCCGCGCTTGACATGGACAATGACGAGTACGGCATCAAGGCCGAGCGCCGTTTCGAACTCTGGCTCGACGACTGCGACCGCTACGTCGATCTGATCCGCTGGGGCGACTACAAGGATTTCATCACCACCACCGACGAGACGACCTCGGATGCCGGCCACGGCGTAGGTCCCCACTGGGCCGTCGATTGCGCCTGGCTCGTGGGCCTGAAGGATCCTTCGGTGCGGACGGACGATCCGACGGATCTGAGCAACTACGAGGTGCGCTACGACCCGCAGTCCACGCGCGGAACGTGGAGCGACCGTCTCTACCTCTGGCCGTTCCCCTATGCCGAGCTGACGCAGAATCCCAACCTGGTGCAGAACGCGGGCTGGTAGCGGATCCCGCTCCGCGCGGGATTTCCGCGCGGGGTGCCGCAAGTATTGTCCGGCGACGGCTGCGGGGTGTTCCGACACTTCGTGCGGCCGTCGCCGGCCTTTTTGACCGATCCGGAGGCTTCTGACCGGGCCTCCGGGTACAAGAAATGCCGGGCGGAGAGCCGCAGCCGGCCCGGTCCCGGCGGAATCCCGGACAACCTGAAAATACAACCTGAAAAATACGACGCTATGAAAAAATGGATCACATGCTGCGTGCTCGGCCTGCTGCTGGCCGGTGCCGCACAGGCACAGAACTATTCGGACCTGCTCTACCGCGACTGGGCGGGTCTGCGGGCCTATGCCCAGGTGAACCGGACGCTCACCGAGCGTCCCGAGGTGGTCTTCATGGGCAATTCGATCACCGAGGGGTGGTTCAACCAGCATCCCGACTTTTTCCGGAGGAACAACTTCGCCGGCCGCGGCATCGGCGGCCAGACCTCCTCGGAGATGCTCGTGCGTTTCCGCCAGGATGTCATCAACCTGCACCCCGAGGTGGTGGCGATCCTCTCGGGTACGAACGACATTGCGATGAACAACGGCTACATCGCGCTGGAAAACACCTTCCAGAACATCGTCTCGATGTGCGAGCTGGCGCGTTTCAACAACATCAAGGTGCTGCTCTGCTCGGTAACGCCCGCTACGGGCTTCGGGTGGCGTCCGCAGGTGGATCCGCGGCCGCTCATCCCGCAGCTCAACAAGATGCTGCGCGAGTATGCCGAGGCGACCGACGGGGTCGAATGGGTCGATTACTTCTCGGCGCTGGCCGATGCCGACAACGGCCTGCGTGCGGAGTATTCGCCCGAGGGGTGCCACCCCAACGGCGAGGGGTACAAGGTCATGGAGCGGATCCTCGTCAGGGCGCTCCGTGCGCTCACCGGCTCCGACCGCGACTATTTCGTCTATGAGTAGGCCCCGGAGTCTTGTCCGGGCTGCCGCCGATGGTTATATTTGTAAAAAATTTGCATGCGATGATACGAATGGGTAAACTCCTTCTTTTCGTGCTGGCGGGGCTGCTGCCCCTCCGGCTGCTGGCCGACGTGAAGCTCCCGGCCATCTTTACCGACAACATGGTGCTGCAGCGCGAGAGCGACGTGAAGCTCTGGGGCACGGCAGCACCCGACCGTACCGTGCGGATCACCACTTCGTGGGACGGCGCCCGCTATGAGGTGCCCTCGGATGCCGAAGGGCGCTGGACAGCGACGGTCCGGACCCCCGAGGCGGGCGGCCCCCATACGGTAACGCTGACCGACGGACGCCATCCCGTCACGTTGAGCAACGTGCTCATCGGCGAGGTGTGGATCTGCTCCGGACAGTCGAACATGGAGATGCGCGTGGGCGACCGCGTAACGGGCATGGAGCAGGAGCTCGCCGAGGCCGAAGGCTACCCGGAGATCCGCCTGCTGCATATCGACAACACGACGAGTCCCATGCCGCTTGACGATGCGAAGGTGCGCGACGGCGGGTGGCAGGTCTGCTCGGCGGAGCGTGTCCGCGACTTCTCGGCCACGGGCTACTTCTTCGGCAAGGAGCTGCACCGTGAACTCGGGGTTCCCGTGGGTCTGGTCGCGCACTGCTGGGGCTGCACGCTGGACTAGGCGTGGACCTCGGGGGGGGCAGCATGCGGAAGGCCG
>ERZ1664516.2-NODE-2-length-60587-cov-43.691717_pt1 | contig 60587 bp, 91 predicted proteins | sample MGYA00575334_ERZ1664516 | MGnify/ENA primary metagenome ERZ1664516 (study PRJEB40874, sample SAMEA4040745) | Gallus gallus | biome: gut; material: content | place: India | collected 2016-01-01 | study: EMG produced TPA metagenomics assembly of PRJEB14491 data set... | reverse complement strand
CTTTGCCGATTCCTCAGGATTATGTGCCTTGAGAGCGTTCAGTACGTACTTGATGCCGTCGCGGTTTCCGAGCTTGTAGCCACAGCGAAAAAGCATGTAGCAACCAAGCACGGCACCGCCAACACCAGCACATACACAGAACTTCTTTTTGGCCTGCTCCTTAAGGGCAGCGGTCTTTTCAGTGTTTTCGCCTTTCATAATTGTTACCTCCATAAAATATCAATGAGAGGACCTCCCTCTCATAATAGACGATGTAATTTTCGCGAATCCTTAATAGCTATGGATCGGTCTAGGAAGTTGAACATAACCAATTACCAATGCCGGATTACCATGCTCATCGAGACGCGACGAATAGGAGATATCAAGATACCCAGTATCAATGGACCATCCGAGATCATCACCGAGCACAACCGTATCCAGACCAATCATGCTAAACCAATCGTTTTCACTCATAAAACACTCATCGCGCATTAGACGGTTTAACTCGTTGACTGCCTTTTCGAGACGGTTTCTGTTCGAAGGAAAATATCTACCGGTAAGAGAATCGTAGCACTTAATGCATTCCGTATCGGTAATGACAATATCATCTCCGGAAGTTTTAACGACTTGAGGAACCGGCATCGTCATATCAGCTTGTGCTTCTTTACGGATTTGATCTGCTTTCTCTTTTCCGACAATCTCTTCTGCTTTCTTGGTATAATTCTTGAGAGCAGTTTCGCTCATGGTATAAGCCGCAGTAAGGACCGCATTACGATGAAGCCGAATGCTAGATGCTCCAATAATACATGCAACACCAACGCCAGATGCCACGATAGTTCTTACATATCCAGGCACCATGATTTTAACTTTGTCCTCGATCTCGAGAGGTTTGGTCTGCGCTTCCTCCTTTTCCGCGATTAGCTTCATAACTTTGGGAGTATCCTGAATGGCAAATACTGTTGCACTTACCATACTTGCGATACCCACCGCTACAAGGATTTCAGGGGAATGCTTTACTGTAGCATCTTTGAAAGCGTTAATTAACTTTACGAATTTCATCATTAGTCTCCTTTCAAAAATATAAAGGCAAGAGCCTATGTCTCCATAGACCCCTGCCTGTTTTCAGAAGTGTAAATTTCTACGCATAGCATCGAAGCGCTCTCGCTCCTCAATCTCGCATCTACGCTTGAAAGCCTTAAACTCTTTCCATTCCTGGTTTAGCCGAACAGGATACGTGACAACCTTCGCCACATCGTAAGCAGCTGTAAGCAACATGCCCTTTATAAGCATCTTGCACGCAGCTCCCACCTGTGTACCAAGGTCATTCGTAAACTGCCTTGCTTCCATGTGTTCACGGTCAAAGCTTTCAAAATCAATACCAGTTTTACGCATAATAATTCTCCTTTGTATGGTAGTGTGTATTCCTTCCATAATAGTAGATGAAAAATTCGCGAATCCTGGATGAAAAGCAAAAGGGGCATTACTGCCCCTCGAACTTTTCGGCAAACTTCTTGTTTACCTTATCTTCGATGAGTTCACACATTTCCTGGCTGGATGCTTTGTCGTTTGCAATATCCGCCGCAAACGAGCACAGCATACCAATACCAGCAAGTGCCATTCCGATCATCTTCAGATACTTAGTATTCATAAGTTATTCACCTCCATAATAGAAGCTGTAATTTTCGCGAATCAGCAGCCCATGTATGAAATATTAGGATTGATTATCGGGTTGATAACATAGCACATAGTTCCGTCACCAATATTCGTAGGACGTGCCTCAAAGTCAAGCCAGCAATATCCAAGCCATTCTCCAATTTGTTCTATGTTCCAGCCCAAAGATCTCCCTTCTTCAGTTTCGGATGCTCCAATACATCTATAAAAATCGTTAAGCGACACATAAGATGTTACTTGAAGTTCCCTGTTGACAAAGTTAACAGCTTCTTCAAATTTATGCATTGTCGATTCGAAATATCTATCGGCAAACATATCATAAAACATTACTTTATTATCGTCGAACTGATCCTCTTCAGCTTCTTCAACAATAATCTCGTTTGCAACTTTTTGATCCGTCTCTTCGCCAAACCTTTCAGCAATCTTTTTACGATATGCCTTATAACCTTGATCCACAAATGCATATGCTGCGGCTAAAGACTTTTGTTCTTTATTGCTAAGTACGTTAGCTGCTACTACACAAGAAATCGTTCCAATTCCAATTATCGCCGTTGGAATATAAAGTTTCCAACACGCTTTAACGATTTCTTCTTTTGTGATTTCGGGCTGATCTATGGACGATTTTTCTTTCCATTCCTCTCGTGCTCTTTTCTGATCATCAATCACTTCTTTTGCCTTAAGAGTAGCTCGTGCTGCTTCTATGCTAGTGAGCACAATACCAACACTAGCTGCAACCGTGAGAATCCCAGTTGCATGTTTTCTGGCAAAGTGATAAACGCCTTTTGCAATATCAATGTTATTCATATTAGTTTCTCCTTTCATTGATTCTTGACAATTTTATACACATCGTGTTCGGACGACTCGATGGTTACTTTAGTGCTGATTCTGATTTTACCATCTTCTCCGTGCTCCATGCGAAATCCATCAAGATCTATGGTAGTGCCCGTCAATCCATATTTCTTGATAGCTTTATTTAAGAGCATGCTGATAATCATTTTTGCGAATCCACTTTTAAGCATAATCACGTCATCCATACTAATTCCCTCCAAATATAAAATGCACGACTGAGGACCTAAAGAAAAAATAAGGATGAATGAATTGAACATTCTCTAACGGGTAGTATTACTCGTTGTGCAACCGTACACCAATCCTTATTGCTCTATCCTTCCATAATAGAAGATGTAAATTTCGCGAATCCTAAAAGCTAAGAGCCTATGTCTCCATAAGCTCTAGCCTGGTTTTTACGCAAGAACATTCAGTTCTTTCAAAATATCAGCAAGTCTTTCTCCCGATCTCTTACGAGCATCAATAACAAGCCACTCGTCATTAGTGAGTTCACGACGAAGTTTCCAATAATGACCAAGCGATCTGTCATAGCAATAAAGCTCTTTTAGATCCTTTGCTTTCTTGAGCCTGTCTTGCTGAGAAACCATTCTTGCAATTTGTATAATGGTTCCCACAACAACAGGTGTCGCAGCAGCAACAGCAGCTATCTGAGCTTTATGATCTTCAACAAACCACTTAGCTTTATTTACCTTTTCGTAAACCCAAGCTCTGCGATCAGCTTTCTTCTTGTTGTTCACAAGTTCGTCATAGTCATAAACTTTACCCATTTTGAATTCTCCTTTATTCAAAGTGTATTCCCCCCATAATAGAAGCTGTTTATTTCGCGAATAAGGAGAAAAGCGAAAGGCTATGACTCGTCATCATAACCTTTGCTCTAGAAACCTCACTTAATTCTTCTTAAAAATTTCTTTGAAACATTCCATCATTGTCTTCGATGCAAAGGTTCCAGACTCTTCGAACTTAAAGCCCTTCGCTAACCACTTGCTCCTAAAGCCCCAGCCAATGACGAACGTACCAACCGTTACACCAACGCCCAAGATTTGAAATATCCGTGCGTCACGCGCCTTGACCTGTTCACGCTTGTTCTCCAAATCAATCTTCCGCTCTTCCAAGTCGAGCTTCCGATGATCAAGGTGCTTATCGTTTTCGATCTCTTCGCATTTCGCATGGACGTCTTTCTCCTTCATACGCATTTGGTGTAAGATTGTGATGTTCTTCATCAGTTCCTTAGCCTCATCGGAACCAGGGTCCAGCTCAGAAAGCTTCTTAAGCTCTTTAAGCAGTTCCTCATCAATCGTACTATAAATGTTGAAATCAGTAGTCATAATAGATCTCCTTTTGAAAATATAAATTCGGTTTCCCATAAAAGGAAATGTTATTTTCGCGGATCAGTTTTTGGTGTAGCTTTAACGCACTTTAATGTTATGTATTCATGTTTTTCAATCTCTTCTGGCGGTTCTGTGACCATAAGAAACATATGCACAGATTCATCTTTGTCGTCAAATATCATGACAAGATTCCCCACTTCAGCATTTGCAACATCGGTACTCGCGTTCCAGTGCCCAAACGAGTATCCGAGAAAAATTCCGATTATGACAATCACGATAGCCACCCAAACATCAACCATAATAAGGTTCCTCCATATCGGTTCTTATGAATATAAGTGTACCACAGCAATTATATACTTTGATGGGTAAATTCTCCTTATGTATTGCATAGTCGAAAGCTTTTTTGTTGAGCTCGGCCGTTCCCTTGATGTATCCTGGAATAGACACGTATCTCGGTAATGGCTCCCATACTGCCCATTTCTTATTGGTAGCCATAAACATTTTGCACTCATGTACTCGACATCCAGTAAGACTGTGCCCAACCTTATTGTTATTTGGCATAAAGTTACCACCTATTCTTTAATGCTCATTCGGCAAATCGTTTCGAACGAGATAAGTTTTATCTCCAATCTGACTTACAGTTACAGGACACGGGTAATAGTTATTGATTACCTTGTCAAGTCCCAAACGAATCGTATGTTGAGTGTTTTCGAGATCGCGTTCGAACTGAGGATCATATACGGCGTATTGCTTGCCGGATGCCATAAAATCCTTAACTTCGTTGATTCTCATTTTACTCCATGTACTAGGACCAGGTTTGCGACCACGTTTCATAATCATTACTCCTTTCAAAAAATATAAAGTGAAAAGCCTATGTTTCCATAGACTCTCCACTTTAGGGTTACATATCGGTTCTTCTCAAAAATAATCTGTTGTTACGTTCGTGAACCATAATCGGGTAAATTCCGTCAGATCTCCGGATGGCTTCACGAAGTGCGTTTGCCGCCGAATGGATGTTCTTGTACTCGTCGCCGATAAATACTTCAACGAGCTTTGTACGCAAACTCATCACATAGTCGAGCTCATCACACAATGCGTGATACCGTCCTTCACGATCAAAGACTAAGTCTTTCTCCGTTGCGGTTTTGTAAATCATAAATGTACCTCCTTTATTTTTGGACATACTTCATGCCCCCTTCATAAAAGAGGATGTAAATTTCGCGAATTGTATGTAAAAAAAAAAAAAAAATAAGGGATGCAGAATTTTTACACTCTGCACCCCCAAGCCATGTTGCCTAGAGAGTCGCTTCGAACGCCCTGGGTAAAATGACAAAACTGTCTCGGATGACATCTTCACTAGTCTGGAGAATCAAAGAACCATAATCTGCAATTAAATTGCAAACCCATTCCTCTGCTTCGATCCAGTATTCTGGTTTTACCAATTTGTGAAGCTCAGATATTAACCCGAAACTTGCCATAACAGCATGCCCTATCTCGTGGATAATAACACGATTTAGAAGTTCGCCACTTAACCCCTCATAAATATAAATGTTATGCAATCGCACATCGGTCGTGGCTAATCTCACATTGCCTGTTCTATCCACGAGATAAGAGCTGTTGCTTGGAACGTAATATACCCTCCAGAGTATACCGTTCAGGTAAAAACGTTCCATTTTGAATTAGGTGGGCATTTCCCCGACGAGCTTCGTAAGATCGGACTTCATGCGTTTGCGCTGATCAGGGTCTGCGCCTTTGTAAATCTCACGAATGGTGTTCATAACATCCATCAAATGCTCATTGGCGTGCATGTCCATTGCGTCCTTGTCGACTTGAGACTTCGTTTCGGTGTAATGCCGACGGGAATCAAGGTATTCGCGATAAGGTTTGCCATAACGGTCATCATGTTCCGTATCGTAGCTTTGCGAGGAAGGAATTCGCTTCCAGTTCGGAGTATACCCCATGCGATCTTCCAGGTCTTGCTCGAACATATCCGGATCACGTACCCACCGTTTGATGTGCTCGCGCTGTCTACCTTGCCTGCCCATACGAGTCATCTCGGGAGGAATATATCCATAGCGATCTGCTTCGGAGCTTTCCATTGCCTCAAGAATTTTCTTGTAGTAGCAGGATTCCCATTCGTTCTTTTCGGCCTCAGAAAGGTCTTTGATAATATCGGCAACCTCACCTGCTTCATGAGTGTCGAGATTAGCAAGACCTTGCTCGGTAGCGTGTTTGAGGCCGTCAGTCATAATTCCGAGAAGCATTGTGATCTTGCTAAGGGTCATTTCGCCCTCGTGCTCATGCATAGTTTAGCCTCCTTAACACAGTTCCCTTGCCGAGAAAATGGCGTTAGCGCCGATAGTAACAGTCTCGGTGCCGTTGTTTACCACCGTAAGTCTGTCGAAATCCCCACAGCAGTTCTTGAGGTAGAACGTGCGTTCGACGCTATTAAGCTGACCAGCGGTAGTAGTTTCAGAAACAATCAGGGAGGGCGGATAAGCAAACCCGCTAAGCGCAATAGACAGCTGAGCGGTGCCCGTTGCCCCAGTAGTTCCGATGTTTCCAGTGAACCGTACCTCATATACACCACTCCTACGAAGCTTGATGCTCCCGGTACCATTGGTAGTGCAAGTATCACATCCGCACTTAAGCAATACGGCATCGAAAACCGCATTAGTGCCAGGGGCAAGAGTGAGCTCGGTAGTATTGGTAAGCTCAATCATCCAAATGCCCTCCTTTCAGTAAATTCCATTTTGATTTAGCCGCACTGAGCGCAGCAACCGGAATTCTGATAGGAAGCATACTGCTGGCCGTTGCAGCAGAAAGGATTCGCCACAATGTAAGCAGGCTGCGGGCACGGACGGAGCTGGTTCACGAGATAGGTGTTCTGATTTGCCTGACTCTGAGCCAGATTCAGAGCCTGAACCTGACTGCGCAGAGCAGCGATGGTTTCGTCTTTATCCTGCATCCGGTAGCTGACCAGCTCGTCATGCAGAGCCCGATAATTATCGTTCTGGTTCTGCATCAGAGCGGTAGTCTGATTCTGGATGGCGGTAGTGATTGCAGAAGAATTTGCTGCCAGTTCATACTGAATCTGGGCCTGGCCCTGCCGATTCTCGCAGCAGCAATCCGCAAACTGCCGGGAAAGGGCATTGGTGTTCTGCATATTCGCAATAGTGTCCTGCTGAATGGTATTCTGCAGCGCGTACGTATTCTGAAGGTTTGCAACGGTGCTCTGCTGAATAGCAGTCTGGAGCTGATTAGTGGAGTTGAGAACCGCAGTATTCATGGCATAGAAACCATCGCACAGGCCATTCTCCAGACCATTCAGCTTGTTGATCACGGTCTGGTTGTTAAATCCGCGTTCTACGTCACCGACAGTAGCGACGGCAGCCTCACAACCACAAGGATTGCAGCCACCGCCGAATCCGCCAATACCGTTCCTACCAAAACCGCCAAAGAGAACGGCAAGAATGATGATGACCCACCAACCTTCGCCAAAGCCATAGCCACCCATGCCGTTCATCATGCCATAACCGCCATAGTTACAGCAGCCATCATTGTTACGAACAACTGCGGCAACATCCGCCGCGCTGAGCCCATTGGAACCGAACATAGAATTACCTCCTCGATGGTAAAACATAATGGATTTAGGACGAATATGCCTAATTCGTGTTCCTAGGAATCAATTGCGCGCATTATCGATAACCAAGAACACGAATTGTGCCTAGGTTATCGACGGGTCAAGAATTGCATGGCCTGTCTGCAAGCTTCATCAGGAGAGATTCCATATGTCTTGCAGAGATTCATTGCGATTTCTTCACCCTTCTTGCTGTCTCCAGTTTGAAGACAGGTGAACAGATTTTGAGCCAGAGGATTCTTTGAAAGCGTCGGATCTGAACGAAGTCTGTTCATCATTCCGTCAATCAAAGGATTATTCATTGGCATCGGCATTATTTGTTGCCTCCTTATTCTTTTGGTAAGGCCTATGATACCGATTATTCTTTGCAATCATTTTCTTGATCTCATCAAGTTCCTGCTTGATAGCGGCATACCCGTCATTTTGATTAGCTACGCCGTCACCAACAGGAACATCAGGAGACTCCACAGTAAACTTAACGGTGTTGATCCTCCCTTCGCCAGTGAAAAACTTGAGATATACGGCCGATCCATCGTTTAACGGAAATACCGCAATACTCCCATCATTTGGAACTTCGTTGGGCCGAATTTCATCAGGGTTATTCACAATGCGACCAGGAAGCACAGAGCAAGAAAACTGTGGAGCTCCCATCGGTTGAACTTGAGGAGTTTGAACACGGAAAACCGGTTGTGTCATGGGCATCTGAGGATACATCGGATAACCCATGTTGCTTTGAGGCGTGACTTGCTGAGGGTAACCAAACTGGTTATTCAAAATATCACTTCCCCTTAAGAGCTTTCATTTCCTTGTCGGCGGTGATTGCAGCAGGCGTGAAGGAATTGTTCTTCCACCAAGCAATCAAGCCAGTGATGACCGTAAGGCCAACAGTAACAAGACTTTCGATCTGCTCGTTGGTAATGGGCAGAGGAGAATGACCGGTTGCGCTCAGAATCTGGTTAACCAGAGCCAGAAAGAAGCACATGGTGCGAACCACAGTACCGGCCGAAATATCGCCGAAAATCTTGTGAAAAATATTCTTGATGGCGTTCATTATTGATCATCATCCTTTCCATCATCCAGTGGCAGTTTAAGGATCCTCTCATACAGGGCAGTGCCAGTGCCATTTCCTCCGAGTTTATGATAGTTCTCATAAATGCGTTCAACATTTTTGAGATCTTCCGTAGTAACTCGATTCTGCTCCATGAGTCGCTGGCATTCTTTGTAAAGCTCAAGATGAAGAACAGCGCGAACTCCCATTTTCATGGCTTCGGTCTCTTCATCTTTTTGCTTAAACTTCTTAGAGAGTCTTGTATAAGCCCCTGTAAGAATCGCCGTGACGACGGCTAGTACGCCCTGCAACAGATACTGAGAAATGATTTCTTCCAAGGGCAACTCCTCCTTAACCGTTCCACCGGGACTTGGTAGAACGAACATCAACGTGCGTGAAAGTGGAATATCTGCCAATGCCACCGGTATTAGGCATCAGAGTCTCAGCGTATGCTGCAACTTTGCTAGGAGCAACCCCAGACACCCTAATATCTGCGGCCTTACCATAGCAATGCTGTGAATACGTTGCACCACCAACATTTTTGTTGTGGCTAGCGGTTCTGAACGCCGAAGTAATGGTTACGGCTACCCCGAAATGGTCACGAATTCGCTGAAGAATATCAACGAGATCCATGTCCACAAACACGGGATCAGTTCCATCCTGGCACGCGAATTCTCTTACACGAAAATTCTTGGACAGGAATGTAGCTCCGTCCTTCGCTTTCGAATACGCACGAATGGACATAAATATCAACCTCCCTTCTGAAAATGTTTATCAGTTAGACGAGAGCTCTTTCTTTCGTTTTTCGATGCGACCGCAAACATCTTTGAACTCCTCGTCGGTCAGACGGTTGAGCATAAGATGTGCGTACGAAACTCGAGAGTAGAGGTCGTCAAGCTGTTTGATCGTCTTAAGCAAGGGGATAGTACGACAAATGACGTCGTAAAGGTTGATCTTTTCGCTCACCATTTTGATTCACCTTGCTTACACGGTGGGCTCTTCGGTACCGGTGCCAGAATCCTCTTCGCCGGACTCAACCGCAGGCGGCTCCTTTTCCATGGCCTCGAGCTCTGCGATCTTGGTGGTAATCTGATCGGACAGCTGGAGATACTCATCCATCTCAAACTTGCCGCCGATCATGAACATAACATCGATACGCTCAGAAAGAGCTTCGAGTTCAGTTTTGGTGTTTTCCTGGTTGATGGCCATTTTGGTAACTTCAAGCAAAGTCATAGTAATGCTCCTTTCTTTTAGCTCATAAGGGACTGTATTACTTCTGCGAGAGTTCTACCATCTGAAAAGAGGATAGCCTCTGCTCGACTGATGGGAATAACGGGTTTTCCGGTAGAATCCTGGAACTGAACGGCATTGCCGCCCTCGGGCAGAGTAAGCCCTTCGATCCGGAAAGTGTAAGTTTCGTTAGCCGTAGTATATCCCCCCTTGGATGCCGTAACTGTTATTGTGTGCTGACCTTCAGGCAGGTTCGTTGCTTCAACTGTACCGATTACAAGCTCTTCCGTATCTACAGTACTAGTAAATGTTTGCTGACTATCAATTTTGACAGTCACCGTAATACCTGTAGCCGAAGTATCGCCCGCAACAATAACATAAAACGATAAATTGAAATTGCCAATTTTTACGCCAAAGTCTTTCTTCGACGGACCCACGATGACGATGACATCGGTAAGAACGGTGTACGTTTCACTTGTTATGTACGGCCCTTTTGTTCCGCTGTTATCAACTGCGCAAACTCTATACTGAACGGTTCCCCAGCTGCCACTCGGATTATCAATAAAGGTTAAATCCGCTGACGACTGAACTCGAGTCCAATTGCTGTATCGGGTCTTTCGTTCAAAAATATAATTTGCAATTGTACCGTCAGTATCAGTAGCTTCGCCAACTGTGACAGTCGTTGTAAATCCTTCGACCGTGCGATCAACACTGATGGAAGAAGGCGCAGACGGAGGATCGGAAGCATAAATGCTGACGGTGGAGCTCAGAACGTAGGTAGACGAAGTAAAACCAATGTCATCCTGCGCTAAAACTCTAGCCTGTATGGAAGACTTGTCCGACGGAATATGAAGCTCCACCGAGGTTTCAGAAGTAGTGCTGATAGTCGTCCAGCTTCCGTCATCAAATTTATACTGATAAGTATAACTGATGTTTCCATAGCTATTCGTTTGGGCGTCACTAGATGGAGTGATAGAGATTGTAATGTCTGAATTATAGCGAATACTTTCTGGTAAATTTACCGAAGAAGGATCGATGACATCTTGATCTTCGGCGTAGTAAAAATAGCCGTCACTATCAAGATCATAACTAGGATAAGAAGAAGACGTTCTGCTTGAAACATAATTTTGGAATTCGTCAGGGGAATTTCCTTTCTCAGCACTATAAATATTCATGTCATACCAGGTATCGCCAGAATTATCTTTGGTGCCAACCCAGACTGCACTTATACCACTAAACCCAGTCGCGCATTTCCAATTTGTATTCGTCCACGCTCTATTTAGAACTTTGAAATTTCTGTCGGCGGTTCCTTCAGTTCGTTTTAATGGCGCTGGTATAGTAAATGTATCATTACCTGTACCACTCAAAGAAGGAGTTGGACCTTCGTATTCAGAATTGGTGTAAGTAGCATATATACACCATTGATAGGTGTCTGCATCAATACTATAAGATGTTCCTCTAATTGATTTATACTCTCCAGTGTAAGTTGCTTTACCTGTTGTACGATTAAGGGTCGGGCGTTCGGTGATACCTATCAGAGCATCTTTGCTACTGCTCCACGACCGGTCCGATCCGAAATTGTATGGCACATTTGCGCCTTCTACACCACCCAATTCTGCATCCCAGTAATATCTTATCTCATTTGTATACTTTCCCCAAATATATCTCGTACTCATGCTTCAGGCCCCTCGTCATCAAAATTACCGACAATTAGACCATACAAAACATTCGGTTTACGCTGGCCGGTGGGAAGAGAAGACTCCATGAGGACAAAACCACCACCCATACCGCCTTCCATTTCTTCGTCAATACTTTCAAAGCCCTGAGCAATGGCTTCGCGCATGTCTTTACCGTAAACAGCAGTGCGAATGGTGTTAATGATTGCAGAAAGATTCATCACGAAACCTCCTTTCTTTAAGAATCAACCACGTAACTCTTGGTAGTTCTAGAAATATCATAGGACTTCGCAGTTTTACGATCGGAAATCGCTTTTCTCTGCGATGCCGTATGAGTAGTTTTGCCGAACGAGTATTCGTTGCTAGCGGGATCATCGAGATGCTCAACACTTCTCGTGCAAAGGTATACTCCATCAATCCCGTGGGGCTCAGATACAATATGAGTTCGTTTCATGAACTCGAGATGATCGGTGGCCTCGCCTGCATAGACAAGATCCACGGCTTTAATCTCGATTTCAGTAACGATAGACGTATTGCTTACCATCTGAGAAAGCTCATTATCGACTATCTCGGTGAGCTGCTCGATGGTAGAAGACTGACCGTCGATCGAGATGGTCTTTTCTATCCAGCCATACTGTGCAATCAGGTCGAGATTGTAGTCGACTCGCTCGATGGGGGTAGTTTTCTCAAATATCCACCAACCTTTAGTGGTATACCCGTAAGCATGAATTGCGGTTGCGACGTCCTCGGAAGAATACTTGACATTCATATCAAGCAGGTTCTTACCAAATTCCACGGTTTGTTTGGTCTCAGGAGATTCGCCCCAAATAAGAGTTCCATCCGTACCGAATAGCAACAGATTCAGCTGACGTTTGAATACCAAACTGCTAGTACCTGTTTGATACCTAGACGTATAAATGAAGGCTCGATCTTGGTATGTGTCCATCAAGCCGTCAAGGAAGTGGTCTTTAAGCGCCTCCCAGCGACTCATATAAACAACGTCACCCGTATTATCCGTACTAGTATTGGTGCTAAACATCAGGAGAGCATCGCTAAGCTGAGCATCGATACCATACGTAAACGCAGGACTTGTAACCTTGCCTTCAGCGCCGTAAGGAATGTTGGTAGGAACTTGAGCGACGGTCGTAAAGAACTTGAGCGGAAGATACATGACACGTCCGTTATCGTCAGAATATCCTTCGAAATCGGCCCATGTAATCTTGCACTGAAAGTCGTTATACAATGCCAGATCGCCCTCTGCATAAATATGTTTGTTATTGTTGAAATCCTTCGTGACTTCGGTGATTCGACCTTGCCAATAAGGATTTCCGTCACGATAAATTGCAACATAGGTCTTAAGGATACCCGAAACGTTATCCTTAAATGTGTCAAACTCATCGTAACCAGTGTTATACGGAGGAATATCGCACTCGAACGATCCTGCTTCGTTGGCTTCTCTTGTCAGAACAGGATCATAAATGATGAGATTGTCCTTATCCGAGTAATCAGAGTCAAGAGCACTCGTATCATAAATCATGCTATGCCGTTCAAGATACTCGCTACCATCGTGATCGCCTCCAACGGGGGTACCGAGCGAAGCTAAATATACTGTCCATCTTGTGGCCATTACAATGCCTCCTCTCCCTTTACGCTATCGCCAATCACACCATTCTCAAAATCGAACGGGTCCCAAAGCCAATCGGCTTCGTTAAATACGATACGTTTCTTGAACGGATAAAGATCGTACTTGATGGTGATTTTAGAATATCGCTCGTCACTATTCCATTTGTCAACCCAGCACATGCCCTCATAATAATAAGAGGGGTCATCGCTCAAGATAACCTTCGAACGATGACCCTGCAGAGCTGCCATGATGGTTTGGTATGCGGTATGCCAACCTCCCCATTTAGTATGATCTACGATGAACTCGAAGCTTCCCGTGCGATTGTCGTATACAGGCTTATCGGTTAATGCCCAGGACAAATCAATTTTACCATGCCTACCGGGCACGGTAACAAACGATGTCCTTTCCGAAGGCGGGTCAATAACCGGGCGAGACGAGGGGATCAAATGCCAATCCTCCCATGAATCATAGTCATCAAACTTGACACTATGCGTACCATCGTAGTAAAAAGTCATTTAATCACCCTCCTCTCCTGGCACGTACGGCTCTTACGCCGAGAACTGAATCCATTTCTCCTGCAATGCCACCAACGAGCTTCTTGGAGTCAAGAACAACTCGCATGTTGCTTATGCTATCGCTCATCATGACGAGTCTATTGCCCAGAGAATCGACAGCAGCAACAACATCAGCACGACTAGAATCCGTATCAGTTTTTCCATTTTGATTCTTATCACGAACACGCACGTCATATGCAAGACGCTCCGAAATTGCAGGAGTACCCTGGAACGGATTAGTAAACCCAACCGACGCAGACTTGAACCAGTTGGTGCTATCTTCTGTACCGGAAAGGTCAACAACAGGAGTGATCTTTGGGCTAAAGTCCTCCGAGTTAGACAGCCGATCATAGAGGATCTTGCTAACCTCGGTTGCAGTGTCAAGAGCACCATTGGTCATATCCGAAATGGACTGGTTGACGGCATCACTGCCCTTGGCAAGACCATTTGCGAAGCCCTCATCGATATAGGAACCCATATCGAAGAAGACTGTGCTCGGAGAATGAATACCAAAGATACCCTTTACAAAGTCGATAACTCCACCAAACAGACCGCCGATGAAATTAGTAAAGCCCTTCCAGGCACTCTTAATTCCTTCAACAATACCGTTAATAAGGTTAGAGCCAATCTCTTTTACCTGCTCCCAAAGGTTATTAAAGAATTCCCCTATGTCATCCCAATTAGCAATAAGGAGGGCAATCGCGCCACCTATTGCAGCGACGATGGCTATGATGGGCAATAGCTCGGGAATAGCCGCAGCTACACCGGTTATTGCTGTACCGAGACCGCCAAAGGCAGCACTCAAGCCTCCACCACCTGCAATGGTAGATACGATACCCTCAAGACCAGCACCGAGACTCGACAGCAAACCGGAAGAACCGACAAAACTGCTAATCATGCCACCAATATCAGGCAAACCATTTGCAAGCACAGTCCCAAGACCGTCAAGCAAAGACTGCCCCATACCGGTGCCCAAGAACGACAGCACGGTATTAAGACCACTCGCGAGTGCACCACCATAATCTCCACTCAAAGCAGAGGTAACAGTGGAGACAACTCCAGTAGCAACACTGGCGGTATCTTCGCTGATAAGTGTGCCGAGAGTTTTCTCAAGGTTTTTGGTAAGTTCAGGAGAACGCTCCTCAATCTTGCCCCAAATATCCTTGAAAGCGCCATAGATCGTATCCCAGTTGTCCGAGATAGCGTATGCGAGACGAAGTGTTACGGCCTTGCCTTCATCCGACATGTTGAACGCATCGGCAAGGTTCGAAGCGTACCCAATGAACGCGGACTGCGAAGAAAGCAACTGCTGTTCAGCGGCATTAAGATCCTCAGCAGAAGCGGTACCGCTCTCAAGCAGAGAATTATAATACTTCTGATAAACGTTAGTCTTCGCCAGCTGATCGCTCATGTTCCTCAGAGCAACCGACACACCAAGCACAGCAGACGCGGAACCCTGATACTGAGCTTTACGAGCCTCGTCCGAGTTCTCGCCATACGTCTTAACAGCATTGATGTAATCAGTAGATCTCGAGGAAAGGTCGCCATCATCATAGATCTGAGAAAGCATACTAGTTCTCTGGGAATAGATACTAGCCTGCATCTCAATAGCATTCAAAGCATCATCGAACTGTGCAAGACGAGCCTGCCACAGGTCGTTTGTCTTTTCCTGCTCTTCGATTTGCGCATCGAGCAGATCGTTATAAGCCTGCTGGGTACGAAGATCTTCCTCTCCATACTCTTCACGAAGCTTATTATACTGCTCTTGCGCATACTGAAGCTCTTGCGCAGCGGCTGTGAGCTGACCAGTCTGATACTCGATCTTCTTTGCGGTCTTTTCGGACGCAGTTGCCTGATTGTTCTGATCGACCCAAAGCTGATACTCTTTGTCGGCACGATCATTTTGAATTTTCAGACGATTGATCTGATCTTCATAGAGATCGGAATACTGATCGGCCCTGAGTTCTGCCAAACTATTCTTTTCGGTAAGAAGATCAGCATATGCTTCTCTAGTTTCCTGCTTGTCAGCACCGACCTTAGAAACCATCTCGTCATACTTCTGCTGAGCAATCTGCACACGAGACGTCTGAACCTCGATCGCTTTGGCCGAATGCTCCATCTTCTTTGTCAACACTTCATCAGCCGACGCAGAATTCTGATTTTCAGTAACCCAAAGCTCGTACTCGGAATCTGCAATCTCCTGCAAAGTTTTGTTTGCTTCGAGTTGATCCTTGTACTTCTCTTCGATAGTCTCGGCAACGGTTTTCTTAGTCTTAGACGAGCTAGAGGAACTAGATTTGGTAGTGGATGTCGTAGGAGTAGTGCTAGTGGTTCCAGAGTTCTTATCTAGCCCGAGCTTCTGCTTAAGCCAGTTCTCCAGAGCATTACCGGCAGTAGAATCCTCAACACCCTTGTTGAATTCGGTACCGAGAGTGATACCAGCAGCATAAGCGGACTTACTAACGTCGCTGGTGTAAAGACCCTCTGCAGTATGAGTGGCAAGATAAGTCGCTACTTGCTTAGTGGCTTCGGCGCTGTTTGCCATGCCAAGCTGCATACCAATCGCAATGTTCTCAGCCTCGGATGCGGCCAGATCAGACGGAGAATGAATTCCCCAGTAATCTCTGAATGCATTATCGGCCTCCTGAGCAAGATTGAGAATGGCGTTTGTGACAACGTCAGATCCATTTTGAAGTCCGTTGGAGTAGCCCTCGGCAATGTACTCGGCATCTTCAGCAGCGAGCTTAGACGGAGACTCAATGCCCCAGAAACGGTTCCAGGTCATAGCGGCCTTGGAAGCAATCTCGGACATCTTATCCCAAATACTCTGCTTTTTGTTGTCGAGACCATTTGCATAGCCTTCGGCAGTCTCTTCGCCAGCTGCTTCGGCGTCACCAGCCCAGATTGCCTTGAAGTCATTGAACATAGCGCCAATGCCAAACCAATCGTGGTGCCAAATGTTTTCGTCAAACCAGCTAGTGAGATTGTTCCAGAGATCGCCAAGAGCACCCTTGATAGCTTCCCACACCTGTGCGATAAGGTACACAACCGTATATGCAATCTCTGGAGCAGTATTACGGATCACCTCGCACAAGGTAAGGATCAGAGACGTGATTGCGTCGCCAATAGCAGGAGCTGCCTGTGCAATAGCCTCGCATACAGCAGTAATGATCTGTGCAATAGAGGTTACAAGCGTAGCAGCGATCTCGCCGAAGCCCTTGACAATACCCTGGATGAACTCCACGAACATCCAGGCAACACTTTCAATGCCTTTCAGGAATGCAGTGAAGTTGATGTTGGAAAGCAACGCCAAACTTCCTGCAAGATTGCTAATGAGATTAGCAGAAGATGCGGCTACCAGAAGCAAACCAAGCGCTGCTGCAAATGCGCCCAACGAAAGGCTCAGCGCCACGATAATAGGTGTGACAGGAGCCAGAAGTGTAGCCGCCACACCAAAAACTGCAAGCGCTGCTCCGATCGAAATAAGTGCCTTTGCGAGCTGACCAAGCTCAAGGGAACCAAGACGCTCGAATGCGCTAGAGAGCACGACCATTGCGGATGCCATGACAAGAATCGCAGCAGAAGAGCCTAACCCACCCTTCATGAGATTCAACGCCACAACAAACTCCGCAAGTGCACCGCCCATAGCACCAAGCGCTTTAGCAATCTCGGCAAGATCGAGTGCGCCAAGCTCCTGGATTGGACCGATAAGTAGGTTCATTGCTGCCGACATAACCGTGACAGCAACAGACGAACTGATGAGATTCTTCGAGAATTTACTAAGGAATCCGAACCCTGCAAATTCAGCAAGAGCAACTGCTACGCTGCCGAGACCCTTTGCCAGCTGACTAACATCCATTGACGCAAAGCCAGAAACAGCTTTCTGCAATATCAATAGAGAGCTGGCAAGCAAGTTAAACGACAGACCCTTGAGAATGCCCATGGAATTGCCGAGTCTGGAGGTAGCAACCGAGAACGTGCCAAGCTCTGCCAGAACTACGCCAAGAGCGGAAACGCCCTTGACAAGATCTTCGATAGGCATAGAGCCAAGCGCAGCCACACTACTTGCCAGAACCCTAACCGCAGCGGCCATAGCCACCATACCGAGAGTACCCTTGGTCATCTTGGTAGTGGTCTTACCGAGGAATGCAGCAGCCGCACTGAGCTCAGCCAGAACTACACCCAAAGCAAGAACACTGGCGACCAAATTCTCAGGTTCGACCGAGGAAATGGTCTTGAGCGCAGCCGACAATATCAACACACCGGTAGAGATAGCTACCATTGCGCCAGATAGCGCGGCAACCTGGAACTTCTTGCCCAGGGTAAGTGTATTCAAAACCTCGAGCGCGGCAACAAGCTCGGTAAACAGTACAGTGATGCTGATGAGCGAACCGGTAAGTCTCTCGGGCTTGACCATAGAGAGAACCGTAAGCGACGCCGCCAAGACCGCAATAGCCTTAGCAACCGTCATGAGCGTTTCAGCATTCTTATTGGTTTTCCAAGCAGTAATTGCCTCGCCAAGGGAGTCAATAGCCTTCTTAACTCCATCGACAACGCCAGAGACGCCTTTGAAAATATCTTTACCGCTATTGATGAAGTTCTTAATAGCGTTAAGGATACCGAGACCCATACCGGCATTCATAAAGTTATAAAGGTTAGTAGGATCGAAGTTATTGAATGCTTCGTAAGCACTCTTGGAGAACTCACCCAAAGCCTCGGAAGCAGTTGTGCCAAACCAAGTAAGGCCGGGCGCAACAAAGTTCACGAAAGACTTAAGCGCGTTTACCAGAGAATCGATCGGATTGATGACGATAGTAGTCTTATCCGAAAGCGACTCGATCGAACCAGTAAAACTGTCAATGGCATTAGATGCGGAATTGCATACCCACGAAACACCATTAACAATGGCCTGAAACGCACCAGAGGACTCAACAGCATTCTCGATCCCGACAAGAAAGTCTCCAATGCTTGCCGCGAGATCCAAAATACCTTCGGCTGCAGGAGAAACAGTTTTAGCAATGTTGACAAAGCTATCGTAGAGGGTCTTGAGAATATCAACGCCAATCTTGAATACGCTAAATACTCCCTTAAACACTCTCTGAACCTTTGCAGCATTGTCTTCGGACAGGATAAGCCCACGCGTGAACCGCTCTATCCCTTCTGTGACGGAATAGAGCTGATCCACTGTGGTCGGAGGAAAAATATCATCAAATGCTCCCTTGATAGAACTCACCATAGTGCCAACGGCAGACATGATGTTTCTAACAGACTGCACGAGATTGTCTCTGCCAGAAGACTTACCCATGCGATCAGAGAACGTTTGAAGGCTAACACTACCACGAGCAATTTCTTCATTGAGCTTAGTGTAAATATCAAGAGTCTCCTTAATGGTATCTCTCGATAGACCATCCGCTGCAAGTTGTTCGTCACTCATGGCGAGAAGACTCTGAGCTTGATCTACGACTTCGTTAATGCCTTTCTGCAGCATATCCGCAGTAAGCCAACCACTCTGAAGCGATTTCTCAAACCCACCGGCAGCCTCGATGGTTTCGTCGCTAACAACGCCCATCTGCTTACCAATATCAGTGAGAACCTGCGCCATAACAGTTGCCGAGTCAGTAATACCCGTGTCGAGGAACTGACTCCAGCCACTGGTCATAGCACCTTTCAGCAATTCGTTACGAGCATTTGCGCTTTCGTTTACGACATTGCTAATGACGTCGGAAATCTCGGTCCAGAATTCCTTTGCCTGCTCAAAGTCACCGAAAATATACTCCCAACTCTGAGTCCAGCCAGACTGAACAGCTTCCTTGAGAGTGTCAATCAGCTGGGTGAAAGTCTTAACTTTGGTGGCTGCGTCATTCGCAGTTTCACCCATTTTGATTATTGCGTCAATCTGCTCTTCGGTATAGCCGATTGCGCGGAGCTCTTCCTCAGAAAGATCACCCGTGAACTTCGCAAGCGTCTCAGTCATAATGCTTGCAGTAAGCCAACCATACTGAAGTGTCTCGCGGAAAGTCCCTTCTTTTGCGATCATCTCGTCGATTGCGACGCCATGAACTCTTGCGGTCTCTTTCAGAGCATCCTGGAAAACTTGACCACCCATGCCGGCAGTTTCGATCGACACCCAATCCATAAGACGAACCTTACCAGATGCGAGAGCTTGACTAAGCTGATACATTGCTCGACTGGCTTGTTCGGCATTCGTACCAGATATCGCCGCAACATTCGCAATACCCTTAATGGCCTGAACTGAGGTATCCAGATCTACACCCGCAGCCGTAAATGTACCAATGTTTTTGGTCATTTCGGTGAAGTTGTAGATGGTCATATCAGCGTAATGGTTCAGCTCATCAAGAGCTGCATTAACCTGATCGATCGTGGTACCTTTGCTCTGAGTGTTTGCCAGAATTGTCTGAACCGCATTGATCTGAGTCTCGTATTCCTGCAGACCAGACTTAACCGGATCTATCGTAAAAGCCGATACGAGGGCTTTGCCAAGACCCACCGCACGACTAGTAATGTTGGAAATGACCGTTGCAGCAACTACGTCGAGAGCCTTAAAACGCATGGAGATGGTATCAACACCATCCGAAACGGGAGTAAGATCGAGCTTTGATGCAGTGGTGGTAAGTCCACTGAGGCTTTCTCCAGCCTTATCGAAATTCAGACTTGCTTTGAGTCGCTCAATCGTGTTAAGTGAACGTTTGGTTTCTCTCTCAAACTGCGCGTTGTCAAATTGCATTTGAACAACACGATCATCAACTTCTCTACCCACTAATGCATCACCTCTTCCCACACCCTGCTAGCCAGATCCTCGAACAAGGGCTTAATCGCAGGGTTAATATAATCCACTCCCTCTACATGCCCTCCGTTGTTTGTGGCATGTCCATACTGTAATATAATGGCGATTGGGACACCGTCTACAATATTTGAGTTACTAAAAGTCAGACTTGCCGAGTTTTTAGTAACCGAAATACTGTAGTACCAACTATTTGCGGTTTTACCTGTGTCTACAGGCGTATTCCTCTGAAGCAACGCGACACCTTCTTCGCCATAGCGCTTGAGGATGTCTTTAATGTTAAATCTTGAGGACTTCTTGAGAAAGTTAGTAGTCTTGTCCCAATTTCCATTTTGACGAAAAGTAATCATCTTGCGGGCCAAAGCATCACCCCCTCGAGTGCATTCTTGCCTTTCTAAGCTCGTTTTGCTCTCTCTGCCAAGCCAATGTTTCGGCCTTGCTCATCGGCTTACCCGGATTCATACGTTCTTGACATACGCGTATAAGCGTAAGCAGATGATTCAAATGACGCTTTTCAAACTCCAGTGGAATGTTGAGCTCAAACATACTAGCGTAGATCGTTTCTGCCGTTTGATTGGAACGTCTTGACGGTCTGCTACGTTTTTGCATTCTCAGATCATGTATAGTGGTTGCTGTGAAAGGATCATTGATATATGCCGTAATGTCACTAACGTTTTGCTTTGTCATGCGTTTGTACACATCGATCGAGAGATCCTTGGGCCCAATCGTCATGCAGCGATAGTAATCAAGGATCTCGTCGCTCGATAAGTTCTTGAGGTTAGACAGCAAAGGTTTGTGCCATTTTTCTTCCCATTTAGCTAAGGACAGCAAAGAATGTTCGAGCTTAATCTTTACGGGTGGTTCCAATTCGACGAACATTTCTTTTTCGTCGTCCCAACCATCCGTGCCAGGGATAACAATCTCCAACATACGAAGCCTCCCTTAGCGTTCTTGTATTACTGGGCTGCAGGGGCAACGCTCAGAGGTTCCTTCTTGGCCGGCTTCTGCATGATGCCATTGAAGAACTCAGAAGCCTTGGCGCTGTCGGTAATGAGCTCCATGTACAGATCGTTGTAGGCATTGGTGGAAGCGAATTCCTGCCACACCTCTTCGTTCTTGATGAAGTGCACGCCGTCGGCGCTCTTGACGCCATAGCTCATGTGGATGAGGTTCTCAAACAGGTCAATGAGCTGAACCTGGCTCTTCGCGTCAATGATGCGCTTGACCATGGCCTCGAAACCGCCGGGAGTCGAAACTTCCATCCGAGCAATCTCACGCTGGGACAGATTGAACCAGAAATCCTGAGTACGAGTGTTGCCGTCGTAGTCTTCGTAAGTGATGGTTTTCTTAATCATAGGAAATTCTCCTTTTCTTTAATAAAATAGAGGCCGCCTTCACACAACGCAAAGACGGCCCCACGAACAACTTACTTGGGAACTCCGATCGGAAATTCCATTTTGATTATGTTTTCTTTTTGAAAACTTCAATAAATTTACTCAAAACGTCAAGAGAAGAATTCAAAACCGTACCAGTCTCCTCGGAAGGCTTTTCCGGATAAACTACGCAAAGGTTCCCATCCCCATCATCTTGTAGTTTTGTGCCATTGTCAATTTCCATACGATAATACAGATATCCGCTATTGTCTTTGTCGTCGAAGTAAATGCTATTACTCCTGGCGAAAGATCGCAATAACCTCGTCGGGGCTGGGCAGAGTGGGCTGGGCGTCCGGTTCGCTAGTACCATACAGCTTCTTTTCCAGCTCAGCCAGCTTAGTAGGATCAGCCTTGAGGGAGTCGATGGTCATGACAGCGGTCGGGTTGTGGCCGGTAACAGCGACAGGGTTGGTCTTGCACTCCCAGCTGAAGGTGATAGCATCGGGACTGTCGTTGATGGTGGTGTAGGCCTTCTCGGAGGGAGAAGCAGTAGCACCCCAAACCAGATGCAGCTTGTAGCCAGCGTTGTTGGGATTGACGTCATTGCCCTGGGTAGTAACCCAAGAGAAGCCAAACATGGTGCGAGGCTGCTGACCGATGAAGACGCCAGGCTTTGCCTCGGCGGAACCGTCGCAAGGACCAAACTCCTCAGGATAGGTATAGGCCTCAATGGTGAAGCCATAGTCCTCCGCAGAACGCATGCTGCCGTACTTAATGTCGTCAGCCCACAGATCAGTAGCCTCAGCACCAGAAGGAGACTCAGTGACGGCGGTCAGACCGTTCCAAGCCACACCGTTGCCGTACTTGTTCTGTTCGGTGTTATAGGGGTACAGGACACCTTTCTTAGTGCCCATCTCATAGAACCGAGTACCGGTCCCGTCCCAGGTAAGAGCAGCCATTTAATTACCTCCTTATATGAAGATCGTGAAAGTGTCGTGATTGAGATTGTCAGACTTGTAATGCCGCCCAAACTTGCACCGAGGAAGCGATGCAACGGCATAAACCAGGAGTGAGTCGGGGTTCTTGTCAATCACAGTTAGGTCGTAAAACGTAAATTGCGAATAAACCATATCATCGGCAGGGCGATTACGAATATCGCTTCTGCTATAGACGATGGCAGGATACTTAAGAAGAAGGTTCTCGGGCGGCTGAAAATATACATTCTCAACCCCCGAGACGTCCTTCATGACCTTGCGGAGCAAAGCATCGAGTTCAAGCCGTTTGTCCATTCCACAATTCCCCCAGGCTAAGAGTTAATCTAGGATATTCGACCGTAACGTCAGTAACCTTCCACTTTGCCCCGCAAAAGGTTGCATATCTAATGGAGTAGAAGTGGTTCTGAATATACGGGTCCGCAACAATGCTTATGGAATTCGAAACAGAAATATCACTATTCACCTTATCGGGCGAATTAATGCGACGATTATTCTTAAGAATATCGCCGTAGTATTGCCGTTCCGTGATTTCCTCCTCATACACACTGGGGGCTGTTTCCTTGGTTTCAGCGAAACCTATAACCCCTGCCCATTTACTCATGGCACTTCTCCTCCATTTTGATTTGGTTAAAGCTCGCCAGCGGGCTCGGTGGCCACGGTCCAAGTCTTACCAGCGGCAGTAGCAGCGCCGTCGACAGTCTTGAACTCGGTTTCAGTGAAAGATACCACCGCCAGATAGTTGGTGCCATCGAAAATAATCAGAGTGCCATACAGGGCAGCCTTGAACACGTCCTCAGCATCAGCCACGACGGTCTGATGATCGGCAGTAGCATAAAGCTTGCTGTCAGTATGACCGTACATCACGTACTTGCGAACATGGACATCCTTTGCCTTCTCGTAGATCTCCTCGGGAGTAACGGGGGCGGGAGTACCAGTGATAACATCAGCAGCCATTAGTATTACCTCCTTTTAGGAATTGGTAGAATCAGGTCACGCTGTACTCAACAGCAATGGCGCTGTAGGGGACGGTCAGAGCGCCGGAGCAACGGGTCTCGATCAGGTAAACCTGCTGGTTGTAGTTGATATCGAAATCGTCGAAGGTGTTTACTGCACCACCCTTATCCGCACCAACGGTGTAATCGGACAGGTTGACAATCAGGCCAACGAAGGCACCGCCCTTGGCGCCGTTGAAATTCTCCATCTGGGGAACGGTAACGATGCGATTCACGCGCAGCTTACGAGCCAGAGCAGTTTCGTCAGCATACAGGGGATGCCCGATCTCGTCCTCCAGCAGAAGCATGTCAGTCAGCATATCTTCGCTGGTGAAGAAGGTAGGATTGCCGGAGCCCTTATAATCCTTGCGGGATTTGATAATAGCCCGGATAGCCGCCTTGGTACGGGTGTCGGTATCATCAGCGCTCTTGACCGCAACCTGGCACTTAATGGTGAACAGGTCATCGTCATTGAAGATGGGGCGGATGTTGCCCTCATTGATCTTGTCGTCGCTGGAAGCCAGGCGGCCGTCACCAATCAGAATCGCGCGAGCCAGCTCCTCATTCAGCTTGGTGCGCATCTCGCTCTTCAGCCAGGCAACCACATCAAAGCTGGTGATATCGATGATGTCGTCGCGATCCATCCGCTGCTTCTTGTAAACGGTAGTAGGAGCAGTAGAGCGCTTCAGCAGACTGAAAACCTGCTCCTTCTTGTAGTTGCCCTTGATGTAGCCTTTGGCGCGAGCATCATCCTCGGTCAGATCAGCAAACATGGACTTGATGCGACTGAAGGGGACATGATGCACGCCGTTCATAACGGTGTTGACCCAGCTCTGATCGTTGTCAATGATCCGAGGGGGAACATCCAGGGTGCGATCTTCGGGGAACAGCCACTCGATATCATTGATACCATGAGCCAGGAACGAATCGCGCATGGAACCATAGCGCTTGCCATCAGCGATAGCCGCCTGGATGACATCATCCGAATGCTTCATGCTGTTCTGGTCGTTGTCATTCTCAAAAACATTGTGAGACACGTCAGTATCCTCCTTACTAGATTCACCGGTAGCATCTTCGATTGCCTTACCAATAATGGCATAGACAACCTGCTTCTGCTCCTCGGTCAGTTCGTCAAACACATCGCCGACAGTCTTCTCGTTGTCGGTCGTCTTGGTGGATTCAGCCACTGTGGAGTCCTCCTTCTTATCGTCAGATTTAAGCTGTTCGGGTTCTGCGTGAAAAAGCTCAAGCCCTTCGCTGAAAATAAATGCCTCACCTTCGACATAGCCTTCGTCAGACTCATCGCTATGAACGACAATATCGTCGATATAGGCACCAGGATTAGCGCCAGCCAACACAAGGCTGACTTCACGAATATTGCCATGCAATACATCTTTAGACCGAGTCTGCTTCAGCTGATTTGCATAGATGCTCAGGCCGTTGATGTCTCCGCTCATCAAGCACGCTTTAGCAGTCTCGCCGCTGGATGTATTATTAAGCAAGCCGTAGACCCTAACGCCTTCCGGCAGGTTCCGCAGCAAGCCATGACCTAACACATATTCCGGACCGTCATGGTTATGATTCCAGACGATAGGAACGATTTTACCATCGCAATTCTTAAACGCATCGCGACGAATGGTTCTGCCATCAGCGCACTTAATGTCGTTACGCGTGGCCCACCCAGCGAAATCGTAATTACTCTCGCTGACTTCATTGGATCTAACCATTTTGAATTTCCTGACCTCCTTCCTCGCCCTCATCGCCTAATGCTGACTTGGTTGCTTCCTTTCCGGCTGCCATTGCTTCCTGCTGTCCAGGAGTCTGGTTGAGATTCTTATTACGAAGCTCATCAGCAGCAGGATCTTTGGAAGGTTTAAGCCCGATAACTTGTCTGAACTCATTGGACGACATGATCTCGTTACGAGTAAACTTGTCGGCCATATCGGCAACAGTCCCGATGGGAACGAGCTTAAACGGATCACGATAGAATACGATGGACTGTTTTTGCGAACGAGCTGTTTTGGTAAGAAACTTCCTTTTAAACTCATCCACAATGGCCGATACAATAGGCTCAATAACTCTACTATAATAGTTAGTCATTGCGGCTTCATCGGCAGTACCATTCATGATTTCTTGCGTAATACCAAGTTGAGAGTAAGCCATATTGGTAAGGTACTCAACTTGAGTAAGCAAATTGTTATCAAGACTTCGGTTCAGCTGAGTGATTCTTTCGGTACCATCTGTATAAGCGATACCGTATTTGGACCCCATCAACTGATCTTCGATCTGTTTTCTTCTCTCTTCTGCCTGCTGTCTACGAAGATCGTTTTTCACAACATACGGAAGCTGAATAATCAAATCGAGCTTTCCAGAACTTGCTTGCTCATCTACAACATCGAGTAAGTTGAGTTTATGAATAAGCCTTTGCATTGTGCTATTAGGCTCGTTCATCACAGAATAGAACGGATTGGTAACGATCGCGACCATCTTCTTAGGCAAAGTAATCTCTTCCTTTTCGCCGGTTCGATCGTTATACAATCTAACACGAACATGATTTGGAAACCATTCGGTAATCTTTCCGACTCGCATAGAATATATCTTATACGACTCAGTAATCTTAGGATCAACATCCGTATCTACCGGAACAACAGCAACCACACCTTCTTCAAGCATACTAAGGACAATATCCTCAATGAATGCTCTACCAGTCTGGTCGATATTAGCTGATAGATTGAGACAAGAATTAAGATCAGATTTAACGGTTTCATCAAATCGATCATTGTCATCCAGTTTAACATGTTGAATCGTGATGGAACTAGCATCCACCGCGATTCTGTTCATGATAGCTGTGACAATCGTATGGTCTACGGCGGAACCTCTACGCTCATAAAATGGACGATAGCTATAACCGCCATAGTACGTGTAATTGTTATGCCGGGGAGGGTCTCTGTTAAGAAACGCGTTCCATGCTCGCTTAACGCGAGAGCCGAAATTAATTTCCATTTTGATTTTTCCTCCTTAATAGAGCCACTTCTCATCGTAAGGAGAAAACGCCATTTCGGAAAATTTCTCAGCGATCTTCTGACCGTTGTTAACGATCTTGTCGATATTTCCAGGAGCTTTCTCAACTGCAGCAGCAAATGCTCCGAGAGTGCCAAGTGCTGCTGTTGCTGCAGCAACTTTCTTCATGGCACTCTGCATTTTACCAGGAGATACTGTAAGCTGCTGATACTGGCGTTCCATCTGAAGACGATTGTTAACGGTGCGAAGTTCCTGATCGGACATTTGCGATACAGGTTTCTTCGTATGTGCCCGAACATAATCGTCGGAAACAGAAGACTCTTTGGAATAGCGTTTCTTGCCAGCAGGAGTAAGACTGCCATCCTTATTCTGATAGCGTCTAACTCCCCACTTCATACCCTTAATACCCCAGTGATAGAGTTCGTTTCGATTTGTATACATACACCCTCCATCACTTCTCAAAAGATTAAACAGGAGCAACACCACGAGAATGACCATAATAGGCACGAAGTTTCTTATTCCGAGATCTCCGAACCATTTCAGCTCCAAGTATAGTATAAGCAGCCGCGCTGGCAAGATAACCTGCAACGGGAACATTATACTGTCTACTTAAATATCCGGAAGCAAAACTTGCACCAAGAGCTACAGTTTCAACCAATTTTTGTCTACGATTGTTTTCACTGATAGTAAGACCTTTGCCATAAAGCTTTTTACCTTCGTCAGCCATGCGATCACTTTTAAGCTGTTTGTAATCTCGCTTTACATTACGCTTTGCATCTCGCAGTTCCTGACGAGCTTTCTTCGTAGCAACTCTATCACCAGAAACTTTGGTATCTCGATATTTTTTTTCGGCTTCGTCATATTTTGCTTCCGATTTACGATATCTAGAGAGCCCACGCTGAGTATAAGAACCGTCGTAGTTCTGATATCGCCTAACGCCCCACTTCATACCCTTGATACCGTAATGTATAAGGGAATTAGAATCATTATGATTCGCGAGGAAAGTAGCGTCATTATACTGCCACATTTCATCACCCCTCAACTCTTTTCCTAAGATCTTCGATAACTGACTGATTATTCCTGGCAAGTTCATTCCAACTCGTCATGGAATATCTATTAACCAGATCCTGAGCTTTCTTATAATTCTCATCGCTTGTGTACAGCTCATAAAGCCTTTTATCCGCATTTTTAGTCCAAACATCGTTAAAAAACTTCTCATAATCCTGCTCGTACCCAGAACGACTAGCAAAATTAGAACCGTATTTATTTTCCTGTTCTCGGTTAAACCGCTCAATCCCGCCACGATTCATGTAGTCAGCACTTTCGTTATAAGATTGTATACGAATTGAATTGGCATTTCGTTGAACGTTTTTGGTAATTTTCTTGGAGAGTTTTTCGTATTCTTTAGAATACCTTTTCTTGCCAGCAGGAGTAAGACTGCCATCCTTGTTCTGATAGCGTCTAACTCCCCAGCGCATGCCTTTAATGCCATGATGATAAAGTTCATCGTGATTATACTGCCACATAGGTTCACCCCTTATAGTTTCGAATGATCTCTTTTGCCGAAAGTTTGGTACCGGGATGATCTTTCTTGTATTTTGCCACAATCTCAGCCTCTCGTTTGGAGGTAAGAATCTTCAAACCGCTAGCAGCGGCAACCGTTGCGGCGCCAGCAGGAGCATAAGAATTTATCAACTGTTCACCAACATTAATACCGATGGCAATATTAAAATCCTTAGCGATCGAATTCATGTCAAGTTTCTTATTTTCGTTGACAACCAAATTCTTACCGTCAAATACGATCAATGGCTGGACGGATTTGTATCCAGAATTATACTTATCGTTAATATCCTGGATGGCATCATAACCGAGAGACTTCAGTTTTGAGTAGAATTGATTTGACAAATCCTGGTTAATATTATCATGTGCAGTACGATAAGTATTAAACCAGTCGTACACTTTGTTCGAGACTTTATCGCCAGGTTTAAAATTATCAATCAGATCTTCCACATCATGCCTTGATGAGAGTCCGGCAGCAGTGGCCATCTTCGCTTTGAACTCTTTGTCCTGCATCATATCGGCCAAAGCTTTCTTAGCGCTCTTAATCGATGCAACTTTAAGCCCGTTGTTCTTGACAGTGGTACTCATGTCATACAGTTCATTTGCATCTCCGGCAGCTCCCAACATGACCGCAATAGGATTCATGCCAGCAAGTTGTCCTCCGCCATATAAGCCTCTATATTTAAGCTTATCAAGCGGATTATAAGCTGCGTAAAAAGCGTCCTCGACACCTTTATTTCCGTCAACCGAAATATTCTGGAGAACCGTACCAACTTTAAGAGTTTTATCGATGTTACGATCATAGTACCTGTAGCCGGCATAAGCAACACCCGCTGCTAATGCGCCAGCAGCAACTACTTTAAGAACTTTTTCAGCTTTAACGCGTTTATACGCTGCCAGCTCAGCTTCTTCGGCAGAATATCCTTTGTTCTGATACTCTTGCTCAAGAGCAAGTTCTCGTTTACTCTTTTTGGATGGGATCTTTAACTTGGTCTTGGCGTCTTTAAGGTCTTCTTTTGCATATCTGACTTTCCTTGACGAATCCAACAATTTTTGGGTAGCCTCTTTGTTATAGACTAACCCACCGAGCGTTTTCTTATTGTATTCGTTTGTGGCTTTAGCGTAATCGACATTTGCTTTCTTTACGTTCTTCTTTGCAGCTTCCACTGCAGATCTTGCTTTGGGGTCGTCGGTATAACGACGTTTACCGGCAGGAGTCAATGTGCCATCTTTGTTCTGGTATCTGCGAACTCCCCAGCGCATGCCTTTGATGCCATGATGATAAAGTTCATTGTTATAGCTCCACATGACTTACTCCATTTTGATTTCGTAAGAGATCGATGCCTTCAATCTTAGCTCTGCACTCCAAATCGATTAGGTACATTCTCATGTGATGCAACTGTCTGCCAAAGAGCGTACGAGAACAAGTTGGAGTGAACTCCAATGTACCTTCATCCCATTTTGTAATCATGGTAAAAAGCTTATCATAACGAATTTTCGTCTGATAATACTCAGCTTTGAAACGTTCCTTATAATTGGAACTATTCATAAGTTTGACTGTATCTATGAGTTCCATTTTATTCTCCTACTCAAACATCTCTCGATTAAGTTTCCAAGCAATATATGCATCCATCATAGCTGCTACGGCATCAATCTTTTGATCATATCTGATCTTGAGAAGTTTGCGGTTACCGTTGGTATCCTCGACAACAACACAGTTACCCATGGCGAATTGCATCAAAGCTTCATCGAACACGAGTTTTCGCTGTTCCGACAATTTCTTAATCTCACCTAAAGGAACGCTTTCTGTTCGAGCACCTTGAATGACTTTCTCGATGCCATACTCTCCATTTTCTCGACCCCAACGCTCAATAAACTCTTTGGCATTATAGGGATCATATCCAACAGAGCGAACGTCATAGTTAGCATCCATGATGAATTTATCAAGATCGTCGTAAACCTGCATCATGTCAAGAACAGTTCCTTGCATAACAGCCAGAGATCCCTCATTCATGAACTGAGTGTATTTTAGCCGCATGGCTTCCGGTAATTTAGACATGGTAAACTCGCTTATGTAGTTTCTAGTCTTGACACCAAATGCACCACCAGGAATGGGGAACAAGAACGTAAATGCGCAAAAATCATCACCTTGCGAAAGGTCACACCCCATAGAGCAAGGCATACGCCAAAAGTCTCTATGCGGATGCGGCAACGTTTCTTCATACGGGAAGAAGTAAGTATAACCCTCAAGAGGTATACCAAAACGTTTGGCAAGGATCTCGTTACGCGTAGCCGGAGCTTTCTCGGCACGTTCTACATCCAGCTGATAGGTTTCATAGGTAACAGTTTTTCCGAGGTTAGGATTAGCTTTGAGCCACGTCTCTGGTTTATTTACTTCCTCGAGGTTATCAAGTTTGTAATACCAAATGGAGACGTGAGGGTTGATGTAATCACCTTTTAAGATGCTCATCAATTCCATTTTGATTGTATCGCCAATCCCGTTACGAATCGTACCCTCGGAACTAACTGCTACAATGAGGTAATCATCGACCTTCGCAGCACCTTGCTCGATTGCGGCTATCGGATCTTCTCGAATTTCGCACGAAAGCCACTCGTCGATAGTAGCAACTTTCACGCGAAGTCCCTGAAGCTTATCGATAGACATCGGACGAATTTCAAGAATGCTGTTTGTTAAGAAGTTCTGAATTCCTTTTTTCGTAGAAGCAAGTTTCTTACGGTCAGCTACATTGCCCGTAGTATTCTGCAGGCTACCAGCCGTAAGAAACTGAAAGAGAGGTCCTTTTGATCTAGTAATGGCAGTGCTAAAGGCAGTCGTAACTTCTTCTGCTTGTCGCATGGTTGGAGCCGTAGTGATCTGATTGGTAGTAGTTGTATCGACCGTTAGGAAGTATGCCTGCAAGAAAGTTTCATACAAACTTTTAGCAGCGCTACGTGCCACGATCAAATATTGTTTATTAATCAAACGCTTTTTCACTCGTTTGGTAACAAACCTACCACCAGGACGATCGCCATATGGTTCCCAAACACTACGATTCACGAAATAATACCAACAAAATATCTGTTCCGCCCAAAGCTTAAATGTATCAAGCAATTCAACGTCAGATCCGTCAGTTAGTGTCATCTCGTTTTCGCAAAAAGCAACGAAACCGTCCATGGCTTTGTCGTCATAATAAACACCAGGATTCGCGATCAAAGAGTCGATTCGCTCCATCTCCATCGCTACTTCTTTATTTACGGGAATTTCGCCACGAACGACCGCATCCCTAAACTGAGCATAATATTTCGGAATTGCAGTATTGGATAAAGACATTGTATTTTACTCTTCGGCAAGCTCTTCGTAACCGCTCTCAATCAGGATTTCCTTAACCTTATCTTTCAAAAGTCTAGGAACATCCGCGTACGTTTTCTTACTAAGCATAATCTGCTGAGCCCAAAGCATAGCTACCATATATCGTTACCTCCTCACTGATAAAGTACCTCGGAAAGCTCCAAGATACAGTTAACAAGCATCTCGTTCTGGGTCTCGAGTTCACTTATACGCTCTTCTTGAGTTTTATGGACCTCGCTCCAGTTTAAATACTTATCGGGGTTTGTCTTGACGTCCTCCACATCGATCTTATCCGAAGTTGTTACGATTTCGTTATAATCGCATTCCCAGAATTTATCGGTGCCCTCTTCTGTGGTAGTGCTACTCCATTGACCATTGAGGCAAATGAAAATATAAATCTTACCACCATAGTCAACAGTTTTAACATTAGGCTGCTCGGAACTGAACTTTGCTCGCATTGCTTATCACCTTCTTCGCTATTCGAGCTGTTTTATATACTTTATACTTATGGGCAAATTTTATTAGATTCGAATGATCTACATAGCCCTTATAGCTTGAACATTTTCTAGCAAGTCTAATAGTGATTTTCCTAGTTATGGCTCGTTTGTATGCTCGTCTCAGTCTGAGGAAAACACGTTTTCTAACGGTAATAATTTTACGATGAATTCTAAAACCCATAATATCTATAAAACTAGTATCCGTTATTTTGGTAATCTGCCATTTAGATTTAATGGTCAATCCAAGCTCATTCTTAGCATACGAAACTATTCTCAATACCGCTTGAAGAAGCTTTGACGCATTAACACCTATGAGCAAAATATCATCCATGTAAATCAGGCAGTGCTTGACTAATCCGATTCGTTTTCCTCATCTGAAATAAAACATATTTTCTTTTATTTCATGATAAAGCTGGCTAATATAGAAATTACATAAATATTGACTAAGATAGCTTCCAATGGATAGTCCTTCGACCATAGTTCCAACAAGTTTACAAACTAACCATTTCAAATTATCATTCGCCACATACTTATCAATTAGTGCAAATAATTTATCATGAGGAATACTGGGAAAACACTTTGCAACATCTAATTTTACAAAATATTTTGAATTTTTATTCTTTAGCCATTTTCTTATATGATTGACGCCCATAAAGGGCCTCTACCTGGTATACTTGCGCATTGAAACTCGCCAAATCTCTTGAACAAATCAGATAGACCATAAACCGCAACATAATCAAACAGCTGCTGTTTTATGTTTTGTATTCCGACCACTCTAATTTTACAGTTTGACTTATCAACTTTCTTCTTATACCAGGTAGTAGGCAATTTTAATTTTCTAGTAGCTAATTCTTGTCTAACTTGTTCAACAGCCTTTGATACTAGAAATTTCTTATCCGAGATTATTAGTTCTTTTACTTTTCGTTTTGGCAATTTTGTCAACTCGATAAAGTAATAAAGGACATCTCTTCTTTTCCATTTCTTTCTAAGGCAATCGGAAATACAAACCGTAAGAAAGTCAATATCTAAAATGTTAATATTTTTACAGTATCGTTTCATATTTAAAGGCCAATCGTCACAGATTCGATTGTTTGCTATGCAGGACTTTCGAATACCTTACTACTAGCCCCGCCCTTCTAAAAGCGATTTTCAGTCATCTGAATTTTCAAATCGACTGAGGAACGTAATTTAACGTTACAACTTTAAGTTGCGAAAGATAGAGCAATATAATATTTTTTATGCAAACATTCGGCGGCCAGGTAGTTCCAGTTCGCGTTCGACAAACCGTTCCTGCAATTCAAGTACGAGGAGCCAGCATTCGACCCATTCCTGAGGTTACCGCAGCTCTATCAGTCCCTTATTATTAGCGTAGGGGCTTTAGCCCCTCTGCCTTCGGCATTCACCCCGAGAAGGGATCAATCGGCGGCCAGGCAGTCCCAGCCCGCGCTCGACAAACCGATCCAGCAATGCAAGAACGAGGAGCCAGCATTCGACACATCCCAGAGGCTACCGCCATTCAACCATTCTCTTGTGGAGTTTTCAGCAATATCGCCACCAGCATATACTCGATCACCTACACCGGTACTCGAACCGGATCCAACAACAGAAGGATACGACGCTCCAGTTTCCGGATCAATTACTACATCACCAATCCAGAAATCATTACTCCCATCAATGGCCATCTCGCCGACATTCTTGAAAGATTCCTTGATCTGGGTAACATCGGTTTTCCGCTCATCATTAGCGCCACACATATACAAATTCTTTGCATTACTAGCGCCAACAACAATCACAGAATCGCTAAACACCGTATAACCGCCGCAGGCATACTCACAACCCTGAATTCGATAACTCCATTTTGAATTAGCGTTCTTTTGGCCATCATGCTTACCGATGATTCCATCAGTCTCACCGGTGTAATTATGCATACTGGTTAGAGTAATAGGAGCCGTGGGGCCATCGGGATATGTATAATCTTCCGTAGTAAAGGGATCACAATCCAGATATACAGCCTTGTTCTCTCCGTCGAGATCTTCAATGCTGAGAATCTTTACAGAATCGGCATAGGTATGAACCGAAGACTGTCCACGATCCAAAGACTCAGATTGATTGGCGTAACCAACGGATACAACGCCGCCAACCTCAAGATTTGCAGCCTGAGAATTCGTAAGAGGGAAATAACTCTGGGGCTCGGAAGACTTTACTGCAGCGGAATACTGAAAATTCCAGTTCGTGCAACCAGGAAAAACAGTCTGACTAGACTTTGTTTTATACTTAACAAGTTCAAACAAAATCCTCCACGTATTACGTTCCATACCAGCACCATGATACCCAGAGCCCTTTGCCCCGTATTTTGTGCCCATGTTCTGGTACGAATTATTTCGAATAATCTTCTTCCCAGGAAGAGATCGCGGATTGCTGTCATCTCCCTCCACACTGAAGTAAGTAGAATGAATCACATAAGGGTATTCAACATTATTACTCTTCGCAACCGGCCAGATGCTAAACCCCTCTTTTGGACTATCCGTGATACTGAGAACATAATGGTCATCGTTTTCCACAAACTTAACATGCGGAACCATCTGAATCGTACCAACATCAACATTACCAGACGTGGTATAGCCGGACGTCATGCCTTCGATCTCCGTAGGGTACGCATGGCCATACTCATCTCGTTTGTAATTACAGTGGTACCATTTAAAGAGAGGAATGTCCTCATAATCATCCTGACCCGCAACCTCTTCGGTGCTGGGCTCGCACACTAAACCAATATTATCATCCAGAGCATCACAAACTGTGGTCTGATTCGACGCAAACTTCGGAATTTTAACGCTATAGACTTTTCCAGTTCTAGGAGCCACAAAAAGGCTATTGACGAGATAATCAATAACTGAATAGTCAGGAGCAGGAATACCGAAATCAAAAATAGCGTTATGCTCATCGCCGCTGTTTTCGACAGAAGGATTGTACGAAGACGGTAATTTAGTTACCTTACCAATCGAGATACTGGAAGATATTCCATCCTTCCCATTCAGACTATCAAGCCATTCCTCTTCAGTCCCTTTAAATCCATATTTCTTCGCGATTCCATACGCAGAATACGGGCCAATAAATTTGAAGTCTTCAGCCATTAGAATTCACCTCCAAATTTCCAAAACCATCATCCCTAACTATCAGAGCATCAGATCCTTCCACTCTGTAGTATAAGTCTCCACCGTTATTCATGTCGTCAAATATAATACTTGGCATATCAGAAGGAGTATCAGGCAAAACCAACTCTATAAAACTATCATCGTGAAAAACTCCTAACTTTGTTTGACTAAAATAAACGACTTCACAATATACTCCATCAATCACAATCGACAAATTACCATATAGATAGCAAGCTAGTAAATCCTGTGCATTCGCTAAATACAGATAATCTTTGTCATAATATAATTGTCCATCGTTCTCATATACCAGATACTTTCTGACATGAACATCTTTAGCTCTTTCGTATATAATATCCATTTTACAAAACCTCCTTTAAAGTAATACCAGAGGGTTTGTCGCAAGCAACATTAAGCCTCCACTCAAGCTCGTTGGTCATATTAGTGGTAGCTTGCATTACGGATGAACTTGTAGGCGGATCGAACATGGATTTAACCTTTAGCGCCACATAATTTTTTACGGCTTCGGCTTTTACGACCTCTTCACTGTCTCCGAAATAATCGCTCCACGTTGCAGTGGCATCAGAAATAGAAAAACCGCCATCCGGACCAACACCGAGCTGCTGAAGAATAGTAAAAACACTATTGACGCTCATGATGATATCCGGATCAAATGCAGTGTACTCCTCAGCGATGCCAAGGAGCTTTTTCACAGAAGTAAGAATGCTATCCATTAGTTAGCTCCTTTCCGCCAAGGACACGTATCGAACGGGGTCCTCTCCACAAACTCTTTAGGCTTGGCCAAATCCAAATCACCGTAATGTATGGCCTTGTGAGTTCTATCACTTACGCAAATAACATTCTCAGGGTCGAACAGAGCATCTGTATGCTGCAAAATATCCTCTTTGGTAAGGGGATTCAAATGATGAATGATAATCTTGGGTCTAATGGCGATACCGTTTCTAATGAACCAATCCGTTATAGGATAGTCAAGCAACCCCATGTCGCATCCACCATCCCTAACAATTATACTGTCACGAAATCTTCTCCACTCACTCGACCTATAGAAATCCTGATTCAAGTATCGATCGAAACCAAATGTATCCGCTCCAACTTTACCCCACAGTTTGAGGTAGTTAAAGCGATCATCAAACGTAGAATACTGAATCAGCTCTGAATATCTTCGAATCATTCTTCAGCGTGACCGCCATAACGTTTCATTGCAGCAATAGCATTGATGTACAGCTCCTGCTCGTTCTTAGCGTCCTCGATAGCTTGAGTCTTAGCCTGGAGTAATTGATTCTCAGCTTTGAGTTTCTCTCGCTCCAGCCTTTCCTTCTCTGTGCCAAGCTTCAAATAATGAACGATTACTGCCGCGGAAGCAGTACCTTCTCTCATTTGTCGCTCTGCACAGTCTACAGCCAGCGATATAAGTTGGTTTTCACGAGCTTCCGGCGACATAGCGGGCCGTCCAGCCCCTACGCCGGAAGAACCCTTCTTAGTTGCCATATACTTTCGATCCTTTCTTTGTTAGTTTGGGTATACTTCCGGTGACTTGTAGAAAAGTTTATGAGATGTTGCCTACTGTTTTGGGCACTCTAGGAGGTTCGTCAGGTTACTGCGGCCGAAAGGAGAATCGAAAACAACCGCAGAATGTGTGTAATGAAGGGGGTACACAACAATGGAGGTAGGTGTAAGCAACCTCTTCCCATAAACCTTTCTAAAAATCACCGGGAGCAAATACCAAAATTTACCCCCGGAGAATTTTCGAAGACCGGCGCGATTCGATAGGGGGTGGTTATTTTTCAGACCCCCCGCTATCCCATAAATCGATTGGTTATCAAGATTCGTCAGGCAGGTCAAGGGACCTCTTAACTTTCTTGTATCGATTTAAAGGATCATGCGCAATAATGTAATCGATTGCGCGCTCTGTTTCGTATGCATTTTCTTCATCAGTAAACTGATTTGAAGTATAAATGAATCTGTCAAGCACACCGCAACTGTTATAACCTTTATCCGTGTCGTATCTGTACCATTCAGAAAACTCATCAAACGGATCATAGGGATTATCCACAGTTGTGATGGCACAGCGCATTTTTTTGGCCATCAACATTCATCCTTTCATGAGCTATTTTTATCGACCAACATTCAAAATTTCGTAAACACTACCAAGCGGAACACCAATTGCATCAGCAATTTCTCTGTAAGTATAACCAGAAGCATACATCGATTGCGCTTTAGATTGTTTTGCAGACGAAACAGCTTTTGTTTCTTTTGGCATTGCTCGACTCATAAAGTCTTCGCTATCTGTAACATTCAGAATTCTAGAAAGTTTGCTATCAGAAATAGCACCATTAAGGATGGCTTCCCATTCCTTATCTGTAAACTTAATCTTTGTGCCAGAAGAGTTAGCAGAAACAGCGTTTCTTGCACGCTCCATTTCAACCTGACTGAGTTTCCTAATCTCTTTGGCATCTTTCTTGGGGTCGAGACCTTGAGACTGGATCTTAGCCTTAATGTTGGAATTTGCAATCACCTTGGCTTTGCGCTCACGAGGCTTATTCAAAGCAACTTTATTGAGCTTGTCATTAATAGACTGAACCTCCTGGTCATACAACTTTGCGGCTTGAGGATCATATTTTGCTCTACCTGTAGTTACCATGGATTTACGAGCCTGGTTAGCAAGAGCTTTCAGCTGATTTGCGAAATCGGCATAAAGATTTTCTGCTTCAGAACCGGAGGATAGGGTTCTAACATCAGGAGTTGCCGTGATGATGTTGACTTTATCGGTAGCAACTCTTTCACGACCAGTTTTCGGATCGATAAAGGTCCTACCAGTGGTCCTATAATGAATCTCACCGGTATTGGGGTCAACGCGACCTTCACCTTGGCGCTCAGGAACCTCTACAGTCTGACCTTTACGAGAGATGAGAGTACTTGCACCACCAGCGTGGATAGTACCATCATCGAGCATCCGAATCTGCCATTTCTTCTTGAGTTCTTCGATCCCATTCTCGCGCTCACTACGCTGGTAATCAAGCTGATGTTTTTCAGCATCGATGACAACCATGGAATGTTTGACAGCGCGAACGATATCCTCTTCAGGTGCTCCTCGAAGAGTCATGTCAGTAATGAGATTCGAAACTTTACCCATTTGTTTCTGGGTTTCGTCCTTTGTCATAAGCTTAACATGATTTGGGTTACCTTCGGGAATGGCATATGCGGTTTTAGCATCAAAACCTTCAAGGCCTTTAAGCGGAGGAGTGGACTTAACATTAGACTTAGCCGTGATGGGAATGCAAGTTGCGACATCACCGTCAAAGTCCGCACCAGAAAGCCGCTCCGCAACTTCTGAATTAATGCCAATTGCGTCCATTACCTGACCAAGATTGTTGACACCTGACTTGTTTTTGTTGTTAACCGTAACGATAGGAATCTCGAAAGTTCCTGCATGCGGATACCGAACAAGAGCAAGCTTGGTGCCATTCTCGTAGGAAGGAGCATAGCATTCATTCGTTTTGATATCAGGCAAAGGAAGCAGAACCTTACCAGTCTGACCTGGGAAAGCAATAGCTTTAAGCGTAGACGCATTGCCATCTGCTCTCTCGGCAAAGTCAGAAAGAAGTTTCCTTCTAATGGCAGGATTCTCATACTTCATGATCTCATCGTATTCATCCTGATAATCCTTAACAGTTGCATCGAGCTGCTGTTTGATGAGCTTGGACGGTTGCTTAGAAAGGAACTGAGAAGAAAGTGTTTTGGACATGTCTTCCCATTTACCTTCCTCTTTTAGCTTATTAACAGGGCTCAAATGCTTTTTACCATCAGCGCCAAGATATTCGCTCTGACCATTAGCTGCAATAGCCGCACCAAACGGGTTGTCGGGATCATTTTTAACAGGTTTAAGAACCGAGTTATCCTTAGAACCCATCATAGGAGTGCCTTTGAGCTTGTTAGTATTGAACATAATATCTTTTCCAGGAGGGAATTGATCGTCATCGGCATATACAGCCATGCCTTTCAGATAATGCGTATCGTCAACAAGAATACGAACCTGAGCATAATGGCTATTACCAAGAGATAGATCCTTGACACCTCGACGAATCTGAATAACGCCATCCATCTCTTTGCCGCCCTCGTCGCCATAGCGAACAGCAACACGATCAGCACTGAGGCTAGAAGGACGCTGCAATTTCCTGAAGGTCTGGCCACCATCTTCAGAATAATAGTCGCCCACAGACTCAATCTCATCACGATGCTGATAGGCATAACGCTGATCTTTGTCGGGAGTAGCAAGAATTGTGACGTTGGTTTGCTGACGCTTATTGGTGGGATCCGGAATACTTACACCGTAACGCAAATATCCATGTTCTGCTTCCAAGATATAAGCCGCTTCGTCAAGCTGCCCTTCAGAGATACCAAGTGTATTGGATACGCCTTCGGAAATATCAATCATGCCTTTCTTGTCGACTTCCTCTTTCAAGACGTCGGCAATCTCTTCAGCACGATTTCTTTTGCCTATATTTTTATTGGACAGCATACTGCGAACTGTAGATTCCGAAAGATTCATTTCTCTCGCAATTGCAGTATAGCCAAGCCCATCTTCTCTAAGACTTCTTGCTCTATCATAGAGAAGCTGCTGACGATCATGCTTTGCTTTCTGCTGAGCGACTCGAAACTCCGTAGTCCCAAGCTGATACTCTTTAGGAAGCTCAGAATTGATCGTATCCAAAATATCTCGCTCTTTCTTACCAGCTCTTTTAAGCTCGTCTACTCGAGACAAGAAATCTCCGGATCTCTGATAAGGCGAATCTCCGGACCCCCAAGGATATCTTCCGGAATGTCGCTTGGTGCCATAATGCACAAGACTGGTATCATTTTCATATGTGTCCCAGTCCGTGATAGCATAATAGCTCCTAAGATCTTTTTCGAGAGGATTCAAGTAAAACTCACCTCCGTTTTGATTCGATCAATGATTTTATCGAACTCAATGATTTTACTCATAACGATCGAAATATCTTCCGCAACCGGAGTTGCAACAATAATCTCGTCGCACTGATAGATTCGATCTTCGATGTAAATATCTTTCGGCTTGACGCGATACTCGAGACAGAATAACGCATTGTAAATGAGCAGCTGCTCCATGTGAGCAGGAGTTGTCCCGGTCTTCAGATCATGAACTCTGAGAATTGAATTCTTCTCATCAAAGAGAATTGCATCAGCAGTGCCAAAACAATTATCGGAATAATAGAGAATCTGTTCCGGAGTCATCCCAAATCCGATAGCATCATTGACATAGCTGTTAAGCGTTTTCTTTGAACGAGGAAGCTTCTGACGCAACTTGATACAGGTTGCTGCAAAATTGTGAAGTTCGGTTCCGCGTTGAGCAGCTAAGAAGCCAGTGTATGCAGTTGCAAGCTTTTCAGGATCATAATTAATCCAACTGTATTTGCTTGCACCCAGAAAAGCATGCTGACCTTTCTGCTTCCAGTGATCATTAAAAACCATAAGTGATCCTCCTTAAAATATCATTCTCAATCCAGAAAGTAGTTTCGCAAATCCCTAAGAACTTCATCCTTATTCTCAGGAAATATAAATTCGGCAAAACCCATCTCGTTCATCACGCCTACATAGTAGTCTTGGTTAGGGCGATGCGAATCTCTAGCGGACTTCTTTCCTTCGAGAGCTGCCCATTGACTTTCGTAAAGAACAATAAGGTCCGGAATGCCTTGAACCTCGTTGGGGTCCAGATGCAGAACCATGGCTCCTGGTAAAATAGTTTTTATTTCCTTGACCAGCTTCTGCTTGAACTTGTTCTCTAACATAACAGACCTCCTCGCTGAAACTCATAGACAATGCCTCAAATGGGACATTGTCTATTCTCCCTTCATAAAAGGGCATGTTTTTTTCGCGAAACAAAAATATAAAAAAATATTGGTCGTATAAATTCGCATAAATACCTTGTGGCCAAAAACCCAAAAATTTGGCCATTTTCTATTATATATAAAAAATTTTTTTCGTACGCTAATTAAAGAAAAAAAGTGGGTTTTTGGCCAATTTGCGTTTTTTTAACGTATCTACGTCATTTTTTGTGGCCAAAACTATTTTTCAAAAGTGGGCAAAAGTGGGCAAACTGGCCAGAAAAGTGGGCAAAATGTGAAAATTTTGTGAAAAATTACTAAAAGTATAATCGAATTAATTCGCGAGAATGCAAATTCGATGCTTTGTGGCCAAAACTTTTTGGGCAGAAAATATTTTTGGCCGCAAAACTGGCCACAAAAATCCGAATTATTGATGACCAAATAAAAATGTATTTTTATACAGAATAATAGAGAAAAATATTTTGACAAAAAGAAGAGGCCCTGACAAAGGCCAAGGCGCTCTCCTCTTGCAAAGTTTAGCTGTTAAGACTAGGACGACCAGACTCCCAACTCATCCAGTCGCTCCTAACATTGCTGACTCCACGGTACCCAAACGAGAAATGCCAACGGTCGGTCTTCGCGTTGTAGGCAAACGACGTGGGGATATCATTCTCCATCACAAGGTCGATTCGATTGCCATTCTCGTTAAAGGTGCCGTTAGGGATGAATATCTTGACCTTAGGAGGATTGTCAAGCTTGCCAAACACGACGAGAGAATCCGGAACGTCACTAAACGCCGTATTCTCAATAATCATGCCATAGCTCAACTTGTCCTCACTCGAGGTCACCTTGCTAGCCTCACCGTAAGCGATGATAAGGCCGTCTTCATTGTATATCTGAGCGTACACTGTAGTATCTTCCTCCTTTGAATCGTTCGAAGCATTATAGCCGGACGCACATCCAAACATACCAATCGTCATTAAAGCACAAAATATCATACTGATAATTCTTTTCCTAATACTCATAAAATATCACTCCAACGCTTTATTAAGTTCCTGAACAATATTATCGAGACCTTTGGGACCAACCTCGATGAGTTCCGAACCCGAACAATCTTCTGCCAGACCATACTCGATAAGAACATTAATAACATTGTTAATGCGTTCGGAATTCAGTTTAGCCTGGCTCCATAAATATCAACCCCCTTATGAGTGTCATCCGGTTCTTCGCTTATTTCGATGGCATATGGACAGTCTTCGACATCGACCATGGTAATAGACACAACAGCGAAGCACCCCCAAGGATCGCATTCGCAGTCATTCAGAGTGCAATACATCATGCATATCAATCCTCCTTGATAGGCGTATAATAATATTTACGATTAATTTCGATCACATCATTGATCGTATCAATCTCGTCCCGATTAAGGTAGTCGTTAACAAGCTCACGAATATCTTCAAAGACAACCGGGATCTTGCGGTTCACGACAAGCCATAATGAACACATGATTCTCCGCATCTCAGGATGAGCATGTTTTTCACAGCGAAGTTTAAAGATATGACGCCACTCACGATAATTCGCCGTGACAACGATCCTCGTAGCAAGACCGAGGGGTAGTAAAAATCTAGCTTCCTCTGGAGTGGATTCGGCAACGATCCCTTCCATGCCTGAAAAATATCCAGGAACTGTGACAGTCGTGAGATAATGATTTGTTGCTTCATCAGTGGCCATACGATAATTATAGAATTTACAAAGATCGTCCCACCATTCATGCTTTTCTGTCGTCATAACGTTTCCATAACGATAGTCGATATAATCAAAAATAGAATTGTCACGGTCCCAAAAAATACTTGCTTTGTATTCATCATCATTCTTTTGTTCTTCCATGATACGGTTATAAACATTATATCCGTGTTTCAGGTAAAACGGCAAAATATAAGTCAGGTCGCCTCCAAATTTATCTTTCGAATAGTTGCAATAGCGGGTGCTTTCTTGCGTAAAAGAAGCCAAGCGATGCCGCACAAGCTCATTTGCAATAGCCCGATCCACAGTGAACTCAACAGTCAGACTCCCATGCTCAAGAACCGACTCATGGCCATTACGAATTAGCATACCAACAAACTTTTTAGCGCTTTCGCCATCTTCTGTAATCTTATCTTCAGACCGATAGCTAACTCTGCCGCACCGTTCGATATGCTTGAGCTCTTTGATGCCGCCATCCGAAATATCAGTCAGGATGTCAAAGCTAGGATCGATGAATTTCATAGGTTAATTCTCCTTTAATACTCAATTCGTTTATCGATAACCTCAATGATCCAAGATCCGAAACTTCCTTTTAAAGCAAGAGATCCAACTCGGAAATCATCGTTTACAACAGTTCCAATCTCAACTGCATCGTAATATTCTTTACTCACCATCACTTTCAATTCGGTTTTATTGATCTCATCTTTTAATAGATCGCCGATATCTAGCGTTACATGCTGTTGACCGATTTCGAAGATGACAATATAATTCGGAATATCATTCTCTTCCCTAAGGTCTTGAACGAGTTTTTCGATGCTGTTTTTCTCGCTTTGGAGAGTACGGATGTCTTCTTCTAATTCGGAAATTTCAGTCTCAAGATTCTCTCTTTCAGCCTTAAGATTTTCATTTCCGCAAGATGTTAAAAATATAATGCAAATCAGCAGTATAGAAATTAACTTTTTATTCATCAATGTTCTCCTTTGCATCAGACCCTTCGATGCCGCTACAGAATGTATAATTAGCTTTGATCCTATGAACGACAATTGTGACATTATCAAATGTTTTGACTTCATAGGTCATCATCGGATTGACCTTACACGCATAGACGGCAAGATCGTAGATTTGGCTCATAGTGAAATATCCAATTTCTTTCGGAATAAGGTCGAGGCCGATCGCGATGAGTCTGTAAGTCTTCTCGTCGAAGTTAGTAGGCATTGTTAGTCCTCCTTTTCAGGCAAATTAGCAATCCTCTTGGCCAGATCGATGTACTCATCCAACTTCTCGGAATTACAGCTATCGAGCCGCTTTATCAAACTCCATTTGGCATATAAGCCATAATGACGCATACCGTTATACCCGATGGAGCAATATTTTACACCATTTGCATTTCCTTTTGCAAAATCCAATGGACAATGATCACACAAGGTATTATAATTCTGATTTGCGTATTCGCAACACCAGCATAGGTTAAAAGGAATTTTTTCCCATCCAAAATGGATAAGTGCATCTACTTTATTGATACGAGTACGTGTTCTAGCCGATTCATCCGCTATATAATTCCACATGAGCCGGTGTCTGCGGATAGCCTCTTCTTTTGTCAACTTTTCTTTGATACTCACGTTTATTTAATCTCCTTTTTGAAAATATCATTTTATTAATAGAATCTAAATTTTTCGAATACTGCCCCTCCGACAGTATATTTATAGCAAGGATAAATGATGGCAAGCTCAGGATATCTACTTTTGAGCAGTCTTACAAGTTTAAAGTTCAGGCCATTGTCGTGAATATCGACAACTACAACATCTCTGTCAGGGGCTAAAACGTTATCGATCTCTTTTACAAGCATGTTGGTATAGAAATCGATCATGCCCGAAGTAGAATTAGATGCGACATTGGGAGGGAAAATATCTTTGATTTCCCCACCAAGGGCCATTGCATCGTTGACCATGTCATCCGTCCATTTGAGATGAGACTTCTTTGATACGTTCAGAACCATAAAATATCACCTTCGTATTAATTATTATAGTCCGTATCGAGTGTTGAGTATGGTGCGAATTGCGGAAACTTTTAATGCTGCAGCAGAAAGTTCGGCAATCGCGGCATCTACAAAGCCTGGTTCTGCATTATTAAAGTGATTGTACGCTACATTAAGATTATCGATAGCCTTCCAGTATTCGGTTTTCAGTTCATTTGTTGTAAGCATAAAATATCATTCCTTTTCTTTAAATTTGAGAGGCTTAGAGTTCTGATAACGAGCGCATTCGGTTAAACACTCATTGCAAGGCTCTTCGGTTGCCGAGGTGTTCTGATACTTACATTTGGGACACCATTCATCATATTTGATAATCTTCCAGCCAATTTCCATTATATTTCATCTCCTCGAATCGTCGGTATAAAACGGGCTTGAATCTTTTGCAGTAATTCAAACCCATTCCTTTTCGAAAATATCTTCGACATTATCAATTGTTGCATCGATAGTGGTGCATATTTTGTTAACAGTGTCTCCGACGCCCATTGCGTACATTACGGAATAAGAGTCGACAATATTAATTTCTCGGGTGGCAGCAATAACTATTTTAGCCATCTGAAGCATACCCAAGGCGTACATGTTTTTATCTCTATCAGTCATTTAAATCTCTTCTTTCTTACCGGGTTCTTTGAAGACGAAGAATTTCATGGTGCTTACTTCGGATAGAGCATTAATGTATTCTTCGAATTTCCTACTGCCAATCCATAAAATATCATTTACATAGTCAGTATTTTTTAAGCTCCAGTAATATTCGCCATGAGGATCATTGCGGTAATGAATCCTAACTATAACGTATTTCGGTTTGTTTGCTTTGAGCCAAAGAGCAACGTGATTGTAATAGTTATTCATTAAATATCATTCCTTTCTTTTTAGTAATGGGATTGGTAATGTAGCAGCGCATCCAGCTAGGATCAAACTTCACTTCGGCTACGACATTCTGGTTATCATCTTCGCTCACGATGAAAATATCATCCTCAACGACTTTAACTCTGACCCATCCAAGCTCCACATTGTCGTTAATGTCTTCCTTAGGACGCCCCAAACTCACGCTCTGCATGAGATATACAAATCTCCCATTCATTCCGAGAAGCAACTCTTTGGAAAGAGGCTCGATGGCGGTAGGCTTTTTGAGCTTGATGTCATTGTCTTTAGTTTCCTTCAAACTTTCTAACGGATTGGTATCGTACACTGTAAACTTCTCGGGATCATAAAGGAGCGGGCCAATATTCTTATTCTTCACAGGATACATGAATACACTAAGAGGATCGCCCTCGTTATCGGGAATAGCAAATTGAAGATAGCACCACCCACTCCAAAGCATTGCAAATTTAGAAACCACATAGACATCCTTAGCCTCTCTGCAGCGCTGGAGAATCTCATCCCTTGTAAGAGGACGAAGCGCTTCTCCGTAGGTTTCGTCGACAGTACTCTCGTTATCCTCGAATACGAGTTCGCCGTTTTCTTTGGCTTTATTAAACTCATCGATTACATTGAGAACCTTTTCAACCTTCTCCTTATGAGAATATAAGTCATCAAGCTCGGGATGAGTCTTTCGCTGGTTCAAAGCCCAAAGAAGATTCCAAGCAGCAGCACGCAAATGATCTTCGTCCGTCTCCCCAGCGATGAATTTCGCGAGATGACGAGCAGCGCTATCACAAAGAGAATGTAGCGGAATTCCCTTATCCACGTTATGCTCTCCATACTTCTCTGCACCCTCCTCGCAATGCTTAGAAACTTCCATGATACCGTACCAAGGAAGCAAGTCCATGCGGCCCTTCCCATGCTGAATATCACGCCTAGCCCCGGTAGCAAATTCAGTACGTGCACCAGAATCTTTAATCATTGTTAATCCTCCTTATTGATATAGTCGTTGATAAAATTCTCAGGATCGGATTCTTTTGCTTCTTTGAGAATTCTTTTCATCTCCGCAAGATCTTCTCTTGCGAGTTTTGTACTAAAGGAAATATCACGGACCGCCTTGGTAAGCTCTTTCAAGGTCTTATTAATATCCTCGAGCTTCTCCGCGCATTGCTGTTCGTAGCTTTTCATTTTGAATCCTCCTTAAAGAATGCAGGCAGAGTATAGTTAGGACTCGGATAGTTTCTCACAAGGTCGATAAAGTAATCGATATCTGCCTCGAACCTCTCCTTTGCCATGAGAATATAAGCCTCTTTTGGATCTGTTTTCTTAGAAGCCTCCTTTAAGTATTCAAGCAACGATATAAAAGAGGCTTTCGAAATGAATTTCTTATCGAAATCAAATTCGTAAGTTTGATAGTCATACTTCATAAATATCATTCTCCTTTAAAGTTCTTTTAGTGCCCTAATATATGCTGCACTTGCAGATTCCATTCTACGCCTGTAATACTCTCGTTCCATAGCCATGTCGGACTCTTTCATACGTTTCTCACATTCCAAAGCATACCGCTCTAGAGCGTCGACTATAATCATCAATTCATACGTAGTAAAATTGTTATTCATAAATATCATTCTTCTTTATTGTTTTTTAGATTTGTTCCACACTATGATAAAATATGCGTAGTAGAATCTCCATCGTTCCTGGCTTGCAAGTTTTGGATTCATATTCTCCCATTTTCTAATATCTCTAATAACAGGGTTATATGGATCCATCTGAAAAAGAGATTTTCTCGCCATATGCTTAATGGTTTTCTTTGAAGGATTTCTCATTTTTGATTCTCCCTTGGTTTTCCGGTACCTTTGCAAATTGGGCAAGTTACCCAAATATCAGGTCCTCTCACACTTCCAGCATCGTATGTCATATAGCTTTGCATCGCTTTGACTTCACCCTTGCCGAAACAACACGGACAAATATCTTTGAAGTAATCAGATATCGGATTTCCCATATTATTCTCCCCTTCTTAATTCATTAATTTTATCAATCCCGTAATCGATAGTTTCTTTTATGATTTCGCTACCACCATTAATTATATCATTAGCAGTTTTTCCGGTTGTTTCATAAACATACTCAATTGTATCCGGAGTAAGCATACTCGAAATCGCCATGGTATAAATCAGGTTTTTAGAGGGGATTAGGATCGTTAATACTATGGAAACAATGGTTCCTGCAAGAAATACTTTAAATTTATGGAGATTTGTTTTTGCGCGATTTATGTAAGTTTGCCTTTCGGGATACCCAATATCGGCATCCTCCATGTTATCGCGAAAACATCCGAGATATAACAAAGATGTAAGTGCCAAAACAACACACACCAAAATCATAACGATCTTTACCCCATGTATTACGTCTGCTGCGTAAAACAGCCAGGGGTTGATGATCGGATCAGTACCATTATACAAATTAATCATAATCAATTCTCCTTTTATTTTCCTCCGTCAATAAACCTTCGTTCGTTGAAGTTCTTCTTTTTATTGTATGCCCCATAGATAGCCGTATCAATACTAGACTTGCTCTTGAGATGATAGTAATACAGGTCCATATAAGGCGTATTTAAGCGGTCTATTCTTCCTGCGGCTTGAGTCATAATTTTGTAAGAATAGCTTTGGCTGAAAAATATAATGGTATCTGTGGTTGTACAGTTCCATCCTTCTGCTCCAGCCGTGTATTGTACAAGATATACCCATTTTGACCCCGCAAGAATATCTTGATGCTTATGACCATTCCACTGCGAATACGGATAGCCGATACTTTCTAAAAGTTCGACAAGAGCATACAGCTCGTAATCAAAATTATAAAAGAGTATCACTCTGGGATGCTCCGAAAGCAAGTCTAAGAAAGTTTCAAATCTACTGGCGTCGAGATTTACTAACTTTCTTAAAATTCTACATAATTCAGCTGCATCTTTTATCGGTTCTCCTGCCTCCATATTCCATCTGCGTTTCATTATCTCTTTGTACGTGGAAATATCATATTCGCAGTTAATGTAGTAATGATGAGCTCTTGTCATGCGATTAAAATTCATATTGACAAGAATTCTATCGCGAAGACGCGTCAATCTACCTACATTTAAATACTTTTCTACTTTCGGATATTTAGAGAATCTAGAGAAGACCACATGCTCTCTAAGAAATTCAGTTCGATTTTTGTAAAAACCATTCGCTACAAACAATGGAATATAATCAAGCCAAGTATCACCAGGAGTAGCACTTAACATAATCCATTCGTTATTTGCAGCTATTTTAAGAAAGTTTCGTACCCAGACCCCATTGCCAACAACTCTTTGCTCATCAAATATAAAGAAAGCACCTTTTATGTTTACATAGCGCTTGATGTTGTTCCAGGAATCTATCATTACAACATTCTTATAAAGGTTTATTTTTCTATCGGGAGAAAGTTTAAACGGAATGAGTTCTTCTTCCCATTCCGCAGTATCTCTTTTTCTAGCAGTTGTAATGATAACAAGATTCTTTATAGGTTCAGTCATTCTAACATAATTACCGGTGTTTACTTCCCCGCCATTATGAATATAATAGTATGCCAAACCAGTTCTGCTCTTACCCGATCCAACTCCGCCACATAAAACGCATCCGTTTCTCATTTTTTCGAGCGCTTCTTCTTGATAGTCATACAGACTAACTCCGCCCATAATATCAAATCCTTTCGTCTAGTTTCTTTCTGATTTCTACATACTTATCAGAAGGATGTCTAAAAACGCAGTCTCCTGGATGTTTTGTTTTGCATTTTATCAAGCAATAATTATTCGTCACGAGGTTTCCATCGGTGAATATTCCTCTAGTGCAAAAATACAAAGGCTGACCATCAAAATTATCAAACTCTGTATTTTGCGACGTATTGTCCATATGTGAGGCCCTCCCTTTCGGCTTCTTTAACAATCTCATCAATAGACATACCAGTTTGTTTTGCTTTAGACTCCTGACGATGTTTTTCATAAGCATACTTAATTCGTTCCTCTTCTCCATGTATGTGCGTTTTAGTTTCGTTAACAACTTTTCTGCAAGCATCACAATACTTACGTTTGTGTTTTGTACTAAACGCAACTCCACAGAATACACAATGACAAATCATGACAATACTCCTTTCTAAAAATATAAATGGTGGGGCGTACAGGATTTGAACCCGTAACGAAGCAGTTATGAGCTGCCTGCTCTACCTGATTGAGCTAACGCCCCATGTACCCTCTGCATGGACACCTACAGAGGGCTATAATCTTACAAGCTACTCATTCAAAACGGACCATTGCGACGTGGGCTTTATTCGACCTCATAGCTCATAAAATATCAATGATTAGAAGGGGAGATTGGGATCATTTTCGCCGGGATTCTGGTTCGAGGTGTCGTCAGCGTGGAATTCGGACATATATCGCTGATAGTAAGGATCGTAGTCGAGATCCTGATAGACATAGAGAATATCGACATAGAGACTCATGGTCTCAGGATGCCGAGAACTCCGATACAGCTTGCACTGGCAATCAACCTTTTTCACGCGAATATAATCCAGTTCGCGAAGCATGGATGCCGTGCACTCGATACGATTTCCGTCAGGAGAAATCCAGTAGATGTGCGGAGGGTAATCCGACTCCATGTTAACGTTCACTTTAGCATAGAAAGTGGGGCGGAACTCACCATCGTAAACACGGTTGGGATTCGGACGAGTCTGCTTGACGTTAACACCAAGGGCAACAAGCGCTTCTGCCTGCTGGGGATCAGGGATAACGATGTTGAACACCCTCCGGTTGGAGCCGAAACGGTCCCGCTCGGGATCACCAGAGAAGTTCGTGTTGAAAATAAACCGAGTATCATCAATGTTAACGACGTTCTTGCGATTCATAGGAGTGCTCATACTATTTAATCCTTTCTTTAATAAAAAACTTAAGAGAGGTTTCCCTCTCTCATAATAGGGGATGTAAATTTCGCGAATCAGAAATTAGGAATACAACGGTTTTCAAACTTTTTGTATGCATCGAGATACCACTCGTTCTTGTCGCCGTTGAACGTAAGTTCGTAATACATACCGTCAGGAATATCAGTGCTGATAAGAAACTTCCAATTCTGGAGAGTTTTACACTGCCACACAATATATACTTCGAACGTGGGAACCTTATCAGTTTTATCAATGTGCTCCAGAATGTAATCGGACACGAGTTCGCAAGCTTTCAGACGCATGTTGGTCATATTACACACCTCCAGTTAATACATTCACAGCTTTAGCAAGTTCGTCAGTAAAACTGCCAAACATCGATTCGGACTGATTACCAGGATCGCTGCAGCGAATATCATCTTCGCCACACCACTGCTTGAATTCTTTATGGAAGCTATCGCCCATAATTTTCTTGCAAACGCAGAAAGCGAATCCAGCCCACTTGGTGTAAGTATCTCCTTCCGCGCATTTAACGACCGTCTTAGTCCCGTCGGCCCAAATGATAATGGTGGCAGGATCGTTGAAAATTACTTTCCTGATTTCGGGAAGGGTATTAGTTTTGCACTGTCCAATCGCAAAGAGATGAGACCCGAAGTTCTTGCGAAACGCTTCACGAGCTTTTTCCGTCTCGAGATCGGGCTTCGTATTCGCCGAAGTGGACAATGTAGACCCGGGGTAATGCGAAGCAACATCGGGAGTGGGTTTATAGAAGGGATTGATCTCCCAAGCACCATTACCAAGGGGGATTATGAAGCTGTTGTCGAAATCGCATTTAGTCATAAATATCATTCTCCTTTATTCTTGTCTTCGTCGTAACTAAGATTCACATAAGCGTCCCCATCCCTGCATAAATTAATACTGACAAACGTAGGACGTTTCTCGAGAGTCATTGCAAAACGGATAATCTCTTTTGCTTTTTCGAGAGAATCTTCGAGCTTAGAAATAGTGTACTCTGCGGGGACAAGTGCGGGGTTAGGTTCATCTTCCTGTTCAAAAAATTCCTTAGGAGTATAGACCACATGAATGCAACGCTGTCCGCTAAGGCCAAAATCACTGCTAGGGCATTCGAACCACCGAGTGCCATCGCATTTATGCTTCTGGTCATACTCGCAAACCGGAATGTAATCTTCTTTGGGCATAAAATATCACGCTCCCAACTGAACTGTAGTATTATCGAGCTCCCATGGAGGACCGGAGGTTTCCCACGGGGCAATACCAAGATCGTCCGTTACGAACCATTCGAAATCACCATACTTACTAATAGACTCAACGGCTTCATCTACGAGTTTTGTATAGTAATCGAGATCTACAACCTTCTCAGGCATATTAGGATACAAAACCCTAATCATCTCGCTTTCAAGCCATTTAAAGCCGGATGTACCAGTAACGAATACGTATTTTGTTTCGCCACCGGATTCTCTCTGACAAACAAGGTCTCCTCCTCCGAAACCATTTGAGACAGGAGTAAACTGCCCAACGCGACCCACAAAAATATAATTGTGTTCGCCTTCAGGAAGTCTCTCGTTCTTATCGAGGTAAATAGCCCCCTTCTGAACGCTCTTAGTTTCGCACATGTCGTCGAAGGTTATAGGCTCTTTGCTAAACAAGGTTTTAAAGACATACGGTACTGCAAACTGAGTACCAGTAGCAGTCCATTTATCACCCTCTTCTGCGTTCTCACCAGGAATATATCCGTACTGAGCCTGACACCAATCGCTAGTGGCAAATCTAGCAATATAAACAGCGTTATTAACAAGAGTCATCTTGGCATAGGTTGCTTCGTGCTCGAAGGTATATCCGTAGCTCTTAGCGAAGTCCATGCAGAACGCAATGATCTCGGGAGTCGCACCAGGAATCTTGATCGAATCGGTCTTGATGTGAGCCACTTTAAACCCTTTAGTCATAACCTCATCCTGCAAGGTCTTCATGAACAATGCACCACGCAATGCCACAATGTTGTTAACATTGCGAATATCACGGAAGGGATTATCGAACTTAGCACTGGTAAGACCGTAAACCGAATTTATGGCAATTTTGAGAGCTTGAGCCAACGCTTTTGCCTGCTTAGGGTCATTGAGATACTTAACCAGACGTCCTCCGAAGAGCTGTTTGGCTTTATCATATTCTTTATGCTTTATAAGAATACGAGTGTCCAAAATATCTTTGAAGTATTTCGTATATTCTCCAAACAGATTCAGCTGAATGATGCTATTTGGGTGCAGAGACGCCACGTCAAGCAGACCAATACCAGCATACATACCAGGTTCAGCGTAAACATAACCGCCAAGACCTAAATCCACTCCACGGTACATGTTGTGCATATAGCCATCGTCTTTTTCTCCAGGACGATTGAGCCTACGGAACTCATATCCTTCGAATTTGTTCTTAGGATTATAGGTTCCGTCGCTAGACATACCAGTAGCGAGGTCCGTGTAGATAAGGCGAGGATGCTTTTCTTTACCAAATATAATTCTGGTAGTGAGAGTATTGGTCGTATCATTGACAGTCATGCCGGCAATATCGGCCAGAATCTCTCTAGCAACAAAGTCTCCTTGTCGATCGTTCCACACGGCTTCGGTTGCCATGACATCGTTTTCGCAATATCCAGCAACTTCGTCCCAACGGTCTTCAGGGACATTTTGATCCCAAGGAATACCGAGCTCTTGATGATGGATGCCAAGATCGATCTCGAATTTCTTAAGACTCTGCTTCTTTGCACTGAAGTCGTAAATATCAGTGTAACTGAGATTATACGCTTCTCCAAAGAATCCCTGTTTTTCGTTGATGATGCTTTGAGAAAGGCCATACAGTTCCTGGTTAGTAAAACCAATGAGACGTGCATAAACGATGTGATTATCGTACTTTCTATTATTGAAACCGACAAGCTTATATTTAAGCAAGGGTTCAATATCAGAAGGAGTAGGATTAATCATACGCACTGCTTTTTTGTCTTTTCCTTGGAACTTCCAAACGAGAATGAACAGATTCGGGAACACTTCGACGTCAAAGAATACGATCCGCGTATCATCATAAAGATCAACCTTAACATCTTCTTTATCCTTAGATTTGAAGTGCATTTGGCCAACCTTTTTGATGCAATACTCTGCGTTATGAGAGCTACTAGCTGCAAATGCGGCGACGGCATTGTGCATATCGTCTACATCATAACTAAGAGGAGAATTGTACGCATCGTTCAGAATTTTTTCAATGAAGTCGATTGAGGGTTTCGTATAAGGATGATACTCTTTGCGGAGATTCCTTTCGATCATTGCCCTCAAAGCGGTTTCCGATTTGATCTCCTTTATGCTTTTCACCGCTTTCTCTCCTTTCAATGGTAAACCTGACGAGAGTGAAGCAATATCAAGGTTATTGCATTTGGAAACCATCCTGCGCAATGACGATTTACCAGTAAACACTTTAACCTCGATATGCTGCTCATAAATGCGAGATAGAGTCGAAACATCTCCTTTGTAGATATAATGAAGATGGACGCCGGAACCAGATTTGCTGAGTTCTGCATAAGTAGCAGGCCATTTGGAAGCTGCTTTTAGGTTCGCTTCAAGATCTTTGGATCCGTCTTTAGCAGGAATATCAAAGTCGATCACTATGTGATTCTCCGGAACTTTCACATAATGAAGCATTGATGTATCCAAATCCTTAAGCGTAGTATTCACCTTATCCCATGCTTTATAAGGGGTACCTTCCTTATTAGCATATTGGGCAGGACAATCTTTGCAAATATCATCCATTACGGAATGCTGCGCTATTAGATTTAACCAATCTGGGAAATCTGTCGATGTCTCAGAAACGCTAGAAGGTTTGTCCTCAAGTTCTGGATCAGAGAACTTTTCGGTCCTGAACCCACTATAATAGCTTCTGATTCTCGTGCCATCTTCTTTTGTGAGTCGCTCGTCGTACCTTCTAAAGTACGATCTCAATTCCTCTTTGAATACTCGCTTATTCATGGAGTAAGCAAGACCTGCGTTTTCGTTATAAGTCTTGTACATCTCCCACGCGACTTTCAAACTTACGCCATCTTCCTTCTTAAAAATATAATAGGAGTCAAGCATAAAGTTATAAAAATCATTAGTAGCGTTTAACATTCGCACAGGAATATAATCATCGTATTTCCGCTTGTTGGCTTCATAGACGTTTTTGCAATGCAAAGCTATTCCGCCGAGTTCAAATTTAATCTTGCCCGTTAGCAAGTAATATCTGTCACTAGGAATTTTGCGATGCGAAGGTTCGACATCGATGAGTCGTCTAATTATACCCGACTTAGAATCAGTGATCCTAACCGGTTTATTAGTGCCCATGAACAGAAACGACTTGAACCGATTGGAATACGAAGACTTGAATTTCTCATTGATCATCATTTGTTCGTGTGAAACAAGAGAATTCAATTTGGTATTGTCTTCTATTCTGCTCAAGTCGCCGTCATGTTCAATAGCAACAAGCGGATTAGTTCGAAATGCTTCCAACGCGAAAGCATTAGAGGATGAGGTTAACGCTCTGGAGTCGAACACAGAATAATATCCATCAAAAAGTTGCTGAATAATATTCAATACGGTAGACTTACCAGAGCCAGGTTCGCCGTATAACACGATGAATTTCTGAATCTTTTTGGAGTCGCCGTTGACGATACTACCAATCGCCCACTCCAGTTTGGCTCTATCATCAGGGTCGTAAAGCGTACTCATGATTTCTTCGTATGCAGGAATAGGCGTATCTTCTAAAGGATACGACAATTTCTTAGAAGCATACATTTCTTTCGTGACGGCGGTATTGGAGAATATCAAGGTATCATCCAAGCTATGATAAGAATCTCGGAGTTGATTTTGACAATACTTATGCCAAATATCAATCATTCCACTTTCGGCATCCCACATATGCAGAACGCGATGGTTTTCTCCGAGGATCCCCTTATTAGCTTGTTCGAACTCATCAAGTTCTTTGTCGATAAGCCTGATTGCATCTCCCTCGCTAGTGGACCAAAGTTTTTTTTCTTCAATCCACACCGCGTAGAAATCTCCTCCTCGAATCATGAGATCGCTTGATTCTTTGATGATGAACCTAGGATATACTTCAACAAGGCCTTTACGAGTCCTCGTTGCTACCATCATAAAATCAAGCATTCAACGCGACTCCTCCTTTCTCGCCTAATTTTTAGATCTGGTCGTGCAATACGGTGGTGATATACGCATGCATTTGATACCAAATATCAAGCTTGCGCATATCGAAGTTTTGGTCGTTAATTAATTCTTTGGGAATCGTGAATAAACCGCCTTCGCCATTATAGGAATATCCACGAGAATCAAAACGATCCATAATGGCTCGAGCTTTTGCCTCATCGAAACTTCTATCGGACATTCCACCAAGGCCAAGAGAACAAACCATTTCCCAAAACCATTGACCGGTTCGATCACCATAGTCATCGTCGGCCATGATGCTGTCTTCCATCCGATACGCCAGCGCCACCATCATCTCGAGCATATTGACAGTGGGGCAAATATCGCATATGCCCATGTCGCCAAATTTATGCGCAAAGCGATGACGCATGGAGATAGCATCGCTTGCCCGAGCCTCATCCTGAATCATGGTAGGCACGAAAGGTTCATTAAACAGGAAGGTGAACAACATGTGATAATTGACGTCATTCAGACTCCGGTTCTCCCACACAAAATGGACCAGCCAGTCGAAATACTGCGTGACAGAGGGCACATAGGGCATTACTTTTCACCGCCTTCCATGTTGTTGAGATCACATTCTTCATCTTCGTAGAAAAAGTGGACACCATCCCCGCAATCTCCATCGGGGAGGTTACGAGCCGCAGGATCCCAGCCCCAAACTTCTTCGAAGGTCTTTGCGGAGCGATCAACCTGATAGTCTTTCTTGTATACATGGCTTCGAATATAAACCACGTCGGGCTCATAACAACCCATGTACTTAAGGGAATCAGGACCAAGGATTTTCGCGGTGTCTTCCATGAGCTCACCGGTTCTATCGTAAGCGACCCAACCATCAGCAAACAGTGTGAGAAATCGGGGCTCGAAGTTAGGATTCTCCCCAAAATCATCGGGCTTGATGATTTCATACATAGTGTTTCCCTCCGCATCGGTGGTATCATAGATGGAGCTACCGTCTGCGCGCTGAAGATGAAGTTTCTCCATAGCGAATTTAATGCCTCCTTCTCGAACCTTGTCGTTAAACGTTGCTTCGCGATTCTTATCAATTTCCTGATACATCTCGCGCATGTCGTTGATCTCGTCATCAGCCTGCTTGCGATACTTTTTCTCAAGTTTATCGCTAACAGTTTTATAGGTGACACCGGCACCGGCAACAGCACCAATCGCGAAAGCCAGGACCGCAATAGCAATGTTAGAAAGTCTCATACTAATTCTCCTTTTTAGATATAAATCTTAAATCTTATCGATGATGCTTCCGTCGCAGTTAAAATGCAGCCAGATATTGGGCTCGTAACCTTCCAGGAAAGCCTGCTTAATGGGGTCGTTACTGTAGATACCGAAATCGATGAAAGAGTCGATATTGGGGTTCTCAGGATCGTAAATCCAACCAGCAAACTGACCGATCTGAGTCCCACGCATTCCGATAGAATCAAGAGCCTCATTCAGGAACAAATATCCACGGGTCTTGAGCTTCTTCATGCAAGAACGCTGTGCCTGAAGCAGAGTGATACGGTTAAGCTCGGGATCTTTCTCCCAGGTACCAGGAGCGTTGTTCTCATCAAACAGGAAGCTGTACGGATCATCGACTTTATCGTCGTGCTGTTCGCTTTTCACAGTGACATCGTTGCCGTCTTTATCCTTCGCGGAAATATCAATGGCTTTGATGCCGGTCTCAATTTCCTTCTGGACGTCATCACCAAATCTCTCTGCAACTCTGGCCTTATATTCCTCGAACGCCTTAGTTACAGCAGCGTAGGCGGCAACAGCGGCACTATAGCGCTTGCGCATGATGACATGAGAGCCAATCATGCAGCCGAGACCGCCACCGATGAGGATAATGGCGGGAGCATAGACTTTGAGCACCTTAACAGCAGTCTGGACATACACGATGGTAATATCACGAGCAGCGTCATTTTCGGTGTAGACCGCATCTTCCTTGAGCTTGATCGTGCCGTCCTGAGCGCCGTGAATCATTTCGAGATTCTTGTCAGCTTCCTCAATCATGGCGGGAATCTTAAGGGTCGACTTGCAAGCGACAACAGTGCCGGCAATGATACTGACGGTACCTGCGACCATGAGGATTTCGGGAGAATGCTTCTTGACTTTGAACATTGCTTTATGAGCAACACGAGAAGCAGCTTCAACAAAAGTATTGAATTTCATAAATGTAATCTCCTTTCTTAGTTCTTAACAGAATGGGACTTGGGATAGTGAATTCGATAGACTTTATTACCGTAATGATAAGCAGAATAAACAAAAGCGTCATCGAGGTTAGGCCAGCCACGATCGCTGCTGTAAATAAATGCCGGGAATTTGGAATAACCCATATCATCGGCAATAGTAAGAATGTCGGCGACAGACACCCAATCATAATCCTTGAGAATATCCTTTGCCTCATCAAGAACATGACGCGCATCAATAAGGGTCTCGAAATTCATCTCGGCCAAAGCTTTGACGGTTTCGTCTTCATCGTATCTACGAACGATGGTGAAGGTATCAGCAAGCTTTTTTGCAACGACAGCGACGCCAACGCCCGCGAACAGATTAGACAGTAACTTATTCATAAATATCCTCCTATTACTTAATCACGACGGCTTTAGGCAAGATGATAATGAAACCACCATTGATCGCCTTAATATCAGAGCCGCGAAGGTCATACCAACCATACTTATTGTCGGTCCAGTTGGTACTAATACCAGCAAAATCATAGTAATCAGCCACCGTAACTTTACCGTATGTCGCCAAAGTTTCAAACATCGCATTCAGAACCCCTTCGGCATCCCGCCGGGAAGTGAACTGCAAATTCCTATAGTCATGATCAGGAGCTGCCTGCTGACCATAATTTTGAGGAACCTGATTCATAGCGTACGAAGGCGCGTTCCAGGTATAGAAACTAGCCAAAGAGTTTGTTCCGGGACGAGCAATATTAGGGTTGTTAAAATACGATGTATACGGACGATTTGCCGGACCAGAACCATTGGTATAAAACACCATATTGATGGCATTAACCAAGGAATTTACGAGAAAATCACGGCCGGCAGGAATGACCATATCATATACGATCGTGTGACCAATCTTGGCAAGATCACCAGGAACGAATATTTTCGCGAGTTTCTGCAAAGGACTTTTCTTTTCGACAGTAACTTTGCCCTTTACCACTTTTTCTTTATGTTCTTCTTTAGAAGCATTAGTCGCAGTGTTCTTTTCAGAATCAAGACTGGATACTTCTTTAGAGGTGCGAGACGCATTGGGGATGTTGTCGAGATCAATTTTAGCCATACATTACCTCCCAAAAAATAAAGCTAAGAGCCTATGTTTCCATAAGCTCTTAGCCTTTTGGTTAAACCTTAATCGTTACTCCGTAGCACCATCATCAGAGTCTTCAGCAGGTGCATCAACGTCCTCATCAACGACTTCATCGAAGTCCTCGGGCGCGTCATCGCAGTTCTCCTCGATCTTCTTGCCAAACTTGCGACGGAAGAAGTTCATCGGAGTGTGACCACTCTTCACGGCCTTCGAAATGCCGACACCGGCGATGATCACCACTGCAACACCAGCAGCAATCATACCGATAGCCTTCACAACGTTGTCCTCGTTGGTGGTCTCACCAGACGACTCCATCACATCAGCAGGATTGACCTCGACAGTCTCGGGAACAGCCTCAACGGCCTCGTTCTCCATAGAAGTCTCGTTCATCATAACATTCATGTCTTCCATTGTTGTTTCCTCCAAATATAATTAGTGTGTTAGGAGAACCCATTTAGTCCTCCATAATAGAAGATGTAAATTTCGCGAATCCTTACTGATGGTTTTCCATGCTTTTCACGTGCTCCATGAATGCTTTCTTGTTGGGAACCACATTCAAAGCCTTATGAACGGCTGAACCAAACAGCATACCCGCTACGAATACGAAACCGGCAGTGATAAGTTTATTCATCATGATCGTCCTCCTTATCTTTTTCGTAAAGCTCAGCACCATGCTCAAGGAACCAATCGGACATATCCTGACCGCCATTAACATACCCCGCTGCATATGCGGTACCAACGGCGGAGATAACCCCAATCGACGCAAAGGCGGATACAGCAATCGTAACAATAATGTTAGACTTCTGAACGCCGAACTTAGCATACATTGCTCTAAGTACATTACGCATAATGATCATTCTCCTTTCTATTAATACAGATTCCCGTCGAGAGTTTCAAGCTGGGCACGAACGAAATTCGCAGTAGTACGAAGGATAGATTCCATTTCCCGAAGAACTGCGATCTTTTGCTCGCGAGTGAAGGTACGCGCATAATCCTGAGGATCGCAAAGATTCGTAAGCAGGAGCTTAAATGCCTTCTGAGCGAGCTTAGTATTCCGAGTGGTGTCGTACATAACCTTAGCGATGTTTCCCATGATAAATACTCCTTTCAAAATATAAAGCGGAAAGCCTATGTTTCCATAAGCCTTCCGCTTTTGGGTTAGTTTCTCATCTTTTTCGATGGGGTTACAGATTGTTCTCCATACAATACTGAATGAACTTTGCCGATTCCTCAGGATTATGTGCCTTGAGAGCGTTCAGTACGTACTTGATG